>Ga0207706_10000104_pt1 | contig 88824 bp, 84 predicted proteins | sample KBSC53metaG_FD_184318 | JGI IMG/M metagenome (GOLD analysis project Ga0207706, IMG submission 184318) | Corn rhizosphere microbial communities from Kellogg Biological Station, Michigan, USA - KBS C5-3 metaG (SPAdes) (version 2) | ecosystem: Host-associated > Plants > Roots > Rhizosphere > Soil ...
CTGTTCACCCCGGGGATCATCTGGCTGGCGGGCCGCTTTCCCGTGGCGGGGCGCAAGCGGTGGCGCAACCTGCTGCTGCACCTGCCCTTCAGCGCCGCCGTCACGCTCCTTGGCATCGCGGTGATCGCGCTGCTCAAGCGCCCGGTGATCCAGTGGGAGCCGAGCTTTCACGGGTGGATCACCTCGGTGGGCAACGAATTCGCCCGGATCTTCGGGTTCCTGATCCCCATGTACTTCGTGATGCTGGCCGCCGCGCACGCCGTGCTCTCGTACCGCGAGAACGAGCGCCGCTCCCGGCGCGAGGCGGAGCTGGCCACGCTGCTGGCGCGCGCCCAGCGCGACCTGCTGCGGATGCAGCTGCAGCCGCACTTCCTGTTCAACACCCTGCACGCGGTCAGCGCGCTGATGGAGCGCGACGTGCCCGCGGCGCGGCGGATGATCACCCGCCTCAGCGACCTGCTGCGCCTGGCGCTGGACGACGACAGCCGCCACGAGGTATCGGTCGAGGAGGAGATCGAGTTCCTGGACCGCTACGCCGAGATCCAGAAGATCCGTTTCGGCGGGCGGCTGGAGGTGACCTACGACGTGGCCGCCGACGCGCGCCGCCTGCTCGTCCCCCGCCTGGTCCTGCAGCCGCTGGTGGAAAACTCGATCACGCACGGGCTTTCGCGGCTGGAGCGGCGGGGCGGCGTCACCGTGGAGGCGCGGCGCCGCGACGGCTATCTGCTCCTGCGCGTGCTGGACGACGGTGTGGGGCTGGAGGGCGGCGAGGTGGCGCGCGAGGGGGTGGGGATCGGCAACACCCGGGCGCGGCTGGAGCACCTGTACGGCGCCGACCACCGCTTCAGCATCGCCAACCTGCCCTGCGGGGGGTGCGAGGTGCGCATCGAGATCCCCGCCGGCACCGAGGAGCGCACGCCGGTGAACGAACCGCAGGGAGACGACTCGTGATGACTGCGGGAGCCGCGCCGCTCACGGCGCTGGTGGTGGACGACGAGCCGCTCGCGCGCGAGCTGCTGCGGCGCATGCTGGACGAGTACCCGGCGCTGGAGGTGGTGGGCGAGTGCGGCAGCGGCACCCAGGCGGTGGAGGCGGTGCGCGCCCAGCGGCCGGACCTGCTCTTCCTGGACGTGCAGATGCCGGGGCTGGACGGGTTCGCCGTGCTGCGCGAGCTGGCGCCCGACCTTCCCGAGGTGATCTTCGTGACCGCGTACGACCAGTACGCCCTGCGCGCCTTCGACGTGCACGCGCTGGACTACCTGCTCAAGCCGTTCGACGAGGAGCGGCTGGCGCGCGCCATCGACCGGGCCCGCGCGCACCTGCGCCGGCCCGACGCGGAGAGCGACCGCGGGCGGATCCTGGAGCTGCTGGACGAACTGCGCGGCGTCCGCCGCTTCCGCGAGCGGCTGGTGATCCGCGCGGGCGAGCGGGCGTACCTGCAGCCCGTGGCCGAGATCGACTGGCTGGAGGCAGACGGGAAGTACGTGAAGGTGCACGTGGGCCCGCGCGCGCACACCATCCGCGAAACCATGACGCAGCTGGCCGCCGTGCTGGACCCGCGCCGCTTCCTGCGCATCAGCCGCTCGGCGATCGTGAACGTGGACCGCATCCGCGAGATCCAGCCCTGGTTCCGCGGCGACTACGTGGTCATCCTCCACAACGGCGCCGAGGTCACCTCCACCCGCGGCTACCGCGACACGCTGAAGGCTTTGCTCGCGGGGGAGAGCATCTGAACGGCAACTGCGGGAGTCACACGGAGGAGCGGAGGGCAACGGAGCATCGGAGGAACTACGCCTGGGTGCCGGGCGCAGTTCTCCGCTGCTCCGTTCTTCTCTCCGCCTTCCCCGGACCGGGAACCGCGATGCTAATCCTCCGCTAACCCCCACCGGGACCCCACCCAACGGAACTCGGGTACTGATTGTATCTTCTGTTACAGCAAGCAGTTACAGTTCACGCCGGGCGGCTTCCTGCAACGCGGTACGGGTTCAGACCTGCAAAAAACCTCCCCCGGCTCGAAGGAGATACAGGCAATGCACTACCGCACCGAGCATCACCGCGCGCGCGGGCTGATGGTCGCCGTCGCCGGCGGCCTGCTGGCGTACGGCGCGGCGATCAGCGGCAGCACCCGCGCGGCCGCCGACGTGGACGCGCGGACCGTCGCGGCGCAGCTGGTGCGCACCGCCGCCACCTCCAGCGCCGACCAGCAGGCCGCGCACACCGTCCGCCGCACGGCCGCGCTCAAGCTCTCCAAGCTCGACGCGGCCGAGGCGGCGATCCTGGCGCAGGTGGAGGCGGGGTCGATCCCCGGCGGCGCGCTGGCGGTGGGGCGGCAGGACCAGACGGTGCTGGAGAAGGGGGTCGGCAAGGTGGGGTGGAGCAGGACTGCCGAGAAGGTGGATGCGCGGCGTACCGTGTACGACCTGGCCAGCCTGACCAAGGTGCTGGCCACCACCCCCGCCGTGATGCTGCTGGTGCAGGACGGGAAGATGGAGCTGGACGCGCCGGTCAGCCGCTACCTCCCCGAGTTCGGCGGCGGCGCCAGGGACCGCGTCACCATCCGCCACCTGCTCACGCACACCTCCGGCCTCCCCGCCGGCGTGGAGCTGGACGGCGGCAGCCCCGAGGCGAACTGGCAGCAGCTGCTCCGCACCCCGCTGGTGCGCGCGCCGGGCGAGGCGGTGGTGTACAGCGACGTGGGGATGAACGTCCTCTTCGCCGCCGCCGAGCGCGCCGCGGGCGAAAAGCTCTTCTCGCTGCTGGACCGGCGCGTGTACGGCCCGCTGAAGATGCGGTCCACCACCTACCTGCCGGGCACGGATTGCCAGACCTGCGCGCCCACGCTGCGCATCGACGACGAGCCGGTGCGCGGGCTGGTGCACGACCCGATCGCCCGCGCGCTGGACGGCGTGGCGGGGAACGCGGGGCTCTTTTCCACCGCGCACGACGTGGGGCGGTACGCGGCGATGCTGGCCAACGGCGGCGAGCTGGACGGCGCGCGGGTGTTCAGCGAAGAGACGGTGAAGCAGTTCACCACCCGCCAGCCGGACGCCGGCACGCGCGCGCTGGGGTGGGACACGCCCGGCCCCGACGGCAGCGGCGGATTCGGCACGCAGGCCAGCAAGCAGAGCTTTGGCCACACGGGCTTCACCGGCACCAGCATCTGGGTGGACCCCACGCGCCACACCTGGAGCGTGCTGCTGACCAACCGGGTGTACGAGCCGCACGGCCCCAACCAGATCATGGCCCTGCGCCGCAAGGTGAACGACCGCGTCGCCGTGGCCGCCGACGACTTCGACGTGCGGCTGGCGGGCGATTGATCGATCCGGCTCTGCTGGGAAGGATCAGATGGCGGAGAGAGCATCCAAACCGCGGGGCTCTCACGGAAGAACGGAGGAACGGAAACTACACTGAAGTTTCCGTTCCTCCGTTCTTCCGTGAGCGTCTTGCAGTTGCGGTTCGCGGCTTCCGCTACAGACGCGGGTCCACCGGCTCCGATTCCAGCGCCAGCACGCCGAACACGCACTCGTGCACGCGGCGCAGCGGCTGGCCGGCCACGAAGCGCTCCAGCCCCTCGACGCCCAGCGCGAACTCGCGCAGCGCCAGCGACCGCTTGCCGCCCAGGCCGCGCTTGCGCAGGCGCTGCAGGTTGGCCGGCTCGGTGTACTCCGGGCCGTAGATGATGCGCAGGTACTCGCGGCCCCGGCACTTCACAGCGGGCTGCGCCAGCCGCTGCGGCCCCTGCGCCACGAACCGAAGCGGCTTCACCACCATCCCCTCGCCGCCGCGCGCGGTCATCTCCTCCCACCAGGCGATCGCCGCTGCCTCGGCCTCCGCGTCGGCCAGGTCGACGGCGCGGTACTCGGTGGGGTACAGCAGCCGCCCGGCCGCGGCGTCGCGGATGCGGCCGATCACGCCCAGGTGCCAGAGGTGGTCCTTGTCGACGTGGACGGCACCCTCGGTGGCGAGGACGTGGAACGGCGCCAGGCGAAGATCGTCCAGCGACTCCACCGGCCAGCAGTAGCGGCGGTACGCGTCGGTGTAGGCGTCCACCAGCCGCTGGCGGTCCGCATACCGGTCCAGCAGCGCACTTACCGGCGCGCCGCGCTCCGCGGCCTGCCGCAGCGCGCTCACCGCCATCCCCAGCGCGCCGCGGGCCGCCGCGCCCACGCTGGCGTACTGGTCGCGCACCAGCTCCTGCGCCTTGGCCGACCACGGCATCAGCTCGCAGTCCAGCACCATCCACTCCGTCTGCAGCTCGTCCCACAGCCCCGCCGCGCCGATCGCGTCCCGCACCACGTCGAGCGCCCGCGCCTCCATCTCGCCCTCGCTGAAGAAGCCGCGGCCGGTGCGGGTGTAGACGATCCCCGCGCCCGTCTCCACGCCGAAGCGCCGGCGCGCAGCCTCCTCATCGCGGCAGACGATGACGACCGCGCGCGAGCCCATGTGCTTCTCCTGGCAGACGACCGTCTCCACCCCCTCGCGGCGGTAGTAGGCGAACGCCTCGGCCGGGTGCTCCAGCAGGCCGGGGAGGTCGCTGGTCTCGCTGGGCGACATCGTGGGCGGGAGATAGACCAGCCAGCGCGGGTCGGCGGCGAAGCGGCTCATCACCTCCAGCGCGGCCGACGCGTTCTCCTCGCGGATGGTGACGGTGCGGCCCAGGCGCGTTTCGACGATGCGCTTCCCCGTCACGTCCTCCAGCTCCAGCCCCGTGTCGGGTCCGCCCGCGGACTCGGCGCCGTGCGCGGGGAGGAAGGGGCGCGCGGGCTCGGCGCAGGCGCGGGCGGCCGGCACCTGCACCAGCTCGCGCTCGGGCCAGCGCAGCGCGGTGAGCGCACCGCCGAACACGCAGCCGGTGTCGATGTTGACCGTGTTGTTCACCCACGTGGGCCGGGCGACGGGGGTGTGGCCGTAGACCACGGCGGCGCGCCCGCGGTATTCGGCCGCCCAGTCCCGCCGCACGGGCAGGCCCAGCTCGTCGGCCTCGCCCGTGGTGTCGCCGTAGAGCGCGAACTCGCGCACGCGGCCGGACGAGCGGCCCTGGTACGCCTCCTTCAGCCCCGCGTGCGCCACCACCAGCCGGCCGTCGTCGAAGACGTAGTGGCTCACCAGCCCGTCCAGGAAGTCGGCCACGCGCGCGCGGAACTCCGGCGTTTCGCCCGACAGGTCCTCGAGCGAGGTCTCCAGGCCGTGGCGCACCTGCACGTTCCGGCCGCGCAGCGCGCGCACCAGCTTCACGTCGTGGTTCCCGGGCACGGCCAGCGCGGCGCCGGCCTCCACCATCGCCATCGCCGTCTTCAGCACGTGCGCCACGCGCGGGCCGCGGTCCACCAGGTCGCCCACGAACACCGCGCGGCGGCCCCCGGGGTGGCGGCGCACGCCGTCCGCGCCGGGAGCGTAGCCCAGCGCATCCAGCAGCGCGTCGAGCTCGTCGCCGCAGCCGTGCACGTCGCCGACGATGTCGAAGGGGCCCACGTCCGTGCGCCGGTCGCACCACAGCGGCTCGCGGACCAGGGCGGCGTTCTCCACCTGGTCCACCCCGCGCAGGATCCAGACGTGGCGGAAGCCCTCGCGGCGCAGGTCGCGGAGCGAACGGCGGAGCTGCGCGTGCTGCTGCGGGATCACGTGCGGCGGCACCTGCCGGTCGGCGCGGGCGCGGTTGCGCTCGGCGCAGACGCGCTCGGGCACGTCCAGCACGATGGCCACCGCGAACACGTCCTGCTCCCTGGCCACACGCACGAGCTGCTTGCGCGCCTCGGGCTGCACGTTGGTGGCGTCCACCACGGTCAGCCGCCCGCGCGCCAGCCGCCGCCGCGCGATGAAGTACAGCGCGTCGAAGGCGTCCGCCGTCGCCGACTGGTCGGTCTCGCTGTCGCTGACCAGCGCGCGGAAGCCGTCGCTCGACAGCACTTCCGTCGGCAGGAAGTGCTTGCGGGCGAAGGTGCTCTTGCCGCACCCGCTCACCCCCACCAGCGCCACCAGGCACAGGTCGGGAAGGCGGATCGGCGGCACGCGGCCGTCGTCCGCAACCGCATGCGGGGCGCGGGGATCGATGGCCCGCGCGTTGGTTTCCGTCATCAGGTGATTTCCCGGTGATCCGGTTCCGTCATCGTCCAACCGGCGCCCGCACCGGGCGCCGGCCGACCGTCATCCCCCATCCCGAGGGACTCGACATGTGGACCTGGAGGCGCAACTTCATCCTGGGCGTGGCCGCGCATCCGTTCCGCGCCGTGGTGTTCGGCGCGGCCGTGGGCGCCGCGGCGGGCGTGCTCTTCTTCGCCCTGATGTACTCCCGCGGCGGCGGCTTCACCCCCAACCAGAACGCGGACGGATGGATGCGCGCGCTGTACGGCGCGTTCGGACCCGCGGGTGGGCTGCTGGCCATCTCGGTGGTGATGTTCGGCGGCCTGGGGCTGGTGGCGACGCCGTTCATCTTCGCGCTGGCCTGGCTCTCGGCCCGCCAGATCCGCGCGAAGGAAGCCGCCCGGGCGCCCGCGTCGTGATCCGCGATCTCGATACGTTTCCCAGCATCCCCCAACCTGGAGGCAGACCGATGCAGGCCTGGCGGCGCAGCTACATCCTGGGGTGCGGCGAGCACCCGTGGCGGCTGATGGCGTGGATGGTGGGCGTCTGCGCCCTGATCGGGCTGGTGATCGGCCACGCCCTCTACCAGAACGACCCCACGCCGATCGTGGTGCCGCCGGAGCGCGCCTGGCAGCAGCCGATCGTCGACGCCCTCGGCTCGTACGGCTTCGTGTACCTGATGGGCGCGTTCGCCGGCGCCTGCTTCGGCCTGGCGTTCTGGCTCAAGCTCTACATCCACGCCCGCCGCGCCGCCCGCTGGATCCGCGCGAGCGAGGCGGCCGGGATCGCGGTGGTCGGCCCGGCCGCGCGCTAGGCCGCCGCCACCGCGCCCCGGCCCAGCCGCAGGCGCAGCAGCAGGTCGTGCAGCGCGGCGCGGGCGGTGGGCGCGGGGGGAAGGGTGCTGGCCTCCGCCGCCTCGGCCAGCACGCGGCTCAGGCGCAGGTACTCGCCGCGGTGAAAGTCCGCGTCGGCGCCGCGCAGCACGGTCTGCTCGGCGCCGCTCGTCTTGCGGGCGATCAGCTCGCTTACGTACGGCAGGCCGACCAGCGCGTTGCACTCCGGCAGCGAGGCGTTCACCCGGCCGGTGCGCATCAGGTGGATGCCGCTCAGCAGCACGCGGTAGACGTACAGCAGCGGCTTGACCCGGCGCGGCTCCTCCTTTTCGAACAGCCGCCACTGGTTGGCCGCGAACCCCAGGTAGTGCCGCACGCACCCGCGGGTGAGGCACCCGCGCGCGATCTCCTTCAACTCCGCGTGCCACGGAGTGGCGTGCACGACCAGCGGCGAGTAGAGCTGCTCCAGCACGTAGCCGTTGTCGCGCAGCAGCAGCCCCAGGAACTTGCGCGCGTCGTGCGTCACCAGGTCCACCTCGGTCCCCTGGCGCAGGTGCGACCGCTTCACCGTGGCCGCGCCGTCGTCCAGCCCGGCCACCGCGGAAAGCGGCAGCACGTGCGCGCCGCGCAGGTCCCAGTCCGAGTCCGCCGACGCGAACCCGTACAGGTGCGCCCCGCTCACGGTGGCGAACAGCAGCGGATACGGGTGCTCGCGCACCTCGGACAGCAGCCTCTCGTCGTTTCGGACGTCGATCGTCATCGTCATGCCTCCTGCCAGATCTCCGTAGATCAACCTCTTCCCCAATCCTGGGGCGGATGAATCCGCGGCAACAACGGCCCGAAGTCCGCCTTCGCGGACTCGCACGCGGCCATCCGCTCGCCAGCGACCCATCCGCTCGATCAGCTCACCGCGGCCCGCCGCGCGCGGACCAGGTAGTCGTTCGCCCACGCGTAGTCCGGGCGGTCGGGGAGCGAGGTGGACGCGTAGGCGGCGTCGAAGTCGCGGTGGAGCGCGAGCCGCCAGTCGTTCACCTCGTCCCACGGCATCGCGGCGGCCTTGATGGCGAGCAGGGCGTCGCGGTGCTCGCCCACGTCCACGGGCACGCGGCCCTCGCGCAGGGTGGCCACGCCGGCCAGCAGCAGGCGGATCAGGTGCATGGCGTGCTTCCACTTCGGCGCGCCGGTGGTGCGAAAGTCCTGCTCCAGCCGCTTGAACTGGCTCATCACGTAGCCGTTGTAGGTCTGGTAGACCACGCGGCTCAGAAAGCGGTGCCGCTCGGCCAGCAGCTCCTGGGCGGCCGGACCGACGTGCTGCACCAGCGGCGTGTACAGGCACTCCAGGATGTTGGGGTTGGCCTTCAGCGCCAGCACCACGAACTTCCGCACCTCCCAGAACACCACCTCGCCGTCCCTGTCCTCCAGCTGCTCGGGCACGCCGTACAGCGACCAGTGCAGCTCGGCCGGCGGCAGGTACACGCCGCGCACGTCCACGTCGCTGGCCTCGTGCGCCAGCCCGTACGCGCGCGAGCCGACGACGCAGCGGTAGACCACGTGCCGGTACAGGTCGTGGTCGCGCAGGATCTCGCCGGGATCGCCCACCAGCCCCGTCTGGTGGTGCTTGCGGATGCTCAGCTCGTCGCGCCGCAGCGCCACCTCGCGCCCGTCGGGAAGGCGCACGCGGTAGGCGTGGGTGGCGTCCACGGGCGACGCGGCCACCACGCCCACGGCGCCGGCGGGGGCGATGGGCACGCCCGCGCCGGTGGCCACGCCGCGGCGCAGCACCACCTGCGTTCCGGTGGGGATGATCAGATGTGCGTTCGTCATCGTCTTCACGAGCTCGTCCTTGTCTTCGCGGCTTCCCTCACCTGCCCCTGGATGGCGTGAGGAAGGAGCCGGATCAGCGATTCGCGGTTGTGCGGCCGTACCTCGCCGGCCACCTCCAGCAGCGCCTGCCCCACGCGCCGGGCCTGCTCGGGGGTGGGATCGGCGAAGGTGCGGTTGTAGCGGCGGATCCACCCCTCCACCTCGTCCTGCCCCACGGTGGCGAGGCGCGGATCCGCGTCGCCGCACGCGCGCAGCGCCCACACCAGCCCGCCCCACTTGCTGCGCCGCACCAGCAGCCGCAGCGCGTTGCGCCGGGTGTGCGGCGGGCCAAAGTCGTACAGCTCGGCCAGCGCGCTGGTGTCCGCCGGGATCGTGGCCAGCGCCCTGGCCGCCGCGCGCGACACCCGGGGCGATGGGTCGGTGAGCATCCGCAGCAGCACCGGGCCGGCGTCTTGCCGCTTGAGCCGCGCGTATCCCTGCAGCGCCGTCACCCGGTCGCGGACGCGCGGCGCGGCCAGGTAGCGCTCCAGCGTCGCCGCGTCTTCGTCCGTCCCCAGGTCGGCCAGCCCCGCCAGCGCGCCGGGGGAATCCGGCACCGCGGCCAGCGCCGAACGGTAGAACGCCGCGCCGATCGCCCGGCCCCGCGCCTTCAGCCCGGCCCAGGCGTACAGCCGCACGGTGGCGTTCTCGTCCAGCGTGGCGCGCAGCAGCACCGGCTCGGCGCCGTCGCCCAGCCGCGCGGAGAGCGCCACGCCCTGCGCCCGCACCTTTGGCGAAGCGTCGTCCAGCAGCACGGGGACCACGGTGGGGATTTCGCCGTCCGCCAGCCCGGGCGCCGCCTGGGCTGCCGCGCGGCGCACCCGTACGTCGTCGCCCGCGAGCGCCTCGAGCACCACCTCCAGCCGCGCGCCCGGGTCCTCGGCCAGCCAGCCGAAGCAGGCCAGGCGCGTGCGCGTGTCGGCCGAGCGCAGCCCGCGGCGCAGCAGCGGCCGCGCGGCGGGCGAGCGGAGCAGGTCGAACGCGCGTCGGCCCACCTCGCCGCTGCGCAGCCGCTCCTCGGTGCGCACCAGCAGCGGCAGACACTCCACCAGCCGCGGCAGGTTCGCCTCCGTCAGCCGCTCTAGCGCGGCCGCCTCGGCGCGGCGGCGGACCGGCTCCACCCAGTCGTACGAGCGGAGCACCAGGAAGGGCAGCTCGAACGATCCGTCGCCGATCTGGGCGATCCACCGCAGGGCGGCCTCGCGCACCCAGCCGTTCGGGTGCATCGACAGCACGCACGGCACGGCCACGTCGTCGCCCACGCGCTGGCGCAGGTGCTCGACGGCCGCGGGCGTCCGCGCCCAGTCGGGGAGGTCGTACATGAGCGAGCTTCCCCAGGTGAGCTCGCTGCGCACTCGATGATCGGCCGCGATCAGCGCCGGTGACGGAACCCGCAGCAGCGTTTCGCGCACCTCCGCCGCGGCCGCCCGCGCGCGCCCCGGCCGGTCGGAGCCGCACGCCAGCAGCAGCGGCGCCAGGCGGTCACCCGGCCACCGCTCCGGCTGGCTCAGCCGCTCTTCCAGCGCGTTCTCGCGGACGGACCCCGATCCGCCCGGCATCCACTTGAGCCACTTCATCGGCTATCTCCTGCTCCTTCCTCATCCCGGCCCCTCACCGGCGGCTGAAGCCGCCTCCGCGTCCGTTTCAGCCGCCGATCCACCGGCGCGGGTGAACACCGCCATCTGCGTGGGCGAGCCGACCTCGTCGTCCACGGGGCCCACGGGGTGGAAGGCGACGGTGTAGCCGTGGCGCGCGGCCACGCCGTTCGCCCATTCGGCCAGTTCGGCGCGCGTCCACTCGAAGCGGTGGTCGCGGTGGCGGAAGCGGCCCGCGGGGAGCGACGGCCAGCGCACGTTGTACTCGGCGTTCGGCGTGGTGAGCACCACCGTCGCCGGCCGGGCGGACGCGAAGACGGCACGCTCGAACGCCGCCAGCCGCGGCGGGTCCAGGTGCTCGATCACCTCGACCACGGCCGCCGCGTCGAAGCCCTCCAGCCGCCGGTCGCGGTAGACCAGCGAACCGTGCAGCAGGCGGATGCGGCCGCGCTTGGATTCGTGCATCCGCTCCAGCTTCAGCTTGTCGGCGGCGATCTCGAGCGCGCGGTGCGCCACGTCCACGCCGACGATGTCGGTGAACTGCGGCTCGCGCAGCAGCCGGCGCAGCAGGTTCCCCTCGCCGCATCCCAGGTCGAGCACGCGCGCGACGCCGCTGGCCTTCAGCGCCTCGACCACTGTCTGCAGGCGCTGCTCGTTGAGCGAGATCTTCTGCTCCGCCTGCTCCTCCTCGGCGTCGCGCGCCTCGGCCTTCTCCTCCTCGTCCGCCGGCTCCTCGGCGGTCACCAGCCGGGCGATGGCGTCGCGCACCAGCGAGTGGCGGTGCTTCAGGTAGCGCCGGGCGATCAGGTCGCGCTCGGGGTGCTCAGGGAGCCACCCCTCGCCGTGGCGCAGCAGCTTTTCCACCTCGTCGTCGCCCACCCAGTAGTGCTTGGCGTTGTCCAGCACGGGGATCAGCACGTACAGGTGCGTCAGCAGCTCGCTCAGGCGGCGCGTGGCGGTGAGGGTGACGCTCCAGTAGCGGCTGTCGCCCCACTCCGGACGGGTTTCATCGAGCGGCAGCCGCTCGGCCTCCATCTCGTAGCCCAGCGGCTCGAACAGCCGCCGCAGGAACGCCTCGCCGCCACGCACCGGCACGCTGGCGATCCGCGCGGTGAGCGGGATCGCCGTGGCCGCCAGCTCGGGCCGCTCGCGGCAGTTGCCCGCCATGGCGCTCCGCAGCACGCGGGAGATGGCCACGGAGAGGAAGCTGCTCGCCGCGTACGGCCGGTCGTTCACGTACTGGTCGAGCATGCCCGATCCGCGGACGAGCCCGACGGGGTCCACGTCCAGCAGCAGCGCGGCGGTGCAGGCATCGTCCGCCGCCTGAGGGTAGAACACGTGCGCGGCGCCGAACGCCAGCTCGAAGCTCTGCGCCCGCGCGGGGTTCTTCCCCAGCAGGTAACCCAGATCGGTGGCCGGCTGGTGCGTGGTGCGAATGGTCAGCAGCATCGTGGATCGATCCTCATCGTCCTCATCATCAAACCGTGTGATGGTTTGATACTCTCTCCAGACAGATCACCGGCTGATCACCGGGCGGTTGAAACCGCGGCAACAACGGCCCGAAGTCCGCCTTCGCGGACTCCCACACAACCACCCACTCGTTTCGGCACGGCACCGCGCAGCCAGGAGTGCCCGTGCCGCGCACCGTTACGTCGCCCGCGCCCAGGCCGGTAGTCCGCGAAGGCTTCGTGTGGTTGTTGCAGCGGATTCATGCGCCCGTCGGTGCCCTGGACACGCCGTCCCACGCTGGCCCCAAAGCGCCGGAAACACATCGGCCCGGCCGCCTTTGTGTGGGCAGCCGGGCCGCGAAGGACACGCACCATCGTGCGCGCTCACACCGCTTTCCAGCCACCTCCGCCATCGTTGTCGAACCTGCACGCCGCGATTCCGCCGTGCACGCGATTGCCGCTGCCCATCCCGAATCCCTGCACCGACACCGACGCGGGCGCGCGGAGACTCTCCGGGCGCGTCGCCGTGTGGGCGGTCGAGACGGTGGGCTGGAACGGTCGAGGCATGGTTCGAATGCTCGGGTCTGCGTGTGCCGCGGCACTGCGCCGCGGGATGTGCGAGGCAACCAATTCAATCAGGAAACCGAAAAAGCACAACCCCCCTCGGCCGATCTCTTCATTCGCGGCACAAGCTCCCTGGGGGGATGATTTGCGGGCAAGTTGATGTCGGTGAACGACATATCCACCGTTGTAGCCGCGAGTTTACTCGCACACTGCCAACGGGGCTGCATCATTCGATCTCCACCGGACCGCTGACCACGTGGCCCAGCTTGTCGGGGTTCAGCACGCGGAAGAAGGCGGTGATGCGCTCGCCGTCGGTGGCGATGGCGGTGACGTGGGCGAGTTGCTCGCCATGGAAAACGGCCACGGCGGGGTCCCCGTTCACGTGGGTGATGCGGTTCTGCACCTGGTCGCCGTACTTGCGTTCCAGCGCCAGCAGCATCCGCGCGACGCGGTCCTGGCCCACGATGCGCCTGCGCGCCGCCCACACCTTCCCGCCGCCGTCGCTGGTGAAGGTGACGCCGGGCGCCATCAGCGACAGCACGCCGTCGCGGTCGTCGTTCGCCAGCGCGTCGAGGAAGCGTTGCAGCAGCTCGCCGCGCGCGTCCGGCGGCGCCGCGAAACGGGGGTGGCCGCCGCGCACGCGCTCGCGGGCGCGCTGCACCATCTTCCGCACGGCGGGCTCGCCGCGGTCCAGGATGCGGGCGATCTCGCCGTAGCCGGTGTCGAACACCTCGCGCAGCAGGAACGCGGCGCGCTCTTCGGGCGCCAGGCGCTCCAGCATCACCAGCATGGCGATGGACAGGTCCTGCGCGCGCTCCACCTCCCGGTCGGATTCGTCCGTTGCGACGGGCTCGGGGAGCCACGGGCCCACGTACGATTCGCGGGCGGTGGCGGCGCGGCGCAGCCGGTCCACGGCCAGGCGGCTGACCACGGTGAGCAGCCACGCCTCGGGAGACTGCACCTCGTCGCGATCCGACTGGAACCAGCGGAGATAGGCCTCCTGCACCAGGTCTTCGGCCTCGTGCAGGTCGCCCAGCATGCGGTACCCCAGGCCCAGCAGCCGCGGCCGGTGCCGCAGCACGTCCGGCGTTGCAGCCGACGGATCGAGAACGGTCATGCCGATTCCGGTGCGCGGGTGGATGGACACCCATCCAAGCTGCCACACCCGCGCGGTCCGGTCCAGATGCCGATCACCGGCGAATTGCTCCCATCGCGCGTGGTGGAGATGGACCAACCCAAGCCGCGGCGCCGCGCCCGCGTTCCGCGCCGGTGCCACCTCCGTCGCCCAAACTCGCTGTCACAATCCGCCGCCACCCCCGTCTATCATGCATCGGGCGCGAAGAGTGCGGCGTCCGGTGTGACGAACCCGAAATCGTGGAGAGCAACGATGTCTTCGACCGAGACCACCGTACCGACCTCGACCCTGAACGCGATCGCCGACGCGGCCACCGCCGCCCAGAGCCAGCACGCGCCGCGGCTGGACTACAGCCACGTGGCGCCGGGCGCGGTGCGGGCGCAGTACGGGCTGGAGCAGTACGTACAGAACAGCGGGCTGGAGCACTCGCTGCTGGAGCTGGTCAAGCTGCGCGCGAGCATCATGAACGGCTGCGCCTACTGCGTGGACATGCACACCAAGGACGCCCGCGCCGCCGGCGAGACTGAGCAGCGGCTGTACGCCGTGCCGGTCTGGCGCGAGACGCCGTTCTTCACCCCGCGCGAGCGCGCCGCCCTGGCCTGGACCGAGGCCGTCACCGACGTGGGCCGCACCGGCGTCCCCGACGAGGTCTACCACGAGGTCAGCCAGCACTTCGACGAGGCGGAGATGGTGAACCTCACCCTGGCCGTGGTGGCCATCAACGGCTGGAACCGCCTGGCCATCAGCTTCCGCGCGCCGGTGGGCAGCTACCAGCCGCGGAAGCACGCGTAGGCTCTGGCCATGATCATCATGGGACAGGGCGAATGAATTCGCTGCAACGACTACACGAAGTCCGCCTTCGCGGACTGCCGGTGGCGGTGTGGGGGACAGGATGGTGCACGGAGCATGGATCCTGATCCTCCTGAACAAAACGGCGCCGGTCCGTTGTGGACCGGCGCCGTTTTGCCGTTGTAGCCGCGAGCCGCGAGTTTACTCGCAAACTGGAGATTTCCCCAGACGCGCCGGGATCAATCCGCCGCCACCGCCGGTTCGCGCTCCGCCGCCTGATCGGCAGCCAGCCCGGCCAGCGTGTCGTCCGCGGGGGTGAGGGCGCGGGCGGTGTAGGTGTGGAAGAAGGCGCGGGCCTCGTCCACGTCGGCGGGGCAGAGGAAGGCGGGGCCCAGCGCCGTCGCCGCATCCAGGGCTAGCGCGAACAGGTCCCGGGCCACGGAGGCGATGCGCTCGTCGCGCAGGGCAAGGCGGCCGGCGCGGTCCAGCAGCGCGGGGTCGGGGGCGCCCACCAGCTCGCGCGCGGCGGCGAAGGCGGGCTCGTGGCAGGTCAATCCGCCCAGGAACACGACGGGCGCGGCGTACCACTCGGGGGCGACCGCGTCCGCCGAGCGCACCTCCACGAAGCCCTTGGGGCGCACGTCGGGGAAGAGCGTGGTGAGGTGCGTCTTCCAGTCGTCCTCGGTGGCCGTGCCGCGCGCGTTCCACTCGCCAAAGGGGAGCCAGCCGTCCTCGTCGCGCGGCATCAGGATGGCGGGGGCATCGAGCGCGAATTCGAGATACTCGGGCACCGGATCGTCCGCGCAGGCGAAGATCCCCGTCCGCCCGCCGCCCAGCTCGCGCCACACCCGCGCGCGGAAGCTGCGCTCGCCGGTGTCGCGCCCGCGGTACACGGGCGAGTTGGCGAAGACGGCGGTGAGGTAGGGCGTCAGCGCGTTCAGGAAGCGCCAGCGGGCCGGGGCGTCGGCGCACCAGTCCAGGTTGCACTGGAACGACGCGGTCTGCCGCATCATCCGGGTGCCACCGCCGCCGCACTCCTCCAGGAACTTCGTGAGCCGCACGTAGCGCTTGCCGGGAAGCTGCAGCGGCTGGTCGTCCACCGCGTTCCGTGGATCGATCCCCACGCTCAGCAGCTCCATGCCGTGCTCGCGCGCGGCGGCCAGCAGCGGGCGCACGGTGGAGCGCAGGCTCTGCAGCAGCGCGCTGGCGGAGCGGAAGGGCGGGGCGCTGAGCTCGATCTGGCCGCCGGGCTCGAAGGTGATGGTCCCGCCATCCGGCAGCACCCAGTTGGGCATCCCGTACATCGACGCCGTCTCGCGCCACCCCCAGCGCGCCGCGAACTGGCGCAGGAAGGGGAGCGTAGACGGCCCGTCGTCCGCCACGATCGGCACCTGGCGGCGCGTGGCGGCGTCCACCGGCAGCAGCTCCACCTCGGCGCCCACGGACGGCGGCCGGTGCGAGCGGCGGCGCCCGCCGAACGCGTTGTCGCGGAGCTCCGCGGCCAGGGCGGCGGGGTCCAGCATCACGCGGCCGCGGCGGCGAGGATGGCGTACAGGCCGGCTTCGTCCGTCTCCCAGCGCGTCACCGTCATCCCGGCGGCGCCCAGCATCTGGCCGATGCTCTCGCGGCTGTGCTTGCAGCTGATCTCGGTGCGGATGCTTTCTCCGGCTTCGATGCGGATCTCGCCGACGCCCGGGATGGTCACCGTCTGCGGCGTCCGCGGCGTAAGGTGCATCTCGATGCGGTGCAGCTCGCGCTCGTAGAAGGCGCGGTGCTCGTACGCCTCCACGTCGAAATCCGCGCCGGCCAGCGAGTTGAGCACGCGCAGCATGTTGCGGTTGAACTCGGCGGTCACCCCGGCGTCGTCGTTGTAGGCGGCCTCGATCACCTCGGGGTCCTTGCGGAGGTCCACCCCCATCAGGAACACGTCGCCGGCGCGCATCCGCCGGCGCACGCGGGTGAGCAGGGCGACCCCCTCCGCGGGCGTGAAGTTGCCGATGGTGCTGCCCAGGAACGCGTGCAGCACCGGGTGCGGCAGCCCGGGCGGGAGCTCGAAGTCCGCCGTCATGTCGGCGACCACGGGCACCACCTCGATGGTGGGGTATTCGTCGCTCAGGTCGAGCGCGGTGGCCTCCAGGAACTCGGCGCTCACGTCCACCGGCACGTACACGGCGAACTGCGTGGCCGCGTAGACCGCGTCAAGGATGATGCGCGTCTTGGCGGCGCTCCCCGCACCCAGCTCCACCACCGTTTTGGGGTGGATCGCCCACATCCAGTCGGGCATCCACTCCTCGAGCAGCGCCCGCTCGGTGCGCGTCAGGTAGTACTCGGGGAGACGGGTGATCTCCTCGAAGAGCCGCGAGCCGCGCTCGTCGTAGAAGTACTTGGGCGGCAGCTCCTTCTGCGGGCGGCCGAGCCCCTCGCGGATCTCGGCCAGCATCCCCGCGGTGGTCGAGAGCGTGTCAGTCATCGCGCACGATCCTGAAGCCGCTGAAGATCTGCCGGCGGATGGGGTAGTCCCAGTTGCGGAAGGTGTTGCGGATGGCGCCCGGGCGCGTGGCCCAGCTCCCCCCGCGCAGCACCTTGTAGTCGGGCCCGAAGAAGACCTCGCTGTACTCCTTGTACGGAAACGTCTCGTATCCCGGCCAGGGGGTGAAGTCGCTCGCCGTCCACTCCCACACGTCGCCGATCATCCCGTAGCACCCGATCGGGCTCACGTTGCGCGGATACGCCCCCGTCTGCGCCGCCTCGAACGATAGCTGATCCAGGTTCGCCTCCAGCGGCGACGGCGCCTCTTCGCCCCAGGGATACGTCCGCTTCTCTCCCGTCGCCGGATCCCACGAAGCCGCGGCCTCCCACTCCTGCTCCGTGGGGAGACGGCCGCCGGCCCAGCGCGCGTACGCCTCGGCCTCGTACCAGCAGACGTGGCAGACCGGGCGCTCGGGGTCCACCGGCATCTCGCGGTCCATCGAACGCGTCATCCACCGTCCGTCCTGGCGATGCCAGAACTGGGGGGCGAAGAGGCCGGCCTCCTCCCTGTGCCCCCAACCGGCGTCGCTCCACAGCTCGCGCCGCTCGTAGCCGCCGTCGTCGATGAAGCGCGCGTACTCGCCGTTGGTCACCGCCCACGCGCCGATGCGGAAGGGGGCGAGATCGACTGCGTGGCGCGGGCGCTCGTTGTCGTAGGCGGCGGTGCGGTCGTCGGTGCCGATCTGCACGCGGCCGCCGGAAAAGCGCACCATCCCGTCCGCGTCGGCGGGGACGGGGCGGCCGGGGGGCGTGGCGATGGCGCGCGGGGCGCGGTAGGGCGGATCGTCCTTCAGCTGCAGCGCCTGCAGGATCGTTTCGTTGTGCTGGTACTCGTGCTGCAGCACCATCTGGTAGACGTAGCCGCCGCGCAGCAGCGGGTCGTCGTCGCGCGGGGCGCCGCCGTTCTCCACGTGCTCCAGGACGCGGCGGCGGGTCTGCGCCATCACCTCCAGCGTGTCGGAAAGCTGGGGGAGGGGGAGCTTGCCGCGCACCGAGCGGGGGTTCTCGAACGGGTTGAACATCCCCGGCATCTCGCCGAACTCCACCGGCCCGGTCAGGTTGCGGACCAGCCACAGCTCCTCGAAGTGCGCGATGTGCCCCATGTCCCACACGATGGGGCTCATCAGCTTGTTATGCTGCGCCATCAGCTCCTCTTCGGGCACGGGGCTCACCAGCAGGAGCGTGCGCGTGCGCGCGTCGAGCAGCAGGTCCGCGAGTTCGCGCGCGGACGGCGCGTTGCCGTTGCTGGCGGGCATGGATTCAGGTGCGAGAGGGTTGCGGCGGCGCGAACGGACCGGGTGCAAGGTAGGTGCGGTTTCCCGGCGGCGCCACGGTCTTGGTGTGCGATTGCATGCCACCGCGTGAAGCACCGGGTGACGCAAAAAGCTGGCCTGTTACCTCAGCTTTGTCGAAGCTTGGCACGGTGTTCACTGCGGGCGCCCAACGACTTTGTGGAATTCGTGGGGACGCGGCGCGGTGCCGTGGATGGAGATCCGTCCGCGGCTCGCACCCGTGCCGTTGTCCCTGGCCATCCTCCCGCCCCCTGACGCTCTCTCGTATGCCGATCTGATTGACCGGAGCGCGCGCAGGTTACAGGCTTATCGTGCGGATACGATTCTCCCGCCGCATTCGGATTCCTCCTCACCCGATCGCTATCGTGGCTGACGACCCATCGCAGGCCGTCCTTTCCGCGCGGGGCGTGGCCAAGCGCTACGGGCAGGCCGTGGCGCTCGACGGCGTCTCGCTCGACGTGCGCGCGGGCGAGTGCGTGGCGCTGGTGGGCGAGAGCGGGTCGGGCAAGACCACGCTGCTGCGCTGCTTCAACCGGATGACGGAGATCGACGGCGGGTCGGTGCTCGTCGACGGGACGGATGTCGCCTCGGCGGACCCGGTGGAGCTGCGGCGGCGCGTGGGGTACGTGCCGCAGGACGGCGGGCTGATGCCGCACTGGACGGTGCTGCGCAACGTGTCGCTGGTCCCTTGGCTGCGGCACGACGGCGAGGCGCCCCGGCGCGCGTCCGAAGCGCTGGAGTGGGTCGGACTTTCGCCGGAGACGTTCGGTGGACGCTGGCCGCGCGAGCTGAGCGGCGGGCAGCGGCAGCGCGTGGCCATCGCGCGGGCGCTGGCGGCCAGCCCGCGCATCGTGCTGCTGGACGAGCCCTTCGGCGCGCTCGACGCCATCACCCGCGCCGAGCTGCAGACCTCGTTCGACGCGCTGCGCCGCCGGCTGGGCATCACCGCCCTTTTCGTCACCCACGACCTGCACGAGGCCGCGCTCCTGGCCGACCGCGTCGCCGTCCTCCGCCACGGCCGCATCGAGCAGGTCGCGACGGCGGACGAGCTGACGGCCGCCCCCGCGACGGAGTACGTGCGCGACCTGCTCTCCCGGGCGCGGATGGTGGCGGCATGATCCGGCCCTCATCCCCCCGGCCCCCTTCTCCCGAACTGCAGGAGAAGGGGGAGCACACCTCTCGAGTTCAGGCTTCAGCTCGTCGCGCCAATGCTCGCGTGGGAGTCCGCGAAGGTGGACTTCGGGCCGTTGTTGCCGCGATTTCAATCGCCTGGCCAACCCTGGCCGCCACTCCAATTCCCGCCCAGCAGCGCCAACCCTCCGCCGCGTCGAATCCCGTCGTCATCGCCAGCAAGCCGTTCGGGGAGAGCTACCTGCTGGCGGAGATGTTCGCGCAGGTGCTGGAGGCGCGTGGCATCCGCGTCGATCGCCGGATGGGGCTGGGGGCCACGGAGATCGCGTTCGGCGCGCTGCGGACGGGGGCGATCGACGTCTACCCGGAGTACACGGGGACGGGGCTCACCGCCATCCTGCACGAGGAGCCGAAGGGAGACGCCGGCGCGGTGTTCGGCCGCGTCTCGCGCGAATTCGAGGCGCGCTGGGGGGTGCACTGGCTGCCGCCGCTCGGCTTCGAGAACACCTACGCCATCGCCGTGCGCAAGGAGACGGCGCGGCGCTACAACCTGCGCACGCTCAGCGACCTGGCGCGCGCGTCGCCGCGGCTCACCGCGGGGCTCACCCCGGACTTCATCGGCCGTCCGGACGGGCTGCCGGGGCTCACGAAGGCGTACGGCCTGCACCCGCGCGCCGTCCGCTCCCTGGTCCAGGCCGTGAAATACAAGGCGCTGGCCGAGGGCGCCGTGGACGTGGTGGATGGCTATTCCACGGATGGGATGCTGGCGAAGTACGACCTGGCGGTGCTGGAGGATGACCAGCGCTTCTTCCCGCCGTACCAGGCCGCGGCGCTCGTGGGCCCCCGCCTCTGGCGCGAGCAGCCGGCCGCCGTCGCCGAGATCGCGCGGCTCAGCGGCCGCCTCTCCGTCGAACAGATGCGCGTGCTGAACCGGCGCGTGGAGGTGGACGGCGAGCCCGTCGGCAAAGTCGCCGGCGATGCGCTGCGAGAGATGGGGCTGCTGCGGCGGAGCGATGCGCCGCGCGCGTCCGCCGGCCGGGCGGCGACGGGGGAGGGATCGTTCACCGGCTACCTGTGGGCGCGGCGCGGCGAGCTCTGGCGCAACACGCTGCGGCACCTGCTGCTGGTGCTGGTGTCGCTGGTGGCCGCGGTCGCGGTCGCGGTGCCGGCCGGCGTGGCGCTGGAGCGCGCGCGCCCCGCCGCGGCCGAGGCGGCGATCCGCGGCGCGGGGGTGCTGCAGACCATCCCCAGCATCGCGCTGCTCGCGTTCATGATCCCGCTGCTGGGGATCGGCGTGATCCCGGCCCTGGTGGCGCTCTGGCTGTACTCGCTCTACCCCATCCTCCGCAACACCTACAGCGGCGTGCGCGACGCCGGCCCCGAGGCGACGGAAGCCGCGCGGGCGCTGGGGATGAGCCCCGGCCAGGTGCTGCGCCACGTCCGGCTTCCGCTCGCCGCGCCGCTGATCATGGCGGGCATCCGCACCGCCGCGGTGATCACCGTGGGCACCGCCACGCTGGCCGCCTTCATCGGCGCGGGCGGGCTGGGCGACCCGATCGTGGCCGGCCTGGCGCTCACCGACACGCGCATGATCCTCTCCGGCGCCGTCCCCGCCGCGCTCCTGGCGCTGCTGGTAGACGCCGCGCTGGCCCTCTGCGAGCGCTGGGTCACCCCCGGCGGCGTGCGGTAGCGCTCGATCGGTCCGGCCCCGCGGTGGCGCGAACGTTGCCCCGCCGCGGCGGCCTTGCGACGACGGTCCATCACAGACGAGGTGAGCGATGCCGAAATACAGGATGCGCCAGAAGCTCCTTTCGATCGGGGAGGACTACACGATCGAGGACGAGAGCGGGCGGCCGGTCTACCGGGTGGACGGGAAGGTGCTCACCATCCGCGAGACCTTCGTGCTCGAGGACATGAGCGGGCGCGAGGTGGCCACCATCCGCGAGAAGAAGCTGGCCATCCGCGACAGCATGAACATCCTGCGCGGCGGCGAGACGATCGCGACGGTGAAGAAGGCGCTCTTCTCGCCCTTCACCGACCGCTTCGACGTGGAAGTGAAGGACGGCGAGGACCTGAAGGTGAAGGGCGACCTGCTGGACCACGACTACGAGATCCGCCGCGGCGGCGACACGGTGGCCACGGTCTCCAAGCGCTGGTTCACCCTGCGCGACAGCTACGGCATCGACATCGCCCCCGGTCAGGACGACGCGCTGATCCTTGCCGTCGCCGTCGCCCTCGACGAGATGGCCCACGACCCCGACGAGGGGAAGGGCGACTGACGGCGTTTTCGGATGTTGAACGCGGCTCTTCCCCGATGTCGTCCCGAGTCTCCCCCCGCGCCGCGCGAGACCACGGGGACGAAAGGTGGTGACACGGGGACCATGCTGTTGAAGCCTCGCGCGGTTTGCGAGGCTTTTCGTAGTTGCTGCTGCGACTTCAGTCGCCGGTGGGGCCAGGCTTCCGGGCTTTCTGTTCAGGGAGCCCCCTGACTGCATCTCCGGACCCGGCAACGAGTTGCGTCTGCGCGGAGAATTCATACGTTTGGCACGATCCTTTCAATGTGGCGGGGCTCTGAACGTCTCGTAAATCATTGAAGGGAGACGAGATATGAATGTGGTGAAACGGTTCGCGACGGGGGCGGCGGTGGCGGTCGCGCTGGCGGCCGGCACGGGTCCGGTGCACGCGACCGACGGCCCCGTGAACGTGATGGACGGGCCCGCACGGGGAATCGACGAGAAGTACTACCTGTCGGTGGACCTGTCGGAGCGGATGCTGTACGTGATGCGCGACGGCGAGCAGGTGGGGAGCTACTCGGTGGCGGTGGGGCAGCCGAACCATCCCACGCCCACGGGGCGCTTCCACATCCGGCACATCGTGTGGAACCCGCGCTGGGTGCCGCCCGACGCGCGCTGGGCCCGCAACAAGCGCCCGCGCGACCCGGGGGACCCGCGCAACCCGATGGGCCGGGTGAAGCTCTTCTTCCACGAGCCCGACCTGTACATCCACGGCACGCGCGAGACCGATTCGCTGGGCGAGGCCGAGAGCCACGGGTGCGTGCGCATGGCCAACGGCCAGGTGATCGAGCTGGCGCGGCAGGTGATGGCCAACGGCGGATCGCCCCGCAACCCGAGCTGGTTCCGCCGCGTGGTGAACAGCGTCACCAGCACCCGCTCGGTCTACCTGTCCGACCCCGTGCTGGTGGAGATCCACCACTAACCTTGGTGCGGAGGTGCGGGGGTACGGGGGTGCGATGGGCCCGCGGCACACAAGCCGCGGGGCTCGTCGTTTGCTCTGTACGCGCACCTCCGCACCTCCGCACCTCCGCACCCGGACGATGTACCTGATCCAGATCCTGCTCCCGTTGCGCGACAACGACGGCAACGAGTTCGGCCACGACGCCTTCGCCCAGGTGCGCACGGAGCTGACCGAGCGTTTCGGCGGCGTCACCTTCTACACCCGCTCGCCCGCCGTGGGGGTGTGGAAGGACGAGGACGGCGACACCACGCGCGACGACATGGTGGTGGCCGAGGTGATGGCCGAGCACCAGGACCGCGAGTGGTGGCGCCTGTACCGCCAGGAGCTGGAGACCCGCTTCCGCCAGGAGAAGATCGTCGCCCGCATCATCGCCTGCGGGCTGCTGTAGACCGGCCCTCATCCCCCCGGCCCCTTCTCCCGAACAGCAGGAGAAGGGGGAGAACTGCGCATCCGCGCGGAACTACGCGCTTCGATACGAAAATCTCCCCCGCACCAGCGCCGCGTCGTCGACCGCGAAACATCTGGGTTGCGTCCGTCCAGGGCTAGGGGACAGGGAACAGGGGACAGGGTACAGCCAGCAAACTCCACCTCCGGCGACGTCACCACGGCCGGGACCTTTCACACAGAGTCAGCAGAGGAACCGCTGGTTGTTCTCTGCTGACTCTGCGTGAGATTCCTTGCCATGCCTGTCCAGCGCCGGTTCCACGGCCACACGGGGTGAAACGCGGCGGGGCCGCATCCCAAGCGTGGGATGCGGCCCCGTCCGTCAGCCCGGAGAAAGGCTCGGGTCAGGACTTCTTGCCGCCGCCGCTCTTCGATCCGCCGCTCTTCGACCCGCCGCTCTTCGACCCGCCGCTCTTCGACCCACCGCTCTTCGACCCACCGCTCTTCGACCCACCGCTCTTCGACCCGCCACTCTTCGACCCGCCGCTCTTGCCGCCCGAGCTGCTGCTCTTGCTCGACGATCCGCCCGAGCTGCCGCCGCTCTTGCTGGACGAGCCGCCGCCGCTGCGCGAGCTCCCGCCCCCGCTGGACCCGCTGCTGCGCGACGAGCTGCTGCCCCCGCCCGCCCGCGACGAGCTGCCGCCGCCCGACGAACCGCCGCCGCGCGAGCTGCCGCCGGACTTCGACGAGCTGCCCGACGACGACCCGCTGCTGCGCGACGAGCCGCCGCTGCTGCTCTTCGACGAGCTCGATCCGCCGCCCGACGAGCTCCCGCCGCTGCGTGGCGACGACGGCCGCGAGCTGCCGCTGCTCGACCCGCTGCTGCGCGACGAGCCGCCGCTGCTCCCGCCCGACCGGCTGCTGCTGCCCGACGAGGTGCTGCGCGAGCCGCGCGTGGCGGCTTTGGCGGCGGCCGCGCCCAGCGCCGCGCCGGCGGCGGCGCCGGCCGCGGTGGTCAGCGGGCTCTTGCGGCGGCTGGTGCTGCGCTGCTCCTTGAGCCCACGTCCCGCGCTGAAGCCCACGGTGGTGCGTTCGGGGATGTTGATCTCGGCACCCGTGCGCGGGTTGCGCCCCGTGCGCGCCGTGCGGGTGCGCCTGGTGAACTTCCCGAAGCCCGGGATGGACAGCGACCCCGCGGCGTGCACCGCCTCGGAGATGGCGCCGGACGCGGTGTCGAATATCGCATCCACCACGCGCGCCGCCGCGGCCCTGGTGAGCTCGGCCTTCTCGGCCACCTTGTCCACGAAGTCCGACTTGTTCATGTCTGCGCTCTCCGGATCGGCGGTTCTTGGCAGCGCGGCCCGTCCGCGCCAGCGGGGCGCTCACGCAACATCGATACCGCCACGATCAAGAAGCTACAAGGGATCGGCTCGCAATGGACACCCGGCTACCCCCGATTGAACCCCGCGCGGAAGCCGTCCACCATCTGGCGGGCCTTGTCGGCGGCCTCGCCGAAGGCCTCCTTAGCCGAGTCGCTGTAAGACTTTGCGGCCTCCTGCACGTCGTCGCGGTAGCTGGGCTCGGGGTCGCTGCGGCGGCGGTAGTCGCCCGCCATGATCCGCTCGTACGCGCCGCTCTCGAACCAGCTGCGCATCTCGGCCACGCGGATCACCGGGAAGGGGTGCGTGGCCCACAGCAGGTTCATCACCTTGAAGACCTGGTCCACCAGCTCGTTCTGGCCGCGGTACTCCTCGGCCTGCTCGATGAACGCCGCCAGGTTGGTTTCGCTGAAGGTGCCGCCGGCGAACTTCAGCATGGTGGTGAGCCCCGGCTCGGGCGCCTGCACCGCCAGCAGCCCGGCGCGGTCGCAGCTCAGCTCGGCCTTGCGGCTCCACTCGAACAGCGCCAGGAGGACGGGGAGCGCCGCCAGCCCGATGATCCCGCCGCCGGCGCGGTTGATCAGCGTCAGCAGCAGCCACATCATGGTGTTGTACAGCGCGTGGCCGCTCATCACGTGGCCCATCTCGTGGCCCAGAACGAAGCGCACCTCGTCCTCGGTGAAGTCGCGCAGCAGCTCCGAGTGCACGATCACGAAGGGCTTGTCCATCCCCCACGCAGCGGCGTTGTAGTTGGGGTTCTGCGTCACGTACAGCGGGTACTGCCCCGGCGCGTCCAGGGTGCGGTGCACGTCGCCCCAGATCTGGTGCAGCCGGGGATGCTGCGTGGGGCTCACCTTCACCGCGTTGGCCAGGAACATCAGCCGCACCTGCCGTTCGCCCACGATGCCGTACAGCTTGCGCAGCACCTCGTCGAACACGGGGATCTTGCGGAGCGCGTTCAGCGCGGCGCGGTCGGCGGGGTGCTCCCAGCTGCGCGGGTCGATGTCGGTGAGGATGCGCGTGGCGCGGGCCTGCTCGGGCATGGTAGCCTCGGTGTCGGTGTCAGGAGGTCGGCGAGACGGACGGGAAGCCGCGCGGCGGGAGGCGGCGCGGCGGAGATGGTGGGTGGTACGCCGGGGGGCGGGCCGGGGTTTCAACGAAACATCCCCGCACGCGGCGGTGTAACCTTGCGGACACGAATGCTTTCCGCCGCCCTACCGCGCCCGGTGTCCAGCGCGTAGATTGCGCGGTATCTCCCGGCCAGGCCGGCGCCCCAACCGCGCCGCGCACCGCAACACCCACCATCCCTGCATCTTGGAGGCTCAGCCATGCGCCGTCAACGGACCCGCACGCTCCTGCTCGCCCTTGCCGCGCTCGCGCTCCCGCTGGCCGCGGCCAACGCGCAGGAGTCGTCCATGCGCGGCACCTTCACCCTCGACCGCGCGCACAGCGACGACATCAACCGCGCCATCGAGAGCGCGGTGGGCAAGATGAGCTTCATCACGCGCCCCATCGCGCGCGGCCGGCTGCGCCGCACCAACAGCGCGTACCAGCGCGTGGTGGTCAGCTACAACGACAGCGAGGTCAGCACCACCTTCGACCAGCGCCGCGCCATCACCAGCCCGGCCAACGGCACCCCGGTGCAGTGGACGCGCGAAGACGGCGAGAAGTTCCAGCTGAGCACCGAGTGGCAGGGCCAGCGGCTGGTGCAGACCTTCCGCGCCGAAGACGGGACGCGCACCAACACCTACACCCTCTCGGGCGACGGCCGCACGCTCACCATGCACGTGGTCATCCGGTCGCCGCGCCTGGCCGCGCCGCTGGAGTACAACCTGGTCCTCACCCGCGCCTCGTAGCGCGCTCGCCTGGATCGTGAGAAAAAGGGCGCCGGCTCGGTCGTCGAGCCGGCGCCCACTTCCTTTGTCCGCACGAAGCTGGAACGACGGTTTTGGGCGTGTCCCTCCGCTGCGCTCCGGGCCGGGCTGCGCCCGTTACGGGGGGATGAGGGCCGGCCGCTACCGCGGCGGGTGCGGCGGCTCGCCGGGGGTGCCGATCGCCACCGGCAGCAGGGCGTCCACCACGCCGCCGCGCGTTTCCCACGCGTCGAACACCTCGGCATAGCGAAGGCCGTGCGGCTCGGCGCTGGCGCGCAGGCGGCGGTCCAGCCATTCGGGGTGGCCAAAGCCGATGCGCTCGTAGTAGAAGCGCGCCAGCTCGTGGATCTTCTCCACGTGCGGCTCCACGTCCACCACGATGGCGGGGAGCTGCGAGTAGGCGCCGCGGAAGGTGAACACCGGCGCGTCGCCGCGGTGCGGGGCGGCGGGGTGCACCACCTTGGCGAGCCGCGCCAGCGTCACCGCGTCGCGAAAGATCTTGCCGCACGCCTGGTGGTCGGGGTGGCGCATCCCGCGGCCCCACGCGTCGCCCCAGGTGATCAGGCCGTCGGGTTTGGTCTCGGCGATCAGCGCGGCCACGCGGCGCGCGGCCTCGGGCGTGGCCTCCACCTGCGTGTCGCGAAAGTCCATGAAGCGCGTCTCGCACCCCAATATCTCGCCCGCGATGCGGCCGTGCTCCTCGCGGATGCGCGACACCTCGTCCTCGCTCACCGCGCCGAACGCCTGCGTCATCTCGCCCCGGGTGAGCCACACCACCACCACGCGGTCGCCCCGCGCCACCTGGGCGCGGATGGAGCCGGCCGCCGCCACCTCGTCGTCGGGGTGCGCCATCCCCACCAGCAGCGTTCTTCCAGCCATCGGCACCTTCCGCCTCGGTCGAATTCCACACCAGCCAGACAGCGTTCCTCGTGCGTGACGCCCCGCACGGGCAAGCGCCGCGCCGCGCGCCTCACGTCTCCACGGCCACCGTGCGCACGCCCGCCAGGTTGCCGCGCCCGTCGCTTCCCACCGCGTAGGTGTCGATCTCGATGCGGCCCACGCGGAACACGCGCGCGTCGCCGAGCCGGGTGGCCAGCAGCTTCTTCAGCGCCTCGTAGCGCGGCCGGATCTCGAGGGCGCGCGTGTCGAGCGGGTCCACCGTCTCGATGTGCGGCTTGAAGAAACGGTCCAGCGTGCGCTCCTCCACCGGCGCCCCCGCCGCCGCCCCGATCCGCCGCGCGAACTCGTCCGCTCCGTACGGCCACCCCGCCGCGCCGCCGGTGAGCTCGAACCACTCGAACGGCCGGTCGCTCTCGCTGGTGTACACCAGCCCCTCCGCCGCCTTCTCCACCTCCGCCCTCAGCTCCCTCATCGCATCTCCCCCGGATCGGCTCACAGTTCCCGCGTCTGGCTGTGCATTCGACAGCCCCGTCATCTCGTCATCCTGAGTGTCCCACCGCGCTGCGCACGACCACGGGAGACGAAAGGTGGTGCACGAGACCCCGGCTGTTGGAGCCTCGCGCAGTTTGCGAGGCTTCCCGTAGTGGTTGCTGCGACTTCAGTCGCCGGTGAGAGCCCGGACCCCGGGACTTTCGATCAGCGCGGCCACCCTGACTCAAGGCATGCTCCACCGGCCGCGGCGCGACGGATCTGTGGCCGACGACGCGCTATGCCGGTCGACCGGGTGGATTTTCCCGCTGCAACCGAACGGCACGATGCCGATGCGGCAAGGGCTGGAGCGCGACTTGGGCCCGCGCCGCGCGTCATCGATCGACGGACGAACCGGGCCTGGGTGGAGGACGGGTGGCGGACGAGGGAGCGCGCCGGCGGTCGGCGCTGCGGGTGTTGGGGCGGCGGAACTTCCTTCCGTACTTCATCGGGAACCTGCTCAGCAACTGCGGCACCTGGTTCCAGAACATCGCGCAGTCGCTGCTGATCTACCGGCTCACCGGGTCGGCGTTCATGGTGGGCGTGGTCAACTTCGCGCAGTTCGCCGGCGTGGTGCTGCTGGCCCCGTGGACCGGCTCCGCGGCCGACCACTACGACCGCAAGCGCCTGAGCGGTTCTTGGCCTGTCGAACGGTGCCGTCCACCCCCACCGCATCGCACCTCGCCGCGCGTTCCCGCCATCTCGCTGCACAACCGTAAAACGCGCCCGCCCCGCTCGTTATACTGCCGACGACACGACAGACGCCTCGTGGCGCGGATCGATCGGAAATCACGGACGACATCCGGGGGACCGGCAATGAAGAAGGCAGTGATCGCGGTGCTGGCGGTGACCGCGTCGGGCGCGTGCGAGCTGAAGGCGCAGGGCCGCCTGGCCGCCGCCGATGCGCAGACGCACCGCGCCGGTTCGTGGCGCGTGGACCTGGTGGCCGAGCGCGCCGCGCTGGCGGCCGCCGACCGTGCGTTCTCGCAGGCCACCGAGACCCGCGGCATGGTGGACGGCTTCACCGCATGGTTCGCGGACGGAGCCGCCTTCCTCCCGCCGCGCTCCACCATGATTCGCGGCCGCGCCGCGATGCAGGAATATCTGCGCACCTCGCCGCTGCTGGCGTCCATGCGCTGGGAAAACGTGCGCGCCGACGTATCGGCCGACGGGCGCTCGGGATACACCCTGGGGTTCGGCACGGCCGCCGGGCAGGACGGCAGCGCCCTGCACGTGCGGATGATCACCTTCTGGCGGCGACAGGCAAACGGCGAGTGGAAGGTGGAGGCCAACGTGCCCGCGCTGAACCCCGAGGCCCCGCGCCCCGTGCGCGACGGCTTCGGCACCCCGCGCGGCAACGGCGTGGCGGGCGCCGGCCGCCGCGTGGCCCAGGCCGCCGCGGCCCTGGCCGTGCAACAGGCCGACCGCGACTTCGCGGCGCTCTCCGCCGCCCGCGATCCGCACGACGCCTTCGTGGCCTTCGCCGCGCCCACCGGGATGATCATGGGCGGCCCCGAGTACGGCCCCGACGAGATCTCCACCGCCTTCGAGGGTGGCGGCGGAACGCTGGAGTGGGGGCCGCTCCTGGGCGGCGCCGCGGCCAGCGGCGACCTGGGCTACACCATCGGCTACGCGGTGCGCAAGGCATCGCAGCCGGACGGGACGGTGCGGACCAGCTATTCGAAGTACCTCACCATCTGGCAGCGGCAGGCGGACGGAACGTGGAAGTACGTGGCCGACGGGGGGACCTCCCGGCCCGCCCCGGCCAGCTGACCCGCGCCGCAACGCGAGGCCAGCCCAGGCGCCCGGCTTCGGCCGGGCGTCCTGCGTTCGTGGGTGCGGGGGTGCGGGGGTGCGGGGGTGCGGTGGAACGGGTGCGTGAGTGCGTGAGAACGGGTGCGTGAGTGCGTCGAAGTAGCCGCGCGCAGCGCCCCGGGTCCCTCTCCTGCAGTTCGGGAAAGGGACAGGCTTTCAGGACGCGACGCAGTCGCGCCTGAAAGCCAGGGTGAGGGCTCCCGCGCCGAAACCTCCCCCGCCGCCGCCACGTACATCCCGTCCGCACGGGCCGCAGGGCGCCGGAGTCGTCCATCTCCTGACGCCGCCACGGCTTGCGCAACCGGCGCGGGGCGGCGTATTTGATGTACGCCATCCCGCATCCCAAACCCGCACATCCGCAGCGAGAGACCACACCCATGGGCGTCTGGGACTTCGTCAAGAGCGAGCTGATCGACATCATCCAGTGGCTGGACGAAACCGGCGACACGATGGTGTGGCGGTTCGACGGGCACGACAACGAGATCAAGAACGGCGCGCAGCTCATCGTGCGCCCCGGCCAGGCCGCCGTGTTCGTGAACCAGGGCCAGGTGGCCGACGTGTTCCCCCCCGGCCGCTACGAGCTGCGCACCGAGAACCTCCCCATCCTCAGCACGCTGATGGGGTGGAAGTACGGCTTCGACTCGCCGTTCAAGGCCGAGGTCTTCTTCGTTGCCACCAAGCAGTTCACCGACCAGAAGTGGGGAACCAAGAGCCCGGTGATGATGCGCGACCCCGAGTTCGGGCCCGTGCGCATCCGCGCCTTCGGCACCTACGTGATGCGCGTGATCGAGCCCGCCAAATTCATCGCGCAGATCGTGGGCACCAACCGCGTCTTCACCACCGACGAGGTGGACGACCAGCTGCGCTCGCTGGTGACCTCGCGCTTCGTGGACGCCGTGGCCGAGGCCCACATCCCGGTCCTCGACCTCGCCTCGCGCTACGACGAGATCGGCGCGCAGATCCGCGGCAAGATGCAGGCGGACTTCAGCGAGTGGGGGATCGAGCTCACGCAGTTCGTGATCGAGAACATCGCCCTTCCCGAAGAGGTGGAGAAGGCGCTGGACAAGCGCAGCAGCATGGGCGTGATCGGCGACCTGAACCGCTACGCGCAGTTCCAGACCGCCGAGAGCATCCCGCTGGCCGCGCAGAACCCCGGCGGCCCCGCCGGCCAGGGGATGGGAATGGCGATGGGGTGGGCGATGGGCCAGCAGATGGCCGGCGCCATGGGCCAGCAGTTCGGCGGCGCGCCTCAGCAGCCGCAGGGGCAAGCCGCCGCGGGCCCGCCGCCGCTCCCGCAGCAGGCCTCGTACTTCGTGGCGCTCCAGGGCCAGCAGAGCGGCCCCCACGGCATGGACGAGCTTCGCCGGCACGCCGGCACCGGCGCGCTCACCCCCGACACGCTGGTCTGGAAGCAGGGCATGCCCGCCTGGACCCCCGCGTCGCAGGTGGACGAGCTCTCCTCCCTCTTCGCCCCCCTCCCTCCCCCGCTCCCGCCGCAATGACGGGATCGAATGGATGATGACGGCGCGGCCCCGCTCCCGGTCTGGAGCGGGGCCGCTCGTCTCTCGCGTGTCTTGATGCTGTTGAAGTCCGCGAAGGCGGACTGCGTGCCGTTGTAGCCGCGAGCCGCGAGTTCACTCGCAAACTCTTGAGAGAGATCAACGCTGCGTGCCCGATCTGCGTCGCTTCCGATCTCCACGCCTGGATCGAAACCCCTTTCCTCGCCCCACTGAACGCTTATACTGCTACCTGACGGCACGCCGGTAAGCACCCGGTCCGTGCGATACCCCCCATCTGGTAACCATGCAGACGATGACCGAGGCGCGCGGCAACGTGCGCAGCGAGCGCTGCGGCTCGCGCAGGGTGCTGGACCTGGTGGCCGACAAGTGGGCGGTGATCGTGATCTACGTGCTCTCCGGCGGCACCCACCGCTTTGGCGAGCTGCAGCGCGCGGTGGCCGGGGTGAGCCAGAAGATGCTCACCCAGACCCTGCGCGGCCTGGAACGTGACGGATTGGTGGAGCGGAAAGTCTATCCCGAGGTGCCGCCGCGGGTGGAGTACACCCTCAGCCCGCTGGGCGAGACGCTGGTGGAGCCGCTCTCGGCGCTCTGCCGCTGGGCCGAGGAGCACTACTGGGAGGTGGAACGCTCCCGCCAGCGCACCGCCCCGGGCGCCGCCGCATGAGCGGAGCGGAACCCCGCGGGTATCATACGCTCGGGCCGGCCCCTCGCGCCGCGCTACCCGGCGGCGGCGGCGAAGACGGCGACATCCGCCGCCCCGACCACGAGCGCGAGGAAGAGGTCGGCGTAGCCGAGCGGCCCAGGACGCGAAAGCCGCGGCTGTACCGCGTGCTGCTGCACAACGACGACTTCACCACCATGGAGTTCGTGGTGGAGGTCCTGGTGCGGCACTTCGACAAGACGCCCACCGAGGCCACCCGCGTGATGCTGCAGGTGCACCACCTGGGCGTGGGCGTGGCCGGCGTGTACACCCGCGACGAGGCCGAGACCCGCATCGACCGCGTGACCACCGAGGCCGAGTCCTCCGGGTACCCGCTGCTGGTGACCATGGAGCCCGAGTAGCACGCAGACGTTTCGTCCTCCGTACCTCGTACTTCCGCACTCGTTCTCGAGATATGCCGACCCCCGCCGTCCCCCCCGAGCTGGAGATCTCGCTGCAGCTGGCCGTGCTCGAGGCCGCGCGGCGGGGGCACGCGTACGCCGGGCTCGAGCACCTCCTCTTCGCGCTGCTGCACGACGACGCCACCGCCCGCGCCGTGCGCGCCGCCGGCGCCGACGTGGAGCTGCTCAAGCGGCGGCTGGACCGCTTCCTGAGCGAAGAGGTGAAGGCCGCCACCAGCGCCCCCCTCGACAGCGCCGTTCCCACCCTCGCCTTCCGCCGGGTGGTGCAGGAGGCCGCGCTCCAGGCGCTGCGCTCCGGGCGCGAGCAGGTGACCGGCGGGCACGTCCTGGTCGCGCTGTACGACCAGGAAGACTCCTTCGCCGTGCACTTCCTGGAAGACGCCGGCGTCGACCGGCTGGCCATGACCCGCGCCGTCTCGCACGGGGCCGAACGCCGCGCCAGCACCGGCGTGGTCCGCCGCGTGGAAGTCCCCGCCGGCGACGAGGGGGTGGACGAAGACGACGAGCGCCCCCAGACCGGCGACGCCCTGGCGCGCTTCACCAGCGAGCTCACCCGGCTGGCGGCCGAGGGAAGGCTGGACCCGCTCATCGGGCGCGAAAAGGAGATCGGCCGGGCGATCCACGTGCTGGCCCGGCGGCGCAAGAACAACCCGCTCTTCGTGGGCGACCCCGGCGTGGGCAAGACCGCCCTGGCCGAGGGGCTGGCGCTGAAGATCCACGCCGGCCAGGTGCCCGCGGCGCTCCGCGGCGCCCGCATCTTCGCCCTGGACATGGGCGCGCTGCTGGCCGGCACCCGCTACCGCGGCGACTTCGAGGAGCGGCTCAAGGCGGTGCTCAAGGAGCTGGAAGCGCTCCCCGGCGCCATCCTGTTCGTCGACGAGATCCACACCGTGGTCGGCGCCGGCGCCACCTCGGGCGGCAGCATGGACGCCTCCAACCTGCTCAAGCCGGCGCTCGCTTCGGGCCTGCGCTGCATCGGGTCCACGACCTACGAGGAGCACCGCGCGCACTTCGAGAAGGACCGCGCCCTCGCCCGCCGCTTCCAGAAGATCGACGTGCCGGAACCGTCCGTAGACGATACGGTGCGCATCCTGGTAGGCCTCCGCGGCCGCTACGAGGAGTTCCACCAGGTTCGCTACGCCGAGGCTGCGCTCCGCGCCGCCGCCGAGCTTTCGTCGCGCTACCTGCACGACCGCCGCCTTCCCGACAAGGCGATCGACGTGATGGACGAGGCCGGCGCCGACGTGCGCCTGGCCACGACGGTCGAGGACGACAGGGCGGAGTGGCCCCAGGTCGGCGAAGACGTGGTGGAGCGGATCCTGGCCTCCATGGCGCAGATCCCCCCGCGCACCGTGGCCGGCAGCGACCGCGAGCGGCTGCGCACGCTGGAAGCCGACCTCCAGGCGCGCGTCTTCGGGCAGGAGACGGCCATCGAACAGCTCACGGCGGCCATCAAGCTCTCTCGCGCGGGGCTGCGCGACCCCCGCAAGCCGATCGGCGCCTTCCTCTTCACCGGGCCCACCGGCGTGGGGAAGACCGAGGTGGCCCGCTCGCTCGCCGAGGTGATGGGGATCGAGCTGATCCGCTTCGACATGAGCGAGTACATGGAGCGCCACACCGTGTCGCGGCTGATCGGCGCGCCGCCGGGGTACGTGGGCTTCGACCAGGCGGGGCTGCTCACCGAGGCGGTGAACCGCACCCCCCACGCCGTGCTCCTGCTCGACGAGATCGAGAAGGCCCACCCCGACGTGTTCAACCTGCTGCTGCAGGTGATGGACTACGGCAAGCTCACCGACAACAACGGCAAGCACGCCGACTTCCGCAACGTGGTGCTGGTGATGACCAGCAACGTGGGCGCCGAGGAGCTGGCCCGCCGCCGCGCCGGCTTCTCCGCGTCGACGGTGGCCACGGGCGGGGACGACGACCGCGCCTTCGAGCGCACCTTCCCCCCCGAGTTCCGCAACCGGCTCGACGCGCGCATCGCCTTCGCCCCGCTCTCGCCCGCGGTGATGGAGCGCATCGTGGAGCGCATGACGGCCGAGGTGGGCGAACGCCTGGCGGCAAAGGACGTCACCCTGGAGGTGGACGCCGAGGCGCGCGCCTGGCTGGCCGCGCGCGGGCATGACCCGCTGATGGGCGCCCGCCCGCTCGCCCGGCTGATCCAGGAGCGTCTGCTGCGCCCGCTAGGGGACGAAATCCTTTTCGGCCGGCTCGAGGACGGCGGATTTGTGTCGGTGGGCATACGCGACGGCGACCTGGTGCTGTCATACGGGACAAAGGTGGATGCCACGGACGGCGGCAGGGAACCTTCATAACCGGGCGGGTATGTAGTGGCGGGTGGGGAGCGCTACGGAATCCGTACCAGAATGGTGCGAACTCCTCCGAAAGTGGACCCGGTGGCGGAAACCGCGTCCCTCCTGCTACAAACAGTCGGAGCAGACGACACAAAATGTTGGCGTTCTGACGACTATTCGGATATAGTATACAGAAAGTGAACAGAACCCGGACTCCCACACTGGGAATCAAGGCCACACGGAGACGATAGATGAAGGCGACCCGTACGAAAGCCGCGCAGCAGCGCCCGCCCCGGCGCTGGCGCACCCCTCCGCCGCTCACCCGCGGTTCGGCCGAGGGGCTCGAGGGGATGGAGATCCTGCGCGAGGTTCCGGGTGAAACCGGGGTCCTGCTCTGGCAGGCGTACCGTAACGTGATGTTCTGGGCCAGCGCCGAGCCGGGCGACCGCGCCAGGCTGTTCTCGCCCGACGCCGGGCAGCGGCGTCTGGAGGAGCTGCTTTCGGCCGACGTCTCCTCGGGGATCCTGGACGCGCTGGTGGCGGTGGGCCGCATGCTGGGCGCCCCCGACACCACCCGCGGCGAGGCCGTGGCCGAGGCCATGCGCTCGATCAGCCAGTGGGCCGAGCAGCAGGGCTACGACGCCACCGCCCTCTCCTTCACCCAGACCGCCGCCCTCGCCGCCCCCCGCAACGCCGAGTACGCGCTGGCGGTGGGCAAGATGGCGCGGCGCCGCAGCGAAACCGCGCGCGCGGAGACCTGGTTCCGGCACGCGATCATGATCTCCCGGCAGACCGGCGCCTGGGAAACCTACGGACGCGCATACCTGTCGCTGGGGAACATGGCGCGCGAACGCGGCAACTTCCCCGTTGCTCAGCGGATGCACATCAAGGCGCTGCGCTCGGGCAAGCGGAAGGGTCTTGGTCCGATCGTCGGTGAGGCTTCGCACGAGTTGTTCGTGGTGGCCACCGAAACGGGCCGCACCGAGCAGGCGGAGCACTTCGCACGCCAGGCATTCCGCGCGTACGGAAACGAGCATCGGCTTCTCCCGGCGCTGGCGCACGACATCGCGTATTACTGGATGAACCAGGGGCACTTCCAGCGCGCGCTCCAGGTGTTCGAGGCCCTTCAGCCTCTATTCCCAGAAATGAAGAACCAGCTCCTGGTGCGCGCGCACGTGATCCGTGCGGCTGGGGGCGCGAGTGACCGCGAGCGCTTCCGCAAGACGTGGAATGAGGCGATCAAGCTGACGCGCGAGGCCGATGTCACTCCGGTTCTTGCCGACTCGCTCCTCGAGATGGCGCGCGGCGCGTCCAGCCTGGGCGAGTGGGATCGCGCCGAGCAGGTCGCCGAGCGTGCAGTCGCCGTGGCTACGGAGCGCAACGAGCCTACCGTGCTGATCCGGGCCGAAGGCATCCTCGAGTCGATTCGCAACGGCCGCTCGGTGGAACGTGCCGTCGCTGCTCGCGCCGGCCGCTCCAGCGACCAGGCCGACGCGCTCGCTCATGAGATGGTGCGTACGCTCGGGCACCGCGCAACGGCAGGGGTCTGACCCGAAAAGCGAGGGGCCGGCCGGGAGATTTCCCGGCCGGCCCCTTTCGCGTACCTGTGTTTTGTGCTCAGTTACCCGTGCCCATCTGTGAGCTGCCTTCTGAGACGCACACCTCGACGGTGCTGCCGTCGGAGAGTACGATAGTCTTCATCACGCAGGGGACGCTCGTGATCGTCTCGTCCGCCTTGGGGGTCTTGGGCGTACGGGCGTCGGGCGAGGTAATGGACTGCGTGCCGCAGGCGGCCAGGACGGACGCGACGGCGCAGGCCAGGAGGAACCGGGCGGTCTTCATGGGTGTTCCAGGTTGTGATGGGGGAACCGGCGACAGATGAAAAGGTGGACAACGTCCACGCGGATGAATGATGCGCGAGCAATTGTCCGCGCGCCCATTCTCCGCTGCCCTGTGACCATATAATTCCCGTCACGCATGGTCTCTGGTCCGCGTCCTTTGATTGTGATGCACTCGAATGGTGCATTTCGCGAGCGTGTGCGGCGGATTGCAATGAAGTCGTTCGACGTCGCCTTTCTCCCCGATTGGGAGTCGCTTCGCACGGCGCTGCCCGACACCCCGCCGGCCGCGCTGCTGCTGGTCGATCCATACAACCCCAGCGGCCGCGACGGCCCTCAGCTCGCCCAGGAGCTGCGCGCGCTGATGTGGGAGTTCCCATCGGCCACCGTGGTCGCGGCCATGGAGGTGCTCCCCGGCCGCTCGCACGACGTGCGCACGCTGGGAGAGTGGGGCGTCACCGACATCCTCTCCATCGGCGAGGAAGACACGCAGGAGGCCATGACGCGCCGCCTGCGCTCGGCCCAGGGGCGGCCGCTGCAGAACCTGCTGCAGCGCTGCCTCCCGTCCAGCATGTCGGGGCGGTCGCGCACGCTGCTGATGACGGCGGCCGAGGTGGTGTCGCTGGGCGGCCGCGGGCGCGACCTGGCGCGGGCGCTGCATCTGTCCGAGCGCACGGTGCTGCGCTGGTCCGAGCGCGCCGCGCTCCCCCCGCCGCGGCGGCTGATGGCGTGGATGCGCATCCTCTTGGCCGCCTCGCTGCTCGACGACCCCGGGCGCACCGTGCTGAGCGTGGCGTACGCCTGCGGCTACTCCAGCGACAGCAGCCTGCGCCGCGCCATGCAGGACTTTCTCGGCACCATCCCCACCACCCTGCGCCGCGAGGGCGCCTTCTCGCGCGCCTCCGCGCGCTTCATGGACGAACTGGCCGAGGTGAAGAGCTGGGGCAAGGAGCAGTGGAAGGAGCGCAGCGTGCAGGAAGGGCGCCTCACGCGCCGCCAGCGCCAGCGGCTGAAGCAGCTGGGGATGCAGCCACCGCCCCGCCCCCGAGACCCGGAGTAGGGGCCGGTCCCATCCTCCCAGCATGCCATGACCGCGGCCCGGACGCACACGCGCCCGGGCCGTCGTCGTGCGCGTGGTTTTCGGCGCCGACCGCCCTCCGCGAGGGCACGCCGCCGGTGGCCCGTCATGACCGCCGATCTACCCGACCTTCGCACCCCGTCCAGTGAGAATCGTCGGCATCCGTCCAGCGCCGGTTTCCCTTCCCTCACCTCGCCCTTGGAGACGCAGGCGGGGGCGTAGACAGGAGGCGCCGGAGGGTGGAGATTCGTTGTGGCAATGCGGTCCGGAGCGTCCGGACGCGCATCTCCCCACCACGGGTTCGCGAGACGGCCTCGGATGCGGCGGCTGATCCTTTTCGACATCGACGGCACGCTGCTCTCGGCCGACGGCGCGGGGAAACGTGCGATCCACGCGGCGCTGATGGAGGTGTTCGGCACCACCGGGCCCATCGGCAGCTATTCGTTCGCGGGGCGCACCGACCCCGAGATCGTGCGCGACCTGCTGCGCGCCGCCGGCATCCCCGACGCGGAGATCGACTCGGGGCTCAAGGCGCTCTGGTTCCGCTACGTGGAGAACCTGCACCGCGAGGTTCACGGCACCCCCGTCCACGCGCTGCCCGGGGTGGCCGAACTGCTGGAACGGGTGGAGGGCGCCGGGGCGCAGGTGGTGCCCGGGCTGCTGACCGGCAACATCCGCGAGGGCGCACGGATCAAGGTCAACGCAGCGCGGCTGGGGTTCTCGCGCTTCCGCGTGGGCGCGTTCGGCAGCGACCACGCCGAGCGGCCGGCGCTCCCCGCCATCGCCGTGGAGCGCGCGCTGCACGAGACGGGCGTGGAGTTCAGCGGCAAGGAGATCGTGATCATCGGCGACACGCCCAAGGACGTGGCGTGCGGGCAGCACCTGGGCGTGCGCACCCTCGCCACCGCCACCGGGCATCACCTCGTGGACGAGCTCCAGGCGTGCGGCGCGGACTACGTTTTCCCGGACCTGGCCGACGTGGACGCGGTCTGGCGCGCGATCGCGGACTGATCGGATCGGCAGCTTCCAGACTACAAAAGGGGTCACGCGGAGGAGCGGAGAAGAACGGAGCAACGGAGAATTGCCGAAACGTGCAGTTCCTCCGCTGCTCCGTTGCCCTCCGCTGCTCCAGGTGGCCCCTTGTCGTGTTCCGCCGGCGCGTCAGAAGCGCCGACGCCGCTCCGTTCAATGAACGCAGGGCGGCGTTCGCTGAACGGCGTTCGAACGCGCCGCCGCGCCTCTGCCGGGGCCGGCCCTAGAGGGAGACAACTCGTTGTGGGGATGGCAATTCCGTCCCCCGTCCACCGATCGGGTGACGGGGAACGGCCGATGCCCCTCACCGGCGTGCCGCCGCGGCGCCCGAGCCGCGGCCGGCACCGCACGTCTCCACCTCCTGACCGGAAGGCCGGCATGCGTACCCCGCGCCCGCACCTCCTTCTCCTCGCCCCGCTTGTCCTTCTCGCGGCCTGCAAGCGCGAGGACGGCCGCAACCCCGGGCCCGCGACCGTCCGCGTCGCGGCCGACACCACCGGCGCGGCGCCGACGACGGCGTTCGGGACGGAGCCGCCGTCGCCGTCGCTGGGCTATGCGCTTCCGGACGCGGACGGCTACAACCGCGAGCAGTACAGCCCGATCGTGGAGAACGAGTTCCGCGACGTGCGCAACGAGCCGCTCAGCACCTTCGCCATCGACGTGGACGCGGCCTCGTACGCCAACGTCCGCCGCTTTTTGGCCGAGCAGCGGCTGCCGCCCGCCGACGCCGTGCGGATCGAGGAGCTGGTGAACTACTTCGACTACGACTATCCGGACCCGGTCGGCGGCGCGCCGTTCTCCATCACCACCGAGGTGGCGCCGGCGCCGTGGAACCCGGCGCACCGGCTGGTGCACGTGGGGCTGCAGGGGCGGCGGATGGACCCGCGCTCGCTGCCGCCCGCCAACCTGGTCTTCCTGGTGGACGTCTCCGGCTCGATGGACGAGCCCGACAAGCTGCCGCTGCTGAAGGAGGCGTTCGGGCTGCTGGTGGAGAACCTGCGCCCGCAGGACCGCGTCTCGATCGTGGTGTACGCCGGCGCGGCGGGGATGGTGCTGCCGCCCACCCCCGGCGGCCAGCGCGACCGCATCCTGCGGGCGATCAACGAGCTGACGCCCGGCGGATCGACCAACGGCGCCGAGGGGATCCGGCTGGCGTACCAGCTGGCGCGCGATGCCTTCATCCGCGGCGGCAACAACCGGGTGATCCTGGCCACCGACGGCGACTTCAACGTGGGCGTGAGCAGCGACGCCGAGCTGGTGCGGCTGATCGAGCACGAGCGCCAGGACGGCGTCTTCCTCACGGTCCTCGGGTTCGGCACGGGGAACCTGCAGGACTCGAAGATGGAGCAGCTGGCCGACCGGGGGAACGGCAACTACGCCTACCTGGACGGGATCCAGGAAGCGCGCAAGGTGCTGGTGGGCGAGATGGGCGGCACGCTCTTCACCATCGCCAGGGACGTGAAGGCGCAGGTGGAGTTCAACCCCGCCCGCGTGCGCGCCTACCGCCTGATCGGCTACGAGAACCGCGCCCTGGCCGCCGAGGACTTCAACGACGACCACAAGGACGCCGGCGAACTGGGCGCCGGGCACTCGGTGACCGCGCTGTACGAGGTGGTGCCGGTGGGCGCGCCCGAGACCCCGGCGCGCGGCGTGGACCCGCTGCGCTACCAGCAGGTGCGCCCCACCCCCCGGGCCGGCGGGAGCGGCGAGCTGCTGACCGTGAAGCTGCGCTACAAGGCGCCGGACGGCGAGGAGAGCCGCCTGATCGTGCGCCCGATCCCGGACCGCCACCTGCCGCTGGCGCAGACCTCGGCGGACTTCCGCTTCGCCGCGGCGGTGGCGGAGTGGGGGATGCTGCTGCGCGCGTCGAAGTTCCGCGGCGAGTCGAGCCACGCGCAGGTGGTGGAGCTGGCGCGCGGCGCGCTGGCCAGCGACCGCGGCGGCTACCGTGCCGAGTCCCTCCGCCTGGTCGATAGGTCGCGCCAGCTGGCCCGGGCGGAGGAGGCCCCGGAGGAGCCGGCCGCGGACCGCTGAACCCCGCGGCACGGCTCCTGCTTTGTGGAAGGCGTTGTGTGCAACGGAGTTGCGAGATTGAACCCGGGAGCCGCCGATGTCACGCGAGAGAGAGCTGATCGAGCCGCACGAGGGAGACAAGCGCTACGTCCGCCGCGACGAACGGGGGCGCTTCACCAACGACCAGGTGGACGTGGGCCGCTCGCTGGCCGTGGACCGCCGCCAGCACGCGAAGACCCGCTCCCGCTCCGGCCACGGCGACGAAGGCGATCGCTGACGGCCGCGGACGGGTCGCGATGGCTCCGCCACGACGGCGCCGGGGGCTTCCCTCCGGCGCCGTCGTGCGTCGAAGTCCGCCGGCAAACCCATCCCACAAACGATCTTCGGATCGAGGCCGGCGTCACGGCCGCGAACGTGTAGATGGAATGTCGAAGGATCATTCCGTTTTCTTCCGGCACTCCGTTCCGGACGGCGATCTTCTTTCGGCCGGACCTCCCGCGCGGTCAGCCGTTTTTCGAGACCGCGCAACGAGTTAGGGCGGCCGGACCATCTGGCAAAAGATTTGCGTTTTCCGTCGTGGCTCGAGGCACTTCGCCCCGGCGCATCGTTACGCGCCATCTAACCCTTGATCCGGCAGGGCGGCGCACATAGTATGTCGCCTCCGTTCACCCTGCACATCTCCAGCGAACCCGCGCGCCCGGATCGCCCGTGCACCGTCGTTCCACCCGCAGTGACGATCGCATCCACGCAGACGCACCGGCCTTTTGTGCCGTGGCGCGCCGCTTGAACGTGCCGAACGGAGCGCGGGGAAGGGGGAACGCGTGAGCGTGGCGCTGGAGCGCGAAACGCTGGGCGACGCGCTGGTGGAGTGCGCCGCGGTGGGGATCGCGGCGTGCGACCGCGAACTGCGCTGGGTGGCGTGGAACGCGGCGATGGAGTCGGCCACCGGCGTGCCGTCGGGCGACGCGCTGGGCGCGGCGGTCACCGAGGTCGCCGGCGCGCTGGCCGGCACGTCGCCCGCCCAGCTGCTGGCCAGCGTGCTCGACGGCGTGACCGTGGACCTGGCCGACCTGCCGCTGGGCGACCCCGCCGACCCGCGCACCCGCTGGGCCGCCACCCGCTGGTCGCCGCACCGCGGGCTCGACGGCGAGGTGGCGGGCGCCGTGGTGGTGGTGCAGGACGTGACCGCCCGCCGCGGCGACGACGCGCAGGCCCAGCGGCTGGCCGCCATCCCGCGCGAATCGCCCAACCCGGTGCTGGAGTGCGACCCCCACGGCAACGTGGTGTACGCCAACCCCGCCACGGGCCACCTGCTGGCCGAGGTGGGCACCCCGCTGGAAGACGGCTTCCTCCCCCGCAACCACCGCCAGCTGGTGGCCGCCGCGCTCGCCACCGGCCAGCCGATGCGCACGGTGGAAGTCGTCGTCGACGACCGCGTCTTCAGCTGGACCTACCACCCGCATCCGCAGCTCGGCGTGGTGCACCTCTTCGCCGACGACATCACCGCGCGGCGGGCGGTGGAAGACCAGCTGCGCCACGACGCGCTGCACGACGCGCTGACCGGGCTTCCCAACCGGCACCTGTTCATGGAGCGCCTCGCCCGCGCCGTGCTGCAGGAGCGCCGGCGCGAGGGGTACCTGTTCGCGGTCCTCTTCCTGGACCTGGACCGCTTCAAGGTGGTGAACGACTCGCTGGGCCACACCGTGGGCGACGAGCTGCTGGTGGCCGTGGCCGGGCGACTCCGCAACTCCGTGCGCGAGACCGACACGGTGGCCCGCTTCGGCGGCGACGAGTTCGCGGTGCTGCTGGACGACATCGGCGCGGTGGAAGACGCCGTGCGCGCGGCCGACCGGATGCAGCAGGCGCTGACCTCGCCCGTCTCGCTCAGCGGCTACGAGGTGTTCACCAGCGCCAGCATCGGGATCGCGCTCAGCTCCACCGCCTACGGCCGGCCCGACCACCTGCTGCGCAACGCCGACATGGCCATGTACCGGGCCAAGGCGGCGGGCGACGGGCGGCACGAGCTGTTCGACCGGGCCATGCACGCGCTGGCGCTCACCCGGCTGCAGATGGAGACCGACCTGCGCCGCGGGGTGGAGCGCGAGGAGTTCGGCCTGGCGTACCAGCCGATCGTGGACCTGAGGACGGGGCGGATCAGCGGAGTGGAGGCGCTGCTGCGCTGGCACCACCCCGAGCGGGGGTGGATCGCCCCGCACGACTTCGTCCCCACCGCCGAGGAGACGGGGCTGATCCTGCCGCTGGGCCGGCGCGTGCTGGCCGACGCCTGCCGGCAGCTGCGCGGGTGGCAGGCCGCCACCCACGCCGCGTCGGGGCTGTCGCTGAGCGTGAACCTCTCCGTGCGCCAGTTCAGCCAGGCCGACCTGGTGGAGCAGGTGCGCCAGGCGCTGGACGAGAGCGGGATCGAGCCCGCGCTGCTGCGGCTGGAGATCACCGAGAGCGTGGTGGTGGACAACCTCGAGGCCGCCGCCGCCACGCTGGGCCGGCTGCGGGCGCTGGGGGTGCGCGTGTACCTGGACGACTTCGGCACCGGCTACTCGTCGCTCAGCTCGCTGCACCGGCTGCCGATCGACGCGCTGAAGGTGGACCGCTCCTTCGTCTCGCGCATCGGCGAGGGGGGCGGGGAGCAGATGGTGGGCACCGTGGCCACCCTGGCGCGCAACCTGGGCGTCTCGGTGGTCGCCGAGGGGGTGGAGACCGCGGCGCAACTGACGGCGGTGCGCGCGCTGGGGTGCGAATACGCGCAGGGCTTCCTCTTCTCCGAGGGAGTGGACGCCGGCGCCCTGCTGGCTTTGCTGGTGCGGGCGCCGCGCTGGTAGAGGAATCGAACGGGTGCGCGAGTGCGTAAGAACGGCTGCGCCAGTGCGTTGGGAGTGTGAGCAGTTGAACGCACTCGCGCGCTGACGCACTCACGCACCCGTTCGATCCTGTCCAACGCCGCGGGCCGAAAGGCGCGAAGCAGCCGCGCGCGCGAAGAAATCTTTTGCTCTTGGGCGGCGCGCTCCCCTATCTTCGGAAGGTCAGGCATAACACCGGTTTGCGGGGCCACGCGGCCCGACGCTTTTCCAGCGGCGGGCGCGGCGCCGTCTCCGCCGGCCGGCACCCCGCGCCACCCCGGGTCCGCATGGCCCCACCTTCCCCCGCCCCCCTCCTGATGAACGGGCTCCTCGCCCGCCTGGTGGAGCAGTACTTCGGCTCGCCCGAGGGCGTCCCGCCCGCGCTGCACGACTTCCTGGCAGCCGTGGGCCACGCGCTGGATTCGGCGGACGACGACCCCGCGCTGCTGCGCCGCAACGGGGCCGACGGCGGCCGCGAGCTGCTGGAGCGCTACCGCGCGCTGGAGAGCGTGCAGGCGGCGCTGCGCGAAAGCGACCGCCAGTTCCGCGAGCTGGCCGACCACGTGGCCGCCGCTACCTTCGTCTACCGCGGCACCCGCTTCCTCTACGTCAACGCCGCCGCCAGCGAGCTCACCGGCTATCCCGCCGACGAGCTGCTGCGCATCAACTTCTGGGAGGTGGTGCACCCCGACGACCGCGAGCTGGTGCGCGAGCGGGGGATCGCCCGGCAGCGCGGCGCCGAGGTGCCGCCGCGCTACGAGTTCCGCGTGGTGCGCCCGGGCGGCGAGGTGCGCTGGGTCGATTTCACCGCCGGCGTCACCACCTACGCGGGCGAGCCGGCGGCGCTGGGCACCGCCTTCGACGTCACCGCGCGCAAGGCGGCCGAGGAGGCGCTGCAGCGGCAGGCGCTCACCTTCGCCAACCTGTACGACGCGGTGATCATCAGCGATCTCGATGGGCACATCACCGACTGGAACCCGGCGGCCGAGCGCATCTACGGCTTCACCCGCGAAGAGGTGCGGGGGCGCACCGCGGTGGACCTGTGGCTGCACCCCGACGAGGCCGCCGACCTCAACGGCCGCATCGTGGAGGCGCTGGACACCGAGGGGCGCTGGCAGGGCGAAGTGCGCTTCGTGCGCAAGGACGGCTCGCGCGGGGTGAGCGAAACGCTGGTGATCCCCCTGCGCGACGGGGAGGGACGGCGGATCGGCGCGCTGGGGGTGAACCGCGACGTGAGCGAGCGCAAGCGGGCCGAAGAGGCGCTGCGCACCAGCGAGGAACGCTTCCGGCTGATGCTCACCGGCACCCAGCAGCTCTTCTTCTACGTGCACGACCTGGACGGCGTGTACGAGTACCTGTCGCCCAGCGTGGGCGACGTGCTGGGGTACAAGCCCGACGAGCTGCTGGGCAGGCCGTACACCTTCCTGCACACCGGCCACGCCACCGACCGCACGGTGGAGGAGCAGACGGCGCGCACGGTCACCAGCGGCGTCCCCAACACCTATCTCGTCTTCGCGCGGCACGCGGACGGGAGGATGGTGGCGCTGGAGCTGGTGGAGACCGGGGTGCGCCGCGGCGGGCGGGTGCGCGGGGTGCAGGGGTTCGCGCGCAACGTGACCGAGCGCATCCGCGCCGAGGAGGCGCTGCGCGAGAGCGAGGAGCGCTACCGCTCGCTCTTCCAGGAGAGCCGCGACGCCGTGTACATGAGCACGGTGGACGGCCGGATCATCTCCGCCAACCAGGCGTTCCGCGAGATGTTCGGGCTGGACGGCGGCGAGGCGCCCGCGGTGCGCATGGAGGACCTGTACCTCGACGCGTCGGACCGGCAGCGCTTTCGCGACGAGATCTTCCGCACCGGCTACGTGCGCGACTTCGAGCTGCGGCTGCGCAGGACCGACGGCACCCCGCTGCACTGCCTGGTCTCGTCCACCATCCGCCGCGCGCCCGACGGCGAGGTGGAGTGCTTCCAGGGGATCATCCACGACATCACCGAGCGCAAGCGGGTGGAAGACCAGCTGGCCTACGGCGCGCTGCACGACGCGCTGACCGGCCTGCCCAACCGCGCGCTCTTCGTGGACCGCCTGAGCCAGGCGCTGGAGCGCGTGCGCCGCGGCGGCGAGCGGCCGTTCGCGGTGCTGTTCCTGGACCTGGACCGCTTCAAGGTGGTGAACGACTCGCTGGGCCACGGCGTGGGCGACCAGATGCTGACGGCGATCGCCGAGCGGCTCGAGGCGGTGCTGCGCCCCGGCGACACGGTGGCGCGCTTCGGCGGCGACGAGTTCACGCTGCTGCTGGACCACCTGGCCACCCCGCTCGAGGCCACGCACCGCGCCGAGCGGGTGCTGGACGTGCTCGCGGCGCCGTTCACCCTGGAGCGCCACGAGGTGTTCACCAGCGCCAGCGTCGGCATCGCCGTCAGCACCCTGGGCACCGAGGACCCCGAGGAGCTGCTGCGCAACGCCGACGCCGCCCTGTCGCGCGCCAAGGTGCTGGGGAAGAACCGCTACGAGGTGTTCGACCGCGCCATGCACGCCGAGGCGATCGAGCGGCTGCGCATGGAAACCGACCTGCGGCGCGCGCTGGAGCGGGGCGAGTTCGCGCTCTACTACCAGCCCGTGTTGCGGCTGGAGGGGGGGCGGATCGAGGGCTTCGAGGCGCTGCTGCGCTGGCGGCACCCCGAGCGCGGCTGGGTGTCGCCCAACGTGTTCATCCCCGTGGCCGAAGAGACGGGGCTGATCCACGCGCTGGGCCGCTGGGTGATCGAGGAGGTGTGCGAGCAGGCCAGGAAGTGGGTCGACGCGTTCGCCGGGCGGCCGCTGCGCATGTCGGTGAACCTGTCCGCCACGCAGTTCTCGCAGCCGGAGCTGGCCGAGCACGCCGAGCGTTCGCTGCGCGAGTGCGGGATCGCCCCGGGGGTGATGCACTTCGAGATCACCGAGAGCGTGATCCTGCAGCACGCCGAGCCGGGGCGGTCGATCCTGGCGCGGCTGCACGAGCTGGGGGTGATGCTGTGCATGGACGACTTCGGCACCGGCTACTCGTCGCTCGGTTACCTGCACCGCTTCCCGATCGACGAGCTGAAGATCGACCGCACCTTCGTGAGCGGGATGGAGTTCGACCAGCGCAACGCGCAGCTGGTGCAGGCGATCGTGGGGCTCGCTCGCAACCTGGGCGTGGCGGTGGTGGCCGAGGGGGTGGAGACGCGCGAGCAGCTCCAGGCTCTCCGCGCGCTGGGGTGCGACTTCGCGCAGGGCTTCCTCTTCTCCGAGCCCGTCTCCCCGGACGATGCCGAGGAGCTGATGCGGCGCGACCCGCGCTGGTGAGGGTCCAAAGTCTCGAAACAGCGGGTCACCTTCTTGCCGCCTCCGTCGCGGCGTGGAGGGGGCGGAAACGGCGAGCGGCCCCGGTCCTATGGAATGGACCGGGGCCGCTTTGCGTCTGCCGGGCGCGGGCGTCAGCCGCCGGCGCCGGTGTACACCACGATGGCGCCGCCGGCGGCTTGCGAGCCGAAGCGCTGCACCGCCTCGTTGGGCTCCACGTACTCGATCTTGCTGATGCTCTCCACGCCGATGTCGCGCAGCACGCCGGTGCCGCCCGCGTACGCGCCGTCGCGGTAGACGGCGACCACGGGGTTCTGCTGCGTGCTGGAGCTCAGCGAGCGTGACGGGCGCAGGAACGAGGCATGGACCATCCGGATGCCGTCGTACACGTTGTGGGCGCCCTTCTCCACCATCTCGGCGCGCGTGATCTCGTTGCGGTTGTGGCGCGGACGCGGGGCCTCGGCGGCGTGCGCGGGCGCGGCGGCGGCCGCCGTGGCGGTGTCGGTCTGCGCGTGCGCGGGGCGGACCAGCGCGGCGGCGGCAACGCACGCGGCGAACAGGGTCGCGGTACGGAGATTCATGGCCATGCGGGGGTTCAGGGACACGCGTGAACGCGTCGGTGATCGGAACGGGCCGGCGGGACATCGGCTGCCGCGCAGCTCTACGAAGGCAGCTATGTGGTGCGATCCCTTAAGTTTACAGGAAATCACCGGCCGCGTCAACGGTTTGCGCGGCTCAAGGGTAGCAGGCGATCGGGTAGTCCAGCGGCGCGTCGTTGCCGGGAAAGCGGAAGTGCCACCACTCCTGGTCGTACGGCTGGAAGCGTTCGGCGGCCATCGCGCGCTGCAGCTTCATCCGGTTCTCCATCACCTGCCCGGTGGCGTTGGCGGTGTGCGCGGCCTCGCTGAAGGTGTCGAACGCCGTCCCCATCTCCAGTTCGCGCCCGGTCTGGAGGTCGACCAGCGTCAGGTCCACCGTGGTGCCGCGGTTGTGGTTGCTGTAGCGCGCCACGTACCCCTGCTCCAGCACCCAGCCGTTCCCCGTGCGGCTGGCCCACTCCACCATCGCCAGCGTGGCGCGGATCGGCCGGTAGGCGTCGAACACCTTCAGCCCCATCCCGTCCGCCCGCAGCCGCGTCTGGACCCGCGCCAGCGCCTGCGCCGCCGGTGGCCGCATCAGCGCGCGGGCAGCCTCGTACCCCGGCAGCGCGCGCCCGGTGAAGTTGTTCGCCGTGGCGTAGCGGATGTCGGTGCGGATCGTCGGGTCCACCCGCGTCACGTCCACCAGCTCGGCCCCCGCAGGAACGCCGCCGAGCACCCCGCACGCCGGGTTCGATGGCGAGGTACGCGCGGCGGCGGAGGGCTGCGGAGACGGCGCGTAGGCGGGCGGCGGCGCGGCGGTGCGGCATCCCGCGGCCAGGAGGGCCGTGGCCAGCGCGATCCGCGCGGTGCGGTCAGAAGTCATGGCGGTCCCCATCGTTCCCCACCCCGGTGTGGGCGAACACCCGGCGCGCCTCGGCCAGGTCGTCTTCCCCCACCCCCGGCGGCAGGTGGACCAGGATCAGGCGGCGGGCGCCGGAGTGGAAGGCGGCGCGGGCGGCTTCCTCGTAGCTGGTGTGCACGCCGGGAAAGGAGAGCTTCTGCGCCTCGTGCACCAGGATGTCGGCGCCGCGGGACATCTCCACGATCGCCTCCGAGAACGCGGTGTCGCACGAATACGCCACCACGCCGGCGCCCGCCGCTTCCACCCGCACCCCCACCACCGGCACCGAGTGGATCCCCGGCGTGGCGGTCACGTGCCAGCGCTCGTTGCGCAGCACCAGCGCGCCGGGGCGGTGCTCCACCCGGTGCCACTGGATCTCGGGAACGCCCTTCCACGACCTGGTGTCGAAGCTCTCCCACGCGCGGCGCGCCTGGCTGATCGCGGGCTCGATGCCGTAGACGGGGATCGGCTTCTGCCGCCCCGAAAGCCAGAGCTTTTCCATGAACAGCGGGAAGGCGCCCGCGTGGTCGGCGTGCTCGTGCGTCACGATCATCGCCTCGATGCTCTCCAGCTCCACCCCCGAAACCTGGAGACGCTGCACCACGTCACCCCCGCAGTCCACCACCAGCGTGCGGCCGCCGTTCTCGAACGCCAGCATGGTGGTGGTGCGGCGCGCGTCGCTGAAGGCGGCGCCGGTGCCCAGCAGGTGCAGCACGGCCATGGTCGGGGGTCTCCGATGTCGGTTGGGATTTCCGCGCCTCGTCAGTTTACGCTCTGCGAGCGGCTGTGAAAACCGGTGCGCGAGTGCGTCCAGATCGAAACGCACTCGCGCACTCACGCACTTGCGCACCGGTTCCGCCTGATCTCAGCTCTCCTCCTGATCCTTCTGGTTGCACGGATGGTCGGGGTTGGCCTCGGCCGCCTGCATGTCGGTGCTGAAGCGGTTGGCGGCGTTGCCCTGCACGCTCCCCGCGGGCGGAAGGAGCGGGCGCACGCGCTGCGCCTGCTGGGCGTAGGTCGCCGAGTCGCGCCTGGACCCGGCGAACGCGGCGCTGTCGGCCAGGTCGGCGCTGCGGCTGTAGGCCTCGGCGTACTCCCGGTACGCCGAGGCGAACTGGTAGCTGGCCCGCAGCACCCCCAGCATCGGGCTTTCCTGGTTGGCCACCAGCTGCGTGTCGAGCCGGGCCACGCGCTCCTTGGCCGACAGCGCCAGCTCGGCGGCCACGCAGCTGTTGCGGCGGGCCTGCTCGCGCGCCGCCTTGCGCGCGGGGCTCTCGCCGCACGCGGCGGCCGCCGCGGCCGCGGCCAGCAGCAGCGCCGCAACGGGGATCAGCCTGGGAATCCTCATCCGAAGGGTCCGGTGCTCGGGGTGCGTGGTGTCGGGGCGATCGATGGAACGCGCGCGCTCAGCCGTCCGTGACGGCCTCGGGGAAGAGCTCGCGCTCCACCAGCTCGCACAGCAGGTGGATCAGCGTGATGTGGGCTTCCTGGATGCGCTCGGTGGCGTGCGCGGGCACCACCAGCGGCTCGTCCGAGAGCGCCAGGAGTCGGCCGCCGTCGCGCCCCAGCAGGCCCAGCACGACGGCGCCGCGTTCCCGGGCCGCCTGGGCCGCGGCGACCACGTTCGCCGAGTTGCCGCTGGTGCTGATGGCCACCAGCACGTCGCCCGGGCGCACCATCGCCTCCACCTGCCGGCGGAACGCTGTGGCGAAGTCGTAGTCGTTGCTCCAGCAGGTGAGCGTGGGCCCGTCCACCAGGTGGTGCGCGGGAAGGCCGGGGCGGTCGCGCTTGTAGCGCGCCACCAGCTCTTCCACCAGGTGCATGGCATCGCACGCGCTGCCGCCGTTGCCGCACGCGTACAGCCGCCCGCCGCCGCGGAAGCACTCCGCCACCCGCCCCGCCGCCCGCACCACCGCCGGCGCCAGCTCGCGCAGGGCCAGCTTCACGCGGGCGGACTCTTCCAGCGCCTGGGTGACGAGGTCGATCGGCTGGGCTGCGGGCATCCGGCTCGGGGTCTGCGAGTTGCGTGGCGGGCGAAGGCGCGGAAATGTAGCGCCCGGCGCGCCGGAGCGGGAGAACGGACGGTGGCACCGCGTTTGAACGGTCGCCAGGGACGGCGGGTGAGGCTTCGCCGCGCATCTTCCGATCCCGCCGGGGGTAGAGGATCATCCCCGCGCTCGTTTCCACGCACCGCACGCGCTGGCAGGCCGGTTGACCGACCACGAACGTTCTCGATCGATCGCGCTCCATCTCCCGAAGCGGCTGGGGAGACGCGGCCCCGCGGCGCTGGCGCTGGCCGCGGCGCTGCTTCTTTCATCCGCCTGTCGCAAGGCCGACACGCTCAAGACGCTGGAGCGCGTGGCGCTGCGCGACAGCGTTCCCGCCGACGCCACGCTCTGGCTGGACCGCATCGGCCGCGTGTGGATCGGCGGGCCGCAGACGCTGGCCGCGTTCGACAGCACCGGGCGCGAGCTGGGGCGGCTGAAGGTGCCGCTGAAAGGAACGCCCGAGATCCTGTGGACGTGGCCGGGGCACACCTACCTCCGCACCGGCGCCGCCGCGGCGGTGCTCGATTCCACGGGCTCGCAGGCGGGCGCGCGGCGGTCGGGGGCGCCGGTGGTGGCGGACCCGCGCGGACGCTGGGTGTACACGGCGTCGCGCACGGGGAGCGTGCTGGGGTTGGCGCCCGAGTCGCTGGGCGCGCGCTGGGGGTGGCCCGACGCGGGGTCCGCCGTCACCGCGCTGGCCGTCTCTCCGCTGGGCGACCGGATCTACGTGGCGCTGGCCGGCAGCGACGCGCACGACGTGGCGCCCGGCATCGAGATCCGCGACGCGCTGAGCGGGCGGCTGCTCTCCACCTTTCGGACGGACGCGGGGCTGAAGGCGCTGAAGGCGGGGCCGGACGGAACGCTCTACGGCGTGCTGGGCGGCACCGTGATCGCGCTGCGCCACGGGCCCGAGGGCTTGAAGCAGATCTGGTCGCGCGACCTGGGCGGGATCGGGCATGGGAACCCGAACGCGCTGCGCGTGTCGCCGGACGGGACGCGCGTGGCGGTGCTGGCGCGCGGGCGCGAGCTGCACCTGCTGGCGGCGGGGGACGGGAAGGTGCTGGAGCAGAGCAAACAGGCGCCCCGCGACGCCGCATGGGACGCCGCGGGGCGCCTGTGGGTGCTGGGCGCGCGGGAGATCCGGATCGTGCGATAGGCGCGCCCGCGCCGGATCAGTGCTCCAGGTCGGGGCCGCCCTTCTGACCCTTCATCAGCAGGCCCGCCGCCAGGAACGGGAGCGTGTTGAGCCCCAGGCTGAACATCGCGGCGAAGGCGAGCAGGTAGTTGCCCGCGATCAGCGCGTAGATCAGCGCGATGATGGCGGGCAGGGTGATCAGCACGGCACCGATCATCGCGAACTTCATCGTCCTTGGCTCCGGTCCGGATCTCGTTGTGCGGGCGAGCGTTTTCGCCTGGTTGCAGGGCCGCAAGCTAGTCCCCGCGCGGGGTTGCGGCAAGTCGGGGGCCGCGGGATCGGCGGGGTTGGGCGCGGGAGCGGCATCGCTGGACCCGCGCGCAAGTGCGTGAGTGCGCGAGCGCGTTCTGACGACGGGAATTTCGCTCGCTGCCTGAGGGGAGATCTCCCACCTCGTGTCGGGACGGGCGCTGATTATGCCGCGGTGCCGCTTTCGTCATCTTTCCGGGTCGATCTGAACAGGGAGATGATGATGAGCGGGACGATGATGACGGAGAGAGCCGTGCAGCAGCCGGTGAGAAGGCATGATCGCGAGGGTCCGCGGCCGAAGCTGGCCGCGGTGCCGCCGCTGGGGACGCGGCTCTGGCACGCGGCGCGGCTGCGCTGCCCGGTGTGCGGCAGCCGCGGCCTGCTGCAGAGCTGGATGAAGCTCAAGCCCCGCTGCCCCACCTGCGGCCTGCGCGTGAACCGCGGCGAGCACGACTTCTTCCTGGGCGCCATGATGTTCAACATCGCCCTGGCCGAAGGCGCGCTCGCGCTGATCCTGGTCGGCCTGCTGATCGCGCTGTGGCCCAACGTCCCCTGGCTCGCCCTCGAGATCGGCGCGCCCGTGATGATGATCGTCGCGCCCTTCCTTTTCTACCCGTTCAGCCAGACCACCTGGCTCGCCTTCGACCTCCTCCTGCATCCCCTCACCGAGGAGGAGTTGGACTGGCACCGCACCAGCGAAGAAGGGGCGATGCGGAAGTCGGATTACTGAGAAGCTTCCGTCCCGCTCCGCGCCTTCCTTGCGCGCGCATGGGCCACCGCCATGCGCGCGTACCAATCGCCGGACACCAACGGTTCTCTTGACTTCGGGAGGCCGCAGTCCGAGATTTGAGACCGAACGGTCTCTACCTGAAAGGAAGCCATGGTCCGGTCCGGCGAGGAAACCCGCGAGAACATCATCCGCAAAGCCGCGGCGCTGTTCAACCAGCACGGCTTCGCCGGGTCGTCGATGTCGGACATCATGGCGGCCACGGGGCTGCAGAAGGGCGGGATCTACCGCCACTTCGAGAGCAAGGAGCAGCTCGCGGTCGAGGCGCTGGACTACGCGGTGGAGCTGGTGGGCCGCCGCTTCGCCGAGGCGCTGGAAGGGAAGACGCACGCCCTCGACCGGCTGAACGGCATCGTCTCGGTCTTTGCCGGCCTGGCGGACGACCCGCCCGTGCCGGGCGGCTGCCCGGTGATGAACGCCGGCATCGAGAACGACGACGGCAACCCGCTGCTCCGCCAGCACGCCCGCGCCGCGATGGACGGCCTGCGCGCCCTGGTGGTGCGTGTCACCGAGCGCGGCCGCGAGCGCGGCGAGGTGCGCGCCGACGTGGACGCCGAGTCGCTGGCGTCGGTGCTGATCGCCACCCTCGAGGGCGCGGTGATGATGAGCAAGCTGTACGGCGACCCGGTGCACGTCGCACGCGCCGCCGGGCACGTGCGCCACTACCTGGACCAGAGCGTCCGCGCCCCGTAGAGCGCCGCCGCTCTTTTCTTTTGTTCGTTTAGAGACCGATCGGTCGCTATCGGTGTATCAAGCCGTTGCGGTTCAACGCACGGGCGCACTCACGCACCTTTTCAGATCGGAAGGTGGCGGATGGACACAAAAGCATACGACGCGATCGTGATCGGCGGCGGGCCCGGCGGATACACCGCGGCGATCCGGCTGGCGCAACTCGGCAAGCGCACGCTGTGCATCGAGAAGGAGAGTTTCGGCGGCGTGTGCCTGAACTGGGGGTGCATCCCCAGCAAGGCGCTGATCACCGCGGCCGGCACCTTCCACCGCATCCGCGAGGCGGGGACGATGGGGATCAGCGCCGGCGAGCTGACGATCGACTTCGCGGCCACGCAGCGGTGGAAGGCGGGGATCGTGGAGCGGCTGACGACGAACGTAGGCACGCTGATCCGCGGCAACGGCGGCGAGACGGTCTACGGCACCGCGCGCATCATCGACCCGCACACGGTGGAGGTGACCGCGTCGGACGGCGTCGGGGGGCGCTACACCGCGCGCGAGGCGATCGTGATCGGCACCGGCGCGCGGCTGGCCACGGTGCCGGGCTTCGAGGCGGACGGGACGCACGTGATCACCGCGCGCGACGCGGTGGACCTGCCCGCCATCCCCCGGTCGCTGCTGGTGATCGGCGGCGGCGTGATCGGGCTGGAACTGGGGATGATGTACCAGCGGCTCGGGACGAAGCTCACCATTGTGGAGGTGACGGACGCGCTCCTCCCCGGCGTGGACGCGGACCTGGTGCGCGTGGTGGAGCGCAGGCTGCGCAAGCGCGGCGCCGAGATTCTCACCGGCGCGCGGGCCGTGGGGTGGGAGCCGCGCGGCGACGGGACGGCCGTGACGGTGCAGGTGGGCGGCGAGACGCGGGTGATCGAGGCCGAGAAGATCCTGGTGGCCGTCGGGTTCAAGCCGAACACCGCCGGACTCGGGCTGGAGGAGCTCGGCGTGCGCCTGGACGAGCGCGGCCACGTCAAAGCGGACGAGCGGATGATGACCAGCGTGGAGGGGATCTTCGCCGTGGGCGACGTGACGGGCGGGCCGTACCTGGCGCACAAGGCCTTCCGCGAGGCCGAGGTCGCGGCGGAGGTGATCGCCGGCCGCTACGCGCGCGCCGACTGGCTGGCGCTCCCCGCCGCCATCTTCACCGACCCTGAGATCGCCACGGTCGGCATCGGCGAGGCCGAGGCGAAGCGTCGCGGCATCCCCGTCACCATCGGCAGGTTCCCGTTCGGCGCCAGTGGCCGTGCCATGTCGCTGAACGAGACGGAGGGCTTCATCAAGATCGTCTCCGACGGCGAGCGCGTGATCGGCGTGCAGATCGTGGGTCCCGAGGCCAGCGAGCTGATCGCCGAGGCCGCCTTCGCGCTGGAGATGATGGCCAGCCCCGAAGACGTGGCGCTCACCATCCACACCCACCCCACGCTCGGCGAGGGACTGATGGAAGCCTTCAAGCACGCGCTGGGCGAGGCCGTGCACATCATGAATCGTCCGGCAGCGAAGCGGGGCTTGCCGCCGCAGCCCGAGCTCGCGGCGGCCTGAACGACCGCGCAGGAAGGTGTGAAGAGGGTGGATGAGAGAACCCCGGCGCGCGGCACTATGGATCCCGGTGCCGCGCGCCGAACTTTCGTCCCCGCCGACGCCGGTAGTCCGCGAAGGCGGGCTTCGTGTCGTCGTTGCAGCGACTTCTTCAATCGCCCTGGAATCGCTGCCTTCCGGGCAACTGCTTGCGTCTCGCGCCGCATCGTCCCAAATCACCCGTTCGCGTTACGGATCACCGGGGCAACGAGAGGGAGGACGGGATGGCGCTGGATCTGACGGGGCGCACCGCGGTGGTGACGGGGAGCAGCAAGGGGATCGGGTACTCGATCGCCGAGGCGCTGGCGCGGGCGAACGCCAACGTGGTGGTGCAGGCGCGGCGCAGCGCCGAGGTGACCGAGGCCGCGCGGCGCCTGGAGGCGCTGGGATCGGGAAAGATCCTGGGCATCCCCGGCGACGTGAGCAAGCTGGGCGACGTGAAGCACCTGGTGCAGACCACGGCCGACACCCTGGGCGGGCTCGACATCCTGGTGAACAACGCGGGGTTCGGCGCCTTCGCCCCCGTGAACGAGATCGACCCGGCGACGTGGGACCGGCTGATCGGCACCAACCTGTCGGGCGTGTTCTACTGCTGCCACCAGGCGATCCCGCACCTGAAGCAGAGCAGGGACGCGTGGATCATCAACATCGCCTCGCTGGCGGGGAAGAACCCGTTCGCGGGCGGCGCCGCGTACAACGCCAGCAAGTTCGGGCTGGTGGGCTTCAGCGAAGCGCTGATGCTGGACGTTCGCCAGCACGGCATCCGGGTGAGCTACCTCATGCCCGGGAGCGTGAACACGTACTTCAACGACTCGGCGCCCAGCGACGCCGGCGCGTGGAAGATCCAGCCCGAAGACATCGCCCGGGTGGTGACGGACCTGCTGGCGCTCCCCTCCAACTCGCTGGTCTCGCGCGTGGAGATGCGCCCCAGCCGGCCGCCGAAACCGTAGGCGGCTCCTGGACCCGGGGGCGGTGGGAACCAGTGAGTGTCCCAGCGGTGGCGCGTGAGGGGCGGTAGGGGGCGGCGGGCGACACTCAAGGGTCTTGACGAAGGCGGGGGAAGTGAACATCGTAAAGGCGTGGTGGGCAGTCCCTCCCCAACCCCCGTGCCCGGACGGTGAACGCCATGCCTTTCCCTCTCGTCAAGCTCGGCGGCGCCTTTCTTCGCGGCGTGGCACAGGCGTTCGACCTTACCGGCACCGTCACCTCCGACCGGTACCGCGAGATCCAGGAGCGCTCGCGCGAGCAGGCGCTCGCCGGCGACTGGGACAACGTGATGCGTGACTGGGACCGCGGGGTTCAGCGGTACGCTGCCGCCCATGGCCAGTGACGACGATCGCGAGCCACCCTCTCCCGCCCGCGTAGAGCCGGCCGTACCGGCATCGCTCGACCCGGTCGGCGTGGGGTACCGCCGCATGCCGGGGGTGCCGCTGTTCTACGCCGAGACCGTGCTGCCCAGCCCCAAGGTGCTGGCGGGATACCGGGCCGCGGGGCGCGATGCGCCGAGCGCCATCGTGGCCAACTTCCTGGCCGAGGGCGCGCACCGCCGCAGGCTCGAGCTCGAGATCGTGCGCGACGAGCAGCGCCGGTTGCGCCGGGCGCAGTGGTTCGCGCTGGTGATCATGCTGGTGGGGATGCTGGTCAGCGCGCGCCTGATCCAGGCCGGGCACGACTGGGCCGGCACCACCCTGGCGGGCGGGAACCTGGTGGCCATGGGTGCCCTCTTCCTGCGCGCCGGGCGAGGGCGCCGGGGCGATCCTTCCCGGCAGCTCGAAAAGATGAACAACGAGTGAGCAGAATTTGAACTGGCCGGTGAACAACCGGCGAGTGCACCATGCGGCCGTCCTCCTGATGGGGGATGGCCGCTTTCTCTTTCTACGCCGTCCACACCCCGACTGGATCGCCACCGATGCAACCCCGCTCGCTCGTACGCGCCACCTCGGCCGCGTTCATGGCCGCAGGCGTCTGCCTGGCGCTCTGGGCCGCGCTCCACCCCTGGAACCACCTGACCGGCCCCCAGGTGGGCCGCAGCAGCCAGTGGATCGTCGCCCACACCTTCCACTTCCTCTCCGGTCTGGCGCTGCTGGGCGCCATCGCCGGGTTCGCGGCGCTGCGGCTGCGGGCCGCGCGGCTGGGCACGGTGGCGGCGGGCGTCTGGTTCGCGGGCGCGGCGCTGTGGACCGGCACCGGGATGATCACCGCCTTCGTGTGGCCCACCCTGGCCGCCCACGCGCCGCAGCTGACGGAAGCGAACGGGCCGATCTTCTCGCCGCCGCACCCGCTGATCGTGGTTACCAACCTGGTGTTCTGCGCGGGGATGATCCTCACCGCGCTGGCGATGGCGCGCACCGGCACGCTGCCGCTGGCCGCCGCCGCGTCTCTCGCCGCGGGCGCGGTGGTCCTCCTGGTCCCTCCGCACCCGCTCGGGCCCGCGCCCTGGTGGCTGTTCGTGGCCGGCGGCGTGCTGGGCGGCATCGGCACGGCGCTGCTGGGCCCCGCGGTGGCACGGCTGGCCACGTCCGCAAACGCGGCGGACGCGCGGGAGCGGCGCGCCGCGCTGGCGGCGGCGTGACCCCCCTTTCCCGAGCACCCCACGGACCCGACCGGGACGGACCGATGAGCACCGAGCAGACCATCCGCGACTTCGTGGACCGCTTCTACGCCGCGCTGAACGGCATGCTGAACGGCGAGCCCGCTCCGATGCTGGCGCTCTGGTCGCGCGGCGCCGAGGCCACGGTGATGCACCCCGACGGCGAGCGGCGGATCGGGTGCGAAGAGGTGCGCGGCGCCCTGGAGGCGTGGGCGGCCGGCGTGCGCCACGGGCACGTCGAGCCGCGCGGCGTGAGCGTGCGGCTGGTGACCGGCGACGTAGCCGTCGTCTCGGCCGTGGAGGCGGGGCGCGGCACCATCGCCGGCGAGACGGTGGAGGTGGAGGGCCGCGCCACGCTGGTGATCCGCCGCGACGCCGGGGAGTGGAAGGCGGTGCACCACCACGTGGACGTGGTCCCCCGCGTCCGCGAGCTGGTGCGGTCGATGTCGATGGCCGGGCCGGATCCCGCGCACCAGGCCGCGCCCGCGGCGGTGTGATCCGAACCTCTCCCTACCTGAACCCTACCGCAGCGAACCGATGCATACCGCTTTGATGACGTCCCCGCTCCCGGGTACGCTGGAAACCTGGCTGGGCGGCACCCCGCTGTTCGCGCAGGTGATCGGCCGCGGCGTGCGCAAGCCGGCGCCGGCGGCGCGCCCCGAGCCCGCCCCCGACGCCGACGCGGCGCTGGTGCGCCGCATGGCCGGCGGCGACGAGCGCGCGCTGGCCGCGCTGTACGACCGCTGGCAGGGCACCGTGTTCTCGCTGGCCGTGCACGTGCTGGGCGACGCCGACGAAGCCGAGGAGGTGGTGGAGGAAACCTTCTGGCAGGCGTGGCGGCAGTCCGCCCGCTACGCCGGCGAGCGCGGGGCCGTGGGAAGCTGGCTCACCATCATCGCCCGCAGCCGCGCGCTGGACCGGCTGCGCGCCCGCACCCGCCTTCGCAACGCGCACGAGAGCTCGGCCCTGGCCGATCCGCTGGCGCGCGACGAGGCCGTCTCCACCGATCCGCTGCGCGAGCTGGAGCTGGACGAGACGCGGGTGGCGGTGCGGCGCGCGCTGGACGCCATCCCCCCCGAGCAGCGGCGGACGCTGGAGATGGCCTACTTTGGCGGGATGAGCCAGAGCGAGATCGCCGACGCCACCGGCGAGCCGCTGGGGACGGTCAAGACGCGCACGCGCCTGGGGCTGCAGCGCCTCCGCCGCCTGCTGGAGCCGGCGGTGGTATGACGCCGGACGCGGCGGAAGACTCCCCGCTCGAGGGCTCGATCGTTCAGATGGATCGACGCCAACGTCGCGCGGCGGGCTCGATCCCGTCGCCTGCGGTAATGATCGAAGCGGCGCACCGGGACCCGGTGCGCCGCTCGGTTTGATCGCCTCCGCCTGCCTCAGCGGCGCGTGGCCGGGCCGGGGCTCTCGGCCGGCGCGGCGGGCGCCTGCAGCGGTGGGACGGGGGCGGCGTCCACCCGCTCCCACTTGGCGCGGCGGAAGGTGGGCCCCAGCATGGCGCCGAACAGCGCGCCCACCACGGCCCCGTCGGCGGCGAAGGCGGCCTGCGCGGTGCCGTCCTTGCCGGGCGCGCAGGCAGCGCAGTCGCCGTCGCCCGCCGCGGAGCCGCCCAGGAAGCCCAGCACCGCGCCCGCGATCAGCCCCACCCCGGCGCCGCGCGCGATGGACCGGCCGCGCGAGCCGCGTTCCACCAGCCGGTGCATCTCGGTCACGCCGGAGCGCACCACGGCGTCCACACGGCCGGGAGCGGCCAGCGTGAAGGTGTCGGCGGTGACGTGCGTGAGGGTGCCGGAGTAGCGCCCCGCCGGCGACAGCAGGCGAACCACGTCGCCGGCGGCGAGGGGGCGCAGGGTGGCGCGGACCAGCACCGGCGCACCCGTGGCCGCCGCGCCGGCAGCGCTGGCTTCGGATGCGGATGCCACCGTCGCGGCACGCTGGGCGGCGGGCGCGCTGTCCGGCGCGGCGGCCTGGGTGCGGGCGGCGGCGGGGAACAGCGCGATCCCGGCGGCGGTGAGGAGCAGGGCGCGATTCACGGCAGTTTGCTGCGATCGGGGTTGACTGATACGGAGGCGTGGAGCAGGAGCTCTCTCCTCCATGCTGCCGCCGCAGGGTCCGTTCCGCAAGGGAGACGTGCACTCCGCCACACTCCCGGCGGCCGCGCCGCGATCGCGGCCGCCGAGATCCTGACGGAGCCGCCTGCGTGGTACGTGCCCTGCGCCTGGGCGTCGGCGGATTCACCCGATCCCCTGGTCCGCCGTGGAGATTCCAACGTTTCGCAACCCGCTCCGCACCCTGCGCGGCCCCGATGCGCGGCCGCGGCTGCCGCGCGGGTTGCGGCACCTTCCGCTGGTGGAAGAGCGCGCGCCGGAGCCGGGCCGCACCTTCGCCTTCATCTTCTCGGGGGATGGCAACTGGGCGATGCTGGTGCGCGAGCTGGCGCGGGAGCTGGCCCGGGCGGGGGTGAGCTGCGTGGGACTGAAGGCGCGCACCTACCTGCTGGCGCGCCGCCGGCCGTCCACCGTGGCGCGGCACGTGGAGCGGGTGCTGCGGCACTACCTGGCGGCGTGGGAGGCGGACCAGGTGGTGCTGGTGGGGCTGTCGCGCGGCGCCGACCTCCTCCCCTTCGCCGCCCGGCGGCTCCCCGACGACCTGCGCAGGCGGGTACGGCTGATGGCGCTGTTCTCGGCCGCCTCGACCACCAACTTCCGCTTCCACTGGGGCGACCTGCTCGGCTTCCACCCGCGCCCCGGCGACGTGCCGGTGATCCCCGAGCTGCGGGCGGTGCGCGGCATCCCGATCCTGTGCGTGAACGGGAGCCGGGATCCCGCCGCGCTGGGCCCCGCGCTCCCGCCCGGCATCGCCGAATACGTGGAGGTGGACGACGCCGGCCACAACCTCGACCGCGACCACCTCCTGGCGGCCCGGCTGATCCTCGGCCGTCTCCGCCGCCCCGGCGAGAGCCAGGCGGAGCGCGCCTGATGCGGCACTGGGGACGAGGGCCGATACGGAACGCGGGGAGCGGCCGAGCCGGCCCCTCCCCGCGTCCAACCCGCCGGTCTTCCCGCCTCAGCTCAGCAGCCGCAGCGGCATCACCAGGCACAGGTAGTCGGGCGTGTCCTCGTTCCCCAGCGGCTGCATGGTGGCGGCGCGCTCCGGTGCCTTGAAGCTCATGCGCACCTCGTCGGTGGGCATGTAGCGCAGCAGCTCCAGCAGGTACTGGGCGTTGAAGCCGATCTCCAGCGGCTCGCCGTCGTACTCCACCGGCAGCTCCTCGTTGGCGGCGCCCAGGTCGGGACTCTCCACGCTGAAGCGCAGCATCGCCCCGCCCAGGCTCATGCGGATGCGGTGCGTCTGGTCGCTGGCCACGATCGCCATGCGCCGGACGGCGCCCTGCAGCGCGCCCTTGTCCGCCACCATGTTCTTGTCGTTGTCCTTGGGGATCACCTGCTCGTAGTTGGGATACGGTCCCTCGATCAGCCGCGTGTACACCTGCACCGTGTCGCTGCGGAAGCCGATGTGGTTCTCGCTGCGCGCCACCTCCACCTGCGCGTCGCCCGCGAACAGCCGCTGCACCTGCTGCAGCGCCCGCGGGTGCACGATCAGGTCGGCCGCTGGCACGCGCGCCGCGGCTTCGACGGGCAGCGTCATCTTGGCGAGACGGTGGCCGTTGGTGGCCACCATCCGCATCTCGCCGTCGCGCAGCTGCCAGAGCACGCCGTTCAGGATCGGCCGCGTCTCCTCGGTGCTGGCGGCGAAGGAGACGTGGGTGATCAGCCGCTGCAGCTCGGCCCCGGTCACCCGCCAGCTCTCGGTGAAGTCCACCCGCGGGAAGGCGGGGAACTCGTCGCGCGGCAGCCCGTTCAGCTTGAAGCGGCTGCGCCCGCTGTTGATGAAGATCGAGTCGCCCTGGGTGCTCACCTCGGTGGCGCCGGGAAGCTCGCGGGCGATCTCCTGCAGCTTCTTGGCCGGCGCGGTGATGGCGCCCGGCTCCGCCACCTCGGCGGGGACGCGCACGCTCACGCTGGTGTCCAGGTCGGTGCCGCTCATCCGCACCGCACCCTCCTCGGCCTCGATCAGGATGTTCGAGAGCACGGGGAGGGTGGTGCGGGTCGGGATGCTCCCGGCCACCGCCCCCAGCCCCTGCAGAAGGTTCTCACGCGTGATGGTGAATCGCATACGCTGTCCGCAGCTCAGGCTGGAGTGACCGATGGGCTTTTCCACCGGAAACGCAATTACCACCCAACAGGTTACTCAAATCAGTCTTAGTAGTAGAGGGTGTGGAGCCGTGGAAAACCCCTGCCCCGCCTCTCCATCCCACTGCCCTGCAACCACTTCACGGCGGCGGGCGCTGTGGGAACGCGCTGTGGGGAACTCCGCCGTTCTCCACCGGCTCCACATTCCCACGCCGGCGCCCGGTTACCCACACGTTCTCCACGCCCTTTCCACCGCCCGTTTCCACATCCCCGTCACCACGGATATCGGCGGGGTGACGATTCCGCGACCGAGCCAGCGCAGCCGGGAAGTAACCAGGCTCGACACCACCAGGCTTCCGCGGATTTCCTTTCGTCCGTGCCCGGTCTCCGTCGCCTGTCTCCCGACGCCGCGCGATCAGAAGCGCGGGGGAAGACGTCGTTCCGAATGCGCGACCGGGACGCGCGCAAATACGCGCCCGCCCCGGTGCCTGTCAAGAACGCGCGTTAAAACGGTCAGCGCAGGGATGAGCGGATCTGGTCCACCCGCTGGCGGAAGCCGGTGTCGGCGGCCATGTCCTCTTCCACCTTGCCGATGGAGTGGATCACCGTGCTGTGGTCGCGCCCGCCGAACAGCTTGCCGATCTCCACCAGCGGCAGGTCGAACAGCTCGCGGGTGAGATACATCGCCACCTGGCGCGGAACGGTCAGGTCCTTGGTGCGCTTCTTGGACTGCAGCGCCTCGGGGGTGGTGTTGAACGCCTGCGCCACCCGTTCGCGGATCCGCTCGGGGCTGAGCTCGGCGCCGTTGCCGCCGTGGCCGCCGCCCGGCCGCAGCGCGCCACCCAGCGCCTCCTGGGCCAGCGACAGGTCGATCGGCCGCCCGGTGAGCGACGAGTACGCCAGGAGCTTGATCACCGCGCCCTCGATCTCGCGCACCGAGCTGGTGCGGTTGCGCGCGATGAAGGTCAGCACGTCCTCGGCGTCGCGGATCACCAGGCCGTCCTCATCCACCTTGCGGCGCAGGATGGCCATCCGCGTTTCGAAGTCGGGCGGCTTGATGTCGGCCACCAGCCCCCACTCGAAGCGGCTGACCAGGCGGTCCTCCAGCCCGATCTCCTTGGGCGGACGGTCGCTGGTCAGCACGATCTGCCGCTGGGCGTCGTGCAGCGCGTTGAAGGTGTGGAAGAACTCCTCCTGCGTGCGCTCCTTCCCCTCCAGGAACTGGATGTCGTCCACCAGCAGCAGGTCGGCCTGCCGGTACTGCCGGCGGAACTCGGCCATCGACCCTTCCTGGATGGCGCTCACCAGCTCGTTGGTGAAGCGCTCGCTCGAGATGTACATCACCCGCTTGCCGGGGTCGCGGTCCAGCATCGCGTGCCCGATGGCGTGCATCAGGTGCGTCTTTCCCAGCCCCACGCCGCCGTATACGAACAGCGGGTTGTAGTGTCGCGCGGGAGCCTCGGCCACGGCGTGCGCGGCGGCCGAGGCGAGTTCGTTGTTGTTCCCGACCACGAAGCGGGGAAAGGTGTAGCGCGGGTTCAGCGGCACGGTCGGGCGCACCGCGCCGGCCTGCGCCTGGGGCGCGGCGGTGGCGGCCGCGGTCTGTGCGTGCGTGGGCGCGAGGACGGGCACGGGCGGGGGTGCGGTCTCGGGCGGCGGAGGGGGTGCGACGGCGGGCTTGCCGTTCGCCTGAAACTGGACGGATAAGGTGAAGCGGCGGCCGAACAGCCGCTCGCCGATGGCGGTCAGGAGCTCGGCGTACTTGTCCTCCACCCAGTCCACCGCGAAGGGGTTGGGGGTGGAGACCACCAGCAGCTCCTGCGAGATCGCCACCGCCTCGGTGGGCGCCAGCCAGGTACGGAACGCCTGCTCGGGTAGGGCCGCCTTCGCGGTGTCGAGAATGCGGGACCAGACCTCTCCGGCGGTGTGCTCCATGACCTCTGGGCGGGCGGGCGCGGGCAGCAGAACAGGTAGGCGCCCAAGCTAGACCCGGGGTGTGGAAAAGTCAAGGAAGCCCGCATGGCTGCTGGATTTTCTTCGGTTTGCGAACCCCTTGCGCGAGCGCTCCGGCGGCACTATGGAGGCGCCGGTAGCAGCGCCCTCTCCGTCACCGCTGGCGAATCGTGCCACGCTCAGTAGCAGCTTGCGCGCGGTGATTCGCCACCACACTAACCGCACACTGCCGATGATCAGTCTCTCCCGTCCTGGCGGCCGTCATGCAGACCGATCGGTCCCGTCCACAGTGTGCTGGGTGCTTTGGCGCGTGCGTGCCCACCGATCTGCTGGGCCGTGTGGTGGGCCGAAGTAAGTGGACAGACAGACACGCGTCCAGTTTTCGCCACCGCAGGGCCCGTTTGCGGGGAAACGGAACGAAGTGCAGAGGTTATTCGTCCCCGAGTGCGCGCTGCACCTCGTCCAGCCAATCGAGCTCGGCTTCGAAGTGCCGGATGGTGAGCTCCACCATCAGCCGCGCGGCCGCGTGGGCCTCGCCGCCCTGGTGGCCGAACGACGCCAGCGTCTCGCGCTCGCGGTCGGCTTCGCGCCGCAGGAACTCGCGCCGACGCCGCACCTGGCGCGCGACCGCGCCGGGCCGGGCGTGGTGCGCCAGCGCCAGCCAGGTCAGGAACGGCGGCGGCGGGCGCTGCAGGGCCCAGTCCGGCCGCTCCAGCGCGGACGCCAGCGCCTCGCGCCCCTTCTCCGTGGGCGCGTAGACCCGGCGTTCGGGCCCGGCGGCGGCCTGGTCGTCACCCGCGGGCGCCACGTAGCCCCGCTCCGCGAGCTTCTTGAGCGAGTAGTAGACCTGCGGGCGGCTGATCCCGGCCCAGTCGCGCGCCTCGCGGTACTCCAGCTCGGCGCTGGCCGCGTAGCCGTGCATCGGCCGCTCGTGCAGCAGCGCCAGCACCACCAGGTCCGCCACCGTGAGCCTTCCCGCGCGTTCGGCCATGGACCTTTCCCGGATCGGGCGAGTTGGTTGATGAAGTCCAGACGAAAGGCTTGACAGCAGGTATTCTAATCGATAATAGTATCGGCGGACATAGTCTCATTTAGACTAGTGGCTCACGGGAGGAGGTGGGAGGATGAAGCAAGCGCCGCCGATCATCGCCCGGACGTCACTCGTCTGCACCGCGGTCTTCCGGCCGCAAACCCTGGCCCCGGAGGCGAAGATGAAGAAGGTGACCCCGATCCTGATCGTGGAGCACGTGGACGGGTGCGCGGCGTTCTGGACCGGCGCGCTGGGCTTCGCGCGCACCGCCGAGGTGCCGCACGGCGGCGAGACCGGCTTCGTGATCCTGCAGAAGGGCGGCGTGGAGCTGATGTACCAGAGCGTGGCCAGCGTCCGCGACGACCTTCCCGCACTGGCCGACGGGCCGCACCACAGCGTCCTCTACATCGAGACCGACGACCTGGACGCGGTCGAGCGCGCGGTGGACGCCGCGGCCGTGGCGGTCCCCCGCCGCACCACCTTCTACGGCATGGCCGAGATCGCCGTGCGCGAGCCCGGCGGCAACCTGGTGGTCTTCGCGCAACCCACTCGCTCCCAATGATCAGAACCGGATGGCGACGATAGACGACGCAATTCGGCCGGGCCGGGGGCTTGTGCGCCACCCTTCGCGCCGTAGCATGGTGGTTGCGGGTCATTCCGTCGCGGAACGTTCCGCGACGGATTCCTCATTCACCGTTGGTACGGGAGGCGCACCATGGACAAGCTCAAGCTGGCCCTGGACGAACTGGTGGTGGAGTCGTTCGCGCCGTCTGTCGAAGCGCCCAAGACGGGTACCATCCACGCGCACAACTCGGGGCCGTACACCGACGAGTGCGACAGCTGCGGCGTGGACACGGGGTGCGGCGGCGGCTGCGTCGGCACCGAGGCCACCAACTGCGGCAGCTGCGGCTGTCCCAGCAACACGTGTTACGGCTACTGGTCGTGCGACCCGATGGCCACCTGCGCCTGCCAGGACACCTCGTGGCCGTGCGACACCAACCCCATGTGCACCGGCCCCGGCGCGCAGTGCTGACCAGGAGCGGCTGAACGCCCGTCGATCACCCCCGCGTCGATCCCCACGAGGCGGGGGTGATCGCTTTTCGCGCGCGCCGACGATGTCCAGCGCACTCACGCACTGCCGCACCGGTTCCCGGTCCTGGCGTCGGCGCCGATGCCGGCGAACCCGGCCCGCAGGTTGACGGAACAGCGATCCGTGGCTATGTTTCTCGTCTTTGCCGCACCCGAATCCTGACTACTGAGCAGCACCCCAAGGGGTACCGATGAAGCCTTCGTACCGTCCGCGCAACCGCAAGCGGATCAACAAGCACGGGTTCCGCGCCCGCATGGCCACCAAGGGCGGCCGCGAAGTCCTGAACGCGCGCCGCCGCAAGGGGCGCCACCGGCTGACCGTCAAGATCGCGGGCAAGTAACCCGCGTTCGGGCGCCGCACGCGCCGTGGACGCCGAAGATCCCGCTCCGGGCGGGTTCGCGCTGCCCCGTGCCGCGCGCATCACCAGGCCGGGAGAGATCCGGGCGTTGTTCCGACGGGGGAAGAGGAGGAAAACGCGTCATCTCGACGCGTTCGTCTCCCCTTCCCCTTCGGCGTTTGCGCGCTGGGGGGTGGTGGTGCCCAAGCACAGGCACGACATTGTCGACCGCAACCGGGTCAAGCGCCGGCTGCGCGAGCTGGGGCGCACCGTGGTGCTCCCCCGGCTCAGAAACTCCGGGCTTGCCCTGGACGTACTGGTGCGTGCACGCCCCGAGGCCTACGCCGCCGCGTTCGACGACCTGAAGCAGGAGCTGTCCGGGCTCGTGGAGGAGCTGTGCTCGCGCGCATCCTGACCGGCGGGATCCGGTTCTACCGGAAGGCGCTGTCGCCGCTCAAGCCGCCCGTGTGCCGGTTCTATCCCACCTGTTCGGCGTACGGGCTCGAGGCGATCGAGAAGTACGGGGCCGCAAGGGGCACCTGGCTGCTGCTGAAGCGGCTGGCCCGCTGCCAGCCCTTTGCGCGCGGCGGGTACGACCCCGTGCCCTGACCCCCACGTCTCCATTCCGAGGATCTGGACGATAGATGGAAAAGCGACTCGCGCTCGCGTTCCTGCTCACGGCGGTGCTGATCATCGTGTGGCAGCGGTTCTTCGTGCCCGTTCCGCCCCAGGCCGCGCCCTCCGGCACGCCGGCGGCGACGGCACCGGCCACCGCCCCGTCCGCGGCACCGGGGGCCGCGGCGACGTCGCAGCCCGGGCTCCCGCCGGCGCAGACGGGGGCGGTGCGTTCGCCGCTCTACGAGTACCGCTTCAGCACGCAGGGGGCCGCGCTCACCTGGGCCGAGCTTCTCAAGTATCCCAGCTACGTGCACCGCGGCGAGCGCGTGCAGCTGGTGCCCCGCGGCGCGGCCGGCGTGCTGAGCGGCACGATGGTGTCGGCCGGGCGCACCCTGGACCTGCGCGCGGTGCAGTTCACCCCCAGCGCGCCGCGGCTGGAGCTGAAGGCCGGCGGCGCCCCGCAGTCGCTCACCTTCACCGGAACGCAGAGCGGCGCGCCGGTGGCCGAGGTCACCTACACCTTCCGGCCGGGCGACTACACGGTGGACGTGAGCGGGCGGGTGCTGGGCGGCGCGTCGGGCACGCTCTACACCTCGCTGGGCACCGGGCTGGCGCCGCACGACGCCAAGGAGCACGGCACCGCGCGCGAGCTGAGCTTCGTGGCGTGGAACGGCCGCCGGGTGGAGCGGCACTACCTGCGGAGCATCTCGGGGGGCGATACCATCGCCGGGCCGCTGGCCTGGGCCGGGATCAAGGACCGCTACTTCCTGATGGCGCTGGTGCCGCGGACGGCGCAGTTCACCCGCCTGGTGGCCGCCGACCGGCCCGACGAGAGCTACAGCGTGGGAAGCGAGGCGCTGGTGTCGCCGCGCGCCGACGGCACGGTGGCGCTCCCCGTGGGCGCCGACGGCACCTTCGCCTACCAGGCGTACCTGGGCCCGCTGGAGCACGACCGCCTGGTCGCCGTGGGGCACCAGCTCGAGGAGGTGAACCCGTACGGCTACCGCTGGCTGCGCCCGGTGGTGCGGCCGATCGCGGCGTTCGTGCTGTGGGCGCTGCGCGAGCTGCACGACAACCTGGGGCTGGCGTACGGGTGGGTGCTGGTGCTGTTCGGCGTGCTGGTGCGCCTGGTCACCTGGCCGCTGAACGCGCGGGCCATGCGCAGCCAGATGAAGAACATGGCCGTGCAGCCCATCATGCAGGAGCGGATGAAGGAGATCCAGAAGAAGTACGCCGACGATCCGCGCCGGCAGCAGCAGGAGATGATGAAGATGTACCAGGAGCTGGGGGTGAACCCCTTCTCCATGATGAGCGGCTGCCTGCCCATGCTGATCCCCATGCCGGTGCTGATCACCCTCTTCTTCGTGTTCCAGGGGGCGATCGAGTTCCGCGGCGCCGGCTTCGGGTGGCTCCCCGACCTGTCGCTGCGCGACCCGCTGTACCTGCTGCCGGTGCTGCTGGTGGTGAGCATGTTCGCGCTGCAGTGGATCAGCACCAAGATGAGCGGGATGGCCGACAACCCGCAGGCCAAGACCATGATGTACACGATGCCGCTGATGATGGGCGTCTTCTTCTGGCTGATGCCGAGCGGGCTGAACCTGTACTACGTGAGCAGCAACCTGGCCTCGGTGCCGCAGCAGCTCCTGATCGCCCGCGAGCGCCGCGCCGCGGGCGAGGCTGCCAAGGCCGAACAGGCCGCAAAGGTGAAGCCTGCCGCACCCGCGAAGGCAAGACGCCGCTAGCGTTTGCGTGATTCATTGCAATCGAACGCCCGCCCTTTCGTCACGAGGGGCGGGCGTTCGTGTTTACGGGGCTGTCCTGATGGATCTCACGGAGGAACGGAGAAACGGAAACGGCAAATCACCCGGGCGGTTTCCGACCCTCCGTGCTTCCGTGAGAGCCATGCAGTTGCTGTTGAGGTTGATGGGCCGCATTCTCCGGGGATGACGATCTCTCCCCTCTCCAACGACACGATCGCGGCGATCGCCACGGCGCCGGGGCGCGCGGCGGTGGCGGTGCTGCGCGTCTCGGGCCCCGGCGCGCGGCAGGTGCTCGCCCGCGTCAGCCCGTCGTTCAGCGCGCGGGCGCGGGTGCAGCGCTTGACGGCGATCCATCATCCCGAGACGGGCGAACTGCTGGACCGCGCGCTGGTCACCCTCTTCCCAGCCCCGGCCAGCTACACGGGTGAGGATACGGTGGAGATCAGCACGCACGGCGGCACGCTGACCCCGCAGCTGGTGCTGGGCGCGCTGCTGGCGGCGGGCGCGCGCGCGGCGCTTCCGGGTGAGTTCACCCGGCGCGCGTACCTGAACGGCAAGCTCGACCTGCTGCAGGCCGAGGCGGTGGCCGACCTGATCGACGGCCGCTCGCCCGCGCTGCACCGCGCCGCCGTGCACCAGATGGAGCGCGGCCTGTCGCGCCGCGTCGACGAGCTGCGCGCCGCCATCATCCAGGCCGAGTCGCTGATCGCGTATTCGATCGACTTCCCGGAAGAAGACGAGCCCCCCGTTCCCCCGTCGCGCGTCCGCGCGCCGGCGCTGGACATCACGCGGCGGATGGATGCGCTGCTGGCCACCGCGCCCGAGGGCGAACTGCTGCGCGAGGGGGCGCTCACCGTGCTGGCGGGCCGGCCGAATTCAGGAAAATCCTCCCTTTTCAACGCCCTGCTGGGCACCGAGCGCGCCATCGTCACCGAGATCCCCGGCACCACCCGCGACGCGCTGGAGGCTTCCGTCACGGTCGACGGCTACCCCTTCCGCCTGGTGGACACCGCCGGCCTGCGCGACACGGCAGACCGGGTGGAGGGGATCGGGATCGAGGTCGCGCGCCGCTACCTCTCCGCCGCCGACCTGGTGCTGTTCTGCGTGGAGGCCGGCCGCGGGCTGGGGGATGACGAGCGCTCCTTCCTGGCCGAGCGCGATCCCGTCCGCACCCTGCTCGTCCGCACCAGGTCCGATCTCGCGGAGGCGGGGTCCTCGAACGGCGATGGGGCGTCGGCGGACGGGATGCGCTCCGTCGCCGTGGCGGCGGTCGAGGGGCGCGGCATGTCGGAGTTGCGGCTGGCGCTGCTGGGGATGGCGTTCGGGCACATCCTGGGTGAGCCGGGCGAAGCGCCGCTGGTCACGCGCGAGCGCCACGCCCGCGCCCTCCGACACGCCCGCGACGAGGTCGCCGCATTCGTGGACGCGCTGGACGCCGACGTGCCGATGGAGCTCGCCGCCACCCATCTCCGGGCCGCCGCCGGCGAGCTGGAGGACCTGATCGGTGCCGTGAGCGTCGACGACGTACTCGATCGGGTGTTCGGCGACTTCTGCGTCGGAAAGTAGCCACGCGGGAAGGGTGACCAGCGAAAACGAGAGACCCGGGCCGAAAAACCCGGGTCTCTTTTCGCGTAGAATCGATTTTGGGGTGGGGGGCGCCATCCTCACCCTCGCGTTTGCGCTCTCACGCGCTATAAACGAATTGGTGAAGCCGTTTTTCTTCGGCGATGTTTCGGGAAATCGCGTCACAAGCGGATTGCGACGGAGAGTCTCCGTTCCTCCGTGTGGACCCATCCCGGCCAGTCGTTCGGGAAGAAGTCGGCCATCGCGGATCAGCGGACGATCTGGAACCCTGCCGCGCCCCCCGCGGAAAGGGACGCGGGGATCCGCTCTACCTGCGCCACGCGGGCGTGGGGCGGCCCCTGAGCCAGGAGCCGCTCCAACTCTGCGAGCGCGGCGTCGGACCCCCGCGCGTGCACCTCGACCGAGCCGTCGTCCGCGTTCCACACCGCACCCGCCAGCCCCAGCCGGATGGCCTGGGCGCGGGCCCACCAGCGGTAGCCCACGCCCTGCACCCGTCCCGTCACGCGGAAGCCGGACTCGGCCATCCCCGGGTCAGTAGTTCTCCCGGTGGCTGGGCGCACGGTGCGTGGCGCCACCCGACGAGCCGCCGTACGACGGCCCGCCCGGACGCCCGCTCCCCTGCATCCCGCCGGCGCGGCCGCTCGGCATCGCGCCGCCGCGTCCCGTGCCCTGCACTCCACCGGTGCGCCCGCCGGGCGACATCCCGCCTTGGCCGCCGCCCGAGTAGCCGCCGCGCGACGCCTGCCCGCTCCCCTGTCCGCCCAGCACGGGGAGGTTCTCCAGCAGGGAGTTGATCACCCCGTCCTCGGCGCCGGCGTTGCGCAGGAAGGCACGCGCGCCCTGCGCCAGCCCGGCCGAGAGACCCGCCGCCACCGCGCTGCGCAGCTCGCCGCGCACACGCTGGCCCTTGCCGCCGCGCCCGCCGCCCGACAGCAGGAACCCCGCCGCGAAGGCCACGCCCAGCGCCGGGAGCGGGTTCTCGCGCAGGCGGCCCAGCCATCCGCGCTCCTCCAGCGTCTCGGTGGCGCGGTCGCCCAGGGCGCCCACGCGGTCGCGCGCCTGGCTGGCCAGGTCGCCCGCCCGCTCGGCCACGTCACCCGCCAGCGCGCGGGCGCGCTGCCCCAGCCCGGCGGCCGTTTCGCCCACGGTGCCCGCCACGTCCTTCACCCGGTTGCTCACGCGGTCACGCACGCCCTGGTCGGTGGCCTGCGGGTTGAACGCGATCCCCGCGTGCACGTCGGCGTTCCCCGGCGCGTCGCCGAACGACGCGGAGCGGGTGGTGCCCGCCTCCAGTCCCGCGGTGTCGCGGCCGGTGCCGCTCAGGCCAGGTCCCGACGGACCCGCTTCGTCTCGCTCTGCAGCCATTGCTTGTCCTCCTTGAGGGTCTGGAGAGTCTGTTCCGGCGTCAGCGTGTCCTTCTTCAGGCGCTTCATGGCGCCCAAGGCCAGGAAGGCGCCGATGGCCACGAACAGCACGCCCACGATCAGCGCGCCCGCCCAGTACTTGCCCACCACGCTACCCAGCAGCAGCACCAGGAAGGCGACCATCACCAGCGCGCCCACGGCCGCCACCACGGCTCCCACCGCGATCTTGGCCGCATCGCGCGCCACGCTCTTTACGTTCTCGCGCAGCTCCGCCTTGGCGAGGGCCATCTCCTGGCGGACCAGGGTGGCGCTGTCCTGCGCGAGCTGCCGGAACAGGTCGCCCAATGCGGGCTCGCCGTCGCCCGCCGCACGACTGTTGTCACCCGGCCCCGCCGTCACCACCGTGTGCGTGGTCGTCACTCGGTCCGCCATCGGTCCCTCCCCTTAGCGCAGGACCTTGCCGACCACGTACCCCGCGCCCACCGCGGCCAGGATCGCCGTGATCGGGTGCTGGGTTACGATGCGGCCCAGGTCACGCTGCAGCGTGTTCACGTCGTTGTCGCGCATGAACCGCGCGACGCTCTCCAGCGTGTCGGCCGCGCCCGAGGCCATCCCGCCGGCCCTGGCCGCGATCCCCTGCTGCGGCACGCGCTCGGCCAGACCGTCGATGCGCTGCGCCACTTCCTCGAGCTGGTCGGCGGCGTCGTCCATCAGCTGGTCGGCGCGGCCCTGCAGCTCCTGCAGCGTGTCGGCCAGCCCGCCGCCGGTGCCGCCCACCCGGTTCATCGTCCCCGCGGCCGTGCTCGCTCCGCCCCCGAACTCGGGCCGGTTGGCCGATCCCGCGGTGCTTCCGCCTGGCTCCGAGCTGCTGCCACCCAGCCCACTGCTTCCCGTGCCGCCACCCAGGCCGGTGCCGCCGCTGCTGGCGCCCAATCCGCTGGAGCCCAGGCCACTGGTGCCGCCCACGCTGCCGCCGCTGGTGCTCCCCACTCCGCTGCTCCCCACTCCGCTGCTCCCCGAGGAGCCGAACGAGCTACCCGTGCCGCCGCTGCTGCCGCCCAGACCCGAGCTCCCGCCGGTGGAGCCCAGACCGGAGGTGCTGCCGCCCGTGGCGCCAAGGCTGGGCGAACCGTCGCCAAGCCCGGAGCTCCGGCCCGTGTCTCCCGTTCCGCCGCCGGTGCCACCGGCGCCGAAATCACGGTCTTGCATGCTGTGCCTCCCTCGTTCCAAAGGGTTCCGTGCCGTATGGGAAGGGCGCGGGGGTGCAATGGGTGTGCCAAGGGTTGATCGGCTGTACCGCGCTGTGTTGTGGGTGGGCCAGGTGTCGGCGCAGAAGCGAGTAGTCCGCGAAGGCGGACTACGTGTCGTCGTTGCAGCGAATTCATTCGTCCTGCCTCGCCTGACTGCGGGCGCGGACTCGCATGCGGACGAAGGAGGCGCAGGGGAGATGTTCCACGTGGAACATCGGTGGTGGTGTCCAGTACAGAGGCAGCCCTGACCTTGTTATATATAGTGCGCACGATCTGCTTCCCTGCGGGCACGGTGCCGCCGCCGGGAAACACACTGGCGCACAAACGCACTCGCGCACCTGTCCAGCAGTCCCTGATTTCGAGGAGAATCCTGAATCCAATGGCTTCCCGGTTCGATGTGATCGTGATCGGCGGCGGGCACGCCGGCGTAGAGGCGGCGGCCGCGGCGGCGCGCGCGGGCGCACGCACGCTCATGGTCACCGCCAACCTGGAAGCGATCGGCCAGATGAGTTGCAACCCCGCCATCGGCGGCGTGGCGAAGGGGACGGTAGTCCGTGAAGTGGATGCGCTGGGCGGGGTGATGGGGATGGCCACGGACCGCGCACGCATCCAGTTCCGCATGCTGAACCGCTCCAAGGGCCCCGCCGTCTGGGCCCCGCGCGCGCAGTGCGATCGGGGTCTTTACCCCCGCGCCGCCCGCTCGCTGCTGGAGCGGCACCCGAGCCTGGAGTTCTTTCAGGGGATGGTGGGCTCGTTCATCCTGGAGGGAAACCGGGTCGCCGGCGTGCGGACGGAGAGCGGGTTCGAGTTCCACGCGCGCGCCGTGGTGCTCACGGCGGGGACCTTCCTGCGCGGGAAGATCCACGTCGGCCGCGCGCCCGGGGTGCCCGCGGGGCGCGCGGGAGATGCGCCGTCCGTCCGTCTCGCCGAGCAGATGGAGGCGCTGGGGCTGGAGGTGGCGCGCTTCAAGACCGGGACGCCGCCGCGCATCGACGGGCGCTCGGTGGACTTCTCGAAGACCGAGGAGCAGCCGGGCGAGAGCCCCGAGTACCGCCTTTCGGTGTGGGAGCGGGCTCCCCTGCTCCCCCAGCGGCCGTGCTGGATCACCTGGACCGGCGAGCCGCTGCGCGACATCGTCACGGGCCACCTGGGTGACTCGGCGCTGTACGGCGGCGAGATCTCGGGGCGGGGGCCGCGCTACTGCCCGTCCATCGAAGACAAGGTGGTGAAGTTCCCCGGCGCCGCGCGCCACCAGGTATTCCTGGAGCCCGAGGGTCTGGACACGGTCGAACTCTACGTGAACGGCCTGTCGACGAGCCTTCCCGCCGACGTGCAGATCCGCATGCTCCAGTCCATTCCCGGGCTGGAGCATGTGCGGATGACCAAGGTGGGGTACGCGATCGAGTACGACTACTATCCCCCGCACCAGCTGAAGGCCACGCTGGAGTGCAAGGCGCTGGACGGGCTGTTCCTGGCCGGCCAGGTGAACGGCACCACCGGCTACGAGGAAGCCGCCGGACAGGGAATCGCCGCCGGCGCCAACGCCGCGTTCCATGCGCTCGGGCGGGAGCCGCTGATCCTGGAGCGCGACCAGGCGTTCATCGGCGTGCTGGTGGACGATCTGGTGACCAAGGGGACGGACGAGCCCTATCGCCTGTTCACCAGCCGCGCCGAGTACCGCCTGGTGCTGCGGCAGGACAACGCGCTCCGCCGCCTGGGCCCCATCGCCGCCGCGCGCGGGCTGCTGACGGACGACCAGCGCGCCGTGCTGGACCGCCGGCTGGAACTGGAGGACCGCGTGGGCGACTGGCTGCGCGGCAGCAACGCCGCACCCGGGCAGGTGGAGGCTCTGCTCGCGGACGTCGGGAGCGCGCCGCTGCGTGAGCCCACGCGTCTCGCGGCCATCCTCAAGCGCCCCGGCGTAACGGCCGAGGCGCTGGCCGCCGCGGTCGGCGGTCTCCCGGTGGAGGGTGCGGATGAGACCGCGCTGGGCGAGGCGCTGGTGAGCGCCGAGATGGAGCTGAAGTACGAGGGCTACCTGCTGCGTGAGCGCGAGCGCGCCGACGCCACCCGCCGGCAGGCCGACTTCGCGCTCCCGTCGGACCTTCCCTATCCCGAGCTGGTGTCGCTCAGCTACGAAGCGCGCCAGAAGCTGGACCGCATCCGCCCGGCCACCCTGGCGCAGGCCGGCCGCATCCCCGGCGTGAGCCCCAGCGACCTGCAGAACCTGGTGATGGAGGTCCGCAAGCGCCGCATGGCCGAGGCGGTGGAGGTCGGCGCGGCGGGAGGGTGACGAGGTGCGGAGGTGCGGAGGTGCGGGGAGCGGACAGGTTTCGGCGCATGCCGCGGCGGCTTCCCTCCCCCGAGCCCCTTCCCCGCTGCGTGGGGGAAGAGAAGTTGGGGGAAGGGGGTCAGCCGCGGCATGAGCGATATTGGGCCCCCGGCTCGCAAACCCCGGTCTAAATTCGCGTAGAATTGAAAACACCCTCGGGGGCGCCACCCTCCCCCTTTGACCGCTCCGATCAGCGGCTATACGCGAAATACTGCGGCGAGTTTGTTCGGTGTGTGTTCGGTTGAGTTGGGTTAGATGTTCCACGTGGAACATTCCCGCTCTTTGCTGGACGAAGCGCACCCGGCCGTGTAGATTCCCCGGACTCACCCACCCCACCAGCGCAGAGGACGGCGTGTCGCGGATCATCGCCATCGCGAACCAGAAGGGCGGCGTCGGAAAGACCACCACGGCCATCAACCTGGGGGCGTGCCTGGCCGTGGCCGAAAAACGCACGCTGGTGATCGACACCGACCCGCGGGGGAACGCCACCAGCGGCCTTGGGATCGACAAGGACGAACTGGAGAAGTCGATCTACGACGTGCTGATCGAGGAGGCGCCGATGGAGGGGGTGGTGGTGCACAAAGTCCACTTCCCCTACCTGGACGTGGTCCCCGCCACCCGCGACCTGGTGGGCGCCGAGGTGGAGCTGGTGAACCGCCGCGGCCGCGAGACGATCCTGCGCCGCGCCATCGACGCGGTGCGCGACCAGTACGATTTCATCCTGATCGACTGCCCTCCGTCGCTCGGCCTGCTCACGCTGAACACGCTGGCCGCCAGCGACAGTGTGCTGATCCCGATCCAGTGCGAGTTCTACGCGCTGGAAGGTCTGTCGCAGCTTTTGAACACCGTCACCATCGTGCAGAAGAACCTGAACCCCGCGCTGCAGATCGAGGGGGTTCTTCTCACCATGTACGACGGCCGCCTCAACCTGAGCCGCCAGGTGGCCGACGAGGCGAAGGAGTACTTCGGGCCCAAGGTCTACAAAACCACCATCCCGCGCAACGTCCGTATCGCCGAGGCGCCCAGCTTCGGGAAGCCGATCGTGCTGTACGACATCCTCTCGGTGGGCGCCAAGAGCTATCTCTCCCTGGCGAAGGAAGTGATCGCCAAGCGGCGGACCCGCGGCGCCGGGCAGGACCCCGAGCCGGCGCCCGCGGCGGCGGCCGGGGGGGAGTAGCCGGTGTCGTCCCGCAAGCCCCGGCTGGGGAAGGGGCTGAGCGCGCTGCTGGGCGAGTTCTCGTCCGAGACCGAGCAGGCGATCGCCACCGGCGACGGCGTGCGCGAGGTGCCCACCAGCCGCATCGCCCCCAACCCGTTTCAGCCCCGCCACGAGTTCGCCCCCGAGCAGCTGGCCGAACTCGAGGAGTCGATCCGGGTCAACGGCCTCCTCCAGCCCCTGGTGGTCCGCCCCCGCCGCGCCGAAACGCCGGAGGGCGCGGACTGGGAGCTGATCGCCGGGGAACGGCGCTGGCGCGCGGTCCGCCGCCTGGGGTGGGCGCAGGTGCCGGTGGTGGTGCGCGACATCGACGACCGGGCCATGCTGGTGCTGGCCATCGTCGAGAACGTGCAGCGCGCCGGGCTGTCGCCGCTGGAAGAGGCGGCGGGGTACAAGCAGCTGATCGACGAGTTCGGCTTCACCCAGGCCGAGGTGGCCGACAGCGTGGGCCGCGATCGCTCCACCGTCACCAACCTCCTGCGCCTGCTGGCGCTCCCCGCGTCGGTGCAGCGGATGGTGAACGAAGGGCAGCTCAGCATGGGCCACGCCCGCGCGCTGCTGGGGCTGGAGGACGAGCGCGAGATGGCCGAGGTGGCGCGGCAGGCGGTGGCCGCGGGGATGAGCGTGCGCAGCATCGAGGAGCGGGTCCGCCAGCTGCGCCCCGGCGGCGCGTCGTCGCCCGCGCGGTCCACCACGGCGGGGGTGCGCGAGGCGGTGGACGACCCGCAGGTGCGGCACCTGGAGGCCGAGCTGCAGCGCAAGCTGGGCACCGCCGCGCGGATCCGTCTCGCGAGCGGGAAGAGCGGCCGCATCGAGATCCCGTTCTACAACGCCGACGACTTCGACCGGGTGCTGGAGCTGATCCTGGGTGACGAGGCGGAGCGGGAGTAGGGCGGCGCGTGCCGCAAGGCCTGGGGTGAACGGGTGCGCGTGTGCGCCAGTGCGTGAGTGCGTGGGTGCCCGGGCGGCGCCACGCACTTTCGTGTGTCTCCCCCGCCCCGCCGGGTTCGCCGAGCGAGGAGCTGTGCATGGCGCGTGACGAGAAGACGCGCGACGAGCGGCGGATGACCTTCGTGGTGATCCCGCACGGCGGCAGCACCGACCTGAGCACGCGCAGCTACGAGATCAGCTACCGGCGGCTGCGTGCGCTGGCGATCACCGGGGCGGTGGCCGTGGGGCTGGTGTTCCTGATGGCGGCCAGCTGGGTGTGGGTGGCGGCGCAGGCGGCGCGGGTGCCGATGCTGCAGCGCGAGGTGGCCGACCTGCAGAAGGAGCGGCAGGAGCGCGAGCGGCTGGCCCGCCAGCTGGCGCGGATGCAGGCCACCTACGAGCAGATCCGGGTGATGCTGAAGGGCGAACTGCCGCCGCTGGACAGCATCGAGGCGCGCACCAACGCCGCCGGCGGCCACCTGGGCGGCGACAGCACCGCGCCGCCGCGCGACTCGGCCGCGACCGACACCGCGCGGGCCGACAGCGCCCGCGGCGGCGGCGACGACGACGGTGCGGACGGCGGCGAGACGCGGGCGTTCGACGGAGCGGATGTGCCGGAGATGGCGGATCGGCGCACGGCGGAGACGGTGACGGTGTGGAGGTCGTGACTTCGGAGTCGTGACTTCGGAAGCGGGTGGAGAGCGCGTGTGAGTGTGCGGGCGGCGGAGACGGCAACCACACGAAGTCCGCCTTCGCGGACTCCCGGCTTCGGCTGGGCCGAGGTGTCGGCGCGCGGCACGGATGGTGGTGTGGGAGTCCGCGAAAACGGACTTTGGGGACGTAGCCACGGCTTCAGCCGCCGGTTGGAGAGCCGTGCCGGCGGGAGGTTGCGTGAGGGATGCGCGCCCGGAGGGCCGGGACGGCGGCGGCGCGCCGCACGGAACGTCGGTCGAGGTGATGCCGGGGCGCGCCGCCGCTGGCCCGGCGCGGTTGGCAACGGTCGTATTGTTGCCTACCGCGCGCGCAGCCCGGCCCGGAGCGCAGCGGAGGGACACGCCCAGATCGCGGTTCGCAGTTACTGGAACCGTGGATCACGGGCCAGAGGGAGGAGATCGCGATGTTCGGTGGCAAGAAGGAAGGGGGAGCGAACGTGGCGCGAGACAAGGGCACACCCGCACCGCGAGGCGCCAACGAGAGCTCGATGTCGCTGATCGGGCCCGGGATGCGCATCGTGGGCGACCTGATCACCGAGGGCACCGTGCGCGTGGAGGGGCGGATCGAAGGCACCGTCCGCGCGGGGAAGGCGGTGGTCGTCGGAAAAGAGGGCGAGGTGGTGGGCGACATCCAGACGCAGGACGCGGTGATCGGCGGGCGGGTGCAAGGCACCGTGATCGCCGAAAGCCGTCTGGAGCTGCAGGCCACCGCTCGCATCGAGGGGCAGATCTCGTCCCGCGCGCAGCACCTGGTGCTGGAGGAGGGGTGCCGCTTCAACGGCCAGGTGCAGATGCTGGGCGAGGAGGGGCAGCGAGCCCTTCCCGCCAGCACGGGCGGCGATACTCCACAGAACTCGTAGGAGTTTTCCACAGCGGCCCGAAGGGTGCCCAACCTGTTGCATGGCAGCAGGTTGGGCGTTTTCCACAGGTACGGGCCGGGGTTTTCCACCCGAGTTTTCCACGTGTTTGTGGGAAGCACGCGCACCCCCAGCAACCATGCGGATTTCGGAGCTGGCCAGCTACCTGGACACCTACCTGCGCGTGGCCGAAGTGCCCGACTGGGGCGGCGCGCTGAACGGCCTGCAGGTGGACTCTCCGCGCGAGGTGCGGCGCATTGCGTGCGCGGTGGACGCGGCGCAGGCGTGCATCGACCGGGCGGCGGCCTGGGGCGCGGACCTGCTGCTGGTGCATCACGGGCTGTTCTGGGACGGCAACGTGGCGCTGACCGGACGCCGCTACCGCCGGGTGAAGGCGATTCTGGACGCGGACCTGGCCGTCTACGCCGCCCACCTGCCGCTGGACGTGCACCCCGAGGTGGGCAACAATGCCGTCCTGGCGCGTGAGCTGGGGATCACGCCGCGGGGGAGGTTCGGCGAGTACAAGGGGACGCCGATCGGCGTGTGGGGCGAGCTGGACGTGACGCGCGACGAGCTGCGGGGGCGGTTGGAGGCGGCGCTGGGCGGGCCGGTACAGCTCGTAGCCGGCGGGCCGGAGCGGGTCCGCCGCGCGGGGGTGATCACCGGCGGCGGGGCGGACGAGATCCCCGCCGCGGTGGCCGCGGGGCTGGAGGCGTTCGTGACCGGCGAGGCCCGGCACCACAACTTCTTCGACGCCGAGGAGGGGGGGATCAACCTGCTGCTGGGCGGCCACTACGCCACCGAGACCTGGGGCGTGCGCGCGCTGGCGCAGCACCTGGCCGGCCGCTTCGGCTTCGAGTGGACGTTCATCGACCACCCCACCGGCCTCTAGTCCGCGCCGATGTCCTCTTCCCCGCCCCCCGCGGACGCGCGCGCGCCGATGACGCGGCTGCAGCTGCTGCTGCGCTGGGTGTGGCTGCTGATCGGCATCCTGCTGCTGGGGCTGCTGGTGGCGGCGGTGGTGTTCGTGGTCCGCGAGTCCGCCGGCGGGGGCGGTGGAGCGAGCGCGGCGGACAGCGCCCGCGCCGCCCAGACGCGCGCCGCGAAGGTGGAGCCGCTGCGCTACGGGCCGCCGCAGGCGATCGCCGGGTCGGCCGCGCGCATCGTGCTGATCCGCCGCGGGAGCGGGTACACGTATTCGTCGCGCGCGCTGGCCAGCTCGGCGTCGGGGCAGGCGCCGGTGGTGAACGTGGCGTTCCTGGAAGGGAGCGGCGCGCGGCTGCTGCTGGACCGGCCGGCGTACATCTCCGAGGTGACCTTTCCCGGCTCTTCGGGGCGAGGGTCGGACGTGGTGGACGACGGACTGCGCTGGATCGTGTACGAGATGGCGGTGGGAGACGTGGACGGGAACGGCCGGGTGGACGATGCCGACCCGCGCAGCCTGTACGTCTCCGACCTGGGCGGCCGCGGCCTGCGCCGCGTGCTGCCGCCCGGGTACGAGCTGCGCGACTGGGCGCCGCAGCCGGGCGGCTCGCTGGTTGCGACCGCCGTGCAGCTCACCCGCGACGCCGAGAAGATGCCGGAGCGCGCCTTTTTGCTGGACGCCGCGGGCACGGTGCGGCCGTACGCGGCGCTGGACTCGGTGGTGGACGCGGCGGCGGGGATGGTGGCGAAACCCTGATCGATGGTGGAATGGGGCGATGGCGAAGGCGATCTGGAACGGCGAGACGATCGCCGAGAGCGAGGTGTTCGAGATCGTGGAGGGGAACGTGTACTTCCCCCGCGAGGCCGTGCGGGACGACGTGCTGCGCGAGAGCCCGACGCACACGGTCTGCCCATGGAAGGGGACCGCGAGCTACTACACGGTGGTGGTGAACGGGAAGGAGAACGCCGATGCGGCGTGGTTCTATCCCGATCCGAAGCCGGCGGCGGCGAACATCGCGGGGAAGGTGGCGTTCTGGCGCGGGGTGACGGTGGAGCGGTGATGTTTGGCTGAGCCAATGATGCGGCGGTGCGTCTCGAGACGCGCCGCCGTTTGCATGTCCAGAACTAGGGTCACGCGGAGAACGGAGCAGCGGAGGGAACAGAGCGGGGACCAGTGCTCGCCGTTCCCTCCGCTTTCCCCTCGCTCGGCATGCGGGTGCCCTTCGTGAGGACCAGGATCAGGCGTCTTCCTCGGGCACCACGATGGCCACGCCATCGGGGTCGCGCTCCATGCGGGGGAGGATGGAGGGGACGGGCGCGTCCTGGAGCCAGGCGCGGAGCTGCTCCCAGGTGCCGTAGCGCGACAGGCGCCGCAGGGTGTGCACCGTGGGCGGCAGCAGCGTCATCTCCCCGGCCTCGAAGCGGCGGACGGCTTCGGCGGGCGCCAGCCAGAGCGCGTCGGTCATCTCGGCGTCGTGCACCGTGCACCGGGCGCCGGCGGGGGCGTGCGCGGCGAAGAAGCGGGTGTCGTAGCGCCGCGGCTCGGGGACGGGGGTGATCCAGTGGGCGATGTAGATCAGCTCGCCGCCGCTCAGGCACAGGCCGTTGCCGACCAGGACGTCGCGCAGATCGACCACGTCGTTCAGCAGCGCGCGGCGGGCCACCTCCAGCCCCTCGCGCGCGCCGCGTGGCTGCGTGACGGTGGGGTCGGGGTGCGCCAGGAGGATCCCCGTCTCTTCGAACGCCTCGCGGATGGCGGCGGCCACGTAGCCCAGCGCCTCGCCGGCGTCGACCAGCCCCAGCCGCCGCGCCCACTCGCCCGGGGTGGGGCCCTCGAGCCGCTCCAGCAGATCGGCGTCGCGGTCGCCCTCGTCCACCACGCCGCCGGGGAACACCCACGCGCCGGCCGCGAACCCGCTGCGCCGGTGGCGCCGCAGCAGCAGCACCTCCAGTCCGCCCTCCGCGTCGCGCAGCAGCACCACCGTCGACGCGGGACGAGGCGCCACCGGCTGCGCCGACGGATCGTCCACCTTGTCGGCGAAGCCGGGTGGCAGCGCGTCGGTGGGGATCACGAAGCGGTTGGGGTCGTCGGTGGCGCGGCGCGCGGCGCCGGCCGCGGAGCGCGGGGGTGGGTCGGTCAACGTGGGCCGCCATTCGATGGGGCTGCGCGACAAATTGGGTTCGATCAACCTTAGCGGCCCGGCACCAGCACGGCAATCCAATCCGCAAGAACTGCAACTGCAAGAGAAAACAGCGGAGCCGGGTTTCCGGCACCGAGCCCGGGACCGGCGCGCGGGAGATCGTTCAGAGGCGTGCCAAACCGCGGCGGGTTCGCTACATTGGCCCCCCGTTTTCGTTTAGCCTGAACCCGAACACGGCTGCATGAGCACGCTCATCTCCGAACCGCCGGCCGCCGCGCCCCACGCGGTGACCGCCGACGATCTCTGCGCACTGATCCGCGCGCTGGGCCGCGACGACGAGGGACTGGTCTGCGACTTCGCGCGCATCTTCTTCGGCCGCATGCCGCGGGCGCTGCTGGAAGAGCGCTCGCCCGCCGAGCTGGCCGCCATGACCGTGGGCGCCTGGGAATTTCTCCGCCGCGCCCGGCCCGACCAGGTGAACGTGGAGGTGGCCGACCCCCGCGACGAGGGGTGGAAGGCGCCCGTCTCGGTGGTCCGCACCGAGGTGGGCGACCGGCCCTTCATCGTGGACACCATCCGCGAGTACCTGAACGGCGAGAACATCCCGATCCTGCAGTACGTCTACCCCGTCCTCCGCGTGGACCGCGGGGCCGATGGCGCCATCACCGCCGTCAGCACCGCCAGCACCGGCGACGCGCTGGAGGCGATGGGGCACGTGGAGATCCCGCACGTGGCCCGCCGCGACCGCGCCGAGCAGATCCGCGACGAGATCGAGCGGCGCCTGGCCGACGTGGTGGAGGCCACCCGCGACTTCACCGCCATGGTGCGCCAGGTGGACCGGGTGCAGCAGGAGGTGTCGGGGTACCTGCGCCGCTTTCCCGACCGCGCGGCCGAGTACGGCGAGTTCCTCGAATTCCTGGGCTGGCTGCGCGAGGGGAACTTCGTGTTCCTGGGCTTCCGCGCCTACGAGATCGCCGGCCAGGGCGACGAGGCGGCCGTGCGCGTGGTGCCGGGGACGGGGCTGGGGATCCTGGCCGACGAGGAGCGCTCCAGCTACTCCGAGCCCAGGCCGATCTCGCAGATGCGCGCCGACTTCCGCGAGCGGGTGCTGCACGGGCCGCTGCTGATCGTGAGCAAGGCCAACCGCGAGAGCACCGTGCACCGCCGCGCCCGCATGGACTACGTGGGCGTCAAGCGGCTGGGCGAGCAGGGCGAGGTGATCGGCGAGTGGCGCTTCCTGGGGCTGTTCACCAGCCAGGCCTACGCGCAGAGCCCCAAGCAGATCCCCATCATCCGCGGCAAGTACGCCCGCATCCTGGCCGAGAGCGGCACGCGCGAAGGATCGCACGACTACAAGGAGATCATCTCCATCCTGCAGGAGCTGCCCAAGGAGGAGCTGTTCCAGGCTTCGTCGGAACAGCTGAGGGACGAGGTCAACGCCATCCTGGGCCACCTGTTCAGCGACGACGTGCGCGTGGCGCTCCGCCCCGATCCGCTGCGCGGCGACACCGCGGTGATGGTGATCCTCCCGCGCGGCCGCTTCAGCCCCGAGATCCGCCGCGGCGTGGCGGGGGTGCTGGCCGAACGGCTGGGCGGCGTGGTGCGCGACAAGCACCAGGTGATGGCCGGCACCGACCAGGCGCGGCTGCACTTCTACCTGAGCCACCAGGGCGGCGCGCCCAACGGCTGGAGCGCCGACGTGGCCGGGACCGAGCGGGCGCTGGAGCGCGAGATCGCCCTGCTGCTGCGCGACTGGGACGACCTGCTGCGCGAGGAGCTGGCCGCCGGCGGCGCCGAGCCCGCCGAGGCGCAGCGCCTGGCGCACGCCTACGGGCAGGTGTTCGGCGAAGACTACCGCGCCGCCAACAACGCCGCCGCCGCGCGCCACGACGTGCTGCGCATGGAGGAGATGCTGCGCCGCGGCGACACCGTCTCCCTCCTCCTTCGCCCCGGCGTGGAGGGCGAGACGATCGCCGCCGGCGCCACGGTGCTGCGGCTGTACCTGGCCGGCGAGCGGCTGGTGCTCTCCGACTTCATGCCGATCCTGGAAGACCACGCCGTGCGCGTCCTCGAAGTCGACACCTTCGAGTTCCAGCCCGGCGACAGCCTGCCGCACCTGATGGTGTACGCCTTCCACGTGCAGACCCGCGACGGCGCGCCGATCCCCGAAGAGCTCTACGCCGCGCTGGCCGAGAGCCTGCTGGCCTCGCGCGCCGGCGACGCGCAGAAGGACGCCTACGCGGCGCTCACGCTGGTGTCGGGGCTGCGCTGGCGCGAGGTGGACGTGGTGCGCACCTACGCCAACTACGCCTCGCAGATCGGCGCCATCCCCAGCCGCCTCTCGCCGGTCCGCGCGTTCCTGAGCTACCCGAAGGTGGCGCGGCTGCTGGTGGAGCTGTTCGAAACGCGCTTCAATCCGGCCGAGAAGGCCACGAAGGCGCGCGTGGAGGCGATCCGCACCGGGATGCACGCCGCGCTCGAGGCCGTCACCAGCCTGGCCGACGACCGGGCGCTCAGGCGGCTCTCCAACCTGGTGGAGGCCACCGTCCGCACCAACTACTACCGGCACGGCGGGGCCGAGCCCACCTTCCGCTCGGGGGGGGTGCCGTACATCTCGATCAAGGTGCGCTCGGCCGACATGGAGGAGCTGAAGAAGACGCGCCTCCTGTACGAGATCTACGTCCACTCCAGCCGGATGGAGGGGGTGCACCTGCGCGCCGCGCCGGTCAGCCGCGGCGGCATCCGCTGGAGCGACCGCCCCGACGACTTCCGCACCGAGGTGATGGGGCTGGTGCAGACGCAGGTGGTGAAGAACGCCACCATCGTCCCCAGCGGCAGCAAGGGCGGCTTCATCACCAAGCGGCAGTTCCCCGACCGCGACGGGCAGCTGGAGGAGCGGCGCCAGCAGTACATGACGCTGATGCGCGGCCTGCTGGACGTGACCGACAACCTGGTGGACGGGAAGGTGGTGCCGCCGCCGGACGTGGTCCGCCACGACGGCGACGACCCGTACCTGGTGGTCGCGGCCGACAAGGGGACGGCCGACCTGTCCGACACGGCCAACGCGGTGGCGGCGGAGTACGGCTTCTGGCTGGACGACGCCTTCGCCAGCGGCGGGAGCCAGGGGTACGACCACAAGAAGGAAGGGATCACCGCCCGCGGCGGCTGGGAGTGCGTCAAGCGCCACTTCCGCGAGATGGGGAAGGACATCCAGACCGAGCCCTTCACCGTGGCCGGGATCGGCGACATGAGCGGCGACGTGTTCGGCAACGGGATGCTGCTGTCGCCGGTGATCCGCTTGGTGGCCGCCTTCGACCACCGCCACATCTTCATCGACCCCGATCCCGACCCGGCGCGCTCCTTCGCCGAGCGCCGGCGGATGTTCGATCTCCCCCGCTCGAGCTGGGACGACTACGACCGCTCCGTCCTTTCCTCCGGCGCCATGCTCGTCCCCCGCGCCAGCAAGGAGATCGAGATCACCCCGCAGGCCCGCGCGGCCCTGGGGCTGGGCGACGAGGTGGAGCGGCTGGACGGCGAGGCGCTGGTCCGCGCCGTCCTCAAGGCGCCGGTGGAGCTGCTCTGGAACGGCGGGATCGGCACCTACGTCAAGAGCCCCGACGAGACGCACGGCGACGTGGGCGACACCACCAACGATCCGGTGCGCATCGACAGCGACGAGCTGCGCTGCAAGGTGGTGGGCGAGGGCGGCAACCTGGGCTTCACGCAGAAGGGCCGCGTCGACTTCGCCGTACGCGGCGGCCGGCTGAACACCGACGCGCTGGACAACTCGGCCGGCGTGGACATGTCGGACCACGAGGTGAACCTCAAGATCCTGCTGGGCGCCGTAGTGCGCGGCGGCGAGCTGGACTACGACGGGCGCAACCAGCTCCTGGCGTCGATGACCGACGAGGTGAACACCCTGGTCCTGCGCAACAACTTCGGCCAGTCGCTGGCGGTGTCGCTCGACGAGCGGCGCAGCAAGGAGTCGCTGGACGACTTCGTGAGCCTGATCAACGCGCTGGCCCGGGACGGACGGCTGGACCCGGCGGCCGAGGGGATCCCCGACGCAGACGGGCTGCGCGAGCGGGCGCGGGAGCGGATGGGGCTGACGCGGCCCACGCTGGCCGTGCTGCTGTCGCACGCCAAGCTGCAGGCCAAGGCCGCGTTGCTGGCCTCCAGCGTGCCCGACGACGAGGCGACGGTGCAGTACCTGGTGGACTACTTCCCGGGCCCGGCGGTGCGGAAGGCGGGCGAGGCGCGGCTGCGCGAGCACCGGCTGCGGCGCGAGATCGTGACCACCGAGCTGGTGAACGACCTGGCCAACCTGATGGGCAGCTCGTTCCTGCACCGCGTGAGCCGCGACACCGGGCGCGGGATCGCCGAGGTGGTGCGGGCGTGGCTGGTGGCGGCCCACGTGGCCGGCGCCGCCGAGATCCGCGCCGACATGGCGGCCGCCGAGGGCCGCTTCCCGGCCGAGACGGTGTACCGCTGGCTGCTGGGGCTGGCGCGGGTGCTGGAGCAGAGCACCACATGGCTGCTGGCCAACGTGGGCCCCGATACGGACACCGGCGCGGTGATCGAGCAGGCGCGCGCCGGCCTGGCCACGCTGCGCGGCGGGTTCAGCCGGTTCGTGGCCGGCGAGGACCGCACGGTGTTCCTGCAGCGCCTGGGCGAGCTGCAGGACCTGGGGGTGGAAAAGACGCTGGGCGAGCGGCTGATCACCCTCCGCTTCCTCCCCCAGCTGCTGGAGATCCTCTCCGCCGCCCGCGGCGCGGGGACGGAGGAGATCCGCACCGCGAAGGCGTTCTACGCGGTGAGCGAGAAGCTGGGCACGGCGCGGCTGCGCGAGGGGCTGCGCGCCGCCGCGGGCGAGAACGCGTGGGACCGGCGCTACGCCGGCACCCTGGTGGACGACCTGACCGCCGCCCAGCGCGCCGTGGTGGCCGCCACCTTGCGCGGCGGCGACGACCCGTCGCGGGCGCTGGCCGCCCTCGAGAAGGCGCATCCGGCCGAGTTCCGCGCGTTCCGCGAGCTGGCCGCCGAGCTGGCGGTGGGCAACTGCCCGATGGCCGCCTTCGCGATGGGCGTCCGCCAGTTGCAGGCCGTCGCCCGCGCGGTTACGCCGGCCTTGAACAGCTGAGGTCAGGCAGATCGGGGCTCGAGGGTGATCGGATGACGCGGCGGGCCGGCAGCGATGCCGGCCCGCTTGCGTGTGTGTCGAGAGAGTGGGCGGCCGGGACGCGCTGGGGACGGAACGCGGTGTGCGGGGCCGGCCCCGCGGGGCCCTCTCCCCGCGCGAGGCTTCGCCCGCGCTGCCCCTCCCCCAAAAACCGCCTGGGGAGGGGCGATGTGCGGCCTGCCAGCGGTCTGCCATGCCGCGGCCTCGCGTGGCCGGATGCCGGACCCGGCGCGCGGCTGCTCGCGTGGGAGTCCGCGAAGGCGGACTTTGGGCCGTTGTTGCCGCGGATTCATCCGCCTGGGTCGGACCCTGTAGAACTCGGAGACGGAGACACGATGAAGATCGCCTTCCTGGGCACCGGCCACATGGGGCTGCCGATGGCCCGCAACCTGTTGGCGGCCGGCCACCAGGTGACCACGTGGAATCGCACGCGCGCCAGGGCCGAACCACTCGCCGAACACGGCGCCCGCATTGCCGAGACGCCGGCGGAGGCCGCGCAGGACGCCGAGGCCGCCATCACCATGCTGGCCGACGACGAGGCCGTGGACGAGGTGGTGTTCGGCGATGCGGGGATCTACGAGGCGCTGCCGCAGGAAGCCGTTCACCTGTCGTGCAGCACGATCAGCGTCTCGCTCTCGCAGACGCTGGCCGAGGCGCACGAGCTCCAGCGGCAGCGCTACGTGGCCGCCCCCGTGTTCGGCCGCCCCGAGGCCGCCCAGGCGCGCACGCTCAAGGTGGTCGCCGCCGGGCCGGCGGACGCGATCGAGCTCTGCCGCCCGCTCCTGGACGCGGTGGCCGAGCGTACCTTCGTGGTGGGAGAAGACCCGTCGCACGCCAACGTGGTGAAGCTGTGCGGCAACTTCATGATCGCCAGCATGATCGAGACGCTGGGCGAAACCTTCGCGCTGGCGCGGAAGAGCGGGGTGGTGGCGGCCACCTTCCTCGACGTGCTGAACGGCACCTTCTTCGGCTCGCCGATCTTTGGCGGCTACGCGAAGCGGATCGCCGGCGGCGAGTTCCAGCCGGCCGCCTTCACCATGGCGCTGGGGCTGAAGGACCTGCGCCTCCTCCTGGCCGCCGCCGAGGCCGCCGAAGTGCCGATGCCCGCCGCCAGCCAGGTGCGCGACCGCCTGCTCACCGGCGTGGCCCTGGGCCGCGGCCAGGACGACTGGAGCGCCGCCGCCCTTCTCGCTGCCGAACAGGCCGGGCTGCAGGACTGACGGTCGTCGCCTGAACCTCATCGCACCCAGCACCCCTGGACGGATACCGCCCGATGCCGATCACCACCATCAATCCCACCACCGGCGAGGAGCTCCGCACCGGGTGGGAGAAGCTCGCCGCCGACCAGATCGACCAAAAGCTGGCGAAGGCCGACGAGGCGTTCCGCGCGCACCGCCGCACTCCGTTCGCCGAGCGCGCGGAGAAGATGCGCGCGACGGCCGGCATCCTGACGAACGAGAAGGAGCGGCTGGGGCGGATGATGACCACCGAGATGGGGAAGACGCTCAAGTCCGCCATCGCCGAGGCCGAGAAGTGCGCGTGGGCGTGCCGCTACTACGCCGACCACGCGGAAGCGTACATGGCCGACGAGCCGGTGGAGACCAGTGCGAAGCGGAGCTATGTCCGCTACCTCCCGATCGGCCCCGTGCTGGCGGTGATGCCGTGGAACTTCCCGTTCTGGCAGGTCTTCCGCTTCGCCGCGCCGGCGCTGATGGCGGGGAACGTGGGGCTGCTCAAGCACGCCTCCAACGTCCCCCGCTGCGCCATGGCGATCGAGGACGTCTTCCGCCGCGCCGGGTTCGCCGAAGGCGTGTTCCAGACGCTGCTGGTGGGCTCCGACGCCGTCGCCGGGATCCTGGACGACCCGCGGGTGAAGGCGGCCACCCTCACCGGCAGCACGCCCGCCGGGAGCAGCGTGGCCGAGCGCGCCGGGAAGAATCTCAAGAAGACCGTCCTCGAGCTGGGAGGCAGCGACCCCTTCATCGTGCTCCCCAGCGCCGACCTGGACGCGGCGGCGCGGACGGCGGCCAGGGCGCGCTGCATCAACAACGGCCAGAGCTGCATCGCCGCCAAGCGCTTCATCGTCCACGCGGACATCTACGACGCGTTCGCCGAGCGCTTCGTGGCCGCGATGGAGGCGCAGACCGTCGGCGACCCGATGCGCGACGAGACGGAAGTAGGCCCGCTGGCGATGGAGCAGACGCTGCGCGACGCCGAGCGGCAGG
>Ga0207706_10000105_pt1 | contig 88610 bp, 87 predicted proteins | sample KBSC53metaG_FD_184318 | JGI IMG/M metagenome (GOLD analysis project Ga0207706, IMG submission 184318) | Corn rhizosphere microbial communities from Kellogg Biological Station, Michigan, USA - KBS C5-3 metaG (SPAdes) (version 2) | ecosystem: Host-associated > Plants > Roots > Rhizosphere > Soil ...
GCCGAAGCCGCGGCTCGGCAGCTGTCGCTGGCGCGACTTGATTCCGACGTCTGATGGCTGACGGCTTTATGTCTGATGGCTTCGTAAGGACAGGTGTCCGAGTGGCTGAAGGAGCCGGTCTCGAAAACCGGTAAACCCGTAAGGGTTTCGAGGGTTCGAATCCCTCCCTGTCCGTTCCTCCAATTGCCGATTCAGGGCAGCCTGCCGAGCCGCGGGCCTGTAGCACCGCTACCACCTTCGACCTGTGGCGGCCTTACCACTCTTACGCAGATTTCGACCGTACGGTATGTTGGCGCCCGTTCCTCCGGCCGGCCCGGTGAGGTCCGCCGGATCGTGCAAGTCCCTTGAATAGGAGATGAACAGGATGCGCCTCCCCTCCTCATTAAGCGTTGGGCCGCGGTCGATCAGGTCCATGGCGGTTCTCTCGGGATTCATCGCGCTGGTGTTCGGAGCCTGCAGTTCCGACAGTAACGGCGGCGGTGGTGGCGGCGGCGGGACGTCATCCTTTGTCGGCACGGTGGTGGGCGGAGCCGCCAACGACGAAAGCGGATCGCTCACCTTCGACATTGCGGGAGCGGCGCTCGCGCCGCCGGCCTCGATCACTACGAATTCGTCGGCTACGCTCACGGTCACCGGCACGCTGACCCTGGTCAGCCCGGCCGCGGGCACCGTTCCTCTTACCGGAACGTACGATGACGCCACCAACGCACTCGACCTTTCAGGTGGCGGGTACGCCTTCACTGGCGTCTTCGACGGCACCAGCCGTTTGGAGGGGACTTACAACGGCGCCAATGGTGCCGGCTTGTTCGTGACCGCCCTGGATCTCGGCAACGCGGTTGCCTTCTGCGGCACCTTCGATGGCGACGATGATGGGACCTGGAATTTCGTGGTGAATGGAACTACGCTGTCCGGAAGCGCCCTGACCTCCTCCGGCGATGCCGCTCCTCTGGACGGGACAGTGGCCGGCACAGACATTACGATCGTCAACCCGGTCAATCCTACCGGGCCGCCCTTGGCTACCGGGACCATCACCGGTACTACCGCGACCGGAACCTGGGATACCGGAGCCGGTCAGAGCGGAACCTGGACTGGCAACGGCTGCTGAACAGCTGATTGCAGCGCGGCGCGGGGCCTGAGATCATCCCACAGGCTTTCCGCGCCGCGTTTTTTCTTTGGCCGCACCGGGCTGGACCGAAATCTTCCGCTATTTGAGCCAGCTCCCGGAACCCGTCCAGGATTATCTGCGCTTATCTGCGTTCATCTGCGGCTGAATCTAGGCCTCATGCTCACGAGGCAATTCTGGTAAGAATGCAGGGCATCGATCGTTTCGTCGGATCTTTCCTCGGTCTCTGTCTGGGCGACGCGGTCGGAGCCCCAGTCGAGGCTGCCTCACCCGATGTTGCTCGTCTTTACGTCGATCAGGAATTGCGGGTCGGAAGGGCGGGCCATCGCGGCCGCGGCGAGTTTCCTTTCGGTCAGGTCACCGACGACTCGCAACTCGCGCGCGAGCTGCTGATCTCCATTGCGGAGCGAAGCGAAGCCGATCCGGCGCACTTCGCGTCACGCCTCAGCGATCTGGTCGCAACGAAGCGGGTAGTCGGGGCAGGGCGGGGCACCCTCTCGACTGGAGAGCGACTGCAGCAGGGCATCCCCTGGAATCAGGCGGGAGAGCCCGCACCGTACTGCGGCAATGGCGCCGCCATGCGCGTGGCACCGCTCGGCGTTCTCTGGGCCGACGATCCTCCGCGCCTCATGCGAGCGGTCGTGGAGCAGGCCCGGGTGACTCATCACGATCCCCGCTGTGCCGCGGGTGCAGTCGCGATTGCCGCGGCCAGCATGGTCGCCTGCCGGTCCGACCCGCCCGACCCTCACAAGGTGTGTACCGAACTCGCTCACCTTGCGGGTCAGGTGGACCCAGGGATGGCAGCCGCAATCGAGAGGGTGGAGCGTTGGGTCGCGATGGATCCAGAGCAGGCCACGGCACTCGTTCACGGCGAACGTCCGGAAGCCGGCACGGGCATTAACTGGCGCGGGGTATCGAGCGAGGTGACCGGCAGCGTTTGCTGGAGTCTCTACGCCTTTCTCCGCTCCCCCGACGACTACTGGGAAGCGGTCTGTACCGCGATCGGCGCCGGCGGGGACACCGATACCACCGCTGCTATGGCCGGTGGAATCGTCGGTGCTCGTGTGGGATCGAATGGTCTGCCGAAGGAGCTTCTCGCTCGGCTGAATGACCAGGGAGAATGGAAGGTCGCCGAGCTTACCGCGCTGGCCCAGCGCTGTTACGAAGCGTGCCGGTGAAGGGCGGCGATGTCGCCGCCCTCGTCGCGGCTACCAGTATCACTGCTTGAGATTCGATTTGAGCTTGGCGATATCGAGAAGCGGTAGCCCACCTTCGGTAGGAACCAGCACGACCAGATTGTTCGATGACTTCATGTCGTGCAGCACCTCGAGGTATTGCTTGGTGAGGGCCTCGGCGGTCAGGGTCTGATTCAGCAGCCGCTGCTGGTCGCTCTGCAGCCGCGCGACCTCGACCCGGTGACGCTCGGTCTCGATCTGCTGTTCCTGTGCGATCTTGTTGTTGATCGCCTGGACGACCTGCTCGGGCGGCTGCAGATCGCGGAGAAAGAAGGCTGTCACCTCGGCAATCCGGAACGGCTCCCCGCCCGCTCGAGGCTGAGTAATGAGGGCGGAATCGACCAGGGCCTGCATCGCCTCCGCGATCTTGGTTCGCTGGGAAATATCGTTGATCGAGAACCGCACCATCCCGTCCCGCACCCCTTTGCGAATCGCATTGCGCACGATCGAATGGATCTGCTCCTCGGTTCCGATCTCATTAAAGATCTTCGGGGCATCCTGGGGATTGATCTGCCAGCGGAGGCCCGCATCCACCGTCATTCCCATCTGCTCGCTGGAGAGGGCGGCTATGGTTTCCACCTGCTCGCCCTCCGCCGGGTATTGCTCCTCGCGGGCGGAGTAGCGCTCGATGGATGACCACGGCGCCACCAGGTGAATGCCGGGGAGCAGCGGCTGGGGATCCACGGTGCCGAACGCGTGCTTCACTCCGACTTGGCCCGGGTCGACGACCACGACCAGAGCGGCGAGAATGATCAGGATGCCGAAGGTCGCGAATGCCAGGGAAAAGATCCGCAGCAGGCCTGCCGTGGGACGCCCGGCCGTCGTCGGGCCGGATCGGGCCAGCATGAGGAAGAACGCGATGAGCAGCAGCAGACCGCCGAAGATCAGCTTACCCATGGTGCGGGGTCCTTGGAGATGGGATCCGGAGAATCTACAATGCGGAATGGCGAGGGGGAGACGGGAGACGGGAGACGGGAGAAGGGAGAGGGGTACGGCGGCGAACAGCTAACACCTAGCGGCCGACAACTGATGGCTGACGGCTGACGGCTTCGTTGACTCCCTCCGGGTCCGCCCGCTAATTTTGCCCGCCCCGATCCACCAGGACAGATGGCCGAGTGGTTTAAGGCGCACGCCTGGAGAGCGTGTATACCTCAAAAGGGTATCGAGGGTTCGAATCCCTCTCTGTCCGTTGCAGCGCACTGACCTACGGGTCGGTGCGCTGCCGTCGTTTAAGCGGGTCGAGCGTGCGCGGTGTTCTCTTTGGTGTCCTTCGCGGCTTGCCGCTGCCGCCGGACCAGGACAGCTTGCCACGGTAAGTGATAAGGGTTGTCCAGCCGCCGGATAAGACGATAACCCGAGGCAGGCAAGCTCAGGTCCACGATTTCGCAGGTTGATCAATAGGTAGACCCCCGAAACATACTCCGTTCGATGCAACCAGGGCGTGATGATGCATCATTAAAGTTGCGCCCGGCCCGAAAGGGCGACAACGATGACGAATTTCTCGCCTGACTACTTCATCCATGCTGCAAACATCCTGCTGTTGGTGGCGTACTTGGTTCGCGACATGCTGTGGTTGCGCTTATTTGCGGTGGCAGCCTCCGTAGTGTCGATCCCTTATTTTCTCCTGCAGCCAACAATGCTGCGGGCGCCGCTCGCGTGGACGGTCCTTTTTGCAGGGATCAACCTGGTACAATCATGGCGCCTCTTCATGGAGCGGCGACCTGTCAAACTGACGGCAGAGGAAGAGGAAGTTCGACGGCTCGTTTTCCGGGACTTGCCGCCCCGGAAGGTCCTGCAAGTGCTGAGCATTGGATCCTGGGTCACGGCCCAACCCGGGGAGCGGATGATTGAGAGCGGCACAGTTCCAGACGCGGTGCCGCTCATTCTCCGTGGCAAGGTCCGGGTGACGAAGGATGGACATGTGGTGGGCGTGCTGGGAGCGGGCCAGCTCGTCGGCTCCGCGCTGACCCTCAGCGGTGTCCAAGCCGACGTCGAAGCGGTTGTGGAGGAGCCGGTCCGTGCAATGCGTTGGCAGGTTGGAACCCTGGAGCGTTATCTCAATGCCAATCCCGACACCCGAACCTCGATGCAGCGGCACCTCGCTCGCGACCTGGCCGTAAAGGTGGTGCATCTGGCCGGTGATTCAGGTGACCCCCGGACCGGGAATGCTGAATGAGCGGCAGGGCGCGGCAATCCGGCTCGGTCTGTTGACTGGCGATGCGTTTCCTATTGCGAAAATGTTCCTTCTGATTCATCGCTAAGGGCACCATGTTCGCTATTCTTTCCCGTCTCGAGAACGCCGTCCTTGTTGGCGTGCTCGGCGCGATCGGCCTTGTGGTAATCGCTCGGTCCTTTGCTCCGCGCCGCGAGTTATTGGTGTACGGCGTAGGCCTCGGCGTCACCGCCGTCGCTTACGTTCTGTTGGGCTTGCAGCGTGGGGCTCCAGCGAGCCACCTCGGGTTGGAGCTGGTCGGCACGGGACTCTATGGCACCGCTGCTGTCCTTGGCACCAAGCGTTGGCCCGCGCTCCTGGCCTTGGGCTGGACGGCCCACGTGGCATGGGACCTCTTCTTCCACTATGCGAGCGGTCCGGCATTCGCACCGATCTGGTACCCGTGGTTTTGCGTCGGCTTCGATCTCCCGGTCGGCGGGTATATCGCGGGTCTGGCCACGGCCGGACGACGCGTCTCTGATACCGGGCGGCCCAGCTAGCGGGTTCGCTAACTGGGCCGCCTTGGAGAGCGCGTATCCCTCCTCTGATTGCTCAGGGATTGATGATCCTCGTCAATCCGGTGTTGACGGTCCCACCTTTCACATCCAGCTCGTTGACGATCCCAACGCCCGGGCAGTAGTACTTGTTCTCCAGCGCATCCGGCTCGAGCGGCGTGAATTCTTCCTGTTTGAGGCAGTGGGTGAAGGTGCCGTAGGGCACCGTGATCGTCGCGTTCAGATCGAGCACTCTTGCCTTGTCCTCGGCGACGCCCGGGGCGAACTCCTGTGGCGTGGTCTGGCCCACTTTGGGATGGACCCGCATGATGATGCCCGCCTTGGCTCCGTTCTTCCCAGCCTCGAACGACCCGGCGGTACTCACAACTTTGCCATTGTCGTACTCCTTGGTATCCTCGCCGAAGTACCAGACATTGCCTTCCCTGTCCTGGGCATACCAGTCGAAGGTCTTCTCCTTGAGCTCACCATTGAGGAAGACCCGATCGAGGACGACGGTCACGGGCACGCCCAGAATGGTCTTGTGACCCAGGGTGATATCGGTAACGACCGTTTCGGGCAGGTCATCCTCGGTTCCCCGGTAGATGAGCCTTCGGCCTAGAGGTAGAGGGAAGAGGGGGTTGGTCACCGCCGGCACGAAGCCGTTGGGATCGAACACGGGAAGATCGGAAACACCGGAAGAAAGGGGTGTGCTCATTCCCAGTGTCTGCTCGCTACCCGCTGCGGAGGGATCGGTCAAATCCTGAGCATGGCAAGCCAGGGCAACCGCGGGGGCCAGTACAAAAAGAATTCGGGGAAGTGATCGGGTACGCATGAGGCGGTCTCCTGGGGATGTGGGGTTCGCCTCAGCCCTGCTGCACCGGGCGGGCGTCATCTCAGGAACCGGGGAGATCTCGCCTTGTGACACGCTTGATGAATGGCGGAATGGGGAATGAGGAATGGCGGAATTCAAGGGGAGCCGGGTGCGGTCCCGTGATCGCGCCACTCCAGGTCCGTATGGTCGGTTCTCCCATTCCGCCATTCCGCCATTCTTCCATTCCGCCATCTTCCATTCCACAATTGCCCCATCCCCGCCTCCCCACTACCTTCCCGGCTCAGCATGCCCACCCGCACGCCCCTCCTCGATGCCCGGGCGGTTACCCGCGCCCTCAATCGCATGGCTTCCGAGATCGTGGAGAAATGCCACGGGACCGACGGCCTCGTCCTGGTGGGAATCCAGCGCCGTGGTGTGCAGCTCGCCGAACGACTCTCCAAACTCATCGAATCCACCGAAGGCCATCCGATTGTCTCGGGCAAGCTGGATATCACCCTCTATAGGGACGATCTCCAGGCGGTCGGCCCCCGGCCGGTGGTCGGGGAGACCAAGCTGCCCGCTGACCTCGATGGCAAGACGGTGGTCATCGTGGACGACGTGCTTTACACCGGCCGGACCATCCGGGCGGCACTCGACGAGTTCGCCGACTTCGGCCGCCCGCGGCGGACCTTGCTCTGCGTGCTGGTGGACCGGGGTGGTCGTGAGCTGCCCATTCAACCCGACATCGCGGGGACGACGATCAACACCACGCCGAACGACCGGGTGGATGTGATGGTCACCGAGCTGGATGGGCGCGATGCGGTAGAGCTGGTGCGCGGCGATTGATTTTACTGATGAAACGCAGAGACGCAGAGAACGCCGAGGCTTGATTTGATCACGAAGACACAAAGAACCCCAAACACAAGAAGTTCTCTGCGCCCTCTGCGCCTCCGCGTTTCTGCTGTTGGACGCGAGGTGTGTGAGGAGTCTTTATGGGGTCAACGGTGACCGCCGCCCTGGGAAAAGACCTGGTCGGGCTCGAGCACCTGTCGGCCGAGCAGATCCGGCTCATTCTGGATACAGCGGAACCGTTCAAGGAAGTGAGCGAACGGCCTATCAAGAAGGTGCCGGCCCTCCGCGGGAAGACGATCGTCAATCTGTTCTTCGAAGCTTCGACCAGGACCCGGATCTCCTTCGAGTTCGCCGAGAAGCGACTCTCGGCCGACACCGTCAACGTGGCGGCCTCGGGAAGCTCGGTCTCCAAGGGCGAGACCCTGGTGGATACGGCCCGGAACCTTGAGGCGATGCGGATCGACATGGTGGTGATCCGCCACCACGCCTCGGGCTCCGCCGAGTTCCTGGGGAAGCGGATCCGGTCGAACGTGATCAACGCGGGCGACGGGAAGCACGAGCATCCGACCCAGGCGCTGCTCGATCTGCTTACGCTCCGCGACAAGTTCGGCAAGATCGAGGGGCTCAAGGTCGCGATCTGCGGCGACATCCTTCACAGCCGGGTGGCTCGAAGCAACATCTGGGGTCTCACCAAGCTGGGCGCGCAGGTCGGGGTGTGCGGGCCCGCCAGCCTCATGCCGCGGGGCATCGACGAGCTTGAAGTCACCCGTCTCCCCCGAATCGAAGACGCGATTCAGTGGGCCGACGCCCTCAACATTCTCCGGCTTCAGCTGGAGAGAATGACGGCGGGGTTCATTCCTTCCCTCCGCGAATACAACCGGGTCTTCGGGGTGACCACTGAGCGGCTCTCCAAGGCCTCCAAGAATCTGGTGATCATGCATCCGGGTCCGATGAATCGCGGAGTCGAGATCGACAGCGATGTGGCCGACGGTCCCCACAGCGTCATCCTTCCCCAGGTCACCAACGGTGTCGCGGTACGCATGGCCGTGCTCTACCTGCTGGCAGGGGGATCTCCCGACTGGCAACACAGTGGAGGAGCCGAGTGATTCGTCCCATCCTGATCCAGGGCGGCAGAGTCATCGATCCCTCTCGGGGGAGCGACGGGGTGGCCGACGTGTATCTGACCGACGGCAAGGTCGCGGCGGTGGGAAGCAACATCGTCGGCGAGGAAGGAACGCTGGTCATTCCCGCCGCCGGGAAAGTGGTGGCTCCAGGTCTGATCGACCTGCACGTGCACCTGCGCGAGCCGGGGCAGGAGGATCAGGAAACCGTGGCGACCGGGGCCATGGCCGCCGCGGCGGGAGGGTTCACGGCGGTGTGTGCCATGCCCAACACCGATCCGGTGGTGGACAACCAGGGTACCGTCGGGTTCATCGTGAGCCAGGCGCAGCGTGCCGCGAAAGCGAGAGTCTATCCGATCGGCGCCATCTCACTGGGACAACGGGGAGAGAAACTGGCCGAGTTCGGCGAGCTGGTCGGAGCGGGCGCTGTCGCGGTGAGCGACGATGGCAAGCCGGTGATGTCGAGTCACCTGATGCGCACCGCCCTCGAGTACGCGCGAACCTTCGGCATCCCGGTCGCCGATCATTGCGAGGACCTGGCGCTGGCGGAAGGTGGCGCCATGCACGAGGGCATCGTGGCGACTCGCCTCGGCCTCAAGGGCATTCCCGCGGCCGCGGAAGAAATCATGGTCGCGCGCGACATCATCCTGGCCGAGCTCACCGGCGGCCATGTCCACCTCTGCCACATGTCGACTCGTGGCTCGGTCGAGCTGATCCGCCGGGGGAAGGAGCGTGGGATCCGGGTGACTGCGGAGGCTACACCGCACCACTTCACGCTCACCCACGAGGCGTGCGAGGGGTACAACACCAACGCGAAGATGAATCCGCCGCTTCGCGAGGGCGCCGATCGTGACGCGATCCGGCAGGGGCTGCGTGACGGCACGCTCGATGTGATCGCGAGCGACCACGCTCCGCACCACTACGACGCCAAGGAGCGCGAGTTCGACGACGCGCCGAATGGAATCCTCGGCTTGGAGACGGCGCTTGGCTTGGCGATTTCTGAATTGGTGGAGACCGGCCTGATGAGTCTCTCCGACCTCCTGCTGCGAATGAGCACCCAGCCGGCCCGGATCTTCAACCTGCCGGGTGGCAGTCTCGGTGTTGGAGCGCCGGCGGATGTGGTGATGTTCGATCCAAAGGCCCGATGGACGGTGGACCCTTCGCGGTTCCACTCCAGGAGCCGCAACACGCCCTTCGGTGGGAGGTCACTGACCGGCCGGGCGGAGGTGACGATCGTCCGGGGCAGGGTGGTCTACCAGGCCTTGGAGGACTGAATCAGCCTCCGGATGGCTTTCCGCAAACCCGCGAGGCTTATAGATTTGCAGAAGGTTTCTCCCTCCGGACCGGCTGAGAGGAAGCACTGGACATGGCCAAGCCGACCCACCGCAATGATGCGATCGACAAGCTACTCCAGGACCGGGCCCAGTTCATTTCCTGGATAACCCGGCTCACAGGTCCCTCCAACGCGAGCCCGCCAGTGCCCGATGCGGTACGGCACCGGGTGCGAGCCGACTATGAAGGACGGCTGCAGTCGGTCGTCGAAGCGCTGCGGTCGCACCAAAACGACCTCGAGCAGCAGATGTCGGAGTTCGCGGCTCGGCGAGATACGCTCTCCACCCGGGAGAGCGAGGCAAAGGAGCGGCTCTCCGAGGCCGAGGTCCGCCACATGGTCGGCGAGTACGACGACGGCCGGTGGCAGACGATTCGCGCCGACCTGACCCGTGAAGTCGTGAGTGTTCAGGAGGAGCTGAGCCGCACCACCGCCGAGATCGATCGCCTCGACGAGGTGCTCACCACGATCCGGGCGCCGCTTCCAAACATGGAGCAGGAACCCGAACCTGAACCGGAGCCTGCGCCTCCGCCGGTCGCCGCCGCGCCACCACCGCCACCGGCACCGGCTCCGGCGCAACCGATCCCCGGGATCATGACGGAATTCACCGCGCCGCCCGACCAGCGGCCGGCTGCGGTGGCGCAGGGCAATGAGATTCCCTTCAAGCCACCAGCCGCGCCCAAGCCGCAGCCCAAGCCGCCGACCGCGAAGCCGAAGGAAGATTCTGCCGGCAGGACCCTTTGGTTCCCCTCGGGCAAGCCTGGCGAGGCCCCGGCCGGGAAGATGGATGAGCTGGCCTTCCTTAAGTCGGTGACTGGCAATGAAGGCGCGGCCGCACCGGCCCAACCGGGCAAACGTCCCAGCGGAGGCTTCACCAAGCCGGTGGAGACCGCGGCCCCTTCCGCTCCGGCCGCCCCCCCGGCTGCGGCGCCTGCAGCCGAAGCGGCGAAGGATCGCGCCAGCGGCGGAACCGCGCCCAAGACGCTCAAGTGCGGCGAGTGCGGCACCATGAATCGGCCCACAGAGTGGTACTGCGAGCGGTGTGGGGCCGAGCTGGCGGCCCTCTGAGTGAAGCCGTCAGCCGTTAGCTGTCGGCCGTCAGCGGCTCAGAGAACAAGAAACCCTCCGACTCGGTTCGTTCGGAGGGTTCTTTCTTTTGGAGCGCCTGACGGCCGACGGCTGACGGCTGGCTACTTCTTCGCCGCGACCGCCTTCGCCAGCCGGCTCTTCTGCCGAGCCGCGGCGTTCTTGTGAATGAGGTTCTTCCGGCCCGCGCGGTCCAGCAGCTGCGCGGCGCGCTTGTAGGCGGCCGAGGCTTCGGCCGCGGTGGTGGCCGAGCGGACTTTCTTCAGGGCGGTGCGCAGCTCACTACGGCGCGTCCGGTTCCGGGCATGGGCCGCCTTGGACTTCCGCATGGCCTTCGCCGCGGATTTGATTCGGGGCACGGCTACCTCAGTTTCAGGGCAGTTTCGAGGCCGACCACGGTGGCCGGCGAGAGGCGCGAATTGTAGGCCCCGAGTGGGCCAAGGTCAAGCGGCAGGCGGCTTTCGAGGGGAGGAGGGCCGGGTTTAAATTTCGGCCAGCTTCCCACCTCCGCTGGCTACCCTCACCTGGTTCCTGACCTGAGCGAATTCATCCTGGTGCTCCCCGTGCTGGTCTTCTCCATCGTGGCGCACGAATACGCCCATGGAGCCGCCGCCTACGCCCAGGGAGACGATACGGCCTACATGCTCGGCCGTCTCACCTTCAACCCGATTCCCCACATCGACCCGTGGATGAGCATCCTGTTTCCCGCTCTCCTCTGGTTTTCATCCGCTCACTTCGGATCGCCGTTCACCTTTGGCGCGGCCAAGCCGGTACCGGTCAATCCGCGGAAATACCGGAACTACCGGAAGGGCGACATCATCGTCTCGTCCGCCGGCGTGGTGGTGAATCTCGGGCTGAGCGTGATCTTCACAATCCTTTTTGCCCTGGTGGGACTGTTGGGCCATGTCGCGCCAGCGCTGCTGCCGGGTTTGCAGATCCTGCAGCAGATGACGGCCTACGGTGTGATGCTCAACCTGGTGTTGTGCTTCTTCAACCTGATTCCGATCCCGCCGCTCGACGGCTCACACCTGTTTTATTACGTGTTGCCTCCCGAGCTCGGGGCGCGCTATCGTTCGCTGCAACGGGTCGGCTTCCTGCTCCTGTTCGCGTTGTTGTACCTCGGGGTTCTCAACGTCTTCCTGGTCCCGGCTTTCTGGATCGGGGGCAGACTCCTCGGGCTCGTGGCCCCCTACAGTCTCAGCTTCCTCTAAGCGATACTTATCGGGAATGACGGCATCCGCTGCTCCTCCCACTACCGCGCTCGGCGCCGAACCCGGGTTCGTCGTCCAGCTCGACGCCTTCGCGGGACCGCTCGATCTGCTGCTGCACCTCCTCCGCGAAGAAGAAATCGACATCGCGGACATCCCGATCGCTCGCATCGCGGATCAGTTCCTGAGTGTGATCCACGAGCTCGGACTCAATCAGGCGGCCGACTACCTGGAGATGGCGGGCCGCCTGCTCCGGCTCAAGGCGCAAACCTTGTTGCCGCGCCGGTCGGAAGAGGAGGGCTGGGAGGATCCGCGGCACGAGCTGGTCCGGCGACTGCTCGAGTATCAGTTGATCCGCGAAATCGCCTCCTGGCTCGACAAGGCATCCGAGCGACGGGCCGGACAATTCTCCCGGGGCTATCTCCCCCCGCCGCCCGAGCTGCCGCCGCAGCCGCTCGCCATCGACCTGCTGCAGCTGCTTCTGGCGGTAGAGAAGGTGGTCAGTGAGATCTCGGTCCCGGTTCTGCACCGGGTTGTGCCGCGTCCGCTCGACGTCGAAGGGGCCACCAAGCGGATTGAGGCTCTGCTCGAGGAGCGCGGTGAGATCGGCTGGCTTGATGCATTGGGTGCCGAGCGCGGGATCGCCGATGTCCTCTCCACTCTGCTGGCACTCCTGGAACTCGCCAAGCGGGGCACCCTCCACCTCTTCCAGCGCGCAGCGTTTGCGCCGATGGTGATCAGCCGTGACGCCCCTCGCCCAGCTGCTTGAGGCCGCGCTGTTCTCCGCCGCCCGTCCGGTGACGGTGGAGGAGCTGCAGACCCTCGATCCCGAAGCATCCCTCGCGGATGTGCGCGCAGCGCTGGAGCAGCTGCGCGAGCACTACGATTTCGACGGCCATTCGGTGGAGGTCGTCGAGCTGGCCGGGGGCTACCAGATTCTCACCCGGCGGGCCTTCGCTGCGGCGATCGAACAGGCTCAGCTCTCGGTACGAATTCCCAAGCTGACCGGCGCCGCCCTGGAGACGCTCGCGGTGATCTCTTATCGCCAGCCGGTCGGCCGTGCGGAGATCGAGGACATTCGGGGGGTGTCGGCTGGCGGTGTGCTGAGAACCCTGCAGGAACGTGGGCTCATCGAGGTGGTAGGTCGGAGCGAAGCGATGGGCCGGCCTCTGCTCTATGGAACGACCTCGCTCTTCCTGGAGACGCTGGGCCTCAGAGATCTGGCCGAATTGCCCCGGGCCGACGAGTTCACTGTCGCTCTCCAGCCTCCCCGCCCGCCCATGGCGGCCGAGGGAGAGGAAGACGCCGCGGCGTCGGTACCCGCGGAATCGTGACCGAGATGCGCCTCCAGCGGGCGCTGGCGCGGGCGGGAATCGCCAGTCGTCGCGCTGCGGAATCGCTGATCACGGATGGCCGGGTCAAGATCGATGGGAAGATCGCGACGAAGCTCGGCACCAAGGTCGATCCGGATCGCCATCGGATTACCGTCGGCGGGAAGCTCATCCCCCGAGTCCGCCACCGCTGGCTGGCCTTTCACAAGCCGCTCGGTGTTGTCACCACTGCCCAGGATGAAGAGGGCAGGCGTACGGTCTTCGATTTCATTCGAGATCGGACCGGACTGGCTTACGTGGGCCGGCTCGATGTGATGACGACCGGTCTCCTGCTGCTCACCAGTGACGGGGACGCGATTCACCGGCTCACCCATCCCCGTTATCGCGTCCCGCGCAGCTACACTGCCCTGGTGCATGGCCGGTCGCCCGCGGAAATCTCCCAGGCGCTCCGTGAAACCACCATGATCGATGGCCGGCCGGTGGTCGCGACCGCTACCAAGGTCCGTCCCGGCACCAGCGGCCGCAGCATTGTCGACCTGACACTCACCGAAGGGCGCAATCGTATCGTGCGTCGATGGTGTGAGGCGATGGGGCTCAAAGTGGAACGCCTGGCACGGCTCTCCTACGGCCCCGTCCGGCTGGGGGACCTCAAACCCGGCGAGTCCCGGCTGTTAACTCCGAAAGAAGAGGCCGCCATCTACTCCGCGATCGGGCTCAAGCGTAAGGGAGTGAGGAGTGATGAGTAAGGAGTGGGACACCGTGACCCATCGAGACCGCCGCGAAATGGCCACCACTCCTTTTTGTGAGGCGGGGCATTTTCGCCTCTATCGGCCTTCTCACTCCTTACTCCTTACTCCTAGCCGCTCACTCCTCACTCCTCACTTCTCACTCCTTACTCTGGGACAGCGATGACCGCGCGTCCTGCCGCTGCTCCCCGCGCCGTTGATGCCAGCCCGATTCGCGGCGTCACCGCCGAAGTCGCCAAGCGCATTGTGGGACAGGATGTCATGGTCGAGCGTCTGTTGGTGGGCCTCCTCACCGGTGGCCACATCCTGCTAGAGGGCGTACCCGGACTGGCGAAGACGCTCGCGGTGAAGACCCTCGCCGAAATCATTCACGCGTCCTTCTCGCGCATTCAGTTCACGCCTGACCTGCTCCCGGCCGACGTCATCGGCACCATGGTGTTCGACCCCAAGACCCAGGAGTTCAAGGTCAAGCGCGGTCCGCTCTTCGCCCAGATCATTCTGGCCGACGAGATCAACCGCGCGCCGGCCAAGGTCCAGGCAGCACTCCTCGAGGCGATGCAGGAGAAGCAGGTCACGATCGGGGGAACCACCTTCACGCTGGAGGAGCCGTTCCTGGTGCTCGCGACCCAGAATCCGATCGAGCACGAAGGAACCTATCCGCTACCCGAGGCGCAGCTCGACCGGTTCATGCTCAAGGTGCGGGTCGGCTATCCCTCACGAGACGAAGAGAAGGAAGTCCTGCTCCGGATGAGTTCCGGCCACCAGATTCCGGTCGAGCGCCTGCTGGACCCGGCTCATATCCTCTCGCTCCGTGAATCCATCGCGGCGTTGTACGTCGATCAGAAGGTGGTGGACTACATCGTGGACCTGGTCCGCGCCACCCGGGACCCGTCGAGCGTCGGGCTCGCCGCGCTGAAACCGCTGGTGGCGTTCGGAGCCTCGCCCCGGGCCTCGATCGCTCTGGCCCAGGCCGCCCGCGCTCACGCGTTTCTTCGCGGCCGCGCTTACGTCGTTCCCGAGGATGTCCGCGCCCTCGCCCTCGAAGTCCTTCGCCACCGCGTGGTGCTGACCTTCGAGGCCGAGGCGGAAGAGCTGGACAGTGATGCGGTGATTACTCGAATCTTGGATGCGCTTCCGGTTCCGTGACTAGTACCGAGTACCGAGTACCTAGTACCTAGTAGCTAGTACTGCACACCGACTAATCCAATGATTGAATTGTTGTTCCTCTGATCTCTTCTCCCTGTACTCGGTACTAGGTACTAGGTACTAGGTACTTTCCATCCATGTCCTCCATCTCTCCCTACGTGCTGAAGCAGGTCAAGAACATCGAGCTCCGCACTCGGGGCCTGGTGGGATCCCTGTTTGCCGGGGAGTATCGCTCGGTGTTTCGGGGACAGGGGATGGAGTTTGCCGAAGTGCGGGCCTACGAACAGGGTGACGACTACCGCGCCATCGACTGGAATGTCTCGGCGCGACTGGGCACCCCCTACGTCAAGACCTTCACCGAAGAGCGGGAGCTGACCGTGCTGCTCGTGGTGGATCAGTCGGGATCCACTCATTTCGGGGAGCCGCGTACCAAGGCGGCTCTTGGCGTCGAGATCGGATCCGTCCTCGCCCTGGCAGCGGCGTACCACAATGACAGGGTGGGTGCCTTGCTGTTTACCGAGACGGTGGAGCGAGTGATCCCTCCATCCAAGGGCAGACGGCACGCCTTGCGGGTGATCCGCGATCTCGTCGCCTTCTCCCCGAAAACCCGTCGCACCAATCTCGCCGGTGCCCTTCACTACGCCGCGGAGTTGCTCGGCCATAGGAGCATCGTCGCCGTGATCTCAGATTTCCTGGCCCAGGACTGGTCCCAGCCGCTCCGCCGTCTCGCGGCCCGTCATGACGTCGTTGCGATCACGGTCGAGGACCCGCGCGAGTCAGAGTTGCCCGATGCCGGCTGGATTGATCTGGAGGACGCGGAGACTGGCGAGCGGGTCCTGGTAGACGCGGGATCCCGGGGAGCGAGAGGACGGCTTCACCTGCTGGCCGAACGCCGACGGGAGGAGCGCGACCGATTGCTGGCCGCGGCCGGAGTAGATCAAGTGCTCCTCAGCACCGCGTCCGACTACGCCATTCCACTGCGACGCGCCTTCGCACAGCGGGCGCGCCGACTGCATAGATGATCCTGCTGCTCGTAGCGCTCCAGGCAACTCCGCCGACGGTGGGCGACACCATCTGGCTCACCCGTCGAGTTACCGTACCTCCAGGCGCCGAGGTGCGTGCGACTACCTGGACACCGACCGGGGAGGTGGAACTCCTGGGCCGCCCGGTGGTGATTCGCAGCAACGGCGACGCCGTGATCAGGTATCCCGCGGTCGTCTGGCTCGCCGGGACCCATGATGTAACGGTGCCGGGGCCGGTGATCGTCCAGGCGGATGGGCTAACCGACTCGCTTCCTCCTCAGACGTTTCACCTGGAGGTTGCAAGCGTCCTGCCTCCCAATACTCCGGATTCGTCCATAGCGATCCAGCCGGAGGCGGATCCGCTGCTGCAGCCGGTGGTGAGTCCGGGGCCGTTGGTCGTAGCACTGCTGCTGGCGCTGGTCGCGATTCTGGTACTGGCTCGCTGGTGGCGACGGCCTGGCCCGCCGCTGCCGGGAATTGCACCGACCGGTGCGCCGAGCGCTCCTCCGGTGGATCGATGGGTCGCATCAGGAGAGGGGCGGGCCGTTGCGGCGGCGGCGGTGGAGTTTCTCCGTCGCACCATTGCTCACGCGCTGCCCGAGGCGCACACCGGACTCGACCTTGAGCGCTGTCTCGCCGTGATAGCCGAGCTCCGCCCCGCCTGGCCCCAGGAAGAAATCAGCAACCTGCTCCGGGCTCTCGATATGGCCCGGTTCGCCCCGCTCGCAACCGCGGAGCCGGGTGAGCTCTACACCCGCGCGATGGCGCTGGGCCCGCGTCTCCCCGCGAGGCGGTCGTGATCTTTGCCCGGCCGTGGCTCCTGCTCCTGTTACTCGCGCTGCCTTTCTGGTGGTGGTGGCGGCGCCGAACCCCGCGGCCCGGCGCGGTCTACAGTGATGTCAAACTGGCTCGAGCGCTGCCCCGTTCCAACTGGCTCGCGCGAATCCCACCCGGAGCGCGGGCCCTGGCGCTCGCCGCCTGGACCATTGCCGCGGCGGGTCCCCGAATCGGCGGTACGACGGTTGAGGAAAAGCGCGAAGGCATCTCGATCGTGATCGCGATCGATATCTCGAGCAGCATGCTGGCCGAGGACTTCGCTCCTTCCAACCGGATGGAAGTGGCGAAGATGCAGGCGGTGTCGTTCATCCGCGGGCGCACCGCCGACCGGATTGGCATCGTTGCCTTCGCCGGTGAGGCGCTCACCCAGGTCCCCATCACTACGGATTACTCGGTCCTCGAGCGCGCCGTGATGGACCTCAAGATCGGTATGCTGGAGGATGGCACGGCGATCGGCAGCGGGCTCGCCACCGCGGTGAGCCGCCTGCGCAAGACGCCGGGGAAGACCAAGGTCATTCTCCTTCTCACCGATGGAGTCAACAACCGCGGCACGGTGGATCCGCGGACCGCCGCTGCCGCAGCGCAGGCACTCGGTATCCGAGTCTACACCATCGGTGTGGGAACCGAGGGTGAAGCTCCGATCCCCACCGGGCGCGGCCTGTCCGGCTTCCGCTATGAGATTCTGCCGGTCGAGATCGACGAGGTCCTGCTGAACGACATCGCCACGACCACCGGCGGTCGCTACTTCCGCGCCAAGGACAGCGAGGCGCTGAAGCGCATCCTGACGACGATCGATGGCCTGGAGAAGTCTCCGGTGCGGATGATCCGTTACGTCCACTACGACGAGCTGACGCGCCCGCTGGTGCTCCTGGGAATGGCCGCACTCGCGGTCGAGCTGCTCTTGAGTGCGACGCTGGTGATTCGAATACCATGATCTTCGACTACCCGCTGCTGCTGCTCCTGGCCCCGGTCGTCGCACTGGCCCTCGGGCTGATCGCGACTCTGGCTCGCCGCCGGCGGGTGACGAGAGCGATGGCCTGGTCTCCGGCCACGGGAGCAGCGGCGAGGAGATCCGGGCGCTGGGCTCCGCTCCTGTTCGCGATCGTGGGGCTGCTCGCCACGGTCGCAGTCGCCGGGCCCCGCGGCGGGAGCACCAGTGTGACGACCGAGAGTCGTGCCCTGAGTGTCGCGATAGCCATGGACATCAGCCGCTCGATGCTTGCGGAGGACGCCGCACCAAGCCGGCTGCAGCGAGCGACTCGGGAGGCCCGTCGGCTGATCCAGGACCTGGGCGGCGACCGGATAGGCCTGCTGGCCTTTGCCGGCCGCAGCTACATCCTGAGTCCCCTGACGGTGGATGGGGCCGCGCTGATGCTCTACCTCGATGCTTTGAGTCCGGATCTGGCCAGCCAGGGTGGAACCGGCCTCGCCGGAGCGCTGCGACAGGGCGGGGAACTGCTGTCCGCTTCCGATGAAGCCGCCGATCGGGTGCTCATCGTGTTCACGGACGGAGAGGGGCACGACAGCCTCTCGGACATCATCGCACAGAGCCAGCAGCTCAAACGGCTCCGCATTCGGCTGGTACTGGTGGCCGAAGGCGGCACCAAGCCGGCCCGAATCCCGGTGCGGGACAGCACCGGCGCCATCACCGAATACCAGACCGATGATGAAGGCCACGAGATCCTGACCACCCGGCGCGACGACATCCTCCAGGCAATCTCCGATGCCGCCGAAGGGTCGATGGTGCCGGCCCAGCTGCCTGACCAGGCCGGTGCGGTGCGGGACCTGCTCTCTGCCTTTGCGAGGGCGCCGTCGCGGGAAACTCGCACGGCCGATCTGTTACCGCTCGCCTGGATCCCAGTCGCCGGGGCACTCACGCTACTAGGTCTCCACACCGTGTTTCGACGCACTGCGGCGCTGGTAGCTCTCGCAGGCGTGCTGCTGGCTCCACGCGCTCAGGCGCAACGACTCTCTCCTGGCGAACGGGCGCTGGCCGGAGGTCGCAGCGCGGTAGCCGCCGATCTCCTGCTCAAGAATCTTTCCAAAGGCGCGTCCGACACCGCGGCGTACAATGCCGGCACCGCGGCACTCCTGGCTGGACGGCACGATGAGGCGCGCCTTGTCCTCGAGCGGGCGACCCACGCACTCGATCCGGATCTCCGGTACCGCGCCCTGTACAACCTGGGCGTGAATGCCCTGGCCGCGGCCAGGGCCGACAGTACCGCGCGCGACTCGTTGTACGCTGAGGCAGCGGAGCACCTCAAGGAAGCGCTGGTCCTGGCTCCCCGGTCGGAACGCGCCAAATGGAACCTGGAACTGGCGCAGCGGCATCGCCCTCCGTCGTCCAGCAGCAATTCTCCCAATCAGCCACCGCCTCAAGGGGGACAGCAACCCCCGCCTCCCAAGTCCGGCCAGAGTAGTGGGGGCGAACGGCCCAACCTCTCGCAGTCGCAGGCGGATGAGATCCTCGGCTCGGTAGAGCGCGAGGAGCGCAGCACGCGCGAACGGCACATGGCCCGGAACAAGAGCAACGTTCACGCGGTGAAAGACTGGTGATCAGCCTTCTCCTGGCCCTCGCCCTGGTGCAGCAGCACCCCGCGCCCCAAGTGATGAGCGCGGTGGATCGGGACCATGTAGTCGTGGGTGACGTAGTGGAGCTGACGGTACGCATCACCAGCCAGACTCCGGAACCGGTCCAGGTAAGCCTGCCGCCGCTGCTCGGTTTCGAGCTGGTAGGCAGGAGCGAGCGCAGTGAAGTGAGCTACGGCAACGCCAAGGGCCGGATTACGACGGTAACGCTGCAGCTCCGCGCTACGACCAGAGGCCATTGGCGGATCGGGAAGATCCAGATCCGCCAGGGTTCCCATCTCGAGGAGGCGGAACCGGTCGATGTGTATGTCGATCGCGGCAGCGCCGCGACGGCGTCCGCTCTCCCAAGCCGAATCCGCCGCGTGCTGGAGCAGGCGCCTCCACCCCGAGGCTCACCACCTGCCGCGATCAGCCTGGTTGTGTCCGACCCTTCGGTCGTCGTCGGCCAGCAAGTAGATGTGGTGACCATTGCCTGGTTCCAGCGGGATCTCCGACAGCAGCTTCGCCGCTCTCCGACGGTCGAGGCGCCGCGAATCGAAGGCGTCTGGAGCTATCCTCAGCAGGTTCCTACTGGAATCGCTGCGAGCAGGCTTATAGGAGGGCGCTGGTATGACCTCTTCATCCTCCACCAGATCGTTTTTCCACTGACGCCGGGAACCGTGAAGGTTGCCGCCGCGCGGCTGCACTACAGCGTGCCGCTCGCCTTCCAGTTCTTCAGCCAGGAGGAGCGCTACTCGCTGGTGAGCGGCACCAGCAGTCTCGATGTGACCCCGCTTCCCACGGCGGGGAGGCCGGGCGATTTCACCGGAGCCGTGGCGCGCAATCTGACGGTCACGGATTCGATTTCTCCTTCGGTGGCGCAACAGGGTGAAGCCGTGACCGCCAGTCTCGTGTTGCGGGGAGAAGGGAACGTCGCTCTGTGGCCGGTGCCGGCCGTCACCTGGCCTCCGGGGTTCCGGGCCTACCCCGACGCGACGGAAGAGCGGGTCTCGACCACCGACGGCCGTCTCGGTGGCACCAAGACGTTCCGGTACCTTCTGGTCGCCGACAGCGCCGGCACCACGGCCATCCCTGCCGTTCGCTATTCCTATTTTGATCCCGGCACCGGGACCTATGCCTCCACCCGCATGGCGAGCGTGAGCCTGACCGTGGCGCCACGATCCGGAGGTGCTCTGCTTCGGGCGACACCGCCTCCGCTCATACTGGATGCACGCCCGGGGCTCGCCCGTGAGATCCGGGAGACGTTTTTCCCCTGGGTCTGGTGGCTCGCGCTCCTGATCGGACCTCTGATCTTCGCCGGGCGGGTCATCCATCTGCCCCATCGCGCGAAGCGCACCGAGCCGCCGCGCGCCGACAGCCTGGCCGCAGTCGAACGGGAGCTGTCCCGAATGGTCGCGGCCCTGGCCGCAGGACAGGATCGCAATGGCCCCGAGTCGTTGCAGGCGTCGTTGCGTCGAAGCGGACTGAGCGAACCGGACGCGCAGAAGGTGATCGAAGTGCGGGAACGACTGCGTGCCGCTCGGTTCGGTGGATCCGGAATCGACCCCACGGTGCTGGCCGAGGCCAGAGCGCTGATTCTGCGGATTCGCCCTGAACGGCCGCGGAGCGGGCCGCGCTGGAGAAGCGGGACCGCAGCGATGCTGTTGTTCGCCTGCGCCTCGACGCTTCGAGGGCAATCGACCTCTCCGGAGCAGCTTTACGAAGCCGGCGCCCTCGGTTCTGCAGCGGCCGGCTTTCAAGCCCGCGTCCAAGCCGCGCCCGAGGTGGGCGCCTATTGGTACAACCTCGGCGCCGCGCGATTCCGCCTGGGAGAAGACGCTGCGGCCTTGGGCGCCTGGACTCGCGCGGCCCGGCTCCTTCCCAGGAATCGGAATGTTCAGCGAGCGCTGGTGCTGGTCCCGGCGGCCAACGGCGCCTCCGCCAGCGAGCTGGCAGTCTCGCCGCTCACTCCGGACGAATTGTGGTTGATCGGCTTCATCGTGTGGACGCTCGGATGGGCTGGTCTCGCGGTTTCTCGCCGAGTGCGGGGTCGCTGGCTCATCATGCTCGGCTGTGCCGCAACGTTTATCGGTGCCGCCGAAGGGCTGCGGTGGTGGTACGCTCGCCCGGTGGCCGTAGTGATCAACGAAGGGGCCATGCTCGTCTCGCCCAGCGAGCGAGCCCCGAGGGTGACCACGCTCCCCAAGGAGACCAGCGTGCTGGTTCGAGAAACCCGTGCAGGCTGGGCGCTGGTCGAGGATGGATCGGGGCACCGCGGCTGGACTGAACGGTCCGGCCTGATCCCGCTCGCCGGGAAGTATTGAATTCCTTCCGATCCTCCTGTCTCTTTCCGCCATGCCCCGCCGCATCGCCATTCTCCCCGACGCCGTCGCCGATCAGATCGCGGCCGGTGAGGTGGTCGAGCGTCCCGGGTCTGCGGTCAAGGAACTGGTGGAGAACGCTCTCGACGCGGGGGCGCTCCACGTCCGGGTAGACCTGGAACAAGGGGGCAAGACGCTGATCGAGGTCAGCGACGACGGGTGCGGGATGGGCCGGGAGGACGCGGTACTCGCTCTCGATCGTCACGCGACGAGCAAGATCCGGAGCGCCGCCGATCTGGTGGGCATTCGCAGTTTCGGTTTTCGGGGCGAGGCGCTGCCCGCCATTGCTTCGGTTTCCCGCTTCCGTCTGCTGACTTCGGAGGACGGGAATGAAGGGACCGAGATCGGTGTCACAGGCGGGCGAGTGGATGGTGTGAAGAGCCTGGCACGGCAACGTGGCACAACCGTGACGGTTCGAGGTCTCTTCTTCAATACGCCGGCGCGACGGAAATTTCTTCGCTCGGTGCCGAGCGAGACGCGGGCGGCTCACGATGCCGTGGCGACGCTGGCGCTGACCCATCCCGAGGTTGGATTCGAGCTGCACATCGACGGGCGATCCCGCCTCATGGTTCCGCCCGATCAATCTCCCGATGAGCGACTCGCCGCGATCTGGGGTCACGATCTGGTGAAGACGCTGATCACGCTCGACCACGCCGTCGGCAGCTTCCGGGTCACCGGATTCATTCAGCGGCCCGGCGATGCTGCCCCGAGTGGCCGCCGCACCCAGCTCTTCATCAACGACCGCCCGTTCCGGGATCCCTTCCTGGTGCGGGCCGCCGAGGCCGGCTATCGCTCGGCGATCCATCCCGGGGATCGGCCATCACTCTTTCTCAAGCTCGAGACCGCGCCCGGGGAAGTCGACGTGAACGTGCATCCCGCCAAACTTGAAGTGCGCTTTCGCGACCGGCTCGGCGCCGAGCGCGCGGTGGAGGAAGCGGTAAGAGAGGCGTTGGGGCGGATAGCCTCGGCGGCAGTGGTGTGGGCGAATGTGGACAGGACGGACGGGTCGAGCAGGACGGACAGGGCGGACAGCAGTCAGGACAACAACGACCTGTTGGGACTTCTCGATGGGCTCAGGTCCGCCTCGTCCGACTTGTCCGACGCATCCGTCCTGACCGACTTGTCCGCCCCGCCCGCCCTGACCCAACTCTTCAACACCTACATCTTCTACGCCGAGTCCGACCGCCTCGTGCTCATCGACCAGCACTCGGCCCACGAGCGGGTGCTGTACGAAGAGGTCATGACCAGGATTCAGAGCGGAGGGCTACCCAGCCAGCGGTTGTTGCTCCCGTTCACGCTTGAATTCACCGACGAGGAGCTCGAAGCGATCGAGTCCCACGGGGAACAGATCTCCCGCATCGGCTTCGAGGTCGAGGCCTTTGGAGGCAGGAGCGTCGTCGTGCACGCCGTGCCGGCGCCGCATCCACGCTTCGATGCGGAGCGCTGCCTGCGTGAGCTGGTTTCCGATCTTGCTCGTGGCCGTTTCGGGGGATGGGCAAACCGGCTCGAACGCTTCGCCGCGACCTATGCCTGCCGTGCCGCGATCAAGGCCGGCGAAGCACTCACGGAGCAGGAAATGCGCGGGCTGGTGACGAGAGTGTTCGGCTGCGCCCTGCCGCCGCACGACGTTCACGGACGCGCGAGCATGGTACAGCTCCCCCGCGAGGAGCTGGAGCGCCGGTTTGGCCGGCGCTAGAACTCCAGTCATCGTCGGACCCACGGGCATCGGCAAAACCGCGGTCGCCCTCGCGTTGACCGCGCACTGGCCGCTCGAGGTAATCTCCGCCGACTCGCGCCAGGTCTATCGCCGGCTCGACGTCGGCACTGCGAAGCCTTCCCGGCGAACCCTCGCCCGCGTGCCCCATCACGGGATCGATGTCGCGGAACCAGGGAATCGCTACAGCGCCGGTCGCTTCGCCCAGGAAGCCTCGGGATGGATCGAGGCGGTACGCGTCCGAGGCAAGATGCCGGTCGTGGTGGGAGGAACCGGGCTCTACGTGCGCGCCCTCGTGGATGGCCTCTTCGTCGAGCCACCCATGGACTCGGAGACCCGAAAGGCGGTGGAGCGCTGGACTCGGGGATTGGCGGTTCCCGACCTCGTGCGGTACGCGCTTCGTCTCGATCCAGCGTTTCAGGGTGGCGGGAGACAGCGCGCGGCACGCTCGGTGGAAGTGGCACTCCTCACCGGACGGCCGTTGAGCCACTGGCAGCGGGAAGGGAAGGCCCAGGGCGCCATCACTCCCTGGTATGTGGTACTCACCGCGCCGCGGGCGGTGCTCCATCAGCGGATTGCGACGCGGGCCCAGGAGATGGTTACGCGCGGCATGATTGAGGAGACCGCCGCGGTGCTGGCCGAGGGGCTCTCACCGACTGCACCGGGTCTCGACGCTATCGGACCCCGTGAGGCGATTGAGTACCTGCACGGCCAACGGGCGCGCGACACCGTTGCCGAGGCGGTCACTATCGCCACTCGGCAATACGCCAAACGGCAGGAGACCTGGTTCCGGCATCAGCTGGCGGGAGAGGTCCTGACGCTGGATGCAACGCGGTCGCCTGAGGCTGTCGCCGAGGAGATTGTTGCCGCATGGGAGACAGGGAGTAGGGAGTAGGGAGTAGGTGGTGGGTTGTGGGGCCCTACTCCCCACCACCTGCTCCCTACTACCGTTTATCACCCCACACCGGTGTTGTAAATGAAGATTGGCATCACCTGCTACCCGACATACGGCGGCTCTGGAGCCGTGGCCACCGAACTCGGACTGGAACTGGCCCGGCGGGGTCACGAGGTGCACTTCATCTCCTACGCTTCTCCGTTTCGCCTGCGGGGCTACGCCGAGGGCGTGTACTTCCACGAGGTGGATACCAAGGTGGGCAGGTATCCATTGTTCGAGCACTACCCGTACACGCTGGCGCTCGCCTCCAAGCAATACGAGGTGGTGAAGCGGGAGAATCTGGACCTGCTCCACGTGCACTACGCGATCCCCCACGCGACGACCGCCTACCTGGCGAAGGAGATGCTGAAAGGGGAGCGCTCGCTCAAGTTCATAACCACCCTGCATGGCACTGACATCACGCTGGTCGGGCAGGAAGCGAGCTTTTACCAGATCACGAAATTTTCCATCGAGACCTCGGACCGGGTCACGGCCGTCTCCGCCTTCCTTCGCGATGAGACGTATCGCGCATTTGGCTGTGTCGCCTGTGATCTCAAGGTCATTCCAAACTTCGTGAACCTCCAGGAATACCAGCCGGGTCCCGGAGCCGAGCGTGGGTCGCTGGCGCCGGCGGGCCACAAGATCATCACCCACGTCTCCAATTTCCGTGAGGTCAAGCGGGTGAGGGACGTGGTGCGGGTGTTCGCCCGGATCCGCAAGGCGATGCCGGCGACGCTCTTGATGATCGGCGATGGTCCGGACCGGAGCGACGCCGAGCGCGAAGCCGAGGAATTGTCCGTCACCGATGACGTGCTCTTCCTGGGCCGGCTCGACCGGGTCACCAGTATCCTCCAGGCTTCCGACCTCTTCGTGTTGCCCTCGCAAACCGAGTCGTTCGGTCTCGCGGCGCTGGAAGCGATGGCGTGCGGGGTGCCGGTGGTGGCGACGAGGGCGGGTGGTCTCCCGGAAATCATCGACGACGGAGTCAATGGCATTCTCGAGCCGGTTGGTTCGGTCGAAGCGATGGGCCGCCGCGCCACCGATCTCCTGAGAAACGCCGCTGCGCATAGCGCCATGGCGAGCGCGGCGCTGGAAAAGGCGCGCACTTTCTCCGCCGACAGCATCGTCCCCATGTATGAGGCTTTGTACGCCGAGACTCTCAAGTGATGGTCGACGGCTACTTGACCGCCGTGATCCTCGGTCTGGTCGAAGGGATCACCGAGTTTCTTCCGATTTCATCCACGGGACATCTGATCGTCGCCGGGTCAGTACTCGGCTTTGAGGGAGAACGGGCCAAGACCTTCGAGATCTTCATCCAGCTGGGCGCGATCCTCGCGATTCTCTGGATCTACCGATCCCGCTTTCGGGAGCTGGTGCGAACCGCGGCGCAATCGGAGCAGAGCCGGCGATTCATCGGGAACCTCGCCATCGCTTTCCTCCCGGCCGCGGTCGTCGGCTTGATCTTCCACCGCCAGATCAAGCAATACCTCTTTGGCCCCATTCCAGTGGCGTGGGCCCTCCTGGTGGGTGGCCTCGTCATGTTGCTCATCGAGCGGCTCAAACCCGTCTCCCAGGTGTCCGAGGCAACCGGGATCTCGCCTCGACAGGCACTCGGCGTGGGGCTGGCGCAGGTGCTGTCTCTGTTTCCCGGGGTCTCCCGGTCGGGCGCCACCATCATGGGCGGGTATGCACTCGGGCTGTCCCGGACCGCCGCGACCGAGTTTTCCTTCTTCCTCTCGGTGCCGGTCATGATCGCCGCCACGAGCTTCGACCTGCTGAAGAGCCGGGAGGCCCTGAGCCTGGCGGACTTCCCAATTTTCGCGATTGGCTTCATCGTATCCTTTATCTCGGCGGTGGTCGTCGTCCGGGCTTTTCTGAGGTATATCAGTCACCACAGCTTTACCGTCTTCGCCTGGTACCGGATCGCTCTCGGGGGGCTCCTGCTGTGGTGGTACCTCCATCCGTCCGCGCCTGGAGTCTGATGTCGCAACCTAGTATTCACTGGATGGACACCGTCGAGTCCACGCTCGACGAGATCCACGCGCTCGCCGAAGCCGGCGCGCCCGATGGTACTGTGGTCGTCGCAAAGGAGCAGACCCAGGGGCGGGGAAGTCGCGGACGGTCCTGGCACTCCCCGGTCGGCGGATGCTGGTTCAGCATTCTTCAGCGGGGCGCCGTGACTTCGGGGAGCAGCGTACTGAGCATCCGGGTCGGCCTGGCGGTCGCCGATGTGATTTCCGCACTCGGCGTCCGGCATCCTGTCCGACTCAAGTGGCCCAACGATCTCATGTGGTGCGACAGGAAGCTGGGTGGGATCCTGTGTGAGGCCCAGTGGCTGGGGCCCACACGGGAATGGGTCGGGATCGGGATCGGGATCAATGTCAAAAACGAACTGCCGAAGGACGTGAAGCGCACCGCCATCTGCCTGGGCCACCTCTTGCCCGACATCACTCCCGAGGCGTTGGTCGAACCGCTTGCCGCCCGGCTCCGGTCCATGAGCGAATCGGGTCCCATGCTGAGCCTGGCCGAGGCCTCTGCTCTGACTTCGCGCGATTACCTGTTCGGGCGTCGGCTGATCGAGCCTCTCCCGGGGGTGGCCCGCGGCGTGTCGAGGCAAGGCGAGCTGGTCGTGGAGATTCGAGAAGGCGTGATACAGGCGGTCCGCTCGGGTCACGTGGTTCTGGCAGGGCCGGCCTGATACCCATGCTCTTAGCGCTCGACGTAGGAAACACCGAGATCACCGCCGGGCTCTTCCACGGCCCCGAACTTTCAGCCCACTGGCGTCTCACCACCACAACCGAGCGAACCCCCGACGAGTGGTCGGTCACCCTCAACGCGCTGCTGGTCCAGGCGGGGCATTCCCCGAACGAGGTCCGGGCCGCCGTGATGGCGTCGGTTGCACCCAGCGTGACGCAGAGTCTCATCGCGGGGTTACGCTCCGCAACTGGCAGCGAAACCACCACCGTGGACGCCACGACCCGGTTGCCCATTCGCCTCGACGTGGATGAGCCGCTGACAGTCGGCGCGGACCGCATCATCAACACCCTCGCGGCGGTCACTCTATATCAGGTCGATACGCTGGTGGTGGACTTCGGCACCGCGACGACCTTCGACTGCATCACGGCGGATGGCCGATTCATCGGCGGAGTCATCATGCCCGGCCTCCGCACGTCGGCGGACCAGCTCACCCGTCGTGCGGCCAAGCTCCCCGCAACGGAGTTGACGCCGCCCGAGCGAGTCATCGGACGTCGCACCGAAGAGTGTATTCGTGCCGGGGTCCTGTTCGGCGCGGCTGATGCCGTGGATGGCATCGTGAACCGGATCAGGAAGGAATGGCCCGGCGGCCGGCGGCCGAAGGTCGTGGGCACTGGCGGGCTCGCCACCATCGTTGCGCCGCTGACCACCACCATCGAGTCGGTAGACCCGGACCTTACTCTGCACGGCCTTCGCATCGCGGCCGGCCACCTCGCCCTCAGGTGGTGAGCGAGGCCGCTTCCTCGCTCGGGGCCGGACGCAGGCTCGGCTACCGGCTGTTTGGGTCTTCTTTCGATTATCTCCTCCATCTCCGTCCCGCCGAGTGGCCGATCATGGCGGCGCACACGGCGCTGGGATATTTCCTCGCGGTGAGTCTCTCTAGGGCAATCGGTGGCGAGGCGTTGAGACCGGCGTTGGCGGGCCTGGCGCTTTGGGTCGTGTGTCTCAACGGCGGTACCCTTGCCCTCAATTCAGCCTTCGACCGCGACGAGGGTGACATCGGGTATCTCCGGTCGCCTCCACCGCCACCTCGGCATCTCGCGATCTTCTCTCTCTTGCTAATGGCCGCGGGGCAGGCTCTCTCCCTGTTGCTTCCTCGCTCCTACACGCTGGCGTACGCGACCTGCTTTGCCCTGTCGCTCGTCTACTCCATGCCCCCCTTCCGATTCAAGGCGATGGCCGGAGTGGACTGGCTCATCAACATGTGGGGATTCGGCACAATCACACCGTACGCAGGCTATGTGGCCACCGGCCGTGTACCCGGGCTAGTACACGGCCTCGTCCTGCTGGCGTTCTGCCCGCTCTTCGCCGCGCTCTATCCACTTACTCAGCTCTACCAGTTCGAGGAGGACCGTCGTCGGGGCGACAGGACCTTTGCGTTGCTGCTGGGCATGGAGCGCAGCCTCCTCGTGGCACTCGGCGCGGCAATCGTCGCCTTTCTCTGGTTCGCAACAGCGGGGATCCTGGCCGGCTGGGAGCTTCGAGGCTACGGACTCGTACAGTGGGGGCTACTTGCTTTGGCAGCGGCCTGTTGGGCAGCTGTTCTGATCCTCTGGCTTTGGCGCTATCGGAAGATGAGTCCCGAGGATCATCAGCGCGGGATGTACTACGCTCTCAGCGCGTGGGCCATCACCGATCTTGCTGTGTTGCTGGCCTTTGGGTGAAGTTGACGCCTATCGTCTTCCATCGCGCATCGCGACGATATTGTAAGGAGTCTTGCTTCTTTTCCTCGGGTAAACGGACCCAGCATGTGGATTGCAGCTCTGGTCGCAGCGGTGCTCGCCCTCCTCATCATTATCAACCTGAGTACTGGTGAGAAGAAGATCGAGCATGAGTTGATCCACCTTTACGGCGTCGATGATCCCCAGTTCGCTCGTACGGTCGGTACCCTGCTCGGTCCCGCCCTCGTGCCCGGCAATCAGGTCACACCGCTCTACAACGGCGATCAGATCTTCCCGTCGATGCTCGAAGCCATTCGGGGAGCTCGGCGCAGCATCACCTTCGAGACTTACATCTACTGGTCGGGCGAAATCGGCCGACGATTCGCCGATGCCCTGTCGGAGCGGGCGCGGGCCGGCGTCAAGGTCCACCTGCTCATCGACGCGGTCGGTTCTGCCCGGCTCGACGCCAAGGCGCTGCATGAGATGCGGGAGTCGGGCGTAGAAATCGTCAAATTCCACCAGGTGCGCTGGTACACTCTGGGGCGGCTCAACAACCGCACTCACCGCAAGCTGCTCGTGGTGGACGGCAAAATCGGCTTCACCGGTGGCGTCGGCATCGCCGACAAATGGGACGGCCACGCCCAGGATCCCGATCACTGGCGCGATTCCCACTTTCGCCTCGAAGGGGCAGCCGTTGGACAGATGCAGGCCGCGTTCATGGATCACTGGATCGCGGCGCGCTCGCTGGTGCTGCACGGAGAAGACTATTTCCCCACCCTGGACACGAAGGGAGAGCACTGGGCTCAGACATTCAAGAGCGGGGCCGATGACGGGGTCGAGAGTGTGCGGCTGATGTACCTGCTATCGCTCACCGCGGCGACCCGAAGTATCCGGCTGGCCAGCGCCTATTTCGTCCCCGATGATCTCACGATTCAGACCATGATCCGGGCCAGGCAGCGCGGTGTGTCGATCGATGTGGTGGTCCCCGGCCGGCACACCGATGCCTTGGTGGTGCGGCGGGCGTCACGGGCGCGCTGGGGCCCGCTGCTCGAAGCCGGCGTCGCCATTTACGAGTATCAACCCAGCATGTACCACTGTAAGGTGATGATCGTGGATGATTGCTGGACCAGCGTCGGCTCCACCAACTTCGACAACCGGTCGTTCCGCCTGAATGATGAGGCCAATCTCAACATCCTCGACGGTGGTTTTGCCCGGGCCGAAAGCAAGGCCCTCGACCAGGACATCGCCCACTCCATCCCGGTCACCCTGGAGAGCTGGCGAAGGCGGCCCTGGACGGAAAAGCTGGCCGAACGCTTCGCTGCGCTGCTGCGCAGCCAGCTGTAATGCCCCGGATTCGGCACTTGGCCCGAAATAGGTGTGGCGGCTATACTTGAGCGGTTCGATCAGGCACCCTTTCGGGAGAGGGTATGAGTTCTCTGGCGCATCCGCAGGCGGGGTACGACACCACCGAAGTCCCCATCATTGTGCGCGGCTCGCTCAAACTCGGGCTGGCCGAGGCACTCATCGTTGCCGCCATCGGACTCGTATCTCGCTTTCTGGACGGCCCGGTTGAAATAGCACTCGAGGGCGTGATTCTCGCCTTCGGAGTGCTGCTCGTCGTCGGCCTCCCCGGCATCTGGACCCGCGCGCGCACAATCGAAGGCATCGCCGGAGCCGCCGGGATCGGACTCGGCGCCACAGGCGTCTTCCTGGTACTCGATCTGCTGTTCCTGCAAGGCAATCTCTTCCCCGCGCTCTACACCAATCGATGGAAGGAGATCGGTGGAGGGAGCAACTGGTGGTACCATCCAGTCTGGTGGATGGTGGGTACCTACCTGTCCTGGCTGGGAGGGTGGATTCTCGCAAATCAGACCCGCAAGTCCGGCGCGCCATCGCTGCCCGGGCTCGCTATTCTCCTCGGCATTTGCACGGTGGTCTGTGGCGTCATCGCCGTCGTGGTAAAGTTTCCCGGCGCGGGATGGAATGTGCCCACGTTCGGGGTGGCGGTATTGCCCGGACTGGCACTCGCTACGACCATCTCGGTGCTGGGGGCCCGCAAAGCATAGAGGCGAATGCGCTGGCTCGCCCTCTTCGCCCGCATCGTCGGCTGGCTGCTCACTCCACTGGTGGTGTGGGCAGCTTCGTTTTTTGGAGCCTGGGTCGCGACGTGGTTCGCTACCGGCATCGCGGCGCCGCGTGCGGGACTGTATACCACGCTGATCTCCGGGCTCATCGCAGGATTGGTGATGACGCTGATCTGGATGAAAGTCCTCCGGCGCTCCCGCCGACTGCGGAAGTCGCTGCACGTGACAAGCGAAGGCCTGCCCATCCTCGAGGATGCGCTTCCTCCCGCGGAACCGCCGGCGGCGGAGGCGCCGCAGGTGTGAGGTACCGGAGCTGGATTGCGGGCGTGACGGCGGTTACCGCTTTCACCGGCTGCCACGGCAATCATCAGGTGAGTAGGGACTCGGCCGCGTCGTCCGTCCCATCCGACTCGCCGGCAGATTCGCTGGCGTTGACCGCGGCCCCCGGGGTAGAGGTGTGGCTTACCGATGCGCGTCAGGCTCAGGACAGCGCCGGGAATGGATGCGAGGAACGGGTGCTTGAAATCCGACGTGACGGTCGCCGAATTCCTGTGCCGCTGCTGTATACCGGAAGCCTTCCCAGGCTGATTAACGACTCTACCATCGAAGCGCCGATCTGGCTCCATTGCCGGCCCGGCAACCTCTACCGAGTCAATCTCCACACCGGCTATCCCACGAGGGTGCAGTGAGGAAGATCCTGCTCCTCGTCGCACTCGTCGCCTCCCGGGCCGAGGCTCAGGGCCCGGGGTTCGAGCTGGGGCGGTTGTTCACCCAGCCGGCGGCGACGACCTACCGGATCGGTTTCACCGCCCCGATCAGCGGGCCGTTGAGCGGTGGGCTTCATGGGACCTACATGGACGCCGAAGGCGCGATCGGAAACCTCTGGGGCGCCGGGGCGGATCTCGCGCTGTTCAAAGGGGGGAAGTCTGGACTCTATCTGGTCGGTGGATTGTCGGGCGGGATGGTCACTCAGGGAAGCGAGACATTCTGGGGTTCGTGGTCAGGCGGAGTAGGATACGAAGTATTCCCGTTCAGAGCGCTCTCCCTCGGCGTGGAGGGCCGATATCGTGCCCTCGGGCCCGGCGACTATCACGGCGTGGAGCTGGGCTTCCACCTCGGCGTACAGAAACGGTCGCGCCAGCCAGAGCCGGAAACCAGGACCCCAACCGAACCGGTGCTGTCCTCACCCCCTACCACCATAGCCACCCGCGCCACGCTCGAGGGCGACGGCGTCTCCAAGGCTGACGCCTCAACGGTTGCGTCCGTGGTTCAGACGGCACTCGATGTCATGGGCACCCCATATCAGTGGGGCGGGGACGGCGAAGGAGGATTCGACTGCTCCGGACTCATCCGCTACGCCTTCGCGAAGCACGGAGTCGATCTCCCGCGCACCAGCGCCGAACAGGCGAAAGAAGGTGTGATGGTTGACAAGGATTTCGATCGGATGCGTCCGGGAGACATCCTGACGTTCTCCAGCCGGAGTGATCAGGGCATCACCCACGTCGGCCTCTACATCGGGGACCACCGCTTCATTCACAGCGCTTCAGCCGGAGTTCAAATCAGCGTGCTCGAACCCAATGATACCTCGGGCCGCTGGTGGTATCGGCGCTGGATCGGAGTGCGGCGAGTGGTGGCATGGATGGGCGGGTCGTGATCCGCGGGGCAGGGCGGCTCACCCCGCCGTAGACGTGACTCACACACGCACAACCGCGATCTCCGCTGCGATCGTCGCCGCGGTTGCGATCGGGATCGTCCTGTATCTGGGCCGGGTGGTCTTCGTCCCGATTGCCCTGGCCCTGCTTCTCGCCGCACTGCTGGGGCCGCTGGTCGGTCGGCTCGAGCGGGCTCGAATTCCGGCGCCAGTCGGTGCCACTCTCCTTCTTCTGGGAACCGTGGCACTGGTGGTCGGAGCTGGACTCGCGCTCGCGGGGCCGGTCCAGGATTGGGCTCGCAAGACGCCCGAAGCAATTGCGGCCGCCGGGAAGAAGGTCCAGGCCTTCCGCCACCGGTTCGATCGACTGAGTGCGCTGGTCTCACCCCCGGAAGATGCCTACAGCTTCGGCGATTCGACTCGTGGCGCCGTTCCATCCGATAGTACGCACGGCGCCCAGGGCTCCGGGCAGCCGGCCTCCTCACCCCAAGCCTCGCCCACCCCATCCGGGCTCACCCCAATCCTTGGCCGAGCGTTTGGGACCACAACGCAAATCATCAGCGCGCTTACCGAGACAGTCCTGCTGCTGTTCTTCCTTCTGGCAGGGGGCCGCACCTGGCGGGACCGCCTTACAGAGACCGCAAGCTCGCCAGCTGCGGGTAAGAAGGTGGTCGGCGTTCTCGCGGAAATGCAGCGGGTTGTCTCCCGATATTTGTTTGTCACCCTGATGATCAATGCCGGGCAAGGAATACTGGTCGGGATTGCCATGGCGCTGATCGGTATGCCGGCTCCGCTGGTTTGGGGAGTGCTCACTGTAGTCGCGGAATTCGTTCCCTACGCCGGCGGCCTGGTAATGGTCGTGCTGCTAAGTCTTGTGGGTCTGGCCGGATCACAGAGCGCTGGACACGTGCTCCTGGCGCCCGGACTCTATCTGCTCATCACCACGCTGCAGAACAACTTGGTGAGCCCGGTGGTCTACGGACAGGGCCTGCGGCTCAATCCGCTCGCGATTCTGCTCGGGGTGATCGTCTGGTATTTCCTCTGGGGCGTGCCGGGGGCTTTTCTTGCGGTGCCGATTCTTGCGGCGTTCAAGACGCTGTGCGACCGGGTGGAGACTCTGAAGCCGGTTGGCGTCTTTCTAGAGCAATGAGGGTTGCCTGTTAGCTTCGCTTCACTGTCCGCCCTTTCCGCCTGTCCGCCCAGCATCAATTCCTGTCCCGAAATACCCGCGACATGTCCTTGATGTCGAAGCGATCTGCCGCAAGGTGCCTCGGAAAACCGATAATGCGGACTCTGGCCTTCGCACGGTTAGAGTCGAGCAGCAGCAAGGCGACGCGGAAATCCCCCAGCAGAATATTGTCCACCAACGGTTCGTCGAAGGACGTGACCTCGAAGGGCCCTACCGAGCGGCTCCCGCCGACATCGGAGAAAACGGTTGCGTGGACGCCTTCCGCATTCACGTCCCACCGAATGGTGATAAGCAGCTCCGGGATGGACAGCGAATCTCCTGATCTCACTTCTCGTGGCCCCGAGTCGTAGGCGTCGTTGGCAGTCATTCGGAAGGCCTGGCGAAGGGAGACTTCGCGTGCGATACCCCGCAGGGATTGCCGGTCGGCTGGTTTCGAGAGCCGCTGATCCAGGTCTTCATAGAGCGGTTTGAGGTCCAGCGGGACGTCCTCGAAGTTCAGGGCCACCAGGCGCAAGAGTACCAACTGTTGCCGGGTAGCATGGGGGCGGCGCAGGGTATCGTTCTGGAAATAGGAGCCCATCAGGGTACCGAACAGACGCATGCCGAGATCCACGTCGAATTCTTTCTGATGGCTGCTGAGCTCGATCGTGCTTTGGAGCTGCCGGTTGTCGTCCTGCTGCCGTTGAATGGTTTCGTGCTGCAGGGTCCCGTAGTAGGCCACTCCCGCCGCGATCAGGGTGCCGAACCCACCCTTGACCACGATGTCGAGCAGTTTGATCCCATTCTCGCTCAGTGCCATACCGATACCTCACCAACTCACGGTCAGGTCGAGGCTCTGGTCCCCCACCTGGACATTGAGAAAGTCCCCACGCCGGTCGCCTTGACGTACATGGACGGCGTAGGTTCCCGGGGACACTTCCTGAATCACGAAACTGCCGTTGGCGTCGGTAATCGCTGCGTAGTGACCGGGCCCGTCGAGCGACACGCTCGCGAACTGCTTGGGGTCACCCTGGCTCCCCTTCACCGTTCCATGTACCGGCTGCTTGGGCAGTGCAGCGCCCAGTAGCATGACGAGCCCGGCGAGAGTAAGGCCGGAGCTGCTGCGGAATGTGCGGATAGACATGATCTCCTCCTTGGTGGATGGAGTATCCACCCGGAGGGTCAAGGAGGAGTCAAGCGATTGGAGATGGGGAAGGGACGATGTGTCAGGGATCGGGGCTTGCCGCCCTGTCTACTGGTGATGCTCGTGGTTCATCCCTTCCATAGGCGCCATCGAGTACCGGTCTCGCAGCGACTCCATCCAGGCGACGTCCCGCATCCACGCGGTATCGGTCGGCACGATCTTGGGCCAGTCACTCAGGTTGTCGGGCACGAAGGCCACCCCCACCGCTCCCATGGCGCCCCGGACCAGGTCCGCACCGGTCGGGTTGTTGTACTGCGCCGAGACCCGGTAGCGGCGGTTGGCCTTGAGGTGGATTCCGCGCCCGTAGATGCCGGGGAGCGTGCGTGCGACTCCATGGATCTTTCCCGTTGAATCCAGGTTCGAATCCAGGTGCAGCACCGTCTTTCCCGACTCCAGATCTACCAGCTCGAGAAACTCCCCGTAGTCGTGCATGTGTCCGCCGGCCCCTACGATTCGCCCGCTTACCGGCAAGGTGAATTCGAAGCTCTTCGTGGAAACTCCGGGTGGCGCGGTGTAAGGACCGGATTCACCCTTCCGCACCTCGAGCGCCACCGGAAGCACGCTCGTGGGCTGGGGATTCATGTTCTTCGGCATCCAGTACAGCCGGACGTGCAGGTAGGTGCCGGCCATGTCATGCTCGGTCGTATTGTTCCACGCCATGTACATCCCCATGTGGAATCCATTGGACATGGGGACACCCACGGTCTTGGGCACCATCACGCTCTTGGTCTCGTTGCCGAAGGCGAAGAGCCGCTCGACGTACGGGCTGATCAGCTGCCTGCGATCGAAGTTGAGAAGGGTGATGTGGTGCAGGAGTCGGCGGTTGAGTTTCTGCCCGGTCGAATCGTAGAGCTCGACATCGAAACCGCGCACCCACCCATCAACCGGCCAGATGAACTTGTAGAGCGGGGTGTAGTGGCCCTTCATGTCGTGACCGGCCATCAGCATCTCGGGCATGGCCGGCATCACGAACGGCCCAACGACGACAGTCACCTGATGCTTCGAGGAATCGATCTCCACCCGCACCGTCGGAGTATCGACGGCGATGGCGGTGGCGAGAAGGAGGGCGGAGATCATGAGGCGTCAGGAGGTCACTCGTTGTGCTCACTGCCCGAATGCTCGTGGGCTCCGTGGTCATGTCCACCCTCGCCCATGTCCATCCCCCTCATCTCGAGCGAGGCCATGTCGCGCTGGAAGGTCGGGTTGGACAAGTCAATCGCGGGCCATTTCGACATATCGTCCGGTGCGAACAGTCCGGCGATATGACCCATCGCGCCGTTCTTGATGAGTGCGCCGGTCGGGTTGTCGTAGTAGGCGATGACCCGGTAGGGATGGTTGGCCTTGAGCTTGATGCCGGCGCCTTTGATACCCGGCAGGCTGCGACTCACCTTGAGGATGTTGCCCTTCTCGTCACGGCTCGCGGTCACCTTGGCCAGCTCTTTCCCGTTCGCCGCGTCTTCCAGCCGAACCATTGTCCCGTAGTCGTGCAGGTGGCCGCCGTATCCGATGATGCGTCCGCTGAGCGGCACCGAGAACTCATAGGACTTGGTGGACTTGCCGGGAGGAACGTCGAAGGTGTTCGTGCCCCCCACGGTCAGGTTCACATCCATGTACAGCGGGAGGACATCCAGCGGCCGGGGATTCTGGTTCTTCGGCAGGTACTGCATCGTCATCCGGAGCCGCACCCCCTCCAGGTCCTTCCCGGTATCGTTATGCCAGGCGACGTAGAAGCCGATAGTCATACCCGAGCGCATCGGCACCCCGATGGTAGCCGGGACCGAGGCGTCTTCCGATTCCGTGCCAGTGCCGAAGAGTCGTTCGGCCGCCTGGTAAAGCAACTGGCGGCGATCGTAGTTCACCACGATCAGGTGATGCATGATCCGTCGAGGCAGCAGGTTCCCGTCCTTGTCGATCACCTCGAGCTTGTAGCCGCGAAACCACCCATCCACCGGCCACTGGAAGGTCTGCACCGGCGTGTCATGCGAGGCGCCGTGATCCATCATGCCGTGCATCTCCATCGGTGGCATGTTGGGCAGGTCGAAGCTCCCGGCCGTAACGATGACCTCGTGATCGGAGGAATCCACCTTCATCACGAGACTGGGCTCGTCCTGCTGGGTCAGGGGAGGCGTCGCAACAGTGAACGAAGCGAGAAGCGCGAGGGTGACCAGCATCATGTGTCTCCTGGACGGAAAGCCCGATCCCGACTGGACGGGCGACGGTACTGGTCGGGGAAAATCCTGAGGGGGGAAGGCAAAGTCAAGCGAGCCAAAGGGTAAGCGAAGTTGCTCCGGCGGCCTACTGGACGGGATTGGCTTCTTCCCTAAAGTTAGTGCAGTAATTGTGGTTACCGGCCTCCGTGCCGGGCGTCGGACTCAACCCCTCGCAGCTTTTCCATGCCCAGCGGCCTGCGGCTTTCAGCCCTGTTCGTCTGCACGATAGCGGGCGCGGCAAACGCCCAGAACCTGTGCGTCGATCGGAACGGGCGCCCGATTTCTGAAATCATCGACAACTCCCTGACCAGCGCAGGCGGGGCGGTACTTCGGAATGGAGAGCGGCTGATCCTGTGGAACCAGGCGGCTGCGTCCAAGTCATCCGAAACGGGTCGGCTTTTCCTCTATCTGCATGAATGCGCGCATCACGCTCTTGGCCATGTCTACAAGTCTCCCGACCTGCGGTGGGAGCTGGAGGCGGATTGCTGGGCTTTCCAACTCCTCGCCGAGGGTGGGCTGGTCAAGAACCGCCGCCTCGTCGAGTTCGAGCGGGATCTCGCCGCGACGCCAGGGGACGCACTCCACCTGGGCGGCGAGGCCCTGCTCGACAGTCTGCAGCGATGTCTGAGTATCCGAACGGACCAACAGGCGTGGGTCACCGCACTCAAGGCCTTCACCAGCGCCGCGCAGGAACGCTTCGCCTCGATACGGGGAGATGGGGTTCCCGACGCCGCAATCGGAACCTACGAATCCCTGATCGACGCCCCGGGCAGTTTCGACTGTGAGGTGCTCGATCCCGCCTCGCTCCGCTGCCTGCTGTTTGTGTCCCGGAAAGACGGCCCGGCGCGCTCGCGCTACGAGCAATTGGTCAAGATCTTCCGCCGCACTCTCCCGCTGCACTGGACCTCCGCCGATCAGCGCGCCCCGTGGGTAGGGCCCGAAGTCCCTGCCGCGCGCCGGCCGGTGCGGCAGTTCCTCGCCCAGGACAGTGAGAACGGGACTCTCCTTGCCCTGGTGCTGACGCAGCAGGATCGGGTTTACCTCGTGATGCGATCGTCGGACGATTGGCTGGCTACTGGCCCGGGACGCGTCAGGTCTACTGCTCCGGTTGCATCGGTGCGGGAATTGTTGCCGGTGACGGCACCGTAATCGAAGACTGCGGATCTCGCCGAGTTTTGCACCGCATCGCGTCGTTCTGGAGGGGTCGCGCGTCATCAGCTCTGCGATCTTCCCCCCTAGGGGTGGGGGGACTGCTCGCGTTTCCCTGATCCGTCTCCGCGGTGCTTCTCCCGGGAGCCAAGGGGAAGGCTATTGACGGGCTGGGCTACTGATCGTGGTGCTCGTGATGCATGTGCATGGAGTCGGGTGCTGTGGTCGCTGCGGCGCTCTTCTTGTCTCGCCCGATACTCTCCAGCATTGCCATGTCGGTGAGAATCCCTGGCTCATTGGGATCCAGCTCGGGCCATTTCGCAGGATCATCGGGAACAAAAGCCGCGACGATCAGCGCCATCGCTCCCTGCTTCAGGATGTCGCCCGTCGGATTATCGTAATCGGCCCTGACTCGATAACGCCGGTTCGCCTGGAGTCGCAGTCCGTCTCCCTTAATACCCAGTAGACGCGTCGGCACTCCTTTGAGCTTGCCCAGCGAATCGGTCTTCGCCGGAAGGTCGAGCAGGACCTTGCCGCTCTCCGCATCTTCCAGCCGCACGAACTTGGCGTAGTCGTGCAGGTGCCCACCCGCCGCGAGGATTCGACCTCCGACCGGCAGGGTGAATTCATAGCTCTTTGAGGAGGGACCGCTGGGAAGGTTATAGGCGTCGGACTTTCCAACGGTGTACGACACGTCCATGTAGAGCAAATGAATGTCCCGCGGCCTTGGCATCATGTTCGGGGGCGTGTAGCGCATCCGAACCGTAAGCATGGCCCCGCGAATCTCTTCCGGTTTGCTGTTGTGCCAGCCGATGAAGGTCGCCAGCCGCATGCCGGGCTCCATCGGGACGCCGATACTCTTTGGCGCGCTGAAACGATCCACCTCCTGGCTCGCGCCGAGGAGCCGCTCGTACGCGGGATAGATGAGCTGGCGGCGCCCGAGGTTCACCATGCTGAGGTGGTGGATATTCTTGCGGCTCAGCTTCTGTCCGGTGGAATCGCGAAGCTCCACGTCGTAGGCGTGGAACCATCCCTCGACCGGCCAGGTCACATAGACGGTCGGCGTCTCGTGCGCGGACATCTTGCCGTGATGCATCCCCGGTCCACCCGCGGGGATCGTGAACGGGCCCATGGTGATCGTGACGACTCGAGCCTTGGTGTCCGCAGTAAGGCTTGCTTGAGGTTCGCTCGAAGCGGTCTGTGCGGCGAGTTGGCTCCAGTGGCCGACACTCGACAGGCCGATGATGGCCAAGCTCAGGAGGGGGACAAAGCGGCGCATGGGAGCAGTGTAGACCATCGTAACTCTGTGTCAAGTAAGCAGTTTGGGTACCGACTCAAAGTTTGGCAGTCTCGCTTGACATCTGCTAACACCTGACTACATTTTGCTCCGGACGTAAGCAGTCCGCCATGCCGAGTGCTAATCCATTGTGGCCTCGCACCTTATCAGCACTTCAGACCCGCCGGAGGAAGTCATGAGCACAGCCACCAAGGCCAAGCCCAAGCTGAAAATCCATCCCCTCGAGGACCGCGTCGTGGTCATGCCGTCCGAGGAGTCGGAAACCATGCGGGGCGGCCTCTATATCCCCGACACCGCCAAGGAGAAGCCCACCCAGGGTGAGGTGATCGCCGTGGGCCCGGGTCGCTTCGAAAAGGGCGAGCGGATCAAGCCCGAAGTCGCCGTCGGCGACACCGTGATCTACGGCAAGTACAGCGGCACCCCGTACACGGTTGACGGGGACGAAGTCATCATCATCAAGTCTTCCGACATCCTCGCCAAGATCGGCTGAGACGGTCGCTTCTTACAGGAGATCAAGAGTTATGGCAGCCAAAGAATTGCTTTTTGACGTGGAAGCCCGCGCCAAGCTGAAGAAGGGCGTGGATGCTCTCGCCGATGCGGTGAAAATCACCCTCGGCCCCAAGGGCCGGAATGTCGTCATCGACAAGAAATTCGGTTCGCCCACGATCACCAAGGACGGCGTCACCGTCGCCAAGGAGATCGAGCTGGCCGATCCGATCGAGAACATGGGCGCGCAGATGGTGAAGGAAGTCGCGACCAAGACCAGCGACCTCGCGGGTGACGGCACCACCACCGCGACCGTGCTGGCCCAGGCCATCTATCGGGAAGGTTTGAAGAACGTCACGGCGGGCGCCAACCCCATGGAGCTCAAGCGTGGCATCGACCGGGCGGTCGAGTCGGTCGTCGAGGAGCTCAAGCGGCTCTCCGTACCCTCCGCCGGTAAGAAGGAGATCGCCCAGGTTGGCTCCATCTCCGCGAATAACGACAAGGAAATCGGCGATCTCATCGCCGAGGCAATGGAGAAGGTCGGCAAGGACGGCGTGATCACGGTCGAGGAGGCCAAGGGCCTGGAGACCACGCTGGAGACCGTGGACGGCATGCAGTTCGACCGCGGCTACCTCTCGCCCTACTTCGTGACCGATCCGGAGAAGATGGAGGCGGTGCTGGATGACGCCTACATCCTGATCCACGACAAGAAGATTTCGGCGATGAAGGAGCTGCTCCCGGTGCTGGAGAAGGTGGCCCAGACCGGCAAGCCCCTGCTCATCATCGCGGAGGATGTCGAGGGCGAGGCGCTGGCGACTCTGGTGGTGAACAAGCTGCGCGGCACCCTCAAGGTGAGCTCGGTCAAGGCTCCGGGCTTCGGCGATCGGCGCAAGGAGATGCTGCGCGACATCGCCGTGCTGACCGGCGGCAACGTCATCTCCGAGGAAGTCGGCTTCAAGCTGGAGAACGCGGTGCTCAACGATCTCGGCCGCGCCAAGCGGATCGTGATCGACAAGGACAACACCACCGTCGTGGACGGCCGCGGTAAGGCCGACGCGATCCAGGGCCGGATCAGCGAGATCAAGGTCGCGGTGGACAAGAGCACCAGCGACTACGACCGTGAGAAGCTGCAGGAGCGGCTCGCCAAGCTGTCCGGCGGCGTCGCCGTGATTCACGTGGGTGCCGCGACCGAGACCGAGATGAAGGAGAAGAAGGCTCGGGTCGAGGACGCGCTGCACGCGACTCGCGCCGCGGTGGAAGAGGGCATCGTGCCGGGCGGCGGTGTGGCACTGCTCCGGGCCCAGAGTGTGCTGGACAAGATCAAGGGCACCGACGATGAGAAGATCGGGGTGGACATCGTCCGCCGCGCCCTCGAGGAGCCGATCCGCATGATCGCCCAGAACGCGGGCGCCGAGGGCTCGATCGTCGTGGCCAAGGTGAAGGAGTCGAAGGACAAGAACACCGGCTACAACGCGGCCACCGACAACTACGAGGACCTGGTCAAGTCGGGCGTCATCGATCCGACCAAGGTCACCCGTACCGCGCTGCAGAACGCGGCTTCGATCGCCGGCCTCATGCTGACGACCGAGTGTGTCGTGGTGGAGCGCAAGGAAGACAAGCCGGCCCCGGCAGCCCCGGGTGGCGGCGGCATGGGCGGGATGTACTAATTCGGCTGGAGTTAGCTGGCCCGTTGTTTGGGCCGGCTAACTCCACTGCCGAATTAAGTACCCCGAGCGTAGCGAGGGGTCCCCTCGAACGTAGAATGGACTGAGGACTGAGGACTGAGTGCTGTTACTCAGTCCTCAGTCTTTTTCAGTGCCGCTAGTTCCTCAGTCCTCAGGCCCCAGTCCTTTCCTCTCCCGCCTCTCTCTCTATCTTTCCCTTCACCATGACCCGACCCCTCCTCCTTGCCGCCTCGCTCGTGCTCGCGGCCTCGCCCGCAGCCGCGCAGGCGCCCTCGATTCTTGGCACCTGGCAGGCCGACCTCAAAGACGCCAAGCGCACCGACGCGCCCCGCATCGTTATCGTGCGCGCGGACTCGAGCGCCAGCTACGGAACCGAAACGGTGCGGTGGCGGATCCAGCAAAAGGGCGACAGCGTTGGCCTCGCCCTGGGCGGCGAGTGGGTCATCTATGGATTCAAGATCAAGGGGACGAAGCTGACACTTTCAGGCGGGGACCTTCAGAAGCCGATCACGCTGACCCGGATGGGTGAGCCCACTCCCAGGCCCGACTCGATTCCCGTTCCGCCCGACCCGGACACCGAGACGCAGTGAGGAGTAAGAAGTAAGGAGTGAGGAGTAACCGCTCCCCACTTTACGCTCACTCCTTACTCCTCACTCCTTACTCCTGACTCCTGACTCCTCACTCCTTACTCCTCACTCCTTACTGCTTTTACAACAGCAGTCCTGTCCCCCTAAGCTCGAGGGCCGGCAACGCCTCGTGCTGCTTGGCCACATGCAGGGCACAGCCGCGACGCCGGAGGACCGGTCCCACCGCGGCGCGGGCGTTCTCTCCCGTGTTGCAGCGCTCGCTGAGATGCGCCAGGACGACCAGTTCCAAGCCCTCATGCAGCACGTCTCCCAGTAACTCCGCCGCGGCCCGGTTGGAGAGATGGCCACCGGATCCGGCGATCCTGGCCTGGACCGACGCGGGATACCCGCTGGTGCGAAGCATCACGTCGTCGTAATTGGCTTCCAGCACGATCGCGTGTGCGTTACGGAGAAGCAGCCGCACCGCCGTCGTGGGCCGGCCGAGATCGTACGCGACCGCGACGCGGTATCCCGTCGCGGTCGTCACCGCGAGTGCTACGGGCTGCGCCGCGTCATGGCTGGTGGGGCACGCCTCGACCCGGAATCCCCGGTGCTCGATCGAGTGCATCAAGCGGAGCGGGACGTATTCGACCTTCGGCATACGCGGACGGAGCCGGTCCCAGGTACCTACCGCCGCCAGCACGGGGATCTTGAGTTGGCGCGCGAGTCGACCGACTCCCGAGGTGTGGTCTCCGTGCTCGTGGGTGATCGCGATGCCGACAAGGCGAGTGAGATCGAACCCCACCCGTTCCGCCCGCTGCCCGATCTCCCGCGCGCTGAAGCCGGCATCTACCAGCAATGCCTGCTCCTCGCATCCGATCGCGAAGGCGTTACCCGAGGAACCCGACCCCAGCATGTACAGCGTCGTCATATCCCGCGGAGCTTTCGATAGGTCGCGGCGAGCGAAGCTCGACGCTCCGGTGTGAACGCTACTTCCCTCCGCGGCATGACCCGCTCGGCCACCTTGAGAAATCCATCTTCACTGAGCCGCTCGATTCCGTGATTGCCCCAGGACATGGGAGGAACATAGCGCGGTGGCTGCGCCGGCCCGAAGAGATTGGCGCCTGCGCCGACAACGGTCCCCGTGGACAGCATGGTGCCGATCGCGGTCTTGGCGTGATCGCCGATGAGGCTGCCGAGGAACTGGCGACCGGTGGTGAAGCGGCGTCCCTCGATCTCGAGACTCACGTCGCCGTAGGTGTTCTTCAGGTTGGAGGTCGTGGTGCCCGCGCCCAGATTGACCCAGCACCCGATGGCGCTGTGACCGACGAAGCCGTCGTGGCTCTTGTTGGAGTAGCCGAGGAACACGCTGGAGGAGATCTCTCCCTTCACGCTGCAGCGGGGACCGAATACCGAGGCCCGCAAATGGCCACCCAGGATCCGGGTGTGATCGCCAGCGTAGAGAGGGCCTTCGAGCCGGGTACCGTTCCGCACCTCGACCTCCGGCTCCAGCACCACCGCTCCGGCTCGGGTATCAAACACCACTCCTGGTTCCACCCGAGCCCCGCGGCTTACCACCAGGTCGGCCTTTCCAATCACGATGCAGGCGTCGGGCAGGGGATCGTGCTCCAGTTCCGCGAATCCCGCACAGTCGGGCCCCAGCAATCGTTCGAGCGCGGTGAGCAGATCGAAGGTGCCGCGCAGCACCATTCCTTCGATCGACGCCTCTTTGCCGTCCTCATTGGGGCCGGCCCACCGCTCCCCCGGAGGGACCACCCATCCCACCGTGGTATTGCCCGCGGTCAGTCGTCGAGTGTCGGGACCGATCTCGACCGGCGCTCCAGTGGGCGCGAACCACGAGGCGCCGACGATCGCAGGACCATCGATCGGATGCATTGCGCGGCAGCGCGGCTCATTGCCTTCCCGGAAGTGGGCGATGTTGCTGCCGAGAATTTCCGTGGTCGCCGAGTCTACGGCGGCCTCCCAACGCTCGCGCACCGACCAGATTCCCGCGCGGAGCTCCGAGATCGGTCGCACCCCGGCGAACGGAGCCCACTCCGGTGCCGTATGTGGTTCGACCAGGTAGAGCGGAGCGGTCACGGAAGATCCCGGATCTCTGAGGGAAGGGTGTCCAACGCCGCCTTGAGATCGGCCGCCTTCTCGCGGCTCATCACCAGGATCCGGCCGTTAGCCCGCACTACGATCAGATCCCGCACACCCGACAACACGATCGGCTCGCCATCGGACCACACGATCGTGTCCTCGACTTCGTGGAGGTGAACCGGGCCCTGAATGACATTGCCGCTCTTGTCCCGCGGCCGAACCCTCGCCAGGGCATCCCAGGTTCCTACGTCGTCCCAGGTAAAGTTGCCGGGGACCACCGCGACCATCGGGCTTCGCTCCAACAGGCCGACGTCGATCGACACCGGAGTCACATCGCGGAAGAACGTCTGGACGTCTCCCCGCTCGAGCGCCGGCAAGTGCGGTGCGATCTCCGGGGTGTGCTTCCGGATCTCGGCCAGGAGGACGCTGGCGCTCCAGGCGAAGAGCCCGCTGTTCCACAACGCCCCGGCTGCCATCAGATCGAGCGCGGTCGCGGCGTCGGGTTTTTCACTGAAGCGTTGGACTGCCTTCCCGCTTTCATCGAGTGGAGATCCCGGGACGATATAGCCAAATCCGGTATCCGGTCGCGAAGGAACGATGCCTACCGTCACCAGGCGGCGATGTCGTGCCGCGGTGTCCAGCGCGGCCGCTGCCGTTCGACGGAAAGCTTCATCTTCACGGATTACCCAATCGGCGTGGAGCGACAGCACCTGAGCCTCCGGATCCCGGCGCAGCGCCTCCGCGGAGGCCCAGACCAGAGCGGGGCCGGTGGAGGCAGCGCGTGGCTCGACCAGCACGTTGGCCGGATCGAGGCCAAGCGCGTCGGCAAGTCTCGGCGCCAGGCTCGCACCGGTCACCACCAACAGGTGGTCTTTCGAGATGAGACCCTCGAGGCGCGCTACCGTCTGCTCTGCCGTTGAGGAGGAACCGGCGAGCGGAAGCAGTTGCTTGGGAGAGGTCGGTGTGCTGAGAGGCCAGAAGCGGGTTCCTGAGCCTCCGGCAAGAATGACAGCCCATCTCATGTGGATTGCGGGCGGGAGGTCAGAGCAGTTGCGCGAGGGCCGGTCGGTGCCGGCGCAGATCGAAGAGCAGCTGGCCGGCGTTGGTCCCGGCGCTGGTGAGAACGAACAAGAGGTTGCCGCCGCCCACCGGGGCGACGATGGCCATGCGATCGCCGTACTCCAGGACGCCGGTGCTCAACGGCTCGCACTCGGCGGATTGGCCCAATCGATGGGCTCCCTGGACGAACGAGGCGGCGAGAGCGGCCACCGCGTCCGCATCGAAGGCTTTGCGTGAGGCGTGATCGATAGGAAGGCCGTCGGAGCTCAGGACCACCACGGCATCCACTCCATCACGGGCTGCCAGCCCTTGGACGACGTCTCGCAGCAAGGCCATGAAAAGCCTCGAATTGGAGGGGAGAAAACGGCCTCGTCATTCTAGGACCGGCCATCGCCGAAGTCAAGAAATCACTGCGGGTTGACCCGCTTTCACAGGGTCCCTAGCTTCCCCGCCATGCTCGGTACCCGAACCACCCTCGCCATCGCGATTTTCATCGGAATCGCCGCCTGTGGCGACAGTTCTGGCATAGGCGATGCCACGATCCCCAACGTCGTCGACACCTTCGTAGTGTCGTCGCTGGAAGGGGGGCCTCTTCAGGCGCCCGCCGCCTATTCGATTGCCGCGAATGGCTTGGTGCGGACTTACGAGACTACCGCCTTCGACTTTGCCTACACCACAGACCAGGGCAAGAATTACTTCCTCCCCCTGGCGGTGTTGGGACTCTCGCCGGGCGTGGCGCTCAAGCCTGGCCTCCTGCCGAGCGATCTGGCGTTCGATGAGGTCACCAAGGCGGCGCAGAACGGCTATATCACCGAAGACACGGTTCAGGTCGATAGCGGCGACGTCTTCATGGTCCGCTCCAGCGACATCTGTACCTCGCTTGGGGTTCCGCAGTACGCCAAACTGGAGATCCTCTCCATCGACCCCGCGGCCCATACCCTGACCTTTCAGGCGCTGGCTAACAACAATTGCGGGTTCCGCGGGCTCAACGAGGGAATTCCGAAAGAGTAGTTCCCGTGATTGACATCCGGTTGCTTCGCCAGGACGCCGACGCGACTCGCGCGGCGCTCGCTCGGCGCTTGGATCCGGCGCTCGACGCGGTACTGGATGAGCTGCAGGGGCTCGACCAGCGCCGTCGTGAGCTCTTGACCCAGGTCGAGGCGCTCAAGGCTGCCCGGAACTCGGCAAGCGAGGAAGTCGCCCGGCGAAAGAAAGCGAAGCAGCCCGCCGACGATCTGCTGGAGCAGCTCAAGCGCTCGGGTGAAGAGGTGAAGCAGCTCGACCTTCAGGTCCGCGAGGTCGAGGCTGGCCTCGATGCTCGGCTGCTCGTTGTCCCCAACCTTCCGCTCCCCGAAGTGCCCGACGGCGATGCATCTGGAAATACGGTGGTGCGCGCCTGGGGCTCCGTGCCTCAGTTCGATTTCACCCCGAAGCCGCATTGGGAGCTGGGTGCTGCTCTGGGTCTCTTCGACTTGCCCCGCGGTGCCAAAATCACCGGATCGGGATTCCCGGTCTACACCGGAATGGGTGCGAGGCTGGTGCGGGCGCTCAAGAACTTCATGCTGGACCTCCACACCCGGGATCACGGCTACCTCGAAGTCGCAACACCTTACATCGTGAACCGCGCGACGATGACGGGGACCGGGCAGCTTCCCAAGTTCGAGGAAGAGCTCTACGGCATCGGCGCCGACGACCTCTTCCTGATTCCAACCGCCGAGGTGCCGGTCACCAACCTTCATCGCGATGAGATTCTGGACGGGGCGTCACTGCCGCTCGGGTATGTGGCGTACACTCCGTGTTTCCGTCGCGAGGCGGGAGCCCACGGCAAAGACACTCGGGGAATCATCCGAGTCCATCAGTTCGACAAGGTGGAGCTGGTCCGTTTCTGCCGGCCCGAGGATGGAGCGGACCAGCATGCGCTCCTGACCAGCCACGCTGAAAAGGTGCTTCAGCTTCTGGAGCTGCCTTACCGGGTGATGGCCCTCGCCGCCGGCGATACCGGATTTTCCAGCGCCTTCACCTATGATCTGGAAGCTTGGGCTGCGGGAGTCGGTGGCTGGCAGGAGGTCTCGAGCTCCAGCACCTTCACCGATTTTCAGGCCCGCCGGGCCAACATTCGGTTCCGCCGGGAACCAGGGGCCAAGCCCGAGTTCGTTCATACCCTGAATGCCTCGGGCGTCGCCTTCCCCCGCACGATGCTCGCCCTGCTGGAAAACAACCAGCAAGCCGATGGATCGGTGCGCATTCCGCAGGCGCTTGTCCCGTACCTCGGCACGGACCGCCTGACGCCGCGTGGCTAGCGCCCGGCTCCGCCAGCTGGCGCCCGCGCTGGTAGTCCTGCTGGTAGCGCTGCTCGCCGGCTTGAGTATCGGGTCCGCATGGGTAGTGTTGCGCCACTTTCGTTCCGACGCCACCGCGATCAGCCGCCTCTACGCCGGAGTATTCGCCGGGCTCAACGATCCGCGCCCCGGTGCCGAAGCGGGCGCCTTGCTGCGACTGGGCGAGCAGGTGAGGAAAGTCGGAATCCCGCTCGTGGTGACCGATTCGAACGGTCGGGTGACCGCGGCGGCCAACCTGCCGTTCGACGTGCCTCTCGATGATCCCCGCGTCCTCTCCTATGCCAGGCGGCTCGATCGGCAGAACCCCGCGATCGTGGATCCGAGCTTCGGCACGCTGCACTTCGGCCCGGTGCCGGCCCAGCGTCAGCTCACCGCACTCGTCGTGCTGCAAGGCTTGATCCTTCTTGGCATCGTGCTGGTGGGTGCGGTCGCGTATCGCAATGCGATGGCCTCGCAGCGGGATCGGCTCTGGGTCGGGATGGCGCGCGAAGCCGCGCACCAGATGGGCACACCGCTCATGAGCCTGGAGGGCTGGATCGAGCAGCTTCGCTCCCGGCCCACGCCTCCACCCGGCCTGGCCGACTATCTCTCCTCCGATGCCGAGCGGTTGGAACGGGTGGCGCAGCGGTTCGAACGGATTGGTCACGCGATTCACCGGGAGCCGATCGGCCTCGGCGCGCTGGCGGAAAAGGTCGCCGCATATTTCCGTCCCCGGCTTCCGCACCGCGCCAACCCGATCGAGCTGCGGGTTGCCGCGGCGGGCACCGGACCGGTGGTCAATGGCGACCCGATCCTGCTCGAGTGGGCGCTGGAATCGCTGGTCAAGAACAGCATCGACGCGATGAAGGGACGCTCAGGGTCGATTACGGTCGAGGTCGGTCAGGACGACCGTTCCGGAACCATTCGCGTGATTGACGATGGCCCAGGGATTTCAACCGACATCATGTCCACCCTGTTTGAACCAGGCATCACCACGAAGACTGGCGGCTGGGGCATCGGTCTCGCCCTCGCGCGCCGCGTCGTCGAAGACTCGCATGGCGGGGAATTGATCCTCGAGAATCCTCCGACCGGCGCCAGCTTTCTGATCCGCATACCGACCGATGAAGACTGACCGGCCGCCCCTGGTGGGCCTCGAATCGCTGAACCCTGCCCAAAGGCAGGCGGTCGAGCACGTCCACGGGCCACTGCTGGTCGTCGCGGGCGCCGGGTCGGGGAAGACCCGCGTGCTCACGATGCGGATCGCCCGCCTCATCGAGGAGGTCGGCGTTCCGCCGTCCCGCATTCTCGCCGTCACCTTCACCAATAAGGCGGCGGGGGAGATGAAAGAGAGGGTAGGGCGGCTGCTGGGTCAGGACCCGTCGGGGCTCTGGATCGGCACCTTCCACTCGCTCTGCGCCCGTCTACTTCGTCGCGAAGCCGAGGCGCTTGGTTTCACCCGCCAATTCACCATCTACGACCAGGATGACCAGCTCAACCTGGTGAAACGTCTGCTGGACCAGCGCGGTCATTCCTCCAAACTTTTTCCGCCTCGCTTGATCCAGGCAATCATCTCGGCGGCGAAGAATCGGATGACCTCTCCCTCGGCACTCGCCGAGAACGCGGGATTCGACCGGGTGACTCAGGTGGCTGCGGAGATCTACGCCGCATTGGGGCCGGCACTCAAGGCGGCGAACGCGATGGACTTCGATGACCTGTTGCTGCATCCGCTCACCCTGTTCCGCGAGCGTGCCGATCGGCTGGACTATTACGCCGACCGGTTCGCCTTCGTTCTGGTAGACGAGTTCCAGGATACCAACGGCGCGCAGTATCAGTTGGTCCGCCGCCTGGGTCGTCAGGGTAACGTGACGGCGGTGGGAGACGACGACCAGTCCATCTATGGCTGGCGCGGCGCCGACGTGAAGAACATGCTCGACTTCCAGCGCGACTTTCCCGGAACCCTGGTTGTCCGGCTGGAAGAGAATTACCGCTCGACCCGACTGGTGCTCGACGCGGCGAACGCGGTGATCAAGGAAAACACCTCCCGGCTCGGCAAGACGCTGCGAACCCGTCGCCCCGGTGGCGAGTTGCTCACGCTGCTCGCCGCGGCCGATGAGCGGGACGAGGCCGAATGGATCGTGCGGGAGCTGGCCAATCGGAGTGCCAAGGGGGATTGGGCGCTGGTGGAAATGGCGATCCTCTATCGCACCAACTCCCAATCGCGCGCGCTGGAAGAAGCCTGCCGGAGAGCCGGTGTGCCGTACCGGATCATCGGCGCGATCAGCTTCTACGATCGCCGCGAGGTGAAGGACCTGCTCGCCTATCTGCGGCTCGTCACCAATCCCGCCGACGATGAAGCCTTCCTTCGCGCCATCAGCGTCCCCAAGCGAGGGATCGGGGAGAGCAGCGTCGCGATCGTAAGAGAACAGGCGGCTGGCTGGCAGCAATCACTGCTCGCGACGGCGCGAGCTGCGGATCGGGTGCCCGAGCTCCGGCCCAACGTCCGGGACGCACTGAGGAAATTCGCCGCATTGGTGGATGAACTGCGTGAGCGCACTGCTTCCTGGCCTCCTGCTCAGGTCCTGGAACAGCTGATCCAGGAACTCGACTACGAAGCGGTGCTGCTGGCCGAAGGACCGGAAGGCGCCGACCGGTGGGAGAACGTCCGTGAACTGGTCGCGAGCGCCGCAGAATGGTCGGAGGTCGTAGCACCGGACGCCGATGAAGAGGCCACGCCGCTCGGGCGCTTTCTGGCCGAGGCAGCATTGCTCTCCGCCAATGACTCGATCTCCGGTCAGAAGGAGGGGATCACCCTGATGACCCTGCATACCGCGAAGGGCCTTGAATGGCCGGTCGTCGTGCTCGCCGGTATGGAGGATGGTCTATTCCCTCTGGCACGCGCCGAGGAGCAGGAGGGCGGGATCGAAGAAGAGCGCCGGCTCTGTTACGTCGGGCTTACCCGGGCCAAGGACAAGTTGTATCTCACCTGGGCCCGCGCCCGCCGGCGTGGCGGCGAGCTTAAGCCGGGAAGAGGCTCACGATTCCTCAAGGCACTGCCTCCCGAGCTGGTTGAAGAGAAGCGGACCTCTTCTCTCTGGGCTCCGGCGTGGGGCGGCTCGGCGGCTCGGCGGCTCGGCGCCTCGGGGGGCACGGCCAGATCAAGCTGGATGGACGACGACTTCGTGCCGCCGAGCCGCGGTGCCGCCGAGCCGTCGGAAGCGAACCAGGACACTCCCCGGTATGTGCGCGGCGAACGAGTGCGCCACCGGCGGTTTGGCAGCGGAACGATCCAGGGCCTGGTAGGAACGGGAAGGGACTTGAAGGTCTCAGTGGCCTTCGATGATGAAGAAGTTGGGGTGAAACAGCTGCTCGTAGCCTATGCGGGCCTCGAACGGGATTGGGAGAGCGCATGAGTATCGGCCGGGAAGACGTGCTGCACGTGGCGAAGCTCGCAGAGCTCGCGGTGAGTGATGAAGAACTGCCCAAGCTCACCGAGCAGCTCGGGCGGATTGTGGACTACGTCGCACAACTCAATGAAGTCCCTGCGGGAGAGCAGGCGCCTCCTTATCTCGCCGGCCCCGACAAAGTGACGCTGCGTCCCGATGTTGCGGCTCCGGTTCCGCTGGCCCGGCCTCCTGCAGACTTCGCCCCGGAATTTTCCCAGGGTCTCTTTGTCGTCCCCCGGCTCGGCGCCATGGAGGATCAGTGAGCGCCGTCGAATCAGCCGCGAACGCAGTACGCGAGGGCCGGGCCACCGCGGCAGTGGGTGCGAAGGAGGTCGCGAGCCGCCTGGAGAAGGCCGCCGCCCTGAATGCCGCGCTCAGCTGGTCGGCCGAACGATTGGATGCCGAGGCGTCGCGGGTGGATGGTGCCACGCCATCGGAGCGGGCCAAGATGCCGCTCGCGGGCGTGCCGATCGCGGTCAAAGACAACATCGTCACGACCGAGCAACCGACCACCTGTGGCTCGCGGATTCTCGAAGGCTACGTGTCACCGTTCAATGCCACGGTGATCAACCGGCTTCGTGCCGCGGGAGCCATGATCGCCTGCAAGGCGAATCTCGACGAGTTCGCCATGGGCTCTTCTACCGAACACTCCGCCTTCGGGCGGGTGAAGCATCCTGATGATCCGTCGCGCGTGCCTGGCGGGTCATCCGGCGGATCAGCCGCGTTGGTGGCCGCAGGCGTGGTGCCCGCGGCCCTCGGTTCGGAGACCGGCGGCTCGGTGCGCCAGCCGGCGAGCTTCTGCGGGATCGTGGGGATCAAGCCGAGCTATGGCCGGGTGAGCCGGTATGGCCTCGTTGCTTTCGGGTCCTCGCTCGATGCGGTGAGCACCTTCGGCCGCACGGTAGACGACGCAGCACGGGTCCTGGCCGCAATGAGCGGACACGATCCGCTCGATGCGACAACGATTGCCCAGCCGCCACTGGTGCTGGATCCGCCGCGACGTGACTTGAAGGGCCTCACCATCGGCCTACCCGCCGAGTATTTCCCGCGCGACCTGCACCAAGGAGTGCGGGCAGGTCTCGACCGGGCGATCAAGGCGGTGAAGGAGCTGGGCGCGACGATCAAAGAGGTCTCCCTGCCGCATACCCGCTATGCGGTGCCGACCTACTACATCATCGCTCCGGCCGAAGCCGCGGCGAACCTCGCGCGTTACGACGGAGTCCGCTACGGCCAGCGCCGAGTCGGACCGGCAGGCGATCTCCGCGCACTCTACCAGGCTACCCGCGGCCATGGGTTCGGTGCCGAGGTGCGTCGCCGGATTCTGATCGGAACCTATGTGCTGAGCTCGGGCTATTACGACGCCTATTACCGGAAGGCGCAACAGGTGCGCGCTCTGCTGGCCGAGGACTTCCGGCGCGCCTTCGACACCGGCTGCAACATGCTGCTGACGCCGACGACGCCAACTCCCGCTTTCAAGGCAGGCGAGAAGACCGAAGATCCGGTCGCGATGTACCTGGCGGACATCTTCGTTTGTCCAGTCAACCTGGCCGGTCTGCCCGCGGTGAGTTTCCCAGTCGGCCGATCGGAAGGTTTGCCGCTGGGTGCCCAGCTCATCGCGCCGAATTTCGCCGAAGCCAAAATGCTGAGCGCGGCGGCGGCCCTCGAATCGGCGGTTGACGCTGCCGCGGAGGTGCGCTGATGACCTGGGAAACGGTGATCGGCCTCGAGGTCCACGTTCAGCTGCTGACCAGGTCGAAGATGTTCTGTGGTTGCGCCAACAAGTTCGGGGCGCCTCCTAACACGCTGGTGTGCCCGGTGTGCCTCGGTCTGCCAGGGGCGCTCCCGGTGCCCAACGAACAGGCGATCCGTCTTGCGACTCAGGCCGCGAGGGCGCTGGGATGCACGGTGCACACGCGCAGCATTTTCGCCCGGAAGAATTACTTCTATCCCGATCTGCCCAAGGGATACCAGATCTCCCAGTTCGATCAGCCGCTTGCCACCGGTGGAACGATCTGGTGCGAGTCGCCCGAGCGGGGGCGGATCGGTATCGGCGTCACCCGGCTCCATCTCGAGGAGGATGCCGGCAAGTCGCTGCACGACCGGATCCCCGGGAAAACCGCGATCGACTTGAACCGGGCAGGAACTCCGCTGGTCGAGATCGTGAGTGAGCCCGACCTGCGCAGCCCGGCGGAGGCAAGGGCCTATCTCACAATACTCAAGCAGATCCTGGTCTACGCCGAGGTGAGTGACTGCAACATGGAGGAGGGAAGCCTCAGGGTAGACGCGAACATCTCGATTCGCCGCCCAGGCGACCCCAAGCTCGGCACCAAGGCGGAAGTGAAGAACATGAACAGCTTCGCCAACGTCGAGCGCGCGCTGATTGTCGAGCGCGATCGTCAGGTGGCGCTGCTCGAGAGTGGTGGCCGGGTGGAGCAGGTGACCATGCTGTTCAATGCTGCCTCGGGAACGGTGAAGCCGATGCGCTCCAAGGAAGAGAGCCACGACTATCGGTATTTCCCTGACCCGGATCTCCCGCCGTTGGTTCTCACTCAGAAATGGATCGAGGAACAACACGCGGCGCTGCCCGAGCTGCCTGAGCCGAAGCGGGAACGCTTCATGACCCGCTACGCCATCACCGCGTACGATGCCGGCGTGCTCGCCTCCGAGCGGCCGGTGGCGGATTATTTCGAGGCGGTGGTGGGAGCTGGAGCAGAAGCCAAATCGGCGGCCAACTGGGTGATGGGGGAGGCGATGAGCGGCTACAACGAGACCGGCCGATTCAGTGTGGGCGCCGAGCGGCTCTCGAAACTGATCGGTTTGGTCAAGGAAGGTGTGGTCAGTCTCCAGGCAGCGAAGCGAGTCTATCCCGAGCTGGTGGATGGAAACGAGGATCCCCGCGCCGTTGCCGAACGGCTGGGACTGATTCAGGTCGGCGATGCCGACGCGCTCGGTGCCTGGGTCGAGGATGTTCTCGCGGCCAACCCCTCCGAGGTGGAGCGCTTCCGGGGCGGGGAAGTCAAACTCATGGGGTTCTTCGTGGGGCAGGTGATGAAGAAGAGCGGGGGGAAGGCGGATCCGAAAGCTGTACAGCCCGTATTGGTTGAAAAGCTCAAGAACTAGTTCCGAGTTCCGAGTTCCGAGTTCCGAGTTCCGAGCTTCCGAGTGCAGGGCCGAGTACCGAGGCGCGCCTTTAAGTTTCGATAGTGCAAACTCGGAACTCGCAAACTCGGAACTACTGCCCCAATAACTGCAGGACCGAGACTGGATCCACGGTAACGACACCGTACCGCACCACCCAATGCAGATGCGGGCCGGTGACCCGTCCGCTCTTTCCTACCGCTCCAATGACCTGACCCCGCTCGACCGTGTCACCCTGCGCCACTGCGGTGTTGCTCAAGTGGAAGTAGGCTGAGACGAGTCCTTCGCCGTGGTCGAGATAGACCACTCGACCCGCCAGGTAGAAATCCGCCACCATTGCGACCACCCCACGATTGGTGGCCCGTACCGGATCTCCCACCGCACCGGCGAAGTCGGTGCCCAGATGCCGGCTCACCGCTTTGCCGTTGAACTCCCTTCCAGTGCCGAAGATGCTGGTGATCCGGCTGTCTCGTGGAGGCAGAAAGGGGTCCTGCCAAAGGCGCGGTGTGCTTTGAGCGCGAACTCCGATCTCTCGTGCGCGCGTTATCTCCTTGTCGATCCGGACCTGTGCCGCGCTATCCGGCTTCGCCATCGCTGGCGCGACACGAAGCTTCTCCATCGAGTAGTCGGGCTGACGCACGAACACGCTCGTGACAACGGTGTCCTGGGACCCATCGCCGTAAGAGACCCGGAGTGTGACAGGGAAGGAATCGGGGCCTTCGATGGGAATGCCGGCCAGTGCTTCGAAGCGTCCCACGCCGTGGGCCTCGAAATGGAGCGGCTCGCCTCCCGCGGTGCCGTCGACCAAGCTCCACGGCCGGTCAGTCGTTGCCGTGTCACTGGCGATCAGTCGTACCAGGCTCCCCCGAACCGGTCGTTCCGGCTCAACGCTGAGCAGTAAGGCTGGCGGGAGTTGAGAGGGCCTCGCAAAGAGCAGAAGCGCCGCGATCGCCAGCATGAGCGGATTCAGCTGTCGCGCCAGGGCGTCTTGACCCGGGCGGATGGCCAGAAATCAGGGTTCCGTTCCGGTAATCCGAATCGTTCCTGAGCGACGCCCTGAAGCCGCTTCGGATCCCGCCATGCCCCGGCGAGCAAGGCTTCCCTCCGCAGCCGCTTCGCCGTCCGCAACGCCTCCTCGCCGGAAGGATCCAGTTGCCGCGACTCGGCCTCCGGCTCAGCCAGCGTTCCCATCACATAGTCGAAGGAAAGTGAGACGTGCCGCTCGATGTCGTCGGCCGCAAGTTCCCAGCGGCTGTGTTGCTGTGCCACCTGAAAGGCGCGCTGCCATCCCTGCGACTCGGTGAGGTGAACCATGCCGCGGAACAACCGCCGGTTGGTGCGAACGCTGAAAATGGTCGGGGCGAGAATCTGATCCAGGTGGGTATCGGCCGGAGTGTGGTCCAGCAGGATCACCTCTTTGGCGGTGCGGGCAAACTCGTCACCCAGCGGAGTTTCGAAGCGGCTCTCCCAATAGGAGTGGCCAAAGCCGCTCGTCGTACTGGTCAATAAGAGCTGCCGGGGCACAAAGTAGTTATGTGCCACCGTGTCGGCCGCGAGATGACAGAGATATCCCAGGCCAAACGCCCGCAGCGCGTCGATCTTCGCGTGATCGTAGATCTGCTGGCCAACATGCCAGGAGTGGCAGTGCCGCCCGACCGGCGCGTACTTCTTCGCGATGGAGGTGTCCGCTGCGATGTTGCCGTAGAGAAAATCAAAGGGAAAGGCCCGGAGGAGATCGCCAATTGGCGAGGGGAGGATCCCCAGGTTCGCCAGGACCGACTCGCCGAGGTAGATGTGGGTGCCCGGCGTCCAGGCGTACAGGTGATTCGGGACGATCAGGGTGACGAGGCCGAAACCGAGCAACAGGAGGGCGGAGCGCCGGAGAATCAACGGTGTTTACCCGCGCCGAGCAGGCGGCGCACCCAGCGGTACCAGGAGGCCCGCGTGCGGAAGCTGCGGAGTGTTGTAGCGACATCCAGCGCGGTTTCCTCGATCTCGCTCTCGAGTACGTCGTAGACCGCTTCGAGGTCGATCAGGCGGTCCTTCACCTTCATCCGCAGTGCGCGACTCGCCTCGACCACGTCTTCCGCCTCGTTGCCCACTTTGGCGGCGAGCTGACGGGCCTCATCGCCCAGGAGGTGGACCGAATCGAGCGCGGGCGCCAAGTCCTTCCGCAGGTTCTCCACCGCCCGGCCCAGGTTTTCGATCTGCCCGGCAGCGGCCTTCGCAGTGGCAGCGATGACCAGAGCGATCGCGGCGAAGCTGCCCGCAATAATCACCAGGGAAATCGCAATGGTGGGCCCGACCCATCCCGCAACCGTGATCACGGTGTCCTGAAGCAGCAACATCTTCCCAAGATAACCGTGGCGCTTGACGATGCCACCGGCCGTCGTGACCTTTGGCCATGCCTCCACGCTTCCAGGTCCGCGGCGGGCGACCCCTCCGCGGAACCGTCTTGCCCGCCGGCAACAAGAACGCGGCGCTTCCTGCACTCACCGCCACCCTCCTCGCCGACGGCCCGGTGACGCTGAACAACGTCCCGCGGATCCGCGACGTGGAAACCATGATCGCGCTGCTTGTGGATCTCGGCGCTGAAGTCGACTGGCACGGAACCAACACCCTGCGAGTTGACGCGCGCGCGGTACGCCCCAAAGCGCTCGATCCCGCCCTCTGCGCCCGGATCCGGGCTTCTATCCTGCTGGCCGGACCACTGCTCGCCCGGTTCGGCTCGGTCACCTTGCCACCGCCGGGTGGAGACGTCATCGGCCGACGCCGGGTGGATACCCACTTCCTCGCGCTGGAGCAGCTGGGCGCGGAGCTGACGGTCGGCGAGAGCTACAAGCTTGAAAGCAAGAGGCTGACAGGCGCCGAAATCTTCCTGGACGAACCGAGCGTAACCGGAACCGAGAACGCGCTGCTTGCCGCGGTCATGGCGCATGGCCGTACCGTCCTCCGCAATGCCGCCGCCGAACCGCACGTGCAGGATGTCGCGCGCCTCCTCATTGCGATGGGCGCGTCGATCGAAGGAATCGGCACCAACGTCTATACCATTGAGGGCGGTCGCCCTCTTGGCGGCTGCGAATTCACCATTGGCCCCGATCACATCGAAATCGCGAGCTTCATCGGGCTTGCAGCAGTCACCGATGGAGCGATCACGATCGAGGGCGTCCGGTCCGATGATCTGCGCAGCACCCTGCTCGGCTTCGAACGGCTGGGCGTCCGCCCGCGGGTGGACGGGCAACGGCTGGTGGTTGACTCCGGGCAAGAGCGCCGGATCCGTCCCGACCTGGGAGGCCACGTTCCCAAACTCGAGGATGGTCCCTGGCCCGCGTTCCCCGCGGATGCGATGTCCATCGCCGTGGTGACCGCCACCCAATGCGAAGGAATGGTGCTGATCTTCGAGAAGATGTTCGAGTCGCGGCTGTTCTTTGTGGACAAGCTCATCGGAATGGGTGCCCGGATTGTCCTCTGCGATCCCCATCGCCTCGTAGTGTCGGGTCCGTCCCAGCTCCGTGGTGGCACGGTGGAGTCTCCCGACATTCGCGCCGGCATGGCCATGCTGCTCGCCGCCCTGGCCGCCGAAGGCACCAGTACTATTCACAACGTTGGCCAGATCGAGCGGGGGTACGAGCAGATCGATTCCCGGCTCCGAGCGCTTGGGGCGGAAATTGAGCGATTCGAATAAGAGAAAAGGGAGAGGACTGAGGACAGAGGTAAAAGGCTCGACCGGATGAAGCGGAAACCCTCAGTCCTCAGTCCTCAGTTCTCAGTCCTTCGCGAAGCGCCCGTCGCGGGCCCCGTGCCCCGGTTCGAAATCCCGGACTGGCGGGAGCGCTTCGGGGTCGTTGCCGGAATCACTGGACGGGGCAACGAGGAGGGCAGGGGATTCGACCTCGGCCTCTGGACCGATGCCCCGGTGCACGACGTGATGACCAGGTGGAGGACGTTCAGGCGGACGGAGCCCGGCTTCGATGCGACGGTTCTGGGGAACCAGGTGCATCAGGCGGCCGTCCAATTCCACGCTTCGGGCAAAGGTTGGATTCAGCTGGAGGGTCTGGACGGTCACGCGACGTCAACCAAGGGCATTCTGCTCTCGGTAACCGTCGCTGACTGCATCCCTGTCTACCTCCTGGATCCCGTGAAGAAGGCCGTGGCTCTCCTGCACGCCGGTTGGCGGGGCACCGCTGGTCGTATCCTCGCCCAGGGAGTCGAGACCTTGAGTGAAGCTGTAGGATCTGATCCAGCTGATTTGGTAATACACTGTGGTGTAGGTATTTGCGGCAACTGCTATGAAGTAGGTTCTGAAGTCATGGAAGGCTGTGGAAAAGCTGCCGAAGGCTCCGGGCCATGGCATTTGGACCTGCGCTCCGTGCTGGCCGAGCAGGCGGCACTTATGGGGATCGGCTCCGTGTCGGTTTCCGAATGGTGCTCAGCCCACGACGCCCGCCACTTCTATAGTCACCGCCGATCCGGCGGAGCCGATGGGCGAATGGTCGCGTATTTGGGGATGCCCAGTAGCCCCTAACTGCGGGAAGTCGGTAGTGGTTAGGTAGTGGGGAGTAGGTGGTAGGGAGTGGGGCCCCACCACCCACCACCTACGCCCTACTTCCTACAACCTACTCCCCAGTCCCCACTCCCACTCGCCCCGTCACCCCCCCCGCATCGCAATTGACGAATCCGCCCTCCGACACTAGACTTACGCCGCTGTTCGGGGATCTCCGAGCGGGGGTCGCAGGACGAGTGGGGGAGTTCCCCCACATTTTTTTTCTAAGTCCTGATGCCTTCCCAGCCACTGCTCGACCCGGTCCGCCGCCACGTCGCCGCCATGGGGTTCGAGTTAATCGAATTCCATCTGGGCGGCCCGCCGCAGCGCCCCCTGATTCAGGTCAGGATTGATCGCCCGGATAGCACGCCCGGGCACGGCGTAACCGCCGAGGATTGCGTCCAGGTGAGTCGTTCCCTGGCACGCGTGCTCGAGGCGGAGGCCGAGCCTGGCGCCCGTTATTTGGTGCAGGCTTCCTCGCCGGGGTTCGAGCGACCGGTCCGTTTCGTCGAACACTGGCGACGTTACCTGGGCCGGGAGGTACGAGTGAAGGCACGCGGGCTATCCGGGCATCCGCGCGCCACGGTAGTCGCAGTGCCCGACGATGATCATGTCCAGCTTCGCCTCGCTGACGGCGAGCCTTATCTGCTCGCGCTGGAGCATCTCAAGGAGGCGACCCTGTTGATGGACTCGGCCTCCTGAGGCCGCGAGAGGGAGAAGAGGATGTCCGCTTCGGCAGAAGTCCTGGCCGCAATTCGCGAGTTATCGACCACCAAACAGCTCGACCGCAACGAGCTGCTGGAGCTGCTGCGCGACGGTATTCACGCGGCGCTGGTCCGGCGTTACGGCCCCAATGTCCGCTTCGAGCTCAGCTTCGATGAGCTCAAAGGCACGATTCGCATCGTCCGCCTGAGACAGGTGGTCGAGGCGGTCGAGGATTCGAGCGCGCAGGTGTCCCTCGAGGAAGCCCAGTACGAAGATCCCGAGTTCGCGCCCGGCGACATGCTGGAAGAGGATGTTCCCTTCGCCGAGTTCGGCCGGTTGGCGGTGCAGGCCGCGAAGCAAAGGATCATCCAGCGGGTGCGCGAAGGCGAGCGGACCCGGATCCGCGAAGAGTTTGCCGGCAAGGTCGGCGAGCTGCTTTCGGGAGAGGTCCAGCAGATCGAGCGCGGCAAGCTGGTGATCATGCTCAACAAGTTTCGGGAGGCGGAAGCCATCATTCCGTACCGGGAACAGAATCACCGGGAGAAATTCCACCAGGGCGACACCATCCGCGCGGTGCTGAAGCGGCTCGAGGAAACCCCCAAGGGGCCGCGGCTCATTCTCTCCCGCGCCGATCCGCTCTTCGTGAAGGCGCTGTTCAAGCTGGAAGTCCCCGAAATTCAGCAGGGCGTAGTCGACATCCGGGCGTGGGCCCGCGAAGTCGGCAGCCGTACCAAGATCGCGGTCATCTCCCGCGATGACGCCATCGATCCGGTCGGCGCCTGCGTGGGGCTCAAGGGTTCCCGAGTGCAAGCCGTGGTGAACGAGCTGGGTGGCGAGCGCATCGACATCGTGCCGTGGTCTCCCGATCCGGAACGCTTCGCGCGACTGGCGCTGGCTCCGGCCCGGGTGGCGAAAGTGTTCTCCGATCCGGAGAGCAAGACGATCCAGGCGGTGGTTGATGAGGATCAGCTCTCGCTGGCGATCGGTCGCAACGGGCAGAACGTGCGCCTCGCCTCCGAGCTCACAGGGTGGAAGATCGATCTCTACTCCAGCCGTGAATGGCTGGAGCGCGGTGGAGAGGGACCGCTGTTCGCCCCGCTCCCGCCAGAAGACGAGTCGGTCACCCAGGTGCCGCTGACGGAGCTGAAGGGTCTTTCTCCGGAGCTGCTCGCCATCCTGAACAGTGCGGGGTACCAGACCCTGAACGACGTGCTCGATCTCGAGCGCGACGAGGTGGCACAGTTGCCGGGCATGACCCAGGAGCGGGCCGATCAGCTGATGGCGCTGCTCGCCGAACTGACCGACGAGGACAGCGACGACGGCCGCGGCGGATCCTGATCGGCTCCTCCGCCTCCTGGGCCTCGGCTACCGGGGCCGCAAGGTGGTGATTGGGGTCGATCGAGTGCGGGCTGGACTCCAGGCCGACCGGTTCGCCTGTCTGGTGCTGGCCTCTGATGCCAGCCCCCGAGCGATGGAAAAGGTGGTTCGGCTGGCAACTGCCCGTAGGGTACCGCTCTTACGCGGTCCCGCGGCCGGTGAGATCGGCCGGCAATTGGGGAAGCCGGGAATCATGGTGGCAGGAGTGGTAGATCGAGCGCTGGCTCGTGGACTCGCAGCCGCGAGTGGCAGCTCGTTCCAGACGGAGGGTTGATGGTCAAGACCAGAGTGCACGACCTCGCGGCAGAGTTCGGGGTCTCGGCGGAACAGGTAATGGGGATGCTCAAGGACATGGGCATCTTCGTGCGCAGCCACATGTCGGGGCTGGAGGATGGACAGGTGTCCGCGGTACGGGTGCGCTGGGAGCGCGAGAAGCGGAAAGCGGCCGATGAGCCGGCGCCGAAGAAGGGCCGCCGCAAGGCTGCCAAGGCGGCCGCCCCGCCCGAGCCGGTCGTGGAGAGCGGAAAGCCGACCAAGCGTCGTCGCACCGCGGCCGAGGTCGCTCAGTCTGAAGCGCAGGCCGAAGCCGAACGCGCTGCCGAAGCGCTGGCCATGGACCTGATTCGTCCGATCGAGCGCCCAGTCGAGACCGCGTTGCCCGCTTCGCTGGAAGAGCGCGCGAAGGCCCTCTTCAAGGATCTGCCTCCGACAGCTGGAGATACTGGCGAGTCGGAAGCTCCAACTGCGACCGAGCCGGTCGCGGCTTCACTGTTCCCGCCGGTCTCGCGTCCGGCTGAAGCTCCGCCCTCGCCTCCGCGTCCCTCGGTGCCCGGTCGGACTCCGGTAATTCCGACCCGCGTGCCGCGGCCGGCCGCACCTCAGGGCGGTCGCCCCCCTGGTCCGTCCCGTCCCCGTCCCGTGTTCAGCAGCAGCGCACCGCCGGCCCCGGGTCAGCGCGGTTCCGGTCCCCCTCAGCGTGGTTCCGGTCCCCCGCAGCGCGGTTCGGGTCCCAGCGTCCCCGGTGGTCCTGCCACCGGCGAGCGGGGTCGCAATTTCGGCCCCGATGCCGAGAAGGGCGGCGGACGTAAGAAGGGGAAGAAGGGCCGTAAGTCTTCCGTGGACCAGGAAGCGGTGCAGGCGAACATCCTCAAGACACTGCAGGGGATGCGCGGTGGAGTGGGCCGGAAGGGCCGCGGCCGCGATATGACCGGGTACCAGGAGCAGCTCGCTCGCGCGGCCGAAGAGAAGGAACGGGAGAAGACGCGGGTCAGGGTCAACGAGTTCATCTCGGTGTCCGAGCTGGCCGACCTCATGAAGGTGCCCGCGACCCAGATCGTGCAGCTCGCGTTCAAGGAGCTGGGTCTGATGGTCACGGTGAACCAGCGGCTCGACTTCGATCAGATCGAGTTGATCGCTTCCGAGTTCGGCTTTCAGGCAGTCAAGGAGGAGGAGTACGCCGCCGACCTCGCCACCGAGCAGACCCAGACCGACGAAGATGAGACCACTAACCCGCGGCCGCCGGTGGTCACCATCATGGGCCACGTCGACCACGGTAAGACCTCGCTGCTGGACTACATCCGGAAGGCGAACGTGGTGGCCGGTGAGGCGGGCGGAATCACCCAGCACATCGGTGCCTATCACGTCACGCTGCCCAGCGGCAAGGAAATCACCTTCCTTGACACGCCGGGCCACCAGGCCTTCACCGCCATGCGGGCCCGCGGTGCGCAGGTGACGGACATCGTGGTCCTCGTCGTCTCGGCCGAAGACGCGGTGATGCCGCAGACGGTCGAAGCGATCAGCCACGCCAAGAATGCCGGTGTCCCGCTGATCGTCGCGATCAACAAGATCGATCTCCCCGCCGCCAACGTGCAGAAGGTCAAGCAGGACCTGTTATCCCACAACGTGGTGCTGGAGGAGTTCGGTGGGACGGTGCTGGCGACCCCGATCTCGGCCAAGAAGGGAACCGGGGTAGACAAGCTGCTCGAGCAGATCCTGCTGCAGGCGGAAATCCTCGATCTGCGCGCCAATCCCGACCGCGCCGCATCCGGCGCCGTGATCGAAGCCACGCTGGACCCGGGCAAAGGGCCGCTGGCCACCATCCTGGTGCAGCGCGGCACCCTGAGGGTGAGCGACAACTTCATCAGCGGCAAATTCTCCGGCAGAGTCAAGGCGCTGTTCGACGAGCGCGGCAAGAACATCAAGGAGGCCGGACCTTCGATTCCGGTGCAGATCCTCGGATTCGAGGGCACTCCGTCCCCGGGTGACACCTTCCTGGTGGTGGCCGATGCGGTGGAAGCGCGGGAGATCGCGCAGAAGCGGCAGCGGCTGGACCGGGAGGCGCAGAACCGCCGCACCACGCGCGGTGGCACTCTCGAAGACCTCTCCCGCCAGCTGGCCCAGGGCCAGATCGGCGCGTTGCGACTCATCATCAAGGCCGACCAGGGCGGCCCGGCCGAGGCGTTGGCCGACGCGTTGGCCCAGCTCAGCACGGGCGAAGTGCGAGTGGACATCGTCCTTCGGGGGGTCGGCTCGATCAGCGAGAGCGACGTCCTGCTGGCCAAGGCCTCCGGAGCCATCGTCATCGGCTTCCACGTGCGGCCCGACGCCGGAGCCCGCGCTGCGGCGGAACGGGAATCGGTGGACATCCGAACCTACCGCATCATCTACGAGGCGGTGGACGATGTACGGGCGGCCCTCGAAGGCTTGCTCAAGCCGGAATCGAAGGAAACCGTCCTGGGCGATGCGCAGGTGCTGCAGCTGTTCAAGGTGAGCAAGGTTGGCACCATTGCCGGTTGCATGGTGAGGAACGGGACGATTCAGCGCACCGGCCGGGTCCGCGTGGTCCGGGACGGAGTCCAGATCTACGACGGGACCATCTCGAGTCTCAAGCGCTTCAAGGACGACGTGAAGGAAGTGCGCGAAGGGCTCGAGTGCGGTATCGGTGTCGAGAACTTCAACGACCTCAAGGTCAGCGACATGATCGAGAGCTACCGTGTGGAGGAAGTGAAGCGGACCCTGGCCGGAAGCGCGGCGGGGTCGGGGACGGGGTGAGGGGATTGCTGATTGCCGATTGCAGATTGCTAATTGAAAAAGCGGGGTTGCGATCAATCAGCAATCAACAATCAGCAATCAGCAATTCTTCGATATGTACACTGCCGTCCAAACCTGGATCCTCCATCTCGAGGGCTGCCAGTCGCTCAAGGACAAGCGGTCGGTGCTTCAGTCCCTGAAGGCAGATCTCAGGCGGCTCAATGTCTCGGTGGCGGAAGTCGGAGCGCAGGACCTGTGGCAGCGCGCCGAGCTTGCCTGCGCCGCTGTGGGGTCGGACCGGCGGGTCGTGGACGAGATGCTGCGAACAGCGGACGGCATCGTCGAGGCGGCCGATGGCGTCCGCATCATTGATACGGTGGTGACGCAGGTATGAAGGGACCATCCCGGCGGCCGGAACAAATGGCCGAAACGGTACGGCAAGTGGTGAGCGAGGCGCTGCTCACCGAGGTGCGCGACCCGCGGATCAACATGGTCACGGTGACTCATGTCGTGGTCAGTAACGAGCTGTCGTGGGCCACGGTGAGCGTCAGCGTGATGGGCGAGGAACCCGACAAGGTGCGAGCGCTGGAAGGGCTCCGCAGCGCGGCGGGCTTCTTTCGGTCGAAGCTGGGGAAGGCGCTGCACACCCGCATCGTCCCGGAAGTGAAGTTCGAGCTCGATCGGGGTCTGGAGCATGCCGCCCGGATCAACGCGGTGCTGGCCGAGCTCAAGCGGGAGGATCCGGCCTGAGGTCAGGCGCGCTGCTGGTGGACAAGCCGGTTGGACCCACTTCGCACGACGTGGTGACCCGGGTCCGGCGCGCGCTCCGCATGAAGGCGGTTGGACACACCGGCACCCTGGATCCGTTCGCGAGCGGGCTGCTGGTGATCCTGCTCGGTCGCGCGACGAGGTTGGCGCAGTTCGTGGAGCGGCACGATAAGACCTATCTCGCGACGGCGAGACTCGGCGTGAGGACCACGACCGACGACCTCACCGGTGAAGTGATAGAGGAAGAAAACCGCCGAGCCGCCGAGCCCCCGAGCCGCCGAGCCGTCGAAGCAACCCTCAACGGCTTCCTCGGCCTGCAGAAGCAACGGCCGCCGGCATTTTCGGCGCGGAAGATCGGCGGGGAACGAAGCTATCGTCTGGCCAGGCGCGGCGTGATGCTGCAGCTGCCCGAGTCGGATGTAACGGTGCACGCGTTGGAGCTGATGGACTTTCGCTTTCCGGAGCTGGTGTTCCGGACTCGGGTGACTGCCGGCACCTACGTTAGGGCTCTCGCCCGCGATATCGGCGAGGTGTTGGGAACCGGAGCCCATTTGACTGCGCTCCGACGGGAAGCAATCGGAACCATGCGGGTCGAGCAGGCCGTGTCGATCGAGGCGCTCAGTCCGGAAACCCCGATTCTGGCGCCGCTCTCGGTACTGGGGCACCTGCCGAGGATCGACCTGAGCGAGGCGCAGGTGACCGACGTGGGTCATGGACGCGCAGCGCAGATCGAGCCCGAGTTCTCAGCCAGCGGTTCGGTCGCAGGTGTGGGAGAGGGGGACCGGCTGATCGCCGTGGGGCGGGTCGAGGACAAGCTGTTCCGTCCCGAAGTGGTACTGGAGCCCGCGGAGAGCTGATGGCCTTCTTGCCCGAGTATCCGAACGGCACGACGGTGACCGTCGGCATGTTCGATGGAGTGCACCGGGGGCATCAGGCGGTTCTTCGCGAGATCGTGGATCGGGCACGCGCCGCGGGGCGGAAGAGCGTGCTGGTCACCTTCGAGCCGCATCCGCTCGAGGTGGTGAATCCCCAAGCCGCGCCACCGCTTCTCACCTCGGGAGCGGAACGCCGGGAGGCGCTGGCCCAGACCGGACTGGACTACGTCGTGTTCCTCCGGTTCGACCGGGAGTTGGCGAGTTACAGCCCGGAGCGGTTCGTCCGGGAAGTGCTGATCGGCCGCTGCCGCATGCGCGAGCTGGTGATCGGTCACGATCACGGCTTCGGGCGGGGACGGAGTGGTGACGTCGAGACCCTGCGACGGCTTGGCGCCAGTGATGGCTTCACAGTGGACGTGGTCGGTCCGGTGGAGTTGGGTGGCCACCCGGTCTCCAGCACCCAGATCCGTCGCGCCGTCGCGGGCGGCGACCTGGCCAGCGCGCAACGGCTGCTCGGGCGGCCCTATTCAGTGAGCGGAGTCGTGGAACGCGGGGCAGGACGGGGCAGAACGATCGGAGTGCCCACGATCAACCTGGGTGGATTCCCCGCGAGGAAGTTGCTGCCGCCGGACGGGGTCTACGCCGCGACAGTAGAGTGGGCCGGAGGCAGGGCCGGAGGAATGCTCAATCAGGGGCCCAAGCCGACGTTCGGCGACCTGCGGCGAAGCGTGGAGGTGCACCTCTTCGGCGTGGACGCGAATCTCTACGGGCAGTGGGTGAAGGTCGAGTGGGTGGAGCGGCTGCGCGACGTGATGACCTTCGCGTCGCCGGAGAAACTGGTGGAACAGTTGCAGCGTGACCGGGCGGACGCAGCGACGGCACTGAGCCGAATCACTGCTGACCCGCGTCATGTCTCACATACCTGACAAGGACGATGTTCGATTCCATTCGATCGCGCGTAATCATCATCGCGTTGCTCATCATCGGCTCCATCGTCGCGCTCATTCCGCGCAACACGACGATCCGGGAGCGCGACGTCAATACCGGTGTCATGCGCGACACGACGGTGCGCCGGGTTCCGCTCAAGCTGGGTCTCGACCTCCAGGGTGGAATGCACCTTGGCCTCGAGCTCGACCAGTCGAGCCGCGTCTCGGCCGACCCTTCGCGGGACCTCGACCTGGCCCTCACCGTGCTGCGCAAGCGGATCGACGAGTTCGGCGTTACCGAGCCGCTGATCCAGAAGCAGGGCGATGACCGGATCATCGTGGAACTGGCGGGCATCACCGATCCCGCGCGCGCCAAGGCCATCGTGCAGCGGAGCGCCTTCCTCGAGTTCCGCATCACCGACCGGAGCGAGGCTCTGGAGAAGGCGCTCCCCGCTCTGGACCGGGCACTGCTACGCGCCGGGGTAAAGCCTGCCGCAGGCGCCCCGACCCAGCCGAGCGCCGTCACCCAGCTGCTCCAGGGCGATACCAGTAAGAAAACTGCCGCGACCGATACCGGCGTCGTGGTTGGCGGCGTCCTGAGCAGCCTGATCCAGAGTGGTGCCCAGGCGGGATATTCGCCCGTTCCGGGGGAATACCTCGTGAAGGAGACCGCGTTTCCCCGGGTCGATAGCCTGCTGCACCTCCCCGAAGTGCTATCCGCATTGCCGCGGAACCTCGTGCTGCGGTGGGCCTCGAGTCCAACCAGCGTGGGCGCCGAGTCCTACCGACTGCTCTATTCACTGGAGGACCGGGCGATCGTCACCGGTCAGAATCTGGTGGATGCCAAGGAGGAGATCGATCCGCTCACCAGCGGCCCGATCGTCACCTTCGAGCTCGACCGGACCGGCGCCCGCAAATTCGGCGATGGCACCGGACGGAACATCGGTAACTACATGGCGATACTTCTGGATGACCGGGTGCAGGGCAGGCCACCGGTGATTCAGAGCCGGATCGACCGGCGCGGGCAGATTACCCTGACCGGCCGCACCTTCCAGGAGGCGCGTGACCTGGCCCTGACACTGAGAGCCGGCGCGCTGCCGATTCCTCTCAAGGTGGTTGACTACCGTCAGGTCGGTGCGAGCCTGGGGCAGGACTCGATTCGAAAGGGCATCACCGCCGGCGTGGTCGGCAGCATCATCGTGATTCTGATCATGATCGGGTACTACCGGGTCGCCGGAATTCTCGCGGTCTTTGCCCTGGCGATCTACATCCTGTTTACCCTGGGCGGGCTCGCGTCGCTGGACGCGACACTCACGCTGCCCGGCCTCGCCGGTATCGTGGTCTCGATCGGCCTCGCGGTAGACGCGAACGTGCTGATCTTTGAACGGATACGCGAAGAGCTGGCGCTGGGGAAGACGGTCCGCCTGGCGATTGATGAAGGCTTCAAGCGGGCGTGGAACGCGATCGTGGACTCCAACGTCTGCGCCATCGTAACCGCCTTGCTGCTCTACCAGTTCGGTACCGGTCCGGTGAAGGGCTTTGCGGTCACCCTCACCCTGGGCACCCTCGCCTCGATGGTGACGGCCATTTTCGTCACCCGCACCTTCTTCATGATCTGGCTTGAGCGCCGGCCGAACATGACCACGCTGAGTATCTGACCCATGCGCCGCGTCTTCACTAACACCAAGATCGATTTCATCGGGGTACGCCGGTACGCCTACATCTTCACGGCGATCTGGTTTGTCCCCGGACTGATTCTCCTGCTCATTCGTGGGCTCAACTACAGCATCGAGTTCACGGGAGGCACTCTGGTGCAGATCGCCAGCCAGGTGCCCGTGGACGTCAGCAAACTGCGTAGCGCCCTGGATCACGAGGGAGTGCCCGGGGCAGAGATCCAGTCATTCGGCGCCGATAGCGAGTACGTGGTTCGAGCGCGGCTCAGCAAGGAGGCGCCCGACCAGGACAACACCGACGCGACGGTGAGCGCCGTCCGGAAGGCGCTGGATTCGAGCCTGGGCGAGGGCAAGTACACCATCGGCCGCACCGAGGCCGTGGGGCCCAAGGTGGGCGGTGAGCTTCGCCAGAAGGCCCTGACCGCGATTCTGCTCGCGTTCGGTGCCATCCTCATCTATCTCGCGGTCCGGTTCGAGTGGCGCTTCGGCCTGTCGTCCATTCTCGCCACGGCGCACGACGTGCTTGGCACGGTCATCTTCATCAGCGTTCTCCACCTCGAGGTCAGTCTCGTGGTCGTTGGCGCGGTGCTGTCGGTGCTGGGTCTCTCGCTCAACGAGACCATCATCATCTTCGACCGGGTGAGAGAGAACGAGCGGCATCGTCGCTATCCCGATCTCCGCACCACGCTCAACCGGTCCATCAACGAGACGCTGCCCCGCACCGTGCTGACCCACGGCACCGCGCTCGCCACGATGATGACGCTGGCAATCTTCGGCGGCGAGGTGATCCGCCCCTTCGCCCTCGTCATGTTCTTCGGCGTCTTCACCGGCATTTTCTCGTCGATGTTCATCGCCCCGGCCGTCCTGCTTTACATCCGTCGCCGCTGGCCGCCCGTCGGCGCCGCGGCGCCACGGTCGACCCGCGCCCCCGCGGGCCGCGCCGCCCAGCCCGTGGGGTAAGAGGCTGATCGACACCCACTGCCACCTCGCCGATCCGGCCTTCGACCCGGATCGGGAGGGTGTGCTGGAGCGTGCGTGGGCGGCTGGTGTCGAGCACGTCGTGGTGATCGGGGAAACCCCGGCGACCGCCGAGAAGGCACTGGGGCTGGCGGCGACCGACGCTCGTCTCTCGTCGACTGCCGGTGTTCATCCCCACGAAGCGCGGCACTGGACCTCCGAGACCGAGGCCTGGCTTGCGCAGCAACTGCGGGATCCGCGGGTGGTCGCGGCCGGCGAGATGGGGCTGGACTACCACTACGACCATTCTCCGCGCGAGGTGCAGCGGGAGGTCTTCGATCGCCAGCTCGGCCTCGCCACGGCGGCGAGTCGTCCGGCCGTGATCCACGCGCGTGAAGCGGACGACGATGTAGCCGCCATCCTGCGCAACCACCCTCGGGCGACTGCGATCCTTCATTCGTTCAGCAGCGGGCCGGCCCTCTTGCGGGCCGGGCTGGATCTCGGTCACTATGTGTCGTTCAGTGGGATGATCACTTTCAAGGGCTGGCGGCTCGATGCGGCGATCCAGGAGGTCCCGCTCGATCGCCTGCTGGTGGAGACCGACGCCCCGTATCTGGCGCCGGTACCTCACCGGGGCCGGCGCAACGAACCGGCGTTTGTAGAGAGGACGGCGGCGCGTCTCGCCGAGGTGCGGGGCCGCCCGCTGCAGGAAATGCTGGAATTGACCAGCGCGAACGCCGCGCGGGTATTCGGTCCGAGATTGAATCCCGGTGAGGAGCCGTCTCGCAAATGACCAAGGTCCCAACCGACATCGAAATCGCCCAGGCAGCCAAGCTCCGTCCCATCGGCGACGTTGCGGCCGAGCTCGGCCTGGGGCCCGACGAGTTCCTGCCCTATGGCCGGCACAAGGCGAAGATCACCGCCGAGGCCATCTCCAAGCGAAAACCGTCAGGCCGACTCGTCCTGGTGACGGGCATCAGTCCGACTCCGGCAGGGGAAGGCAAATCCACCGTCACGGTGGGAGTCGCCCAGGCGATGCGACGGCTCGGCAAGAAGGTGGTTGTCTGCATCCGCGAGCCCTCGCTGGGCCCCGTGTTCGGCGTCAAAGGCGGCGCGGCCGGTGGTGGGTATGCGCAGGTGGTCCCGATGGACGAGATCAACCTGCATTTCACCGGCGATTTTCACGCGATCACCTCGGCGCACAACCTGCTTTCCGCGATGCTGGACAATCACCTGCATCAGGGGAACGCTCTCGGCCTCGATCTCCGCCGGATCACCTGGCCCCGCACCATCGACATGAATGACCGGGCGCTGCGCTCGATCATCGTTGGAATGGGGGGCCTGAACGGGGGGCCCACCCGGGAAGACCGCTTCGTCATCGTGCCGGGCAGCGAGATAATGGCAATTCTCTGCCTCGCCACCGATCTCCAGGATCTGGAGCGGAGACTCGCGAGCATCATCGTCGGTCTGACCCGGGATCGGAAACCGGTTCGAGCCGGCGACCTTAAGGCCTCGGGCGCGATGACCCTGCTGCTCAAGGACGCCATTCTCCCCAACCTGGTGCAGACTCTGGAGGGCGGTCCGGCCCTGGTGCACGGCGGCCCCTTCGGGAACATCGCGCACGGTTGCAATTCGCTCGCAGCTACCAAGCTCGGCCTCTCGCTCGGCGAGATCGTGCTGACCGAGGCCGGGTTCGGCGCGGATTTGGGCGCGGAGAAATTCTTCGACATCAAGTGCCGCTTCGGCGGGCTCAAGCCTGAGGCGGCGGTAGTCGTCGCGACGGTGCGGGCGCTCAAGATGCACGGCGGGGTCAAGAAGGAGAATTTGGGGAATCCGGATGTTGCGGCACTGGTGCGCGGCCTGGTGAACCTGGAAGCCCATGTGAAGAACGTGCAGAAATTCGGGGTGCCGGTCGTCGTCGCACTCAATCGCTTCCTCTCGGATACCGAGGAGGAGCAGAAGGCGGTGCTGGAGGCCGCCCGGAGCTGGAATGCGCGAGCGGCGCTGAGTGACGTCTGGGCTCGGGGTGGGGAAGGGGGCGAGGACGTGGCGAAGGAGATTCTGCAGACTCTGGCCGAAGGCAAGGCCAACTTCAAGCCGATCTACGACGCATCGCTGCCCATCAAGCAGAAGATCCAGACCATCGCCATGCAGGTCTACGGCGCTGAAGGCGTCACCTTCTCGGCGACTGCGGACAAGTCGATCCAGCAATGTGAGGACATGGGGCTGGGCCAGACGCCAGTCTGCATGGCCAAGACCCAATATTCCTTCAGCGACGATCCCACGAAACTGGGCCGGCCAACCGGCTTCAAGATCAACGTTCGCGATGTATATGCTTCGGCTGGCGCGGGCTTCGTCGTTGCGCTGGCCGGGGAGATCATGACTATGCCGGGTCTCAGTAAGACCCCGTCGGCCGAGGCGATTCGAGTGCATGAGGATGGTCGGATAGAGGGACTGTTCTGATAAAAACGGTTGTAGGGAGTAGGTGGTGGGGAGTGGGCCCTACCACCGACCACCTACAACCCACCACCTACAACCCACCACCCACTCCCAATTCGATCGACTCATATGACTTCGATTAAGCCCGTCGCCACGAGCCACGCACCCAAGGCCATCGGGCCGTACAGCCAGGCTACCGTGGTTAACGGGATGGTGTACACGGCAGGCCAGATTGCGTTCGACCCGACCACCATGGAAGTCGTCACTGGAGGAATTCGGGAGCAGACCGAGCGGGTGCTCGCGAATCTTCAGGCCGTGCTCAAGGCGGCGGGATCTGATTTGTCAAAAGTGGTCAAGACCACCGTGTTCCTCGTGGACATGGCCGACTTCACCGCGATGAATGAGGTCTACGCCGCCGCCTTCGGCGATCACAAACCTGCGCGGTCTACCGTGGCCGTCGCGGGCCTGCCGCGAGGCGTGAGGGTGGAGATTGATGTCATTGCGAAAGCTTAGAATTGCAGATTGAAAATTGACGATTGCAGATTGAAAAACCTGATCGCTCTGCCCTTTCAGAAATCTTCAATCTGCAATCTTCAATCTGCAATTATCTTCCTTCTCACTGAGCTCTCCCTGCATCCCACACATGGGGGTGGATCGGGCCTGGTGGCCTGGCCGGTCTTCAAAACCGCGACGGAGGCGCCTCCGGCGGCTCCGGTGGGTTCGATTCCCACACGCTCCCGCCACCCCGCCCGGGAAAGGACTCCCGCCTCGTGAGCACGCTGCTCCTCGTGAACCCCGCCGCCGGCGGTGGGCGGGCAGCGCGCCTCGCGAACGAAGTCGCCGCCGCGGCGCGCGATGCGTGGGGCGAGGTGGTGTTACTGGAAACCCGGGCGCCAGGTCACGGTACCGAACAGGTTCGTGACGCCGTGCGGCAAGGGGCGAGGAGAGTAATCGTCCTGGGCGGCGACGGCACCGTGCATGAAGCCGCCAACGGAGTTCTCTCCTCGGCGGTGCCCGACCTGCCGCCAATTGGGGTGATTCCCGGGGGCACCGGGAACGACTACGCCAAGATCGCCGGCACCGTGGGGCTTTCGGCTGCCGCGGCGGTTGGTGGCCTGGCCCGGGGAAGGATCCGCTACCTCGATGTTGGAATCGCGTGGGAGGAATATTTCCTGAATGCGATCGGGATCGGGTTCGACGCGGAAGTCGCGCGCTACATGAACGCCAACCCGCACGCGGGCGGTCTGGCCGGGTATCTCAACGCAGTCGTGCGGGTACTGGGAAGCTACCGGCCATTCCGAGCCGAGGTCTTGGCCGACGACGGAAACAGCTTCACCGATGGACTCATGCTCCTCGAAGTCGGTATTGGCAACGTGGTGGGCGGTGGATTTCGTCTGACTCCTGATGCTCAACCCGACGACGGATTGTTCGATGTCTGCGCCATCCGTCAGGTGTCGATTCCCGGTTTGTTGCTCCGATTGCCTCTTACCATTCCCGGCTGGCATACCCGGCTGCGCGTCGTGCGAAGCTTCCGGACAGCGAGGCTTACCGTGATCGGCCTTGACGGCCCCCTCGTCGCTCAGCTGGACGGAGAGGTCCGCTGCCGCGAGGGTCGCATGGAAATACGGGTGGAGCCTGCGCGGCTGCCGGTGATGGTCATCAGATGATCCCGTCGCGTCATTTCTCCAGCGACAACAACGCCGGAGCTCTCCCTGAAGTACTCCGGGCCATCACCGAGGCGAATAGCGGCCACGTGCCCTCGTACGGAGGCGACCCGTACACCGCTGCGGCCGAAGCCGCCCTTAAGAAGGAGTTCGGCGCAGGAACCACGGCCTTTCTGGTCTCGAACGGCACAGCGGCTAACGTCCTCGGCCTCCAGGCGGTAACCCGTCCCTACCAGGCGGTCATCTGTGCCGCGGGCGCCCACATCGACGTGGACGAGTGCGGAGCACCGGAACGATTCAGCGGTTGTAAGCTCCTTCCCGTACCGACCGCGGACGGCAAGCTTCGGCCGGATGACCTGCCGCCACTTCTTCTCTCCCGCGGCGACGAACACCGGGCCCAACCACGAGTCCTTTCTATCACTCAGGCGACTGAGCTCGGCACCGTGTACCGTCCGGGGGAGTTGCGGGCGCTGGCCGCCGCCGCCCACGCCAACGACCTGTTGGTCCACGTGGACGGGGCTCGACTGTGCAATGCGGCCGCCAGCCTGGGACTGTCGTTTCGGGAAATCACCAGCGACGTGGGTGTGGACCTGGTGTCTTTCGGTGGGACCAAAGCCGGACTTCTGGGCGCCGAGGCCGTCGTGTTTCTAAATGGGCTGGAAATTCCGGAGTTCAAGTATCTTCGTAAGCAGGGAACCCACCTCGCGTCGAAGATGCGGTTCCTCGCAGTGCAGTTCGAGGTTCTACTCAAGGATCAGCTTTGGCGGCGCAGCGCCTCTCACGCGAACGCGATGGCGCGTCGCCTCGCCGAGAAACTCCGGGGACTGGAACGGGTCCGCATAACTCAACCGGTCGAGGCGAACGCTGTCTTCGCGGTGATCCCGCCCGAAACGGTGGGTCCGCTGCAGGCCCGGCGGCGGTTTCAACTCTGGAATCCTGCGACTTCCGAAGTGAGGTGGATGACCGCGTGGGATACTACCGAAGAGGACGTGGACGCGTTCGCCGCGGATATCAGGGAGATCGTGGGATGAGGCAAATCCTCCTGGTGCTGGTGGCTCTATTCAGTGTGAGCGGCGGGGTACAGGCGCAGGACTCGATTCCCGTGCCGCCGGATACCTCGACCGTCACTCCGGCTGATTCGTTGGTTCCGGGAAGTCTGGGCGGGCTTACCCCGTTGCAACGCGACAGTGCCCGGAATGCCGCCCGGCCAGTGAGTCCCCTCGGCGCGCTGGGACGCAGCATCCTCATACCCGGTTGGGGGCAGGCCAAGCTTAATCGCAAACTGACCGGCGCCATTTTCATCACGGTCGAGGCCATCAGTCTTGGGATGGCCCTCAAGGCCTCGAATGAGCTTGAGTACCTGCGACGAACCCAGTCGAGCAGAGCCGACGCCAAGGCGAACGAGGTGGATGATTGGCTGGTGATTCTAGGCTTCAATCATCTCATGGCAGGCCTCGAGGCCTACGTATCGGCACACCTCTGGGACTTTCCTCCTGACCTCAAACTTCAACCCATCCCTGGTGGCGGAGTCGCGGGCAGCGTGAGCCTGCCGGTGCGAATACCGTGAATTCGGCTCCGATCGGCATCTTCGACTCCGGGATCGGAGGCCTCACGGTCACCCACTCGATCTTCGAGCGGCTGCCTCACGAATCCACGATTTATTTCGGGGACACCGCTCGGGTACCTTACGGGCCCAAGAGCCCGGACACGGTGCGGCGCTACAGCCTCGAGATTCTTCACTGGCTCCTCGGTCAAGGCGTCAAGCTGGTGGTGGTGGCCTGCAACACCAGCACGGCTCACGCGCTTCAGGCCCTCCGATCCGATTCGCCGGTTCCCGTAATCGGAGTGATCGAGCCGGGCGCCACCGCTGCCGTCGCGGCGACTCGCGTAGGTCCGATCGGTGTGATCGGCACCGCAGGAACCATCGCGAGCAATGCCTACGCGAAAGCGATCCACGCCCTCGAACCGGGCGCGCGAGTGGAGCAGGTTGCCTGCCCGCTGTTCGTGCCTCTGGTGGAAGAGGGGTGGTTCGAGCATCCAGCCGCGCAGTTGATCGCGGAGGAGTACCTCGGGTCGTTACGCGAAGCTAAGGTGGAAGCTCTCGTTCTGGGTTGTACCCATTATCCGCTCCTCAAGCCACTGCTCGGACAGGTGATGGGTCCCCAGGTGAAGCTGATCGACAGCGCCCAGGAAACGGCGCGGGTCGTGGCATCGGCGCTCAAGGAAAAAGACCTCGAAGCCGCCTCCGGCGCTCCGGTAACTCATCGCTTCGTCGTGAGCGATGATGAGGCCCGTTTTCGGGTGGTGGGCTCCCGCTTCCTAGGCGAGCGGTTGGGCAAAGCTGAAGTCGTGGCGCTATAGGCAACCTACGAACGGCGCAGCGTCTCCTCGAGTTCCCTCTCCAATTCGTCGGCATTCCCAACCTTGGTCTTGAGCCGCAGGAGACCCAGCCGGGTCGTCTCCAGGGCGCCGATCAGCTCGAGCCGGCGATCGCTGGTGGCCCGCTGCGCCTGCTCGAGGTCAGTAATCAGCGTTTCCTGTTTTGCTCCGACTCCACCGGCCAGTGTAGGAGTTACTCCTCGCACCTGATCCAGCGTGTCGGTCAGCTCGCGATCGCGCTGTACCAGGTGCTCCAACTCCCGGTCTACCCGGTCAAACAGGGTGCGAAATCTCGCAGACCGGTGGCGCTGGTCGCGAGGAAGGTCTTCCAGCAGAGCGCGGGGACCGGCCGACGGAATTGCACCGGCAGAATGCTGCTCCAGCCCCAGGCTGCCCAGCCAGAAGAGGAAACGACCAAGCGGACCGGTCCACAGACGGTGCGTGCGCCGATCCATCCGCCCGCCCCTGGCGATCCCGGCCATGGTGAAGACGAAAGTCCCCATCCCCACGGCGATGCTGAGCACGAGCGCTACGGTTCCGATTGGCGTGAAGACATGGCCGGGTGGCGGCCGCTTCTGGGACAGCGCAAAGAGCAATAGCAGGGCAGCCGTTATGGCTCCCAGCGTGAGCAGTACCACACGGTTCCGATTGCGCTTCCGGTAGTCCGGCGCCGCTCGCAGCGCAGCGGTCGTGGCCTGCCGCTCCAGATCCAACTCGCCCAGGCCCGCGACCAGGTCTCCGAAGCCCAGATTCTGGCAGGCGAGATCCCGCATGCCCACGGGGATCTGGAGCCACAGGGTTATTACCAGAACCAGGAACAACGTGCCGGAGACGAGTTGCTCAAGCTCACTATGGAACCTCCCCACCACTTGGACACTGATCAGTGCCAGGATGAGACCAATCCGGAAGAACTGATCGCTTCGCGTCACCCATAGCCGAATAGCGGCCGGAACTTCCACGCGGCCGACCCGAATCCCCTCCAGGGCATCAACCAACTCCTCTCCGCGAGCAAACCGGTCCTGTGGTTCCTTCGCCAGGCAGCGATCTATCGTCGCACCAAGGGGAGCGGGGAGATCGGGTCGCAGCTCGAGGATCGGTGGCGCCGGACGACTCAGGTGCATCGCGAGAATGGCCTGCGCGCTTTCCCCATCGAATGGGAGGCGGCCTGTCACCGCGAAGAACGAGGCCACGCCCAGTGAGTAGAGATCGCTCCGCCCGTCGAGCTGGTCCCCAGCCGCCTGCTCCGGGCTCATGAAGTGCGGGGTACCAACCACTTCTCCCACTTGAGTCAATCCGGAGGCCGCGAACGAGCGCGCGATTCCGAAATCGGTGACCATCGCGCGGCCGGTGGCCCGTTCCAGCAGGATGTTATCGGGCTTCACGTCGCGGTGCACCACGCCGCGGCCGTGGGCGTAAGACAACGCCCAGGCCACCTCCTGTATCAGTCGCGCGGCCGCGGTCGCGGTGAGCGGCCCGTGACGGCGGACGACCTGGGTCAACGTCTCACCGTCTACAAATCCCATCACGAAGAAGAGAAGACTTGTCGTTTCCTCGACTGCGTGCACCGGCACGATGTTGGGGTGAGAGAAGGACGCCGCGGTCCGGGTTTCTCGAAGAAACCTCTCCCTCAGCTCGGGTCTGACGGCGAGCTCGGGCAACAGGACCTTGATCGCCACCAGCCGGTCAAGTCTGATGTCGCGCGCCAGATAGACCGTCGCCATCCCTCCACGACCCAGCTCGCGCTCGACAGCATAGCGGCCGGCGAGGGCCTCCTGCACCTCGAGCAGGATCGGATCGGTGGGGACGAGAGTTTGAGGCATTGTCAGCCGGTGAACTGGGTCAGCTCCGTGCGCTCGTCGCTGAGGACGGCATAGCGGTATCCATCAAACCATGCGCCCGGATTGAGATAGTGACGGCCCGGGAGAGGCTCGGACAGCATCGCCTTGTGAGTGTGGCCGAGCACGATCGCCCCAATGCTCGAATCGCTCTCGAGGCGTGCCTCTGCCCAGCGCTGCTGCTGGCGGGCCGCCGCGGCCTGGGCCGCGAGGTCGGGCTCGGAATTACCGAGACTGGTACTGAGGTGATCCACCAACCAGTGGCCTACATCCGGATGGAGGGCCCTGAATCCAGCAATGGCCAGGGGATGCCGGGTCAGGCTGTGCAGCCACCGCGCAGTGGGACGAGTCTCTGTTATCCCATCCCCGTGCAGCGCGAGAACGACGCGTCTACCTATGCCCAAACGGACCTCTGTGGGGCTGAACTCGATACCGAGTTCCTTCTGCCAGAATGTCCCTCCCCACCGGTCATGGTTCCCCCCGGTCATCACCACCGGGATACGCCGACGTAACTCGGCCAAAGTGGCCGCCACGCGGAAGCCGGTGCGGGGTACCACGCGTTCATAGGTGAACCAGAACTCGAAAAGGTCTCCATTGATCAGGAGGCAGTCGCCCAGACTCGGCGCTGCTGCCAGGAATGCCAGGAAGGCCTCCTCGGTTTCGGAGGTGCCGCGGCCCAGATGGGCATCGCTGACGACCAGCAAGCGTTGGCCCAGCACGGCGCCGAAGATGGCCGCTTCGATAGCAGCCCGCAAGCGATTGCACGGTTTGACTTTCCTCACCACGCCGGGCACCTTCTTTTCGCCGGCCGCCCTACGCCTCTTGATGTGCCCTCCGCCACCTTTTCGAGCGTCTACCAGTGAGTCCTGCCGCCAGGGAATCGGTCATCACAGTCCGGGTCAACTACTCGGAAACCGACCAAATGGGCGTGGTCTACCACGCCCGCTACGTCGTCTGGCTGGACATGGCCCGGACCGAGCATTTGCGGGAGGCGGGCTTCAGCTACAAGGAGCTGGAGGATCAGGGGATCAGGCTCGTTGTCACCGACCTGAGAATCCGTTACGCAGGGCCGGCTCGCTACGACGATCTGGTCAGGATTCGCTGCCGGGTGCGTGAAGTAGCGAGCCGGAAGGTCGTGTTCGACTACGTCATCGAGCACGCGGAGAACGGTGTTCCGATGGCGACCGCCGAAACGGCGCTGGTTTGCCTCGATCGCGACCATCGACTCTCGCGCCTTCCGGCCAACGTGGTCACGGCGCTTCAACCAACGGGGGAGTGATGGGTGGACTGAGGGATTGGAAGATTGAGGGACTGAGGGATTGGAAGATTGAGGGATTTAGGGAATGGAAGAGGAGGGGAATTCGCGTTGCGGCGGTCCTAATCTTTCAATCCCTCGATCCCTCAATCCCTCAATCCCTCCACGCCCAAACCGATCTGTTGGTCGAGGCGATCGCGCCGATCATCGCCGCCGAGGATGCGCGAACCTTCGATGAGTCGCTTCTCCGGCGCTCCACCCTTTCGCCTGACTCACTCGTTCGGCGCATCGCGGCTCTCTCCGCCGGTCGGGTGGGCGATCTCCGAGCAATTCCCCTACTGCTCCCGCTCCTGGTGGATCCGGATACCATCGTTGAATCCAACGCCGCGTTCGCGCTCGGCTTGCTCGCCGACTCTTCCGTTTCCGATGACCTGATCAAGCGGTTGGAGGATCCCGAGTTCGCGCCTCCTGCGGCAGCGCTGGAAATGGTGACCGCTCTGGCCAAGACCGGCGGGGCCGAGGCTGGGCGCTGGTTTCGATCCCTTCTGGCCGGTTCAGCGCTGACGGCTCGGGAAGATCGTAACGATCTTGTCCGGCGCGCTGTCACCGAGGCATGGCGCCTGGGCAAGAACGCTCCGGTTGACGGCCTGCTTGGCATGGTAGGAACCGTCGACGATGACCTGCGGTGGAACATCTACTATTCGCTGGGCCGCCTCCGTGCTCCCGCCGCCGGCTCCCGAATGCTTGACGCCCTCGGCGATCGCTATCCCCTCACTCGCGCAACAGCAGCCCGGACGTTGACCAAGGCCTACGCCGACTCCTCCCGCCTGGAGAGTGAAAGCGTCGCCCGGCTGTTGCTTCGTGCAACCGGCGACGTGGACCCCGGGGTCAGGGTTCAGGCGCTCCGTTCCCTGGCAACCTATAAGCGGGGAGACCTTGGCGCCCGCGCGACCGTGTTGCTGGATGACGCAGTGCCAGGGGTTGCCGTCGAGGCAGCCACGGTAATGCGGGACATGCCTGACCCCAAAGTGGCAACCGAGCTGGTCCGAGTCGTCTCCTCCTCCAAAGGGACCTTTGCCCGACGCCGCGCCGCACTGGTCAGCCTGGCAGCCGTGGACTCGGCCGCATTTCTCAAGCTCGAGAGTTCCTGGACCAACAGTTCGGGCTGGCGGGAACGCTCCGCCGCCGCCGAGGCCTGGGCAAAGGTAAGGCATGGGGGCCGTCGCGAATTCCTGCAGGATCCCGATGGGCGAGTGGTCGCTGCTGCCCTCGATGCTTGGGGGACTTCAGTAGAGGAGCGCGACTCTGCGTTCGTGGAGACCTGCCGGGCCCTGCTCAACCATCGGGACGCCGCGGTCCGGAGCCTGGCCGCCGATTGCGTGGCAAAGGAACCCGCCGAGTCGGACATCACGGCCCTGATTAAAGCGTACCGCTCGGCCTCGCGAGATTCTTTTCCCGAGGCACGCCTATCTGATCTCGCGGCGCTCAAGGCGATTGCCAAGCTGTCAGATACGGTGGCCCATCGGGTTGATCGGGAGTTTCTGAACGGGAACACCCCGCCCGACGACTACCTGGTGCTGCGCTGGGCAGAGGAAAACTGGCCTGAGGCAGCCGCCAAATGGGGCAGTCCCTACCCGGTACGGACCGGCCGGACGATGGAGGACTACCGTGAGGTCACTAGGACGTATCTGGTTGGCCAAGCCCCAACGAGGTATCCGCACGTCAAGGTTGACGTGGATCAGCTGGGAGTAATCGAGCTCGAGCTGTTCGGGCCGGAAGCGCCTCTCACAGTGAGCACCTTTTTGAAATTGGTCGATCGCGGATTCTTCAACGGTCAAAGGTTCCACCGCATGGTGCCCAACTTCGTGGTGCAAACCGGTGATCCGCGGGGGGACGGATGGGGCGGTCCGGGCGGCGCCATACGGGACGAGATCAACCCGCGCCGTTATAAGCCGAGCACCGTCGGCATGGCACTCTCCGGGCCCGACACCGGTGGCAGCCAGTGGTTCATCACGTTAGGCCCCCAGCCGCATCTCGATGGCATTTACACTGTTTTTGGCCAGGTCGTAGATGGCTTTCCAGTGCTCAACCGGATCACCCAAGGCGATCTGATTCGTTCAATCAAGAAATGATTCGCCGGCTGCTCCTGCTTCCAGTCGTTCTCCTCGCCCTGACCGCCACACCCGGCAGAGCGCAGTTTGCCATCCTGGGCGAGAACAAGGTCCAGTACCGCAAGTTCAACTGGGAGGTCCTGAAGGGTCCGCACATCGATCTGTACTTCTATCCCGAAGAAGCCGAGCTTGCGCCGACCGCGCTGCAGTACGCCGAGGAGAGCTACGAAGTTCTGCGCCTCAAGTTCAGCCACGAGGTGACCAGCCGCATCCCCCTCATTGTATACGCGTCACACAGCGATTTCGAACAGACCAACATCCTTCCATTCACTCCGCCTGAAGGCCTGCTCGGCGTCACCGATTTTCTCAAGCGCCGGGTGACGCTCCCGTTCCGTGGAAACCTGGCCGAGTTTCGCCACACGATGCGTCACGAGCTGGTGCATGCCTTTCAGATCAGTCTGGGGATCGACCGGTACAACCGGTCACCGCGATCATCCGGAGTCGCCCTTCCGCTCTGGTGGACCGAGGGCCTCGCCGAGTACTGGTCGGCGGGCGAGGACGCGCGGGACGAAATGATTCTGCGGGACCTGGTCTTCAGCGGCCGGCTTCCCGACATCGACCAGCTCACCTACGTCACCGGCGGGATCGTGTACCCGCTAGGCGGACGGATTCATCGTTGGCTCGGCGAGACCTACGGCGATTGGCGAGCGGCCCAGCTCTACCACGACCTCTGGCGATACCTGACGTTCGAGGATGCCATCGAGGCGATCTACGGCCGGACTCTGGCCCAGCTCTCCGCTGAGTTTCAGCTCGCCATGCGGAGAGCGTACTATCCGGTGAGCGAGGAGTACGTGCCGCTTACCGTGGTCGCTCGGCGCGTCGCCGATCAGGCGGTCAAGCCGGCCGAGATGCCGAACAAGGACGGTACCAACGCTCTCTACGCCTCCCCCAAGAGCGGCTTCGTCACCCTCATGCACACCCCCTTGGATGGGCACGGTGGCTCCCATTCATTAGTGGTGAGCGGACGTTCAGCCGACTTTGCGTCGCTCCATGCGTTCGATTCCAGGGTTGATGCGTCGCATGAAGGCCTGCTGCTCTTCTCCAGTCAATTCGAAGACCGCGACGCTCTGGTGATTTTCAATGTTCCCAAGTCCGAGATTGTCGGCCGATATCAGTTTCCCCAGATCACCTCGATTCTCTCTCCGATCTGGGCCCGGGACAGCCAAAGCGTGATCTTTTCCGGCCTGTCCCTGAGCGGAACGTCCGACCTCTATCGCATGAAGCTGCCAGGCGGGGAGCTGGAGCATCTCACCGACGACACGTACCAGGACCTCGACCCGAGTGTCAGTCCCGATGGTCGTGAGGTCGTTTTCGCCAGCGATCGCACCGCGGGCGGGCTGGATGGGGCGGTGAACCTCTTCATCCTCGACCTCGAAACCAGGCAGATTCGACAGATCACCGGCGGGCCATGGGTAGATGAGACGCCCACCTGGAGCACGGATGACCGGATCTATTTCACCTCAGATCGGGACGGCGTACTCAACACCTTCTCGGTTGATACTCTGGGGGAGGGCCGCAGGGAAACGTCGGTGTGGACCGGGACGTTTGACGCCGTCCCCCTTACCGACCGACCCGGTTTCCTGGTAAGCGGGTTCCACGACCTTTCCCTTGGGATCTATCTGATCCCGCCCGACTCATCGGCTCAGAGCCAGACCTTCTCACTGTCCCCGGAGCAGGGACCGATGGCCGAGTGGACTTGGCCATTAGGAGACATCGGCCTCAGCGCGAGGACCAGTCCCCAGCCTTATCAAAAACATCTCACTCTCGATTTCGCGGCCGGGTCCGCAACGTTCATCCCCCGATACGGCGCAGCGCAGGGGATCACCTTCTACGCCAGCGACCTGCTGAGCAACCATCTCGCCTATCTCACGATCGCATCGTATCAGGGGCGGGACTTCGGTGACATTTTCTCGAACATCAATGCGTTCGGGCTATACATCAACCAGACGAAGCGGTTGAACTGGGGGGTTGGAGCCTTTCGACTCAAAGGGAATACGTACGCCGGGGATTTTACCGCTGTCTACCACGAAAATGCCATCGGTGGAATCGGCCTCCTCCGATATCCGCTTAGCCGCTTCACCCGCCTTCAAGCGACTGTCTCGCTCGAGCACTCCGACCGGGTGGATTTCGTGATCCCCGTTTCCACGCCACGGCGCGTCGGATGGATCGCTTCTCATTACCTGACTTACGTCCGGGATAACACCCTCTGGATGTCCACCGGTCCGGTGGATGGCGGTTACCTGGGCATCACGGGAGGGCTCTCCAAAGACTTCAGCAATGCCCGTTTCGACTCGTTCCTTCTCGGCGTCGATATCCGCCGCTACTTCAGACTGGCTCGGCGCAGCGCCTATGCGGTCCGAGTGATGGGATTCTATAGCGGTGGAGACCGGCCGGACCGGATCAACATCGGCGGTACCCTTGGGCTGCGAGGATACCCCATCTACGGCTACATTGTTGGGTCGCGCGCCTACATGGTCAATCAGGAGATCCGATTCCCGCTCTTCAATTACCTAGCCTTCGGCACGGCGGGATTGGGAGAATTGCGCTTCCCGGATATCCACGGCGCCTTCTTCGTGGATGTCGGGAAGGCGTGGTACCAGGCCGATGACAACCGCGCGCTTCTGGGCAGCTGGGGTGTCAGCTTCCGCTGGCCGGTCGTACCGGGCGCTGTGCTGCGCCTCGACTGGGGGCGGCGTTTCACCGATGGTGGTTTCCGGGGGTATGGCTTGACCCTCGAACAGAGAAAACGCTCCTTCGTCCAGTTCTTCTTCGGATATAACTATTGATGCGGCAATGGTTTCGGCTTGACCGTGCCGTTGTCGTTTCCTATCTTGGCCTCGGGGTAACGGCGTGCGCCCCGAAGGGTCCCGTGCTCATTCCGCCCACTGCGGTGCCCGCCAGTGAGGCGGAGGTTCAGGAGTGGGTCGCGGCAACGGTGCCAACAGGCAGTTCGCTTTACCGCTTCAAGTGGCTCTTCGAGGAAGAGCGCCGTAGTACTGGGGGTAGGGGGAGCGCACGCATCGCGGCACCTGATTCGCTGCGATTCGACGCCGCGGGACCCCTTGGAGCTGGAAAGATTCAGGCCGTTGTGGTGGGAGATTCGGCGATCTGGGTCCAGCCCGAGAAATCACTCGAAGACCTGGTTCCCAATTACCCGCTGCTCTGGGCCATGCTCGGCGTCGCGCGCCTGCCCTCACCCGGGGCCACCTTTCGGGGCGCGGCCGAGCCGGATCGGGTGGCATGGGAATACGCCATCGGTCCCGACACCGTGCAATATTTAAGGACACAGGGAAAGAGCCGGACGTTGTACGCTCGGGTGCGTCACGCCGGGAAAACGGTCGGCCAATCGGAGACGACACTCTCCGAAGATGGGAGGCCCACCAAGGCCAAGCTCACGGTGCCGAGCGGCCCGGCGAAATTGACGTTGACCTTCTACTCGAGTGTGCCAACTGCGGCCTTTCCATCTGGGACGTGGCTTCCTCCCAAGCCTTAGCGCTCTGGCGCTGACCGGCTGCCTGTACGGTTTTGCAGGAGGCGGCCTTCCTTCGGACATCAAGACGGTAGCAGTGCTGCCGTTCGACAACCTGACCCCTGAGCCCACGCTGACCCAGGAGATCTCGGACAAGGTTCGGGAAGCGGTGCAGGGCAGGCTGGGGCTGCGGCAAGCTGGCGAGGCGAGCGCGGACGCCATCGTGCGCGGCAGCATCACCCGCTACGAGCCCGATCTTCCCGTCGCATATACCGGTACCACGGTGGCCCAGGGCCAGCCCGACAGTATCGACGTCACCAAGCGGCTGGTGCAGATCACGGTCTCGGTGGAGATCCTCGACCAACACCGGGGGAAGACGCTGTGGCAGGCGAATGGACTCACCCTTGAAGGAGATTACGCGCCGGGCAGTGAGACCGAGAAGGATGGACGAGAGAAGGCCCTCGACAAGCTGGTGACCAACATCGTGGATGGAGCACAATCCCAATGGTGAGCACGCGGCAAGGTTCACGGCGTGGAACGAGCACCGCAGGCTGCCTGTTCTCGCTGGTCCTGTTCGTGGCAGCCATCTACTACGGCATCAACATCGGCAAGCCGTGGTTCCGGTACTACCAGTTGCTCGACGAGATGCGATCGGCGGCGCGGCTGGCTCCCACTCTCTCCGATGCCGTCATTCGGCGGCGGCTCAACGAAAAGGTTGACGAGCTGGGCTTGCCGGCTGACGCCAACAAGTTTCAGATCACCCGCTCCGGCAAGCCACGCAAGATCATCATTACGACCACCTACAGCGAAACCGTGACCCTGCCGCTGTTCGAGCACACCTTCATCTACACGCCAAAGGCCGAAGAAGCGTTGTGAACCACCCGGTAGCCGCACTGCTGCTGGTTGTAGCGGCGATCCTTATCACGGCCAAGCTGTTTGGGGAAGTCGCTGAACGATTGGGAGTCCCTGCGGTTCTGGGAGAGCTGATCGCGGGTCTTATTCTGGGGCCCGGACTCCTCGGCGTCATCCCGGCTTCGGGGGAGCCCGGAGCAGAAGTTGTCAGCTTCCTTGCCGAACTCGGCGTCATCCTCCTCCTGTTCGAAGTAGGACTCGAGACCGACCTCAAGCAGATGTTCCAGGTCGGGGGCTCGGCCAGCGCCGTCGCGGTCGTCGGCGTCACCGTCCCTTTCGTCCTCGGGTACCTCTTCTGGTTATACGCACCCCACGCCGCCAGCACCAGCAATGCAGATCAGCATTCGATCGCGATTCTGGTAGGTGCGGTGCTGACCGCGACCTCTGTTGGTATCACGGCGCGCGTCCTGTCCGACCTGGGATCCCTGCAGACCATCGAGGCCCGAATCATTCTCGGGGCTGCAGTGATTGATGACGTACTGGGACTCGTTATTCTCGGCGCCGTTTCGAGGCTGAACGGGGACGGTTCGGTTTCGACTCTGGGGCTGGTCCGTCTTCTCGCCCAGGGTGTGGGTTTTCTGGTGCTCGCGGTGATTCTGGGTGGGATGATCGTACCGCGGTTGTTCAGTCTCATCGACCGGTTGAAGGTTCGCGGGGCCGTGGTGACACTCGCGATCGCCCTCACCTTTGCGCTTGCCGCCGCGGCCGAACTGGCCGGGTCAGCCCTCATTATCGGTGCCTTCGCCGCCGGGCTGGTGATGAGAAACAGCGACCAGCTTCACACCGTCGTCAATGAGGGCCGCCCAGTGGCCGGGCTGTTGGCTCCCATCTTCTTCGTGACGGTGGGCGCCGGTGCCAATATCCGCCTGCTGGACCCCCGAGTTCCGGGGGCGGTCCCCATCTTGAGCCTCGCCGTCGCGCTGACAGTGATTGCCGTCGCTGGCAAGGTTGTCGCGGGCTGGGCCGCTCCCTGGCAACCGTTTCGGCGACTCGCCGTTGGCGTTGGGATGGTTCCCCGCGGCGAAGTAGGCCTTATCTTCGCCGATATGGGCCGCCGCACCGGCCTGCTGGATGCTGCCAGCTTCAGTGCGATACTTATCGTGGTGATGGCCACCACCTTCATCGCCCCGTTGTGGCTGAAACCGCTCTTCCGCCGCGCGCGTTGAGTTCATCGCCATGGAGTTCGAACCGACCTTCACCAAGATCCGGCCTCGTCACGACGCGGCTCGTTGGCGCGAGGGCCTCGACGGCACCGTCGTCTTCACTAATGGCGTCTTCGACCTGTTGCACCGCGGCCACGTCGTCATGCTCGAGGCGGCCAGGGCCGAGGGAGACCAGCTCATCGTCGGAATCAACAGCGACAATTCGGCACGAAGACTCAAGGGCGACGGACATCCGGTGGTCAATCAGGATGATCGCGCCCGCCTGATCGCCGCCTTCGCCGCGGTGGATTGCGTCGTCATCTTCGACGAGGACACCCCGCTGCAGCTGATCACGGCTCTCGAGCCGGACGTGCTGGTCAAGGGTTCCGACTACAACCCGGAGACCACCGTCGGAGCCGATGTGGTCCAGGCTCGGGGAGGCAGGGTCAAGCACGTGGAGCTCGCGATGGACCCCCAGACCACCAGTGTCCTTTCTTCCACTTCTATAGCCGAGAGGGTTCGTGCCTCGTCCTGACGGCCGTTCTGCCGAACAGCTGCGCCCCGTGGTGCTGGAGCGCCGAGTCAATCCGTATGCCGAAGGTTCCTGTCTCATCCGGATGGGAGGCACCCTGGTCCACTGCACTGCGACGGTCGAGACCGGCGCTCCTGGCTGGAAGAAGGGAAGCGGTGAAGGCTGGGTCACGGCGGAGTACGCTATGCTGCCCAGAGCGACGACCGAACGTACCGAGCGTGAGCGGCGAGGACCGGGCGGACGTACGCAGGAGATTCAGCGGTTGGTGGGACGCTCTCTGCGTGCAGCCATGCAAACGATGAGGTTTGGGGAGTACACCATCCGGGTGGATTGCGATGTTCTCCAGGCCGACGGGGGAACTCGAACCGCCAGCATCACCGGCGGGTGCGTGGCGCTCCATGACGCATGCGCCTGGCTCGCGGAACGAACCGGGCAGCCCAGTCCGTTTGGACAACTTGTCGCGGCAGTTTCGGTCGGCGTTATCCATGGCGACCTATTGCTCGATCTTGCCTATCTCGAGGACCGGGATGCCATGGTGGATTCGAACGTCGTGATGGTCCATCCAGACCGGTTCGTAGAGGTGCAGGGGACCGGAGAGCATGGGACCTTTTCTCGCGCCGAACTGGAGCGGCTGGTCGGCATGGCCGAATCGGGGATTCGCCAGCTCTTCAGGGCCCAGCAGGCCGCCCTGGGATCGTGAGGCTGCTCGCCGCCACCCGGAGCGCGGGCAAGCAACGGGAGATACGGCGGGTTCTGGAGGCCGCGGGGCACGAGGTGATCTTTCCGGACCGGGCCGGGGTGCTTGAGACCCAGGAGGAAGACCGGCTCGAGTTGAGCGACAGCTTCGAAACCAACGCGCGCAGCAAGGCGGAGTACTTCTCCCGAAGGACGGGGCTTCCTACGATCGCGGACGACTCGGGGCTCGAGGTCCTGGTGCTGGGCGGTGCTCCCGGTGCCCGGTCCAAGCGATGGGCCGGGGCCACTGGCAGTCCCGCCGAAGTTGATGCCGCCAACAACGCCGAGCTGCTGAGGAGGCTCGCGGGGGCAGAGCCGGAGCGTCGTCGGTCGCGCTACCGGTGCGTGCTCGTCCTGATCCGTCGGCCCGGCGCCGTTCCCGAGATCTTTCAGGGCGTGTGCGAGGGTTCGATCCTCGACGCGCCACGGGGAAGCGGGGGGTTTGGCTACGACCCTCTCTTTCTCAGCGTGGAGCTCGGTAAGACCTTCGGCGAGGCCACGCCGGAGGAGAAGGACTCGGTAAGTCATCGTGGCCGGGCACTGCAGGCGCTGATTGCGAGGCTCGGATAGCGCGACGTTTTCGTCGCCATCCTCGATTCTGTCACGCCATCGTCATTTTTCTATAAAGTTTGTTTGCAGTCGACTCGGCATCGGTTCGGATGCGTTCGACGACAGCGTCGGTCATCGACGCAAGGTCTTGGTCGTGCAGGACCGCGACTCCAGCAGAGGGTGGTATCTCTTGCGCCTCGACAATGTCATAGACATTGGTTCCGTCATCGCCATATGCGGTGAGGACGTGATCGAAGACGGCTTGCACCTTGGCGTCGAAGACCTCGGGAGGATAGGGGTCCTCCGGCAATCCCTCGTCTAGTACATCAAGGATGGTCACCCGCACGTCCGCCGTCGGGGCAGCTCGACGTCGCCAGTCCAACACCAGCTTGTCGTGCAGGTGCGACAACAGCTGCTTGGCGCTGGCCTTCACTAACTCTCGTTCGTCATCGGTGAGGACCGGATCAGGCTTGGTCAGCAAGTCGAAGATCGCCAGCTCCTCTTCGGTGAGGTTCTCGGCTGCTACGCGTTGTTCCTCCTTGCTGAG
>Ga0207706_10000106_pt1 | contig 88479 bp, 104 predicted proteins | sample KBSC53metaG_FD_184318 | JGI IMG/M metagenome (GOLD analysis project Ga0207706, IMG submission 184318) | Corn rhizosphere microbial communities from Kellogg Biological Station, Michigan, USA - KBS C5-3 metaG (SPAdes) (version 2) | ecosystem: Host-associated > Plants > Roots > Rhizosphere > Soil...
CTGATCTACGCGCGCGGCTTTGGGTACGCGGATGTCGAGAACAAGACGCCGGTCCAGCCGGACGCGCTGTTCCGCATCGCCAGCGTGTCCAAGCCGATCACCAGCGCCGCCATCATGAAGCTCGTCGAGGAGGGCAAGCTCCACCTCGACGACCGCGTGGCGCCGCTCATCGCGGACCTCACCCCCGCACCGGGAGCGACCGTCGATCCGCGGTGGGAGCAGATCACCATTCGCCACCTGCTCACCCACACCGGGGGCTGGGATCGTGACAAACCGAATGGCGGATTCGACCCGATGTTTCGGCCGGAGATCGCCGCGGCGGCGGTCAACGCGCCCGCGCCGGCGTCCGCTGAAACGGTCATCCGCTACATGAAGGGAATGCCGCTCGACTTCAATCCCGGCGAGAAGTTCGTCTACTCCAATTTCGGTTATGCCATTCTCGGCCGCGTGATCGAGCGTCTGAGCGGCATGCCGTACGAGGACTACGTGCGCACACGCGTGCTGCAGCCCGTGGGCGCCAATCGCACGCGCCTGGGCAAGACGCGCATGAGCGGCGCGCTCGCGGGCGAGGTGAAGTACTACTTGCCGGGGGAGCCCGGGTTGGGCCTGACCGGGCCGCTGGTGCCCTCCGTCTTCCCCGGCGAAGGCATGGTGCCCGTCAACTACGGGGGCTTCTACCTCGAAGCGATGGATTCGCACGGCGGCTGGGTCTCGTCGACCATCGATCTCTTGCGATTCGTGGGCGGCGTCGACGGCCGCGCCGATCGTCCGGACATCCTCAGCGCTGCCCTCGTCGCGGAGATGACCAGCAGCGGCCCCGCATTGTGCGGGGGCGCGTGCTACTACGCAGGCGGATGGCTGGTTCGCCCAACCCAGGGCGACGCGAACTGGTGGCATGGGGGGTCGCTCCCCGGCACGACGAGCATTCTCGTGCGCTCGTACCACAACTTCTCGTGGGTCGCGCTGTTCAACGCTCGCTCCGGAACCGACTTCGACACCGACCTCGATGCCGCGCTGTGGAATGCGCTTGCGGGCGTCACCTCGTTCCCGACGCACGACCTGTTTTCGGCCTTCCCATGACGTGAGCCGCAGAGGCGTCCGAGAGCGCAGGGGCCGTTGATTGGTCCGCTCAGCATGCCCATCCCCGTCCTGCGAGTGACATCGATGAACGTGCCCTGGAGAGTGCCGATGAAACCGGCAATGGCGCTGGCCGCCCTCTTCATCTCCGCATGCGCGGCGTCCCCGACCAGGCCGGGCCCCGCCGCCGATTCCTGTGCGGTCGCACGTCCCGATTTCGGAGGGGTGGCGAGCGAAGCGGACCGAAACCTGTTCGCCTACGACGTCCATGCGCCCCTGGACCTGAACCAGACGTTCGAATCCACGACCAACGGTGTGGAGGTCAGCACCCTCTCCTTCAGCAGTCCGGACGGCGGATCGGCAACCGGATTGTTGTTCGATCCGGTCGATCGCTCGGGGCCGCGCCCCGGCATCGTGCTGATGCATGGCGCGCCCGGCAATGCGCGCCAGATGGCGGGCCTGGGGCAGGTGCTCGCGGAGCACGGCACGGTCGTGATTGCGATCGATGCCCCCTTTGCTCGCCGCGGTGGATCGTGGATCCGGTACACCGCCGGGGATCGGGCCGAGCAGATCCAGCTGATCAAGGACCTGCAACGCGCCGTCGATGTGTTGCGCGCACGGCCCGATGTCGACGCCGCGCGCATCGCCTACCTCGGCATCAGTTACGGCGGCGCGATGGGCGCGCTGTTCGTCGGCATCGAACGGCGCATCAAAGCCGCGGTGCTCGTGGTGGGAGACGGCGGCCTCGTCTCGCACTTCACCGGTCCGGAAGACACCAATCTCATGGCCAGCCTGTCCTGTGCGACACGTCTCGACTGGTTCCGGGCGATGACACCCATCGAGCCGATTCGATTCATTCCGCACGCGTCGCCGACTCCGTTGTTGCTGCAAAGCGGACGGTTGGACACCCTGGTACCCGTGGCCGATGCGGAGGAGTTGCACGCGGCCGCGCCGCAGCCCAAGACGATCCGCTGGTATGACGCGGGACACGGACTGGATCAACAGGCCGCGTTCGACAGGCTGGATTGGCTGCACGCGGAGATCGGTCTCGACGCCCCGCAGTAGCGCTGCCGCCGTACAGGTACCCACTGCCTGTTGTTGCCGAAGTAGAATGCGCAGGGCCGCTCCGGATGGGGCGGCCCTGTGCGCGTCTGGGCTGGCGGCGCCGAGCGCTGTACCGCGCGTCGTTGCAATCCGTAACAGAACAGTGCATGGCGGACTGTGGCCGGCATCCTTTCCCATGCCACGGATCTCTCGCCGTATCAAAAGCTTGCGTCGAACAAACCGGTGTGGTTCGGAGGGTGCGGACCACGGCGCGGACCGCGAGCCAAGGCCACCTTTCAACGCTGCAGCGCCTCACCCAATTTCCACCACAGGAGTCCGAAATGAGCTTCGAGATCGCCACCTGGTACGACACGTGGAACAGCACGGGCCTCGAAAACCTCGTGCAGAAGAAGGTCCCGCTCAACTACGCGACGCGCTACAACCTGGCGTTCGCCATCTTCGCGCAGGTCTCCAACGGGTACACGGTGGACCTGAACGCACAGTACGCCAGCCAGGTCCTGAGCCAGATCCGGACGCAGGCGCCGGGGGTGCTGATCTATGCCGGCGTGGGAGACACGGGGCTTTCCGAGACCGTGGCCGACAACGCCGCGAACAACAACCGGTCGACCGCGAACATCGTGGCCTACCTCCAGCAGCAGGGGCTGAACGGGATCTCGATCGACTCGGAAGGCAGCGGGATGGGCGACGTGGCGGAACTGGTGACGCAGCTGGGCCCGAGCTTCAGGGCAGCGGGCCTGGGGATCGCGGTCTCGGTCCCCTGGCCGAACCGGGGGCCCGTGAACCTGTACGGCTCGAACGCCGTGGCCGCGTTCAAGGCGAATGTGAACGCCCTGGAGCTCCAGGACTACTCGGCTTCCGGCACCCCCATCGATGCCGCGGTCTGGCTCAAGGCGGAGATCCCGGCCTCGATGCTGATGGGCGGCGTTTCCACCGAGAACGGCGTCTACCAGACGTCGCTCCAGAACACCGCCGCCTGGACCAGGTTCGCGATGAAGGCAGGGCTGGGGGGGATGTTCAGCTGGCGGCTGGACAACGATCATGGCCAGGACGGCCAGAACGAGGACGTCGATCCCACCTTCACCGGCGCGAAGACCATCTACCAGACGGTCCAGGCCGGTGTCGGCGCCGAGGTGGCGGCGGTTGCCTGACGGTCCGGAGCCAACCACGCGAACGGCAGCCCGCACGGCGATCCCGCCGGCGGGCTGCCGTTCGTTGCCTGTCAGTAGAAGAATGCAGTTGCACGGCCGGAGCGCGGGCGCGTGCCTGCCGCCATGCACCGGCTGCCACCGCGCGTCAGGCGTACGTGTGCTCACACGTTCAAGGCTACGTGTCCACGCTGCACGCTCCTCCACCAGCGCCCCGAAAACACCCCATGCTCCGCCGCTCGCTGCTCTCGCTCCTTCTGCCCGCCGGACTGCTGCTCCCCGCGCGGAGCCTTGCGGCGCAATCACCTGGACCGGAGCGCCCGGAGGTCGTAAGCGCGGCCACCTCCGAACGATCGGTGCGCGCCGACCTGGCCACGGTCACCCTCCGGTTCTCCCGTGAGGGCCGCACCCCCGCCGACGCGGGGCGCCAGCTCGCGACCAAGGCAGACAGCGTGCGGCGGGCACTCGCCGCGCTCGGCATCCCGCGTGATTCCGTGATCAGCGGCAGCCGCTGGTACTGGTGGGACAACCGCATCCAGATGTTCGAGCGCCCCGGCCGTGCCGCGATGGTGCCTGACACGGGGTATGACGGGCGAGTCTCGGGTTCCCACCGCGTGGTCTACCCCGACACGTTCTACCGCGCGAGCGAGCTCTTGCAGGTGCGCATCCGCGACATGAGCAGCGTTGGCCGGGTGATCGACGTGGCGCTCGCGCAGGGGATCACCGAAATTTCGGAGCTCCAGTTTTCGGCCACCAACACCGAAGCGGCGCAGCGAGAAGCGATCCGCGAGGCCACGGAAAAGGCCCGGGCACGCGCCGAGATCATCGCCGCCGCCGGCGGCGGGCGCCTGGGCCGGACGCTCCGCCTCAGCACCGAGGGCGGCGAGTCCACGCGCAGCGTGCCGTACGATCAGGTCTGGCTTATGGGCGTGACCGCGACTGGCTCCGCAGCCTCTCGATCGGGCGAAACCGTGGTGATTGCGCCGACGCTGAAGGTTAGCGCAAGGGTCGACGGCCGGTGGGAGTTCGTGGAAGGCCGGTGAGGGTTATCGCTTGGATCAGCCCGTTGAAAGCCGCCGATGCCGTCGGCGTTGGAATCCTGAAGGCCTTTATGTGGAGCGCATAGAAGACGGCGCCCTTATGCCAGGGAGAGCCCTCGCTCATAGGGGATACCTCCCACCAGCGGCTGTGCTTCTGCTCGATGATCGCGCAGGGACGCGCAGAACTACCGACAGGCTGACGAAAACGTTGCAAGGGAAGTCGCCCTGCGCGATCGTTCCTCTGCGGGAAGCGGCGGACGATGGACAACGATAAGGGGCGATCTCCAATGGCAAAGCGTCTGATCCTTGCTCTCGCGGGGCTCCTGCTGGTCTTCCCGCTCCGAGCGCAGTCGGTCCAGCGCGACGGTTTACTGAATCACCTGGTCGGGAACTGGGTGCTCCGGGGCCCAATGGCGGGGAAGGACGTCGTCCACGATGTGACGTCCCAGTGGGTGCTCGGCGGCGAGTACGTGGAGATGCACGAGGTCTCGCGGGAGCGCACGCCCGCCGGTACTCCCGCATACGAGGCGATCGTGTACCTCGTGCACGACCCGCACACCGGCGAGTACGCGGCCCTGTGGCTCGACAACACCGACTACAACGCATTCCTTCCGGCTGGGGTGGGCCACGGCACCGCGGCGGGGGATTCGATCCCCTTCGTCTTCACCTCGTCCCCGGCCGACCACTTCCACAACACCTTCGTGTATGACCGTGCGACGGACACGTGGGCGTGGCACATGGACAACGACGACGCACGCGGCCGCCGTCCGTTCGCGCATGTAACGCTGAGCCGCCATTGACGAGTTCCATCCGCGCCGCCCGCCTCACCTGGCGAATCGTTGCAGGTGACTGACACGCGCCAACGCCCCGACAGGATCCACGTTCAACCCGGTCGCGGCCGACATCGCGGCAGCCGCAGGTGATCCCGCCCACGGCTGCCGCGTGTTTTTGTCGCCGACCCGTCTCACACCGCCCGCCGCCGCACCACCCCTAGTGGTTGGCGGCTGCGCCGCAAACTGAATTTCTCCGACGATAGCCTTGCGCGCCGGCGCCGCATCCCTGACCCTTGACTCGTTCGGCGGCCCAAGTCCAACGAAGGTAGCGGATACGCATGAAGATCTCTCCTGCCCTCGCGGCCGTGCCGCTGCTCGCAGGTTGCGCAGCGGGTCCCGCGGCCGCTCCCGGCTCTTCTCGCGCCGCGCCGCTCGTCGACTACCACCAGCACCTGGTCAGCGCCGCGTTCGCGCCGCTCGTCAGGCTTCCCGAGCGGGACGGCGCGGCGCTGGTGAGGGAGCTGGACGAGGCGGGGATCGAGCGCGCGGTGGTGCTCTCGGTGGGCTACAGCTTCGCCGACGAACGCAAGGGGCTGGCCGATCCAGACCGGCTGACGCGCGAGGAGAACGACTGGACTTCCGCCCAGGTGACCCGGAACGCCCCGCGCCTGATCGGGTTCTGCAGCGCCAATCCGCTGCGCCCGGCCGCGCTGCAGGAGCTGGAGCGGTGCCTGGGGCTTCCCGGCATGGTCGGAATCAAGCTTCACCTGGGGAACAGCGGCGTCAGCCTGCGCGATCCCGGGCAGCTGGCCCGGGTGCGGCAGGTGTTCGCGCTCGCGCAGCGCCGGCGCGCGCCCGTGCTGGTGCACATGCGCGCGCGTGGCGGCAACAACTACGGCGCCGAGGATGCGCGCATCTTCCTGGACCAGGTCGTGCCCACGGCGCCCGGCATCGAGATCGTGGTCGCTCACCTGGGCGCTTCGGGCCCCGGATACCCGCCGCAGAACGACGAGGTGATGGCCGTCTTCGCCGGCGCGGCGGAGCGCCACGATCCGCGGATGGCCAACCTCTACTTCGACGTCGCGACGAACGTCACCGACGAGATCACGCCGGCCGACGCCGCGACCGTGGCGCGGCGCATCCGGCAGATCGGCGCCACGCGGATCCTGTACGGGTCGGACCTGTCGCCGCCCGGCGGCAGCGTTCGCCGGGGGTGGGAGATCTTCCGGGACAAGGTGCCCCTGACCGCCGCGGAACTGCAGCAGATCGCGAACAACCGCACCCGGTTCGTGAGGTAGCGAACCGGACTCGACGTCTGCCCGGCGTCGCCAGGCTTTTCGGCCACGATTGCCGCGCCCAGGTTGGTCTCACCACTCGGAAAGGTGAATGCATGCGCCAGGCTGAGTATCCGTGGAAGTACCTCTGGATGGCAGTCCTGCTGGCGGCAACCGGGTGCGCGGCCGCGCACCTCCGGGCGCCGGGAAGCCGGACCCTGGAGGGCAGCATCATCTTCACCAACAATACGCCGCGGAACCTGGCGACCTTCCCGGCCGAGCTCTACACCGCCGACCGGAAGCGGCGGATCGCCGCGGCCACGGCGGGCGCGCGGGGTGATTTCACGCTCACGGGGGTCGAGCCGGGCAGGTCCCTGCTGAAACTCACCTGGGCGGCCGAGCAGTGTACGCTGTGGTATCGGGTGGACCTGACCCAGGGCTCGAAGGAGATCGAAGTCCTCATGGACGTCGATTGCGCGCATCCCGATGGGGGCGTCCTGGATCCGTACAGAGTCGACCCCGCGTCCGACGCGGGAGGATCGGCGAGCGGATCGCGCACGGCGGCATGCCTCTCGCTTGCCCCGGCTTGCAGGGGACGCATGGCCGCCCGGGCATGATTCAACGATCTGCTCCGGGTGTGGGCATGCGCCCCTGGAGCTTCATCGTCAACGAATCATCGATCGGAGAGCGTGGATGAGAGTGCGGTACCGGGTGGGCACGGCTCTGGTGTTCCTGGCGTTCGCGGCCGGAGAGCCCGGGCTCGCCGCGGGACAGACCCCCTGGCAGCCGTCGCCCGGCCACGTGCAGATCCCGATCTGGCCGGGTGCGGTTCCCGACGCGCGGCAGGTGGGGCCCGAGGTGTCAGGGACGGTCGTGGATGCCACGGGCCGCCCCAGGCTCGTTGGCGGCAGGCCGTGGATCTACGTCGACAGCGTCTCGCGGCCGACCATGACCGTCTATGCGCCCGTGGGAAGGAACACGGGCGCGGCGGTCGTCGTCTTTCCCGGCGGGGGCTACAACGTTCTGGCGATCGATCTCGAAGGCACGGAAGTGTGCGACTGGCTGACTTCGAGGGGGATCACCTGCGTGCTGCTGAAGTACCGCGTGCCCTGCCTGAAAACCGGGCCGTACCGGGATTGCCGGACGGCGCTCCAGGACGCGCAGCGAACCCTTGGGCTGGTGCGCTACCAGGCCGCGCGCTGGCACATCGACCCGCACAAGATCGGAGTGATCGGCTTTTCGGCCGGAGGGCACATGGTCGCCGCGATCAGCACGCATTTCGAGCGGCGCCTGTACCGGCCCGTCGACGCGGCCGACCGGGTGAGCTGCCGCCCGGACTTCGCGATCGCGCTCTATCCGGGGCATATTGCGGTACCCGAAAGAGGGTTCGCATTGAACCCGGACATCCGGTTCACCCGCCAGACGCCGCCCACCTTCCTGCTCCAGGCGGAGGACGACCCCGTGGATCCCGTGGAGAACTCGATCGTCTATCACGCGGCGCTGAGGACCGCGGGAGTTCCCGTGGAGATCCATCTGTATGCGAAGGGCGGGCATGCGTTTGGACCGCGGCGCACGAGTTCTCCGATCACCCAATGGCCGCAGCTGGTGGAGAACTGGCTGGGAACCCTCGGCATGATCCCGAAGTAGGCACGCCGAAGGCCTCGGCCCGCCGTTGCGCGTGCCGGCATGGACATGGCCGCGGCCATCGCCCCTCCAGTGGACCCAACCACGGGATGGGGGGCCATCCGTCCTCCGCCAGATGACGGGCCTGCGCGCCGCCGGCCCCGTATCCCTGACCCCTGGGTCGTCGGGGAGCCAGATCCTTCGATGCCGTTCGTCGTCTTCTCCGGGCTTCCCGGAAGTGGAAAGTCCACGCTCGCGCGGCGGCTGGCCCCGGAGCTCGGGTTGCCGGTGCTCGACAAGGACGATTTCCTCGACGCCCTCTTCGGCGAGCGCGGCATCGGCGACCTTTCCTGGCGTGCCGCGCTCAGCCGCGAGGCAGACTCGCGTTTCGCCGCAGCCGCGCAAACACTTGCCGGGGCATGTCTCGTCTCCTGGTGGCGTCATCCAGCCTCCGCCACGACGGAGTCCGGAACACCCACCGAGTGGCTGTCGGCCCTTCGGGGGCCGCTCGTCGAGGTGTTCTGCCACTGCGGCGTGGATACGGCCACCCGCCGGTTCTTCGCGCGCGAGCGCCATCCCGGGCACCTGGACGTACAGCGGACGCCGACCACTCTTCGCGACCAGCTCCGCCGAGCCGTTGCCGCCCCCCTGGCTTGCGGCCCGCTGATTTCTGTCGCCACCGAGGAAGCGGTCCCCATCGCGGCACTTGCGGGCCGGCTGCGGGACGCGTTGCGCACGTAGCCTGGCTATCCCGGCTCGCACGGAGGAGTCCACATGACGCAGGCGGAGATTTCCGGCATCTCGCCCTTTTTCATCGTGAGCCACGTGCCGTCGTCGCTTTCGTTTTACCGGGAGCGGCTCGGATTCGAGATCACGTTCCAGGGGCCTGCTCCCGACGACATCTTCTTCGGCATCGTGCGCAGGGGCGGCGCGCAGATCCTGCTCAAAGACGTTGGCGTGGCGCCACTGCCGAATTACAAGCGAGACGTCAAAAAGGGGATCGCCCGATGGGACGCATTCGTCGCCGTGCCGGATCCTGACGCGCTGGCGGCCGAATTCGCTTCGCGCGAGGTCGAGTTTTCCGAGCCGCTGAAAGACACGGATGACGGTTTGCGTGGTTTCGAGCTCCGGGACGCGGACGGCTACGTCCTGTTTTTCGGCCGTCCCCGGTGAGGAGCACCCGGCGACTTCCACGCCGCTCCGGCAGCCTTTTCTTGACCATCGAGGTGTGAAACGATGCAGCCGGCTGAACTCCTGACCCTGAATCTGGAGGAAGTGCGCAGGAGAAGCGTCACGATCTGGCAAGGGATCCCGGCAGATCGTTTACGGTGGAGGCCCGACGCAGAAGCCATGACCTGCATCGAGACGGTTCGGCACGTGCTGGAAGGCGAATGGCTGTACATGCAGATGCTGCGGAGCGGCGGCAGCCTCGAATCCGACGAATCGCCGTTCAACCCCAGACCGTATACCGACGTCGCCGCCGAAATCGCGTTCGCGGAGCCCCATCGGAAAGAATTCCTGAGGCTGGTCGGTTCGTACACGGCCGAGGAACTGACCACCAGGAAAGTCGACCGCGCCGACAGGGGCTATGTCAGGGCAGTGGGCGATTTCATCCTGAGGATCGCGTACCACGAGTCGGTGCACGCGGGCCAGCTGCTCGGCTACCTGCGGTTGATGGATGTGCCCCGGCCGAACATCTGGGACTAGGATTCGGCAGCGCCGAGCACGGAGAGATGATGGCCGGCTCTGAGTACCTCCTCGAGAACCGGAAGGCGGACGCGGCGCAGCGCTTCACCGCATTGTCGGCGCTGTTCGACCCGGCCACGCTGCGCCAGTTCGACGCGTGCGGTCTCGCTGCCGGATGGCGCTGCTGGGAGGTGGGCGCCGGGGGGCCCGCGCTGGTCCGCACGATCGCGGAACGGGTCCGACCTTCCGGGCATGTGCTGGCTACGGACATCGACGATTCGTGGGCGAAGGAGGCGGCGGCGCCGAACGTGGAGGTGCGCACGCATGACGTGGCCCGCGACGCCCCGCCCGGCGCCTCGTTCGACCTGGTGCACGCCCGGCTGGTGCTGGTCCACGTTCCCGAGCGGGAGCGCGCGTTCCAGAACATGATTTCCGCGCTCCGACCCGGTGGCTGGCTGGTGATCGAGGACGCAGATCCCGCGCTCCAGCCATTGAGCTGCATCGACCCGTACGGCCCTGAACAGGAACTGGCGAACAGGATCAGACAGGGATTCAGGACCCTGCTGGCGCGCCGGGGAGCGGACCTGTCCTTCGGGCGAAGGCTGCCGCGGATGTTTCGTGAAGCCGGTCTGGAGTACATTGCGGCCGAGGCTTGTTTCCCGATCGCCCTGCCGGAATGCGCGCCCCTGGAAACGGCCACGATCCACATGATCCGAAACGATCTGCTCAGCAACGGCATCGCGACGGACGACGAAATCGAGCGGCACCTCGCGAACGTGCGAGCGGGCGTGCTGGATCTCTCCCAACCGCCCATGATTTCCGTCCGTGGGCGCAAGCCACGATGATGATCCGTGCCGCTCGCCTGACCAGGCGTTGCGGGCGGCCCCAAGGCGCCTGAGCCCTCGTGGCGCCGGGATTCCCGGCGGCACCAGAACACATCCAGGATCGATCCCATGCCGCTACCCGCTCGCTCCGCCCTGGTCCTGTTGCTCTCGTTCGCGTGCATCGCCGCCGTCGTCCAGGCGTGCGCCGCCGTGCCCGCGGAGGAGTGCGGCCGCAAGCCGTCGCACGTCGAGGAGCGTGCCTGCTACCTGGAGCTTGCCCGTTCGAGCGGCGCCGAGCTCGATCGGGTGCAGCGTGAGCTGGCCGGACAGGTGGAGCGGTGGGACCAGGAGGCCGACGACCGGCAGCGCACGAAGTCGCTGCTGCTCGCGTCGTTCGAGAGGTTCAAGGCGTTCCGCGCCGCGCAGTGCGAGGCAGAGGCGTCGCTGGCTGCCGGCGGCAACGGCGCGGGAGACATGCGGCTGTCGTGCGTGGCCCGGCTGAACCGGAGCCGGATCACCGGGCTTCGAGCGGTGGGCCTGAGTCTCGGATGAGCAAGGAGCCTGGCTTGACGAAGCGCCGCAAGGTGATCGTCCACATCGCGGCCAGCGCGGACGGTTTCATCGCGCGCCCCGACGACGATCTCGAATGGCTGACCTCGCGCCCCGATCCCGAGGGCTTCTACGGGATGGAGGCCTTCATGGAATCGATCGACACGAAGCTGCTCGGCCGGAAAACGTACGAGGTGAGCCTGCGCCTGGGGGAGAAGTTCGATTCGGGGAGGACCATCGTCTTCTCCCGCCATGCGCCGCCGGCCGGCGCCCCGCCCGGCATGGAGTTCGTGAGCGGCGCGATCGGCCCCTTCGTGAGCCGGCTTCGAGAGGAGCCCGGCAAGGACATCTGGCTGATGGGCGGCGGCGAGCTGATCGCCTCGTTCCTCGACGAGCGGGCGATCGACGAGTTCGTCATCAGCGTGGTTCCCGTCTTCATCGGCGAGGGCATTCCCCTGATCGCGCCGCGCCACCGCCACGTGCCCCTGGACCTGGTCTCGGTCGAGCGCTTCGAGGACGGCCTGGTTCAACTGCACTACCGCGTCCAACACCATTCCTGATGCGGATCGAACTGCGCATCGCCACCAACGGCAACATCGCTCAGGCGATCACCACGGCCGCGGCTCACTTCTTCAGCGGCAGCGAAGCCAGGGCGTGGGCGAACCTCGGTCCTTTTGACGAACGCGAGACCAGCTTCGTCCTTGCATACGAGGGAAGCGAGCCGGTGGGGACGGTGACCATTCGGTGGAACCCGAACTACCCTCTCTTCCGCCAGGCGGGGATCCCCTTCATCCAGAACATCGAGATCCGCCATGACCTGCGTGGCCAGGGGTACGGCTCACGCGTGATGGAGGCCGTGGAAGAGCTGATCGGAAGGCGATCGCCGCAGGCCGGGATCTGCGTCGCGCTCTTCGACGCGTATGGTCCGGCACAGCGCCTCTACGCCAAGCGAGGCTACGTACCCGATGGGCGGGGCGCCTGTCATCGCTTCACGCCGCTCCGGCGTGGCGAGGTGATCACGCTCGGTGACGATCATCTGCTCTGGCTGGTGAAAGCGCTCGACCGGGACCGATGAAGCTGCTCTTTCTCCACGGACCGCCCGCTTCCGGGAAACGCACGGCCGCCGAGGCGGTCGTCCAGCTCACCGGGGGCCGTCTCTTCTGATCGAGGCGTGGGACTGAGGCAGCTCGAGATCTGCGCACCGCCACCCGCGTTCGCCGTTGCTCAAAGGCGGAAGACCACGGAGATGCGATGATACGCACGTGGACGATCATCGGAGTACGCGACGTTCCGGGCAGCTCGCGATGGTACCAGTCGCTCTTCGGACAGGCCCCGACGCCTCCGGCTCATGACCACTTCGGCCAGATCGTGGATACGGATGGAACCGTCCTGCTCTGCCTTCACCTGTGGGGCGCGCACGAGCATCCATCGTTGATGAGCCCCGACGCGGCGCCACCCGGCAACGGGCTGCTCCTGTTCTTCCGCGTGGACGATTTCGACCTGGCGCTGACAAGGGCCCGCGCTCTCGTCGCCCGGCTTGAAGAGGAGCCGCATGAGAACCCGAACACTCGGACGAGCGAGTTCTCGCTCCGGGATCCGGACGGATACTACGTCACGATCAGCGCGCTCCCGGACTCCCCCGCCCGCGAGACGGCCTGACCGGCGCACGAGTCCATCACGGACGGTCGCGAACGGTCTGCCGAGCTTCTACCGGCGCCCTTGGCTCGCCCGCAGCCTGACCTGCGGCGTTACCAGCAACGGACTCTCATGTCGGACGACTCGGCACCGGTCCCGGTGCTCGCGCTCTCGGGCCCCGTAGGGGTGGGGAAGACGACGGTGCTCGTGGAGATCCACGATGTGCTGGCCTCGCACGGCGTGCCGCACGCGTGCGTGGAGCGCGATGCGCTGGCGTACTCATGGCCGCCGCGCGGCTACTTCAACGAGGAGGCCGCACTCGAAAACCTTGCCGCTGTCTGGGAGAACTTCCGCGCGGCGGGGGCCGGGCGGCTGGTGGTCGCCGGGGTGGTCGAGCGCGCCGCGGACCTGGCCGGCTACCGGCGGGCGGTGCCCGGCGCGCGGATCACGGTCTGCCGCCTGACCGCGGCGGCGGCGACGCGGGCCGCGCGGCTCCGCGCGCGCGAGGTGGGGGCGGGGCTGGAGTGGCACCTGCGGCGCACCGAGGAGTTGGAGGCGCTTCTCGACGTCGTGCGCCTGGAAGACTTCGCCGTGGACAACGACGCGCGTCCGGTGCGCGAGGTCGCCGCCGAGGTCCTCGCGCGCGCCGGGTGGCTGCCGCCGCTCGAGATCGCCGCCCGCGAGCTACCCCGGTGACGCGCCGATCCCGGCACAGCCTCGCGCGAATCGGCGCAGTTGCGAGACCGAATGGCGTTCGCCGGCCTCCCGCCTGAGGTCCGCGCCGTCGCGGACGCGCTGGCGTCGCTGCGCGCGCCGTGGGCGGTCGCCGGCGGGTGGGCGCTCGACCTGGCGCTCGGCCGCGTGACCCGGCCGCACGCGGACGTCGACGTCGCCGCGTTCCGCCCGGACCAGGCCGCGCTGCGCCAAGCGTTGCCGGGGTGGGACTTCAGCGTGGCGGTCGCGGGTGCGCTGGTCCCGTGGGAGGGCGACGCACGACTGGAGCCGCCGGTGCACGAGGTGCACGCCCGGCCGCCGGCGGGGCGCGCGGGGCAGGCGCTCGAGCTCCTGCTGAACGAGCGGGAGGGGGAGGACTGGGTCTACCGCCGCGACCCCGCCGTCCGGCGCCCGCTGCGGCGCGTCCTTCGCCCGGGGCCCGGCGGCGTGCGGGTGCTGGCGCCGGAGATCGTGCTGCTGTACAAGTCGAAGGCGCCGCGCGCCGTGGACGAGCACGACTTCCACGCCGCGCGCCCGCTGCTGGACGCCGGGGCGCGGGCGTGGCTCCGGGCGGCGCTCCTGCGCGGCGCGCCGCACCACCCGTGGGCCGCCGCCCTCGCGCCGGTGGCCTGACGGATGGTTGAAATCCCCTTCAGCGAGGAGCCCGGCGCCCGGGTCGCGTGCTTGACAATCGATAAGTAAGCGCTTATAGATTATCCATGCAGAGCGCAGCCGTGGCCGAGAACAAGATCTTCCAGGCGCTGGCGGACCCCAGCCGCCGGGCGATCTTCGAGTCGCTCACGCGCGGCGAGGCGGCGGTGAAGGAGCTCACGGCGCGCTTCGACATCTCGCAGCCGGCGGTCTCGCAGCACCTCGCCGCGTTGAAGGACGCCGGCCTGGTGAACGGCCGGCGCGAGGGGCGCTGCGTCTACTACCGGGTGGAGCCGCGGGGGATGAAGCCGCTCATCGACTGGATCGCGCACTACCGCGCCTTCTGGGTGGAGCACGTCGACCGCCTGGAACAACTCCTGGAGAAGATGGACGAATGACCGTCATCGACACCACCGCGCCCGCGCAGGGCGAATCCATCTCGTTCGATTTCGACCTGCATCATCCGCCGGAGAAGGTGTGGCGCGCGCTCACCGACCCCGCGCTGCTCGCCGAGTGGCTCCTCCCCGTCATCGGGCTCAGGCTCGAACCGGGGGCGGCGTTCACCTTCAAGACGCAGGCGTACCCCGGCTGGGACGGCACAGTGAATTGCCGGTTCGTCGAGATCGAGACGCATCGAAAGCTCAGCTACACCTGGAGCGTGCCCTTCCTCGACACCGTGGTGACCTTCACGCTCACGCCCACGGCGTCGGGCACGCGCCTGTCGCTGGTGCAGTCGGGCTTCACGCCGGGCCAGAAGCGGGAGTTCGGCGGCGCGCGCTACGGCTGGAAGATGATGGGCGGGAAGCTGGTCGACCTGCTCGCGACGATCCCATGAAGCCGTCTCTGGAGGAGGTGCCTTTGAACCGGAACCAATGGATTCGGCAGACCCACCGCTGGCTCTCCATCGCCTTCACGGCGACGGTCCTCGCCAACTTCGCCGCGATGACGCAGGGGGCGCCTCCGGCCTGGGTGACGTACTCGCCGCTGCTCCCGCTCGCCCTGCTCCTGTTCACCGGTCTGTACCTGTTCGTGCTGCCGTATGCCACCCGGTGGCGCGCCCGGCGGCGCACCGGCTGAACGTACGGCCGGCCACGACCAACGCCGCATCGCCCGCACGCGGATGGGCGAGGCGGGCAGGCGAAGACATCCAACTCGAGGAAACCATGACCAAGCCGGGTTCGACCGAGGCCCAGCCGGCATCGGAGCTGATCGACCGGAGAATCGCCGAGCTCGGGGACTGGCGCGGCGAGACGTTGAGCAGGATGCGCACGCTCATCCACGAGGCAGACCCGGACGTGGTGGAGGAGTGGAAGTGGGCGAAGGCGACGAGCCCGGGCACGCCCGTATGGTCGCACGGCGGGATCATCTGCACCGGCGAGTCTTACAAGTCGGCCGTGAAGCTGACCTTCCTGAAGGGGGCTTCGCTGGAGGACCCGGCCGGGCTCTTCAACTCGAGCCTCGACGGCAACGCCAGGCGCGCGATCGACATCCACGAGGGCGAGGAGGTCGATGCGGACGCCTTCAAGGCACTCATCCGTGCCGCCGTCGCCCTGAATACGTCCGGCGGAAAGCCAGGGCCGGGGCGAGCGGGATAAAGCCACGAGCTCGCCCTCCCTGTCGCGGTTGAACTCCGAGCTTCACGCTGCGTCACGTAGAACATCACTGGAGAAATGACCCGTTTCGTCCAGGTCGCGTGGCTGCTCCTCGGGGCGTCCAGGGCCACGGCCCAGACCACCCGCACGCCCCTGGCAGACCCGTTCGCCACGGGGCACGTGATCCACGACGAGGCCATGTACCCGGAGCACGCTAGGATGCTGAGGGCGGCGAAGCTCTCGGCGGGTGAGCGACGAGCTTTCCTGGCCGCGGACCTGTCGGGGAAAGGGTTCGAGGCGCGAGTGGCCACGAGGCGTTGGGCGGGCCGGGAGTTCGTCCTCGTACGCGGCTGGCACGCCAAGGGCACCGGGCTCCAGGAAGTGGCGTACTACGTCTTCGCGCCCGTGGCCCAACCCGGCGGAGGGGACTCGCTCCGCCTGGTGTGGCAGGGCGTGGCGGAGGAAACGTTCAACCCCGGCGGCATGTCGGGCCCGGACGTTTCGCTGAGGCGGCGCTGCCAGCGCACACACAGTCTGGTGCTTTGATCGGCACGCCGCGCGAGGCCCCTCCCTGGACCGCGGTAGACTCTCCGTGTCAGGGGCGGCAGCCTTGCGCGCCGGCGCCGCACCCTTGACCCTTGTGTCGTCAGGCCGGCTGCCGGAACCCATTGGCCGAGTGCGACCTGGCCGAGAACCGAGTACTGTGGAAGAAGCGATGCCATCTTCCGGAGTCCACCCCACCCGCTCCGCCGTTCCCACCGCGACGGAGTCCGAGTCCACCGAAGCGTCCGCCGCCGAGCCGGTGCTCCTCGCGGGCGGCAACCCCCGGATCCCGAAGGCCGACGGCGATGCCCCGGTGCAGGCCTACATCGCGGCCATGCCGGGGTGGAAACGCGACGTCGGGCGCCGCCTGGACGCGCTCATCGTGCGCAGCGTGCCCAACGTGCGGAAGGCGGTGAAGTGGAACTCGCCCTTCTACGGAATCGAGGGCCAGGGCTGGTTCCTGTCGTTCCACGTCTTCACCCGCTACGTGAAGGCGACCTTCTTCCGGGGCACGTCGCTGCGGCCCGTTCCCCCCGGTGGCATGGGCAAGGACGCGCGCTGGATCGACCTCCACGAGAACGATTTCGACGAGACGCGGCTGGCGGCGTGGATCGAACAGGCGGCCTCCATCCCCGGCTGGGACGGCAGCTCCCGCGGCTGAACGGCGGAGCCCCGCTCCAGGGCCCGCCGCCGATCCGCCCCACGGTAGCCTGGCAGCCGCAGCTCGTCGAAGCGATCCACCGAGTGGTCCCACCCACCCCATCGTAGCGAGAGAGACACGCCGTGCCCAATCCCTGGGGGCTGCTCCAAGCGGGCGAGTACGCCGAAGCAGTCAAGGCGTGCAGCCTGCAGATCGCGGACAAGCCGGACATCCCCGCCTACAACAACCGGGCGACGGCGTACCTGCTCCTGGGCGATCTCGATGCGGCGCTTGCGGACTACGCGGTCGCGGGGTTCCTCGACCTCACGGATGCGACGGTGGGCGACCACGCCCACCTTCACGTGGCCGCCGTGCTCTGGATGAAAGGGCGCCACGCGCTCGCCGCGTCGTTGTGGCGCCACACCGTTCAGCAGATGCTGAAGAAGCGGTTCACCCACACGGATGCCGCGGGCGGCGTGCAGTGCGGGTGCCTGCTCTGGTTCGCGTCCGCCCGGCTGGGCGACCCGGAGCTTCGTGCCCTGGCCGAGGAGCTGCTCTCGAAGCGTGCCGCCAAACCCGGCCGCTGGGGCAACGCCTGGCCCGCCCCGCTCGCCGCGATGCTGCTGGGACAGCTCACTCCCCCGGACCTGGTGGCGGCGGCGTCCTCGCCCCCTGTCCTGGCGCATCGCCAGCTCTGCCAGGCCCACTTCTATGCGGCCACGCTCGCCCACGCCCAGGGCGACGGCGAGCTGGCGGCCATGCACCTGCAATCGTCCGCCGGCACGCGCGCGTTCATCGAAATCGAATACTTCCTTGCCCTTCACGAGCTCCGGCATCGCGGCCGGGAGCTCGCCTGACAAATCCGCTCAACCCATCGTGCCCATGAAAGCGGCTGTCTGCACGCGCTATGGACCTCCGGAGGTCCTGCAGGTCCGGGACGTGGCCGAGCCCGCTGCCGGCAGCAACGACGTCCTGATCCGCATCCATGCGGCGGCCGTCACCGCGAGCGACGTCTACATCCGGAGCGGAATTCCCTCGGCTCGCCCGGTGATGCGGTTGATGCACCGGCTGGCGATGGGTTTCGGGAAACCGAGACGGGCGATCCAGGGGGCGGTGCTGGCGGGAGAGATCGAGGCGGCGGGACGGAACGTCACCCGCTTCCGCGCCGGCGACCGCGTGTGGGCGTTCACCCTCCTGCGCGTCGGCTGCTACGCTCAACGCATCTCCCTCCCCGCCAGCACCAAGCTGCTCACCCTGGCGCCGCGGAACCTGACGCACGACGAGGCGGCCGCCATTCCGTACGGAGCGCTCCTCGCCCTGTACTTTCTCAGAAGGGCAGGGATCCAGCGCGGCGAGCGGGTGCTCGTCTATGGCGCGTCGGGCGCGATCGGAACCTCGGCGGTGCAGATCGCGAAGCACTTCGGCGGGACCGTGACGGCCGTGTGCAGCACCGCGAACCTGGAGCTGGCGCGCTCCCTGGGAGCCGACGACGTCCTCGACTACACCCGGCAGGACGCTCCGTCCGGGCCGGGGTACGACGTGGTGTTCGACGCCGCCGGACGCAGAAAAACGTCGCCGCTGAAAGAGGCGTTGCGGCACGCGCTGAGGCCCAACGGCAGGTTCATCTCGGTGGACGACAGACTGCCGCGCGTCGAGCGAACCGACCTCGAGTACCTGAGGGATCTGGCCGAAGCGGGGGCGCTGAGGCCGGTGATCGACCGCCGCTATGCGCTGGAGCAGATCGCCGAGGCGCACCGGTACGTCGAGCAGGGGCACAAGAAAGGGAACGTCGTCCTCAGCATCGCCGATTGACGACGTCGGACCAGCGCGCCGGCCGTCCGTCGGAGCACGCCTCAGGTGCAGCGTGGTCGCGCGCGCTCAGGATGACGAGTGGCCGGTATCGAGTGAATGCACGATCGATCGCCGAATCTGGTAGGATGGCTCACTCCGCGCGCCTGCGCGGCGAGTGACCGCGAACCTTCTCGGAGAAGCCAGACCATGGTGGCGCAACCCGACGCACAGCGGCGGCTGGTTCTGCACGGCGCGATCATCCTCCTTGTCGGCCTGCTCTGCGGCTATGCGGCCGTGGCCGAGGAGGTGAGCCGATCGGGACGCACGTGGCAGGCGGCCCATTCCGCGCTCCTGCTGACCGGCGTGTGGCTGATCGCGACTGCCGCGGTCCTGCCGCTGCTCGAGCTTCCCCGGCGGGAGCGGACCGCGCTGCTCCTCTCGCTCACCGGCGGCGCGTACAGCTTCCTGACCGCCGTCGTGATCCAGGCGGCCACCGGGGTTCGCGCCATCAGCCCGGAGGTCTCGGGGATCAGCCTGGTGGCGTTCGCGGCGAACGTGCTGGCGGTGCTCGGAACGATCTTGGCGGCGTCGCTTACCGTTCTGGGCGCGTGGAACGCACTCCGCGCATCGCGCCGGGAGCCGGCGACGGAGCCGGCCGGCTCCGCGCGGTCGTTCGAACCCGGAGCGTGAGCATCGATACCTGCCGGCAGCGACTACGCGCACGCCGACTGCTCGGGCATCGTGGCCTCCGATCCTCCTGACCGGGGCCGTCGTGCCGGGCAGGGTTGGCGCGTTGTAGATGAGGCGCCGTTCCGCAGATCAGCAACGAGTGGAGGAGTCGTGGAGCATGTCAGCCTACTATCCAGGGCGAGCCTCGGGTGCGTGCTGGTGATCGCCGGCCTGGCCGGTTGCCGGCCGCACGCGTCGCCGACCACTGCGCCCGCACTGGCCGAGCCCGCCGTCTTCGCCACCTGGCCCCGGGTGACCGAAAGGCCCGTTCGCGTCAGTCCCGAGCTGGCGATGCTTTGCACCGCATTGCCGCCACACAGGCCCACGGGGCGGAACGCCGCGACCAGCCGGCGCGACCCGCACGCAGATGCCTCGATCGTGGTGAGAGTCAGCCCGAACGCGGTCGCGGCGTATCGGGAAGGCAGATCTCTCCCGGCCGGCGCGGTGGTGATCAAGGAGAAGTACGCCGACGCCTCGGCCTCCGGGCCGTTGCAGGCGTACGGGGCGATGATCAAGCGCGAGGCCGGGTTCGACGCCCGCGGCGGCGATTGGGAATACGCCTACGTTGCTCTCGACCGCGAACGAGTGGTGACACGGGGGCGGCTGGAAGGGTGCGCGGGGTGCCACGCCTCGGCGCGGGAGACCGACTATCTGTTCCGATCGTATGGCAGGGTCGCACGCTAGCGCGAGACGGGCTCAACAGCTCGACGGCGGCACCGTGACGCTTGTGCGGCTGGCGGAAACCGGCCTACTTGGGATCTGTTGATTGCGTTTCCTCGTCCACCCCTCCAGGGACTCCCCGTCATGTTCGACTTCCTCACCTCGACGAAGCGCCCGGCCGGCGGCACGCCCGTGTTGCCGGCGGCGGAAGTACTGGCGCGCCTGAAAGCGCTGAACCGCGAGTCGGCCCCCTGGCGCATCGTCGACGGGAGCTCGGAGGGCGTCGATCTCATCGCGGAGTGGAGGATCGTGGATGCGCGCTGGTACGAGATCTTCGCCAAGGCCGGCTTGAAGAAGGTCTTCCGCATCTTCCTGAAGCTGGATGACCGGGCCAAGCACGTACGAGCCCAGGATCGCGAATACGAGGTATCGTGGAGAGCGGGTGTCCCTCTCCTGTCCGTCGCCGTCAGCGGGTTCAAGGGCCAGAGCACCAGCATCCAGTTCGGAGCGTCGGCTGGCTTCAGGGAAGACCTCTCGGTGGGAACGCAGTACGAGTACTTCTTCAAGACGTCGGAGATCAAGGCGCCGATCCAGGAAGCCGTGGTCTCCTGCGGCTGGGTGTACAAAGGGATCGTGTTCGGCAAACCGTAGCGACGACGGTTCGAGCACCGTTTCTACTTTCTCTCGACCCACTGGAACAGCGGCGCGAGCCACTCCGGGCGCGGGCGGTAGAAGCCACCTTGGCCAAGCCCCGTGGAGATGCGGATCTCGCGGTGCGCGCCCGGGTCGCTCCGACGGGATCGTCGCAAAGTGATCCGTTTTGCGCGGCTGGAGAGCGGCGCATTCGTGCTGCCGGCGGGCATGATGCATGGGCCCGGGCAAGCAGCCGCACACCGGAGCCGTTCCCCCGATCCAGAGGAAAGGAGAGGCGCCAGGAAATGGAACGAGCCACAGGTGCAGACCCGATGACCCTGCTCTCATGGATTCTCATACTGGTCAACTGCCTGGTGTACCTCGCGTTCAAGGGCATGGCCACGGTTGGAAACAGGGTCTTGGGAAAAGAAACGCTGCATCGGCGCTGGGTGGGGGCGCTGGGTGTCATCGCCTTCGCCGCGCTCACCGCCTGGTTCGCGCGGGCGTACCTGGTGAACGACGACCTCCAGTCCAACCTGTCGGATGTCCAGCAAGCCAGGTACGCCGGCCGCATCATCGGCTTTTTCCTTGCCCCGAGCATCGTCGTCTTGGCCGTGGTCGCTTTCCGCGGATGGCGGAACACCAGGAAACGCGAAAACGCCCGAGCGGCGGTTCAGGCCTGAGGTCCATGCCTCGAACGGACCCGCCGTCCTGACGGGTCGACGGCGCCCGCGGCCGGGTCGCGCCTGACGGCCGTGCCTTCGCCGCTCCCCCTCATCGCACCTCGATCGGCGCCGTCCAGCGGAACGGCCCCCAGGCCATCGCGAGCGTCCCGCGCCGCGCGTCGATCGCGTCGATCGAGATCGTGAACTGCTCGACCGGCGCCGCGGAGGTCTCCACGGCCATCGGCGCCCGGCCCAGGTCGTGGGCGGCATCGTATCTCGTGCCCCACTGGCCGGTCTGGCGGTTCACGATCAGCTCCACCCCGCGCGCGTGGGGGATCGTCCACAGCGTGTACGTGCCCGCGGGAAGCGGCAGGCCGGCCAGCGTGACCGGCGCGGAGGTGGTGAACTGCGTCGCGGCGTTGGCCCCGGTGCGCCAGACGCGGTCGTACGGGATGACGTTGCCCAGCAGCACGCGCCCGCGCGCCAGCGGCCGGCCGTAATCCACGGTGAAGCTCACGGCTCCGATGCGGGCGCGCACGGTGTCGCGCACGCTGAGCTGCCGGAAGCCGCCGCCCTTCGCCTCCGCGGCCTCGAAGCGCTCGGCGACGGCCTGCACGTCGGGCGGCGCGGCCAGGCGGCGGACGTCCACCAGGTAGGTGGTGCGGGCGCCCGAGTAGCGCAGCATGCGGTACGCGGTGTCGAACGCCGCCTCGCCCGTCCCCGAGAGCCAGTCGTGGGTGATCTCCGCCCGCCCGCCCGGCAGGAGACGCACGACGCCATGCTGAAGCGGAAAATCGTCGAACTCCCGGTCGATGTGGAACTGCCGCATCCGGATGGTGTCGCCGGGGGCGCGGTGCTGCGCCGCGGCGCGCCGGAGCGCGGCGGCGAAGTACAGCTCGTACAGGCTGTACATCTGCGGCACGTGCGCCATGGCCACGCCGCCGCGCGTGGCGAAGGCGCGCGTCACGGTGCCCGTGCCGTCCCGCTTGAGGATGCGCACGGAATCCGCCGTCACCTCGGCGACCACGCGGCGCTCGCGCTCGCCGGCCGGCTCGCTGGGGGTGTGGATGTCCATCACCAGACGCCGGATGGCGCCGCCGGGGCCGAGCTCGACGCGCGTGTGGCGCCGGCGAACGCGCGGGAACCGGTCCACCGCGTCGGTGGTGACCGTGTCGCCGCGGCGCGTGACGCTCTCCACCGAGATCGTGTCGCGGCCCAGGCGCGCGATGAAGCCGTAGCGCTCGGCGGGCGCGGCGGGGCGGCACGCGGCGAGCGCGAGCGCGGCAAGGGCGAAGCGTCTCATCTTCATACCGGGTCCGCCTGAATCGTTCACGAACAGACGATGATTGCCTCCCGCAGGGTCGGCAGAGTCAGCAGAGAACGACTGGCTTTTTCTGCTGACTCTGCTGCGCGACGAGACGGTGCGCGCAAGGATACGCGCCCGGCGGCGGCGCGTCACGGAGATTGTGGCAGGGCGCGTCCCGCAGCGGCCGGGCGCGCGGGCGAAGGGACGAACGATCACTGGGGCCGGCTTTCCCCCAACACCGCGTAGGATGGATTCTCCTGGACCTGCCGGCGGAGCGGATCGGCACCCGGAGCTTCGCCCTGCTGAAGGTCGCCGCGGCCGAGGCCGTGCCGGGGGAGGAGGTTCGCGCCCTGTGCGGAACGCTCCGCGATTCCTTCGCGGCGTGAGCCCTCACCGCGGCGCGTGTACGAGAACGCGGCGGCCACTTCAGCCGCCGGCGGCGGCTCCCACGGGCCGGCAGACGCGCGGTGCGCCTTCGGGTGCATCGGGCGGGTCCCAGCGGCCCAGGACGACGGTGAGCGGGATCTCCCTCCCCTCCCGCCGGATCACGAACTGGACGGTATCGCCGGCCAGGTAGGTCTTCTTTGGCGGGTTGGCGATCAGGTCGTGGCCATCCTGGAGGATGGTGAGGTCGCCCGGCTTCATCCCCGCCAGCGCCGCCGGGGAGCCCGGCTGCACCACCTCGATCTGGGGGTAGCTCGGGAACTCCACCGGCGGCCCGCCCTCGCGCGCCAGCCGGTAGGTGCTGCTGTTGTTGGTGACGCCCCGGCACCCCGGCGGCCGCGAAGCCGCCGGCGTGGAGCCGCCGGTCTGCGCGGCCAGCGCGGCGGGGAGCAGCAGGGCCGCGAGGGCGGCCAGGAGAATGGGCACGGAGGGTGAGCGTCGCATACGGGGATCGGGCTGAGGAGGGTGAAGGAGCGGTCGATCTCTACCGGGTGCCGCGCGGCTCCGGGGTGTAAGATGGCGGGGACGGCGGAATGGTTGGACGAGCGGTTGGCTGATGCCCGAATCGTCACGCGGACGGTCCATGGATGGCTGCGTACGAGATCATCGAAGACGGTGCCGGCGCCCAGGTGCCGGAGCGCGTGCGGCGCGGCCTGCGGGAGGCCGACCCGCCCGGCGTGCCGCCGCGCGACCACGAGGCGGTGTGCCTGTCCGTGCGCGACGAGGACGGCGCGATCGTCGGCGGGCTGTACGGCGCCACGATGTGGGGGTGGCTGATGATCGACGGGCTGTGGGTGGACGGCCGGCTGCGCGGGCATGGGTACGGGAGCCGCCTGCTGGCCCGGGCCGAGGCGCTCGCCTTCGGCCGCGGCTGCAAAGGAGCGTGGCTCGGGACCTTCGACTTCCAGGCGCGCGAGTTCTACGAGCGCCACGGCTACACCGTCTTCGCCGAGCTCGCGGACTTTCCCGCCGGGCACACGCACTTCCACCTGAAGAAGGACCTTCCCACGGTTCCGGGACCGCCCTGACGCCTGACCGCCCGATGCCCCGGGTCCGGGCGCTCGCCTTGCCCGGCCAGGGGGTGGACTTTAGCGTGGCGGCGTGCGTCTCCGTTCCCCCCTCACCCCCAAAGGTGCGCCATGCCCAAGTACCTGATCGAACGCGAGATCCCCGGCGCGGGTGATCTCTCGCCCGAGCAGCTTCAGGCGATCTCGCAAACCTCCTGCGGCGTGCTGCAGGGGATGGGGCCGCAGATCCAGTGGGTGCAGAGCTACGTGACGGGCGACAAGATCACCTGCATCTACATCGCCCCCAACGAGGAGATGGTGAGGGAGCACGCGCGCCAGGGCGGCTTCCCCGCCAACCGCGTCGCCGAGATCAAGACCATCATCGACCCCACCACCGCCGAACCGGCCGCCGCGCCTGCGTAGCGTTCCAGCCGGCCTCCCGCCAGCATGATCATCCGCCCCGCCGCGATCGGCGACGTGCCCCGCGTCCACGCGATGGAGGTGGCGTGGGAGGCGGAAGGGAGCTTGCTCGGGTTCCGGGCGACGGACGAGCCGCCGGTCGCCCGCGTCGTGGGCAAGTGCTTCTTCGTGGCGGACGATGTGGGGGCGCTGGTGGGGTACGTGCGCGGCCGCGTGGGCGACGACGAGTGGAACGCCGCCGTGGTGCCGCACGGGGAGCGGTACCTCGAGATCGAAGACCTGCACGTGGTGCCCGGGCTGCGCTCGCACGGCATCGGCACGCGCCTGCTGGAGGCCGCGTGCGAGTGGGCGAAGGCGCAGGGGGTGCGCTACCTGACGCTCTACTCGTCGTCCACCGGCATCGCGCGCGTGGTCCGGTTCTACCAGTCCGCCGGGTTCCAGCCGTGGGCGGTGCAGATGGTCCGCCGGCTGGAGTAGCCGGCGGGCCACGTCCGGATGAGCACGGCTGCGCTGACCCGCAGTCAATCGAGAAGCTTGACGTTGACTGCTTTACAATGCAAAGTTCTTTCGTCTGATGGAACAATTCCCATGAAGGGAGGGCTTGATGAACGCCGTGCCGATGAAGCAGCCCAGCGCCTGGGTCCCGGTGGCGATGTCGCTGACGGGGGTGGCGATCGTGCTGGCGCACCTGGCCTATCACGGCGGCATCGTGCATCACGCCGACGAAGGGGCGGCGGCGCACCTCTGGCAGCTCCTGATGGCGGGCCAGGTGCCGGTGGTGGCGTTCTTCGCCCTCACCTGGGTGCCGCGGGCGCCCGGCCAGGCGATGCGGGTGCTCGCGCTGCAGGCCGCCGCCGCGCTGGCGTCGTTCGCCGCCGTGTTCTTTCTCACCTGACGCGCGGGTGCACGACAGCGGCGACGCCCGCGTCGGCAGTTCGGACCGGACGCTCGCGATGGCGCGTCGTGCCCGGAAGTCACAATCCGTCCATCCGTGGCAGGAAGTGTCACGTCCAGCCCTTCCGCTCGTTCTTCGGGGTGATCCTCCGGTACACGCGCCGCCCACCTCGCACCCCGGTACTCCCATGCGTCTGCGTCTCGTTCTTCCGCTGCTTCCCTGCGTGCTGGCCGCCTGCTCGGGAGGCATCATCGACGTGGCGGGCACGTGCGTCGCGGCCGCGCGTGTGAACGACACCGATTACGGCCAGTACGTCGAGGCAAACGCGAACCGCGTAGGCCCCGAGTTCACGCGTACGTTGCGCCAGCGCGGCTGCGACGACATGATCGAGTTCGGCCAACCCGGGCCGGAGCGGTGGCGGAACGGCGATTCCAGCTTCCCCGCCGGCACGCCGCTGTACGCGTCACTGGACGAGCCCACCAGCGAGGTCCTGCTGGCTTCGCGCGGTGACGGCAGGTTCGTGGAACTGCGCAGGCTTCCGCACCCGGGCTCGCCCGCGGCCGGCGACCGGCGGTAGCGCGGCGCACCGCCGCCGGATCGGAGAGGGACACGCAGACGGCCGCGGAGAGATGCCGCGGCCGCTTCGTTTTCTGCCCCCGCCGTCCCGAGTTCGGCGTGGACGATGATGCCCTGCCGGCGGCACGGACATCCCGTGGCGTGGATCGCGATGGCCTGGGGCCGGGCAAACTCTTGCGCGCCGGCCCCGCGCGCCTGACCCTTGGAGCTCGGCGACCACCGAACGAGACCGTCCGACCGGAGATACCATAATGAACCAGGACCCCGCTGACCCCGGCGAAGCGCCGCTCCGGCAGCTCCTGGCCGACCGCGTCCGCGCTATCCGGGCCAAGGACGTGGAGGCCGTGGCGGCACAGTACGATCCCGGCGTGGTGATGTACAACCTGGCGCCGCCGCTGCAGACGCGCGGGGTGGACCGCCAGGCGATCCGGGACTGGTTCGACAGCTACGAGGGCCCGATCGGCTGCGAGACGGCGGACGAGCGGTACTTCGTGGACGGCGACGTGGCCTTCTGCCACTACCTCTACCGCACCAGCGGAACGCAGGCCGGCGGCGGCGAGGTGGACATGTGGGTCCGCGCCACGCTGGGGTTGCGCCGGGTCGACGGAGCGTGGAAGATCGTCCACGGACACGATTCGGACCCCTTCGACATGCGGACCTTCCAGGCGCTGCTCGACCTGCAGCCCTGATCCGCCGGGACGGAACGACCTTGATCATCGCCCTCGCCACTCCCCGCGCCGCTACCACCGTCGACGAGGCGCTGGACAGGATCGAGCGCTCGATCGCCGGGGCCGCGGCGCGGGGCGCGGAGATCGTCTGCTTTCCCGAGGCGTACCTCCCCGGGCTGCGCGGGCTCGACTTCCACGTGCCGCCCTTCGACCGCGCCGGCCAGGAGCGGGCGCTCGGCGCGGTCTCGGAGTGGGCGCGCGCGCACCGCATCGCCGTGGTGCTGTCGATGGAATGGATCGCGGACGAGGGCCGGCAGATCGCGGCCGTGGTGTTCGGCGCGGACGGGCGGATGCAGGGGGTGCAGACCAAGAACCAGCTGGACCCCACCGAGGAGCCGCGGTACGTGCACGGCCACACCCGGCGGCTCTTCGAGGTGAACGGCGTGAAGTTCGGCGTGGCGATCTGCCACGAGGCGTTCCGCTACCCCGAGACGGTGCGATGGGCGGCGATCCGTGGGGCGAAGCTCGTCTTCCACCCGCACTGCACGGGCAGCGACAAGACGGGACGCCGTCCGGAGCGGTGGGGCGACCCCGCGTCGCCGTACTACGAGAAGGCGATGATGTGCCGCGCGCTGGAGAACGGGATCTGGTTCGCCAGCGTGAACTACGCCTTCCGCAACCAGGACTCGGCCACCACCCTGATCGATCCTTCGGGCGCGCTGGTGGCGCACCTTCCGTACGGCGAGGAAGGCGTGCTGGCGCACGAGATCGACCCCGCCGCGGCGACGGGCCTGCTCGCCTCGCGCTACGCGCCGGAGCGGTACGAGGAGGCCGTCTGACCGGAAACTAGAAGTCTGGCTCAGCGCGGCATAGAGCCCAGGCGGATGAATCCGCGGCAACAACGGCCCAAAGTCCGCCTTCGCGGACTCCCGATCCTGCATCCACGCGTGGCTCCTTCCCTCATCGATCGAGAAATGTCCGCCAATCCGGATGAGCCGATCGAAGTCCGCACCGCCACCGCGGCCGATGTCGCGGAGATGGCGCGTATCCGCGAGGCGGGCGGATTGCCGGATGACGCGGAGCGGATGGCGCGGTACCTGGCCGGCGAGCACCACCCGCAGCACGCGCTGGCGCCGCGGGTGATCTTCGTGGCCGAGCAGGGCGGTCGGATGATCGGCTACGTCGCCGGGCACCGGACCACGCGCTTCGGCTGCGACGGCGAGCTGCAATGGATCTTCGTGCTCCCGGACCACCGCGGCTCCGGCGCGGCGGACCTGCTGCTGGACCGGCTCGCCGCGTGGTTCATCGGCGAGGGGGCGAGGCGGGTCTGCGTGGACGTGGTGCCGGAGAACACGCGGGCGCGCCGCTTCTATCATCGCCACGGCGCGCAGACGCTGCATCGGTACTGGCTGGTGTGGCCAGACATCGCCGTCGCTCGCACGCCACCCTCCCCATCCACCACGCCGGCACTGCCGAACTGACGCACCGGCGGCCTGCGACGCCGCTTCACGTTTCTCCACTTGCCGGGGCGGGTGGCACACGGAAAATTCCCGCCTGGGGAGCGTCGGCCGGACATTCCCTGCAGTGCCATCATCACATCCCCGTCATCATACTCCCCTCCGGACGTTTCCAGACGCCATCTTCCGACGGAGCCGAACTGGCCATGCCCGAGAAGGTTCTCGCGATCTTCGCGCAGCCGCATGGCGTGGACCCGCTGCGCCTCGGCGAAGAGCACCGGGTGATCCACGAGTGCCTGCAGCAGGCCAGGCAGCATCGGATGCAGGTAGACGTGCGTCATGCTGCCTCCATCCACGACGTCCGCCGGGCGCTGCTGAACGGGAACTGGGGCATCGTCCACTTCTCGGGGCACGGGACCGAGCACGGGCTTTTGCTGGAAGACGAGAACGGCGAGCCCCAGCCGGTGTCGACCGCGGCGCTGATGGAGTTGCTGGCCGCCTATTCGCCGCCTCTCCACACGGTGGTGCTGCACGCGTGCCTCACGGGCGCGCATCCGGCCGGGATGGCGGCGGCGAGGATCCCGTACGTGATCGCGAACGACGGGCCGATCCTCGACGCCGCGGCGATCGAGTTCACCCGCGGCTTCTACGACGCGCTGGCGGCGGGGCGCGACGTGCCGTTCGCGTACCAGGAGGGATGCCGCACCGTGCGGCTGATGGGGCTGGAAGACGAGGGCGTGCCCGTGCTGCACCGCGGTCCGCCGCCCACCGCGCGCGAACAGACGGGCGAGCACTTCTACGTGTTCATCACCGGCTCGAACTCGGTGGGGAAAAGCACCGTGGCCTATGCGCTGACCGAGCGGTACCACTTCAACGCGATCGTGAGCACCGACTCGCTGCGGGCGGCACTCCGCCCGTGGGCGCGGGAGATCGGCGCCCCGGAGCTCCTCTATTCGTCGTTCGAGGTCTCGGACCGGCTCCGCGAGTTGAACGGGGTACAGATGGGCGTGGAGGAGGCCTTCGAGAAGCAGTGCATCTCCTTCTGCCGCTCGTTCGAGGCGGTGATCGAACACTCCCGGCGCAAGCGTGCCACGGCGGTGTTCGAGGGCGTGAACATCCTGCCGACCGAGGCGTTCCGCCGGGTGGCGTTCCACGAAAAATCCGATCTGTTGCTGGTTACGCTGTACCTGGCCGATCGTGACCAGCACTACCAGCGGATGCTCACGCGAATCACCGACATGCCGGGCCCCGAGGCCGACAAGTATCCCCGCAACTTCAACCGCATCCGCCTGCTGGACGACTTCGTGGTGCGGCGGACCCGCGAGTTCGAGGCGACCACGCGGGGCGGGCGCGTGCTGGTGATCGAGAACAGCGGGACCGTGACCGCGGCGGTGGACCAGATCGCGCGGCGGCTGGAAGAGGTGCGCGCGCTGGTCGCGCAGCGGTAGCGGGAGCGCGAGATCACCGGGCGCGGCCTGTCCGCCCTCCGCCTCTCCAACCCGGCGAACCCCACCGGGCGCACCATCCGCGGGCTGGAGCTGGCCGGCTGGGTGGAGGCGGCGCGGCGGCTGGACTGCACCCTGCTGGGCCCGCGCTCGGTGATCGAGGCGGTGACCAGCTCGGGCTCGTTCCTGGACGGCGGGGGGAGCCGGCCGCTGCAGCGCGCCGCCATCCCCCTGCTGGACCCCGCCCACGTGCGCCGCGAGACCGCCGCCATCCGCGAGGCGTTCCTGCGCAAGCGGCGCACGCTGGTGGACGGCCTGCGCCGCGCGGGGATGCGGCTGGACCTGGAGCCCGAGGGCACCTTCTACGTCTGGGCCGACCTTTTCGGGCTCTCCGAGGGGCTGCGCGACGGGATGGACTTCTTCCGCGCGGCGCTGGAAGAGAAGGTGATCTGCGTGCCCGGCGAGTTCTTCGACATCAACCCCGGCAAGCGCCGCAGCGGCCGCCCCTCGCGCTTCCGCAACTACGCCCGCTTCTCCTTCGGCCCCGACGAGGCCCAGGTGACCGAGGGCGTGCGGCGGCTGGCGGAGAGGGTGGCCCGGGCGCGGTAGCCTTCCTGCCGCACGTTCCACAACCCCGCCGGAATGCCGCCCCTCCCCGGCTGGAGGGGCGCATCCCGGGCGGCCCCCCGAAAAATCCATCCGGACGTCCAACCAATCCCCTGCAGCCGGCCGGCCGCCCTGACCGGCGGTGGCCGGCGTGACGCGCCGCGGGTCGCCGGGCGCGGCCGCCTTCGTCTCCTCTCGCGCGAGGGATCCCGCCATGCCGAAGAACTTCCGCACGATCCACATGCACGCCGCCGACGCCGCGCCCGCCGCGTCCGGGGGACCGCTGGGCGTGGCACCGGCCGGCGCGGCCCGGCGCGAGCCGCGCGCGAGGTTCACCAACGACGAGGCGGCGGCGCGGTACCACCTGCACCAGATGCTGGACCGCCAGGAGGACCCGACGCTGCGCGAACTGACGGCACCCTCCCGCCCCGAGGTCGTTCCCGACCTGCGCCTGCTGGACGTGCGCCCGGCGCCGGGGCAGCAGCGGCCCCCCAGGCGAGGCGCCGCCACCGGCCCGCTGGGGATCGCCCCCGCGGCCGCCGCCGGCGAGCGGCGGGCGCCGCCCACGCCCACCACGCTGGTGCGCTTCGAGCAGACGCACGCCTCCATTCCCGTGTTCGGTTCGCGGGCCACGGTAGAGCTCGACGGCGACCGCAAGGTGGTTTCCATCTACGCCAGCGTGGGCGAGATCCCACGGGGCCTGTCGGCCATCGCCAAGCTGGGCCCCTCCGACGCCGTAGCCCTCGCGGTCAAGGCGGCGGACGCGGCACCCGACCGGCTGGCCGGCGTGCGGCCGCCCACCCTTACCTTCTACAACGACGAAGACGCCGACCGGTGGCACCTGGCCTGGTTCGTGGCCGACGTGCCGAAACGGGGGGTGCCCGACGGCCCGGCGGAGGGAGGGCCGCACGGACTGGGGCGCTCGCCGCGCGACCTGTTCCCGGTCTTCAACTACCTGGTGGACGCCCACGAAGGGACCATTCTCCTGGCGTATCCCGCCCACGCGATGGTGACGCTCTGCCGCGGCCTGGACGTGGACGGGGTCCGGCAGCGCTTCTATGCCGAGCAGAACGGCGGCGGCACCTTCGAGATGTTCGACAAGCCGCGCTCCATCCGCACCTTCGACCTGCAGGGCGGCGACCTGAGCGGCCCCTTCCCTTCGGCCGCCATCACCTCGCCCGCGGCGGACCCGTGGAACGGGCCGGCGGCGATTTCGGCCCACGTGAACGCGATGCGCGTGCAGGAGTTCCTGTTCTCGGTGCTGGCCCGCAACAGCGTCGACGACAACGGGATGGAGCTGGTCTCGGTGGTCAACTGCACGTATGGCCAGCACGAGCCGCCGCCGCAGTGGCACAACGCGGTGTGGTGGAACGGGCGGATGTGGTACGGCCAGGCGCTGGACGGCGGAGGGCAGATGCGCAGCTACTCGCGGCACCTGGACGTGATCGCCCACGAGCTCACGCACGGGGTGACCGAACACACCGCAGGGCTGGTGTACCTGCACCTTTCCGGCGCGCTGAACGAGTCCGTGAGCGACATCTTCGGCATGATCGTCCAGAACTGGGTCGCGCAGGGTGCGGACAGCGACGTGTCCGGGTGGACGTGGGAGCTGGGGCCGGGGCTCGGTTCGGCCGGGGGCCCGCTGCGCGACATGGCGAACCCGCGGAACACGGGTGACCCCGACCACATGAGCCAGTACGTCAAGCTGCCGGGAGACGAGCACCACGACATGGGCGGCGTGCACAAGTACAGCAACATCCACAACCGGGCGGCGTACCTCCTGCTCACCGCCACCGAGGCGGACGGAAGCCGGGCGATGGCGGCGCGTGACGTGGCCGTGCTGTACTATCTCGCGCTGAAGCGGCTGGGAAGCACCGCGAACTTCAGCGACATGCGCGATGCGATGGTGGAGACCGCCAGGAGCTACTTCGGCGACCCCGCCGAGCGCACCCGCATGGTAGCACACATCGAGAAGGCGTACGACGGCGTGGGAATCACCTGACGCGTTTCCGCTTCCCACCCGAACCAGCCGGCGGCACCTGGGGTGAGGGGCGCCGCCGGTTCTAGTGCATCCCGGCTCTTGCGCGGTGGCGACCCCACGCCCAAACGTTGCGCCGTTCGGTGCCTTCGTGGCAGCACGATCTCACCCGGGACGCGAAAGGGTGGCGTACTCGCCGTGGATCTGCGGCGTGCCGCGCGATGTAGAGAAACGCGGAGGCGGCTCCGACTACTGGATGCAGCGCCGGCTACGGCGCCCATCAACCCACCGATCAGGGAGCGACTCATGGCCACCACGCAGCGCATCACCCCCTGCCTGTGGTTCGCCGACCAGGGCGAGGAAGCGGCGAACTTCTACGTCGGCATCTTCCCCAACTCGCGGATCACCGCCATCAGCCGCTACGGCGAGGCAGGGCAGGAGATCCACCATCGCCCGCCCGGTTCGGTGATGACGGTGGCGTTCGAGCTGGACGGGAACGCCTTCACCGCGCTGAACGGCGGGCCGGTGTTCACCTTCAACGAGGCGATTTCGCTGCAGGTGCACTGCGACACGCAGGAGGAGATCGACCACTACTGGGAGAAGCTGGGCGCCGGCGGCGATCCCAACGCCCAGCAGTGCGGCTGGCTGAAGGACCGCTACGGCGTCTCGTGGCAGGTGGTGCCCCGCATCATGGACGAGCTGTTCAAGGATGCGCAGTCGCCGGGCGCGCAGCGGGCCATGCAGGCGATGCTGGGGATGAAGAAGCTCGACATCGCCGAACTGCGCCGCGCGGCCGCGGGGGAGCCATGATAACCAGATCCGCTTGATTCCTTGCTGCAACAGGGTCTGCTGGATTCACACCGGATCCGGGAATACAGTTGTCGCATCTACACTGCTAAAGGCGTCACACGGAGAAACGGAGTGCAACGGAGGAGCGGAGAACTTCATCGCAGTTCTCCGCTCCTCCGTTCTCCTCCGCTTCTCCGTGTGACCCCATCAGCTGAGCCGGGAGAATCACTGATCTGGATCCGGGATGAGACAAGTCTTCAGCCGGATCTCGCTCAGCCGGATCTGGTACAAACATTACCAGCCGCGCCGGTACCGCGGCCGGTCGCGATCGCGGTGCCGGCTTCGGTACGCGCTCCGGCCGGCCGGCTCATCGGCCCAATCGAGCTCCAGCGTTCCTCCCACCGGCAGCGCGTTCCACAGCTCAAGCATCTCCTTCCACGCAGCGCACGCAGCGGCAACCTCTTCGTCGGGGATTGGACGCGGCGCCTGCCCGCCCGGCGCCCACCGTGTCCGCAGGGTGGTGGCGATCTCCGCGGCACCGGCGCCCTTTTCCAGCGCGTCGTTGAAGATTCGCACCAGGCATTCGGCGTCGCCCAGCTCGGCGTAGTGGTCGCGGAGCAGCGCGCGCGAGCGCTCGGCGGCGTGCGGCCGGCGGCGTCCGTCCAGCCAGGTCATGCTCTCGAACACCGCGCCGGCCGCCACGCATCCCCAGAACCCGCGGCGCAGCCCCAGCGCCCGCTCGACAGCCAGGTGCGCCAGGTCGTGCGGGATGGCGAACCTGTGCCCCACGCCCTTCACGTGGAGGCGCACGCCGTCGCGGCGCGTGATCACCGTCTCGTAGCGGTGCCCGTCCAGCCGCGTGAGCGCCAGGTGCATGGGGATTCCGGGGGATGACCGAATGACCGTGGATGACGGGAGAGTGGACGGCGTGCCGCCGCCGTCCTACCGTACGGACGCTGCCCCGCGGAAGTTCTGCTCCCGGCGATCCGGCGTTCGGCAGCACCCCGACGACTCGCCCCGTCGCATGGAGGGTCTGCGCGAGCGGCGCAAGCGCCGGGGGACAGGGCTGATCAGCAGACGTGCGGGAGGAATTCGCGATGCAGATCCGGGCAGCCGTGCACAACCGCGTGGGCGAGCACACCGTCACGCTCGAGACAGACGGGCGTACGTCATCGCTCCCCGTGCCGCCGAAGGCCGATGGCGTGGGCTCCAGCGCGAACGGCGGCGAGCTTCTGTGCCTGGCGCTGGCGACCTGCTACTGCAACGACCTGTACCGCGAGGCGGCGAAGCGCGGGATGAGGCTGGACGGCGTGGAGGTGGAGGTCGCGGCCGAGTTCGGCGGCCCCGGCGAGCCCGCGCGCCGCATCACCTACCGCGCGGACGTCACCAGCGATGCGTCGCCGGAAGAAATCGACGCGCTGCTGCGCCACACCGACGCCGTGGCCGAGGTGCACAACACGCTGCGCGCGGGAATCGCGGTGGAACTGCAGACCTGACTACGGCTTCTCGACTGATGGGGTGTCTGGGAGTAACAATCAATTCAGGAGAAAATCGATGCGTGCAACTGCCTGGAACGATGGCGGGACCACCTACGGCATTAGCGTAGGCCCAGCCAACCGGGATCGTTACTTCCAGAGAGGGTGGTCGCACATCGAGGTAGAGATGGACGGCCAGGTTCATTCGATCCCGCTCACCGGTGGCTTCTGGAATAAGTGCCCAGAGTTTCGCAGCCCCGCTGTCCGTGAGTGGTTGCGGCGGCACCGGGCTCTAGAATGGCCCGATCGCAAACCTCCGGTGGTGGAACTCGTGCCCCTCGGAGAAAACCGCTTCCGGCTCGAAGCCTGACCCGAAGTCCCGTATGCGGCTGAAGCCGGCGTTCCTCGCGCTCGTCGCCGTGCAGGCGCTGCACTCCACCGAGGAGTACGTGGGGCGGCTGTACGAGGTGTTCCCGCCGGCGCGGATGGTGAGCGGGATGATCTCGGGCGACCTGAGGCGCGGGTTCGTCGTCTTCAACCTGGCGCTGGTCTGTTTCGGGTTCTGGTGCTACCTGTTCCCCGTGCGCCGCCAGTGGCCTTCCGCCGCCGCGTTCGCGTGGGCGTGGGTGGCGATCGAGCTGGTGAACGGCATCGGCCACCCCGCCTGGTCGATCGCGCGGGGCGGCTACACGCCGGGCCTGGCGACCGCGCTGGTGCTGCTCCCGCTTGCGCTGGCCGTCGCGAAGCGGCTGATTTCCCCTTCCACGCCGGACCCCCGAACTTCTCCACCCTCCGCCCGCCTCTCGTGATGAACGACACGCTCGTCTACCCGTACCGGCCCAATCCCCGGTCGATGATCCTACCGATCCTCTTCTTCGGCGCGTGCGCGGCGATCGGGGTGGTCGCCGCGCGGACCAACGACGCCGGCCTGATCATCGGCGGGCTGATCACCCTGTCGGTGCGCGGCGCCACGATCTTCTACTGGTGCCTGGCCGCCGCGTCGCTGCTGTTCGTGCTGGCCGGCGTGTGGGGCATCGTGGCGGGGCGCAACAGCCAGGGCCTGGTCCGCCTCACGCCGGCCGAGATCTCGGCGCCCCGGACCATGCGCGCCAGGGAGCCGACGGTGGTGCGGCTGAGCGAGATCCAGGGTCTGGCCATGGGCCAGATCCAGGGGCGGCTCCTGCTCACCATCCGCCACCCCGGCGGATCGCTCAGCATCGCGGAGTCGATGCTCCCCAACGGCGCGTTCGACGTGCTGTGCCGCACGCTGAGGGCGCGGCTCGACGCGATCCCGGCGGCCGAAAAGCAGGTTGCCAGCCGCGTCTGACCACGACCGTCCGCCGATCCGGGAGATGACACTTCGACCATCCGCCGAACACCACGGCTGCCGGTTCGCGTACCGGGTGGAGGGGAGCGGACCGCCGGTGGTGCTGATCCAGGGCGTCGGCGTGGCTGGAAGCGGATGGACGCCCCAGGTCGATGCGCTCCGCGCGGAGTTCACCTGCCTCACCTTCGACAACCGGGGGATGGGCGCCAGCCAGCCGATCGGCAGCGCGCCGGTGAGCGTGCGGCAGATGGCGGACGACACGCGGTGGCTGATGAGCCAGCTCGGGTGGGAGTCGGCGCACGTGGTCGGCCACTCGCTGGGCGGGCCGGTGGCGCTGGAGATGGCGCTCACTCACCCGCCGGGCGTGCGCAGCCTGTCGCTGCTGTGCACGCTGGCGCGCGGGCGTGACGCTACGGCGCTGACCTGGCGGATGCTGTGGCTGGGGATGCGCAGCCGCATCGGGCCGCGTCGGGCGCGGCGGCGCGCGTTCCTGGAGATCGTGATGCCGCCGTCCGCCCTGGAGGGCGCGGATCGCGACGCGCTGGCGGCGGAGCTGGCGCCGCTCTTCGGGCACGACCTGGCCGACCAGCCGCCGGTGGCGATGAAACAGCTCGCCGCGCTGCGCGCCTTCGACGCCACCGGCCGGCTGGGCCGCATCACCCACACGCCGACGCTGGTGGTGAGCGCCGCGCACGACCCGATCGCCCCGCCGCGGCACGGCCGCGCGCTGGCCGAGGCGATCCCCGGCGCGAGGTACGTGGAGTTCGCCGGCGCATCGCACGGCCTGCCGATCCAGCACGCCGCGCGCGTCGACGAACTGCTGCTGGAGCACCTTCGCCACGCGGAGGCGCGCGCCCCGCGGGAAGCCGCGAGGACCCAGCCGTGAAGCGCCGGCCGCCGCGGTGGCCCTGCCCTTCCCCGCTCCCCCCGCACCGCGCGAACGAGCCCGGCCCCATCACGGGGGAGCCGGATTCGGTGACGAAGTTCCTCCGTTTTCTCCGTTCCTCCGTGAGGCCCCGAAAGCGGTCTCGCCCCGGCACGGAGGCCAGGGATGGAGACGAGACGATGTAACCCGGCCCGATCGGCTCCCGTCCCAATCTCGTGATCAGCGGACCCGGCACCGCTGCGTCAGCATCCGCCGACCCAGACTCACACGCTCCCGACCGTCCTCTCTCTCTCCCGATCCCCATCGTCCCGATGATCCGCATCTCAAGACGAATCAGGCTGGCCGCGTGCACGCTGGCCGCGCTCGCCGCCCCCGCCCTGCTCCGCGCGCAGATCCCCCGGAGCGAATACGCCGCCCGGCGCGAGGCGCTGCTGGCGCGCATCGACTCGGGGGTGGTGGTGGCGTTCGGCGGCGTGGAGAGCGTGACGCACTGGCCGCCGTTCGCGCAGCTGCCGTCGTTCGAGTACCTGACCGGCTTCGGCGAGCCCGACGCGGCGCTGCTGCTGGTGAAGCGCGGCGGCACCGGCGGCGCGCAGCTCTTTCTGCCGCCGCGCAACCCGCGGCTGGAGCGGTTCATGGGCCCGCGCACCGGCCCCGCCGAAGCGCTGGGTGCCACCGGCATCCCCGGCCGTCTGCTGGGTGAGATCGGCGCCGCGGTGGACTCGCTCGTGTCCGCCGGCCTCCCGCTGTACGTGGTGAGGGACGTGCACACGGCCGACTTCGCCAACGCCGATTCGCTCACCCGCGGCGCCAGCCTGGTCGCGCGGGTCAGGCGCGCGCACCCCACGCCGCGCATCGTGATGGTGGACGACGTGGTGCAGCAGTTGCGTGCGCGGTCTCGGCCGGCGACTTCCGCGCGCGCAACTGCTGCGCATCGTGATGGTGGACGACGTGGTGCAGCAGTTGCGCGCGCGGAAGTCGCCGGCCGAGACCGCGCTGCTGCGGCGCGCCACCGGGATCAGCGCCGCGGGGCACCGCCAGGCGATGCGGGCGATGGCGCCGGGGTGCAACGAGGGGCAGATCCAGGCGGTGCTGGAGAGCGTGTTCCGGGGGATGGGCGCCGAGCAGCCGGGGTACGGCAGCATCGTGGGGTCGGGCCCCAACGCGCTGAAGCTGCACTACGACCGCAACGACCGCGTGATGCAGGCCGGCGAGTCGGTGGTGATCGACGCCGCCACGGCGCTCGGGCACTACTCCGCCGACATCACGCGCACCCTGCCGGTGAGCGGCCGCTTCAGCCCCGAGCAGCGCGCCGTCTACCAGCTGGTGCTGGACGCGCAGGCGGCGTTCGTGCGGCAGATCTACGCGGGCGGGAGCGTCGAGACGGCCAACGACTCGGGGCGCGCGGTGATCGCCGGCGGCCTCACCCGGCTGGGGCTGATCGAGTCGCCCGCGGCGGAGTTCGACCCCGTCCCCGGCATCCCCTGCGGGCGCGAGGGGTGCCGGCAGGTGCGGCTGTTCGCGTGGCACGGCTACGGCGGGCACGGGCTGGGGCTGGAGGTGCACGACCCGGCGCAGTACTACTTCGGCCAGAAGCGCTTCGCGCCGGGCGACGTGTTCACGGTGGAACCCGGGATCTACGTGAGCCCGGAGTACCTGGACCAGCTCCCCGACACTCCCCGCAACCGCGCCCTGCTCGCCAGGATCCGTCCCGCCGCGCGGCGCTACGCCGGCATCGGCGTGCGCATCGAGGACGACTACCTGGTGACGGAGAACGGCGTGGAGTGGCTTTCGAAGGACGTGCCGCGCGACATCGACGCCGTGGAGGCGCTGATGCGCGAGGATCCCCCCGCCGGCACCGTCTGCGGGCTTCCGCGCGGGTGAGGCCCGCGGTTCCCACGCCCTGGCGTGATGCGTGTGGGGCACGGAGTGTGCGAAAGGGCCGCGGCGCGAACTTTCTTTCACGCCGTCCAGGAGAGAACCATGGCGCTGAACGCTCGCGGATTCGCCCTGCCCGTGCTGCTGCTGGGGTTGGTTGTCGCCGCCCCGCGCCGGGTGGTCGCACAGACGGACACCACGGTGACCACCACCGCGACTCACGTCGACAACGACGACGACCACGAGTTCCCATGGGGGCTGCTGGGGCTGCTGGGGCTGGCGGGCCTGATCCCGCGCCGGAGAAAGGACGTGCACGTGCACGAAGAGGTGCACACCCGGCCGATCACCCCGCGCGAGCCGCCGCCTCCTCCGCGCGACCCCATGCCTCCGCCGCCGCGCGACCCCATGCCGCCGCCGCCGCGCCCGTAGCGCCCCGCGGCGTCCACGTGGCGCAATGACGGTGCACGCGGCCGGCCGGGAACCATCTCAGCCCGGCCGCGTCGTCATCGGGTGGGATTGGACCTGCTGGATCTCTCACGGAGGGGACGGAGGGACGGAAACAGCTCGTAGTTTCCGTGTTTCCGTTCCTCCGTGAGATCATTTGCAGTTAGCGGCCGTCGAAGGTGCGCTGCATCTCCCGGCCGATGCGCTGGACCAGGCCGTCGGGGTAGGTGGGCGGATAGGGGCCGAACAGGTCGAAGTGGCCGCGGCCGGGGACGATCTCGCACGTCGCGTCGCTCCCCGCCGTCCGCAGGAAGCCGCACAGGCGCCGGGTGGGGCCGGTGAGGTGGAAGGTGTCCGCGCCGCCCACGACGACGTGCAGCTTGCCGCGCAGCTTCGGGCCCAGTTCCGCCCAGCGCCGCTCCAGCAGCGCCCGGATGTCGTACGCCGCCCAGGCGCGCAGCACCCGCTGGTCCAGCGCGCCAGTCTCCGGGTCGAAGGCGTGCATCGGCTGCCCGTCTGGCCCCCGCGGGCTGAACACCGCCTCGAAGCTCTGCATCTGCCCGCCTGGGCCCATCACCCGCTCCAGCCGGGCCGCCTGCTCGTTGGTCGCCACCTCGCGGCCGTCCACCTGGAACGCCGGGTGCGGCGAGCCGTCGGCCGCGCGGTAGTAGTTGTCGCGCGACCCCGGCCGCATGTCCACGCCGATGAAGTCGGCGAAGTCCACGGGGTCGGGCGAGGTGCTCCAGGTGCCGCCGAAGAAGTCCGGGTAGTTGGCCTGCAGCCAGAGCGTGGCCCATCCGCCCGACGAGTGCCCGGTCAGGAACCGCCCGCGCGCCTCGGGAAGGAGCCGGAAGCGCCGCTCCAGGTACGGGATCAGCTCGCGGACCAGCGCGTCGGCCCAGGGGCCGTTGTTGGCCGAGTTGGCGAACACCGGATGCCCGGTGGGGAACTCGGGGTCCAGCCACACGTGCACCGCGCCGCGCTCGCCGGCCTCGCGCGCGTAGCGCTGCTCGTCGCGGCCGCGGGTGAACCCCTGGCGGTAGCTGCCGCCCCACCCCGGGATGTGGTACACCGTGCGGAACCGCGGCCCCGCGGGCGTGGCGATCGCCTCGCTGTCGGGCGCGGCGAGCACGGAAGCGCGGATCACCACCGGCCGCTTGTGGAATGCCGACAGCAGCGGCGAGGTGAACTCCACCGCCTGCACCCCCTCCACCGGCGCGATCCGCGGCGGCGGGATGCGCGCCACGAGCGTCAGCCGCGTCGGCGCGGCGCGCGTGCCCAGCGCATCGGCCGAGTCGAGCGCGGTCACCAGGTCGCCCGCGCCGTAGACGCGCCAGTTGGCGTTGTGGTCCACGTCCAGCACCGCCATCACCCAGCGGCGTCCGCTTCCGGCCGACGAGAACGCGCGGGGGAACGCGAGCGAGTCGGCGTCGATCTCCACGCTGGCGCCGGGGGCCAGGTTCCGCACCTCGCGCGCGGCGACCCACACCTGCTCGGGGTCCAGCTCCGGCGCGAGGCGGGCGTTCGCGTTCTCGGGACGGTGAGCGGCCATGAACACCAGCAGCCGTCCGCTGGCCGGCGCGCCGTGGGTGAGCGACGTGTCCGCCGCCAGCGTTACGCGGAAGACGGGGCGCGGCGGGTTGGCCTGCGCGCGGGCCGCGGCCGGCGCGGCGGCGGCAAGGGACAGCATCGCGAGGATGGAGATTCGCATCGGGTCGGGTCGAGGAGCGGGGCGTGGCCTGGGAAAACCGCAGGAACGAAAGCTTGGAAGGGCGCGGGTGGCGAATGGTTGCAACGCACGCACGTCGGGCTCGCCACCGGGCGCGCGGCGGCCGCGAGAAAACCCTTGCGGCGCGGCCCCGCGCTTCCGACCGTTCCGGGAGCGGGCGCACGGCCGCCGAGGGCGGCTGAAAGTGACGTGCCGCTCCGATCCGGGCAACACCGCACGCGAAAGACAGCCATGCCGACCCGGCGCGTGACCCCCATCCTGAACGTGTCCGACCTCCAGGCCAGCTTCGCGTGGTTCCGGAAGCTCGGCTGGGAGAAGGGGTGGGAGTGGGGCGATCCGGCCACCTTCGGCGGCGTCGAGTCGGGCGGCTGCGAGATCTTCCTCTGCCAGGATGCGCAGGGCGGCCGCGGCCGGGGCCCCTCCGCCACCACCTTCGGCCCCGGCGGAGACCAGACGGGGGACAGGGGCGTGTGGATGTCGCTGTGGGTGGAGGACGTGGACGCCGTCCACCGGCGGTGCCTGGCGCAGGGGCTGGAGGTGACCTGGCCGCCCACCGACATGCCCTGGAACGTGCGCGAGATGCACGTCCGCCACCCCGACGGCCACGTCTTCCGCATCACCCGGAGCCTCGAGGAAGACGCCGGGTGAGCCCCCTCCGCGGCCGGGCGCGCACGCTCCAGCGCCGGCGCGAGTGTCGCGGCGTGACGATCCGGCGTGACGATTCGTACCGGAGCGATTCCTGGAACCCCGCCACCGCGGCGATTTCGTCCACTTGCGTCCATGTCGCGCCCTCCCGCGCCCGAAAGCTTGCGCGTCGGGGTGACGGCGTCTACCTGAAACGTTCAGCTTTGCCGCTGCCGGCCACCGGGCAGCGCGCGCCACGCAACCGCGCCACGAAGAGGAACCCCGCCCATGCAGTTCATCGCCCTGATCTACAACGACCCCACGCTGCTCGACTCGCTGCGCGAGGGCGAGGCCGATTCGATGCTGCGCACCTGCTTCGCGCACGCCGACCAGATGCAGCGCGAGGGGCGGCTCACCGAGAGCCGGATGCTGGCCGAGGCGCAGACGGCCAGGTCGATCCGCATCCGCAACGGGAAGATGCTCACCTTCGACGGCCCCTACGCCGAGGCCAAGGAGGTGCTGGGCGGCTTCAACCTGATCGAGGCCGCCGACATCGACGAGGCGGTGGAGATCGCCTCGCACTTTCCCTGGGCCGCCACCGGCTGCGTGGAGGTGCGCGCGGTGCAGGACCTGAACACCGTGCGCCTGCGCGTGGGCGCTCCGCCCCTCCCCGAGACCCGGGAAGCGGCCGCGGCGGCGTGACGGTCTCCCGGATTCCGCGCTCTGCTCACCGGCGGCTGAAGCCACGGAGTGGATGCGTGCGCCATCGTCGCGTCCACACCACTGCCGGTAGTCCGCGAAGGCGGACTTCGTCCAGTTGTTGCAGCGCTTTCGATCGCCCTGCCGTACTTGCACAGCGGGCGCGTTTTCCCGCCCCGCACCTGAGGACGGGATCCCCCGCCCCAACCACGGAGCGCACATGAGCAACCCCGCGCCGAAGGTGGATTGCGAGCAGGCGCACGCCGGGCTCGCCGTGCCCGACGTGGCCGCCGCCGTGGAGTTCTATACCACGCGGCTCGGCTTCAGCCAGGGGTTCCTCTGGGGCGATCCGCCCACCTTCGCGGGGGTGATCCTGGACCGCGTGCAGCTCTTTCTGCAGCAGGGCACGCCGAATCCGGACGGGAGCTCGGTCTACTTCATGGTGGGCGACGCCGACGCGCTGTTCGACTACCAGCGCGGCAGCGGCGTCGACGTCGCGGTGCCGCCCGGCGACCGCGAGTACGCCATCCGCGACTATACGGTGCGCGACCTGAACGGCTACTACCTCACCTTCGGCCACCCCCTGTACAACTTGGGCCCGCCGATCCCCATCGAGCGCGTGGACGTGCCGGTGCGGCTGGAGAAGCGCCTGGCCGCGCTGGTCGGCGATCTGGCGGCGCACAAGCGGATGAGCGTGAGCAGCCTGCTGGAAGAGATCCTGCTGCACACCTGCGAGCCGCTGGGCGACGGCGTGGCCAGCCCGCACACGCGCGGCCAGCTCGCCTTCATCCAGGAGCTGAAGCGGAAGCACGGCATCGACTACGACTCGCACGGCAGCTACCGCTTCGTGGAAACAGGTGCTTGAGTGCGCAAGTGCGCCGGTGCGTTTGGGCTACGGTGCGAAACCGGGCCACGGCGCGCACCCCGACGCACGTGCGTACGCACGCACGGGCGCACCCGTCCGATCGGGAGTTTCGCATGCAACCTCGGATTACGCTGATTACCCTGGGCGTGGACGACCTGGAGCGCTCGCTCGCCTTCTACCGCGACGGGCTGGGGCTGCCCACCAGGGGGATCGTGGGCACCGAGTTCGAGGACGGCGCCGTGGTGTTCGTCGAGATGGGCGGCGGGCTGATCCTGGCGCTCTACCCCCGCCGCTCGCTGGCGAAGGAGGCGAACGTGCCGGTGACGCCGCCCAGCCCGAGTGACCTGGCGCTGGGGCACAACGTGCGCTCGAAAGACGAGGTGGATGCCGTGATGGCGCAGGCCGCGGCGGCCGGCGCGCGCATCACCGACCCGGCGCGCACCCGCTTCTGGGGCGGCTACGGCGGCCACTTCCAGGACCCCGACGGCCACCTGTGGGAGGTCGCCTGGAACCCCGCGTGGGAGGTAAAGGATTAGCCCCGTCTCCTCCACGGAGTATCACGCACCGGCGTCCCCCGGACGCGTGCCACAACCAGCAGAAGACGACGCAGCGCATGGCCGATTCGGCGGATCCGTTCAAGGACGTGGAGGAGTTCGACGACGACGCGGGGTACTCGTGGTGGCTCAACACGCACCCCGACGGGTTCGTGCTGGCGCTGCGGGCGCGGCATCCCCCGCTGCTGCACCGCGCCCGCTGCAAGGAGGTGGACCGCGACCGCCACCCCGGCCGCCTCAAGGCCAGGGGCGCCCGCCAGCTCTGCGGCGAGATGAAGTCCGCCCTGCGCGCCTGGGTCCAGCGCGAGCTGCCGGGCGAGGCGCCGATCCTTGCCCGCTGCCCCAGGTGCGAGCCGTGACACGGCCCGCCCCGGCCGGGATTCGCGAAGTCAGCGCCGCCTTCGACTCGTCGTTCAGCCCGGTGACGATCCTCCCATCCACCCACGCCGAGCCCGTCCGCCGATGACCTTCTTCTGCAAGCTGCTGGGGCCGCGCGCCGACTTCGCGCAGACCATGACCGACGCCGAGCGGCAGCTGATGGGGCAGCACGCCGTCTACTGGCGGCAGGGGATCGAGCAGGGCCACGTGATCGGCTTCGGCCTGGTCGCCGACCCCCGCGGCGCCTTCGGCATCGGCGTGGTGGAGTTCGATTCCGAGGCCGATGCCCACGCCTTCACCGACGGCGACCCCACCATCCGCTCCCGCCAGGGCTTCGTCTTCGAGGTCGCGCCGATGCCGATGGGTTTCGTGAGGGGCTGACGCACACTTTCAGCGTCTTCCGCGCGCGTGCACGTCGGCCGCACGTGACCCGGTAGTCCGCAAAGGCGGACTTCGTGTAGTCGTTGCAGCGATTTCAATCGCCCGGCTCCCACCAGCTAGCGACTCCGCCCTTCCACGCCGAACCCGCCTGACGCCATGCTCGCCAACCGCTCCATCCCCAGCGTGACCGTCATCCCCGAGCTGGCGTACGCCGACGTGAGCCAGGCGGTGGCGTGGCTCCGCGCGGCGTTCGGCTTCGCGGAACGGCTGCGCATCGGAAACCATCGCGTGCAGCTCACGTACGGCGCGGGCGCGGTGGTGGCGCGCGACGGCGGCTCCGCTCCGCGCGATGCGCCGAGCGCCGCCGCGGCGGATCATTCGATCATGGTGCGGGTGGAGGACGCGGACGCGCACCACGCGCGCGCCGTGGCCGCGGGCGCCCGCATCCTCCAGCCTCCCACCGACCATCCCTTCGGCGAGCGGCAGTACAGCGCGCTCGACATCGGCGGCCACGCGTGGACGTTCACCCAGTCCATCGCCGACGTGGACCCGGCCAGCTGGGGCGGCGAGCTGGTCGCGGATCCCGGCGTCGGGGCGTCCTGACGCATCCGCCGCCTGGCGATTGAAATCGCGGCGGCAACGGCCCAGAGTCCGCCTTCGCGGACTCGCGCGCGACCTGTCCCGGCCAGCAGCGGACGTCCGTTCGGCGTGGGGGCAGCGAGCACGGACAACGGGAAATCGGCGGGAGGAGAACCGGGATGATCACCGGCACGCACGTGCTGCTGTACAGCAACGACGCCGACGCGGACCGCGCCGTGCTGCGCGACGCGCTGGGCTTCCGCGCGGTGGATGCGGGCGGCGGGTGGCTGATCTTCGCGCTGCCCCCGTCCGAAGTCGCGGTGCACCGCGCGGGCGAGGCGCACGGATCATCCGCTGGTGGTGGCGGGATGCTGAGAAGCGAGCTGTACCTGATGTGCGACGACGTCCATTCCGCCATCGCCGCGCTGGAAGCGAAGGGCGTGCGCTGCGGGCCGGTGGACCAGGCGCCGTGGGGGCTGCGAACCAGCATCCCGCTCCCCAGCGGCGGCGAGATCGGCCTGTACCAGCCCCTGCATCCCACCGCCATCGGCCTTCCCGCGTCGAACCGGTAGCCGCCGCGTCCCGTTGCGGCTAGACTCCGGCGGCTCGCTGGCCGGGGACCCGGGTTAGGGGGAGAGGACGTGACGGTGCACGTGCGCGCGGCGGCCGCCGCGGATCGCGACTTCATCACCGGCGTGGTGCCGCGGCTGCGCGCGTTCGGCCCGCCGCCGCTGCGCCCGGCCGACGCGCTGGACCGCGCCGAGCGCGAGACGCTGGAACGCGCGCTCGACCACCCGTCTCCCGACGCCACGCTGCTGGTGGCCGAGCTGGACGGCGAGCCCGCCGGCGTGGCGTACGCGCACACCGCGACCGACTACTTCACGGGCGAGCGCCACGGCCACCTCTCCATCATCGCCGTGGCCCAGGCGGGCGAGGGGAAGGGCGTGGGCCGCGCGCTCCTCGCCGCGGTCGAGGCGTGGTCGGCGGCGCGGGGGCACCGCTTCGTCACCCTGAACGTGTTCGCCGAGAACCACCACGCTCGCGCCGTGTACGAGCGCGGTGGATACGCGCAGGACACCATCCGCTACGTGAAGGAACTGCCGGCGACCCCCGGCCTGAGCCCAGCCTGACCTACCGATGCGACTGACCACTCTCCTTTTCCTCCTCGGGCTGTCGTGCTTCGCCGCCTGCGAATCGGTCGCGGCGGTGGACCGGCGCGCCGCCCCGGCTTCGTCACCGGCGCCGAAGACCTTCCAGCTGGTCCGCATCGGCACCACGTACCAGCGGGCGCGCGAGATCAACGGCCCGCCCATGCGCATCGAGCAGAAGGGCGACACCACGGTCTGGATCTACGACAACGGCGAGTCGTGCGGCCGCGCATCCACCGGCAGCGTCAGCTTCGTGAACGGCGTTTCCGTCACCTCCGAGGCCAGCGTCTTCCTGGGGGTGAACTGTCCCCCGAGCAAACCGCGCTGACGGCGTGAGCATCGAGATCCGGCCGCTCGGCTCCGGGGACGGCGGCGTGCTGAGCCGCGTCGCGGAGGGCGTCTTCGACCACGCCATCGAGCCGCGGCTGGCGCGCGAGTTCCTGGCCGACGCGCGGCATCACCTGTTCGTGGCGGTCGACGATGGAACCCTGGTGGGGATGGTGACGGCGGTGGATTACGTGCACCCCGACAAGCCCCGGCAGCTCTGGATCAACGAGATCGGCGTGGCGCCCACGCACCAGCGGCGCGGGATCGCGCGGGGGCTGCTGGACGCGATGCTGGCGCACGGCCGCGCGATCGGCTGCACCGAGGCGTGGCTGGGCACCGACCAGGCGAACGAGGCCGCCAACGCGCTCTACCGCGCCGCCGCCGGCGCCCCCGAGCCGTTCGTGCTCTACTCCTGGGAACTGGAGCCGTCGGTGACCGGCCCAGGTCCGGTCAGCCGCCCAGCATCGGGTGTCGAGCCGCCCGCGGGCCGCGCGGCGTGAATCACCGCACCCGGCGATTTCCATCCACCCGGCGGCACGGGCTCCACAATGCACCCCGAACATGGAGATCGGATCATGGGCAACCTGCGCGTGACGCTCACCGCGGTACCGCCCCGGCCGCGGGCGGGTGAGGTGTTCCACCTGTCCGTCTGGCTGCTGGACGGGCCCGCCACGGAAGACCTGGCCGTCACCTTCGAGAAGCACCGGATCTATATCGATGCGGGCGGAAAACGCGAGCTGTGCCCGATCGGCCCCGATTATTTCGCGGACGGCGGGACCCCCGGGCCGATCGACATTTACAAAGGCCGGGCTGGCGGGATCACCGCGGTGCAGGTTTCTGCCGACGCTCGCAACCCTCCGTGCCCCAATCCGCACGACGAAGACGCCGGGCCCATTCTCTTTCCGGACCAGCTGATCTTCACCGCCTTCGTACGCAGGAAGGCAAAGCCGCCGCAGAACGACTTGCGCGCCCGCGAGCACGCGGGTGTCACCGTCGATGCCGCTGCGCCGCCGGCCGCCGGTGCGAAACGGTCCGCCCGCAGAGGCAGCGCTCCCCGACACCGCCCCGCTTGAGCGAATCGGACCGCGCTGCCTCATGAACGCCGACCAGGCGACGTATCGCCGGCTCCACGACGAGATCCGCGACTACGAGGGCGATTCGCTCTTCGGCGACCGGCTCCTGCCCTGGCTCCGGGCCAACGACGGCGAGCGGCGGTGGCTGGACGAGTTCCGCGCGCGGCCCGGCAACCCGGTCCCGCCGGCCACCTCGGACGAGACCTGCCGGCTCTATGCGCTGTCGCGGGTGGTGGAGCTGCTGCAGCTCTCCTTCCAGCCGCGGGCGCCGGACGCCGCGTGGAATGCCGGCTCCGTCAGCCGCGACGAATTCCACCGGTTCATGACGGCGCTCGGGATGGAGCCCATCGACCGCCCCGGCTTCCACCCGTTCTTCCACGAGATCGTCACCGTGGACGAATCGCCCGGCGAGCACGCGGCGCCGGAACTGGTGGACGTCCACTGGCCGGGGTACGTGCTGGGGCCGCTGCTGATCTCGCGCGCGGGGTGCCGCGTGCGCGCGGGGCGGCGGCACCTGGTGAAGGAGATCGCCGAGCGTTCCATGCTGTACTGGGCCTACGCGCGCAACCACCGCCCGTCGTGGGACCTGAGCCGTGGGTGGGGAAGCAACTCGCAGTGGCGCACCGAGTTCCGCCGCGACTACGCGCTGGGCGGCGCGCTGCACTACAACGTGGACGCCACGCAGACCCCCTTCGCGATGGACGAGGACCTGGACGGGCGCGAGCGGATGGAGCTGCTGCGCCACCGCTGCTTCGTCACCTGCCCCAAACGCCAGGACGACCGCTGGCCCTACGGCCAGACGCTCGTGGAACCCGCCTGAGGAGCCGCCGATGCCGTATGAGCCGATGGAGTTGCCGAGCGAGCCCCGGACCCGCGACGACGTCGTCCGCGCGCTGGAGCGGGTGCACGGCGAGAGCCGCGCGTACTGGCTCGGCTTCACCCCCGAGGCGTTCCTGGCGCCGCTGGGCGATGCGTGGTCGCCCGCCGACAACGTGCGGCACCTCACCAGGTCGATCCGCCCGGTGGCGATGGCCCTGAAAGTCCCGAAGCTGGTCCTGCGGCTGCGCTTCGGCCGGCCGCAGGCCGCGTCGCGGACGTACCTCCAGCTGCGCGACGACTACCACCAGCGCCTCGCCGCGGGCGGCAAGGCGGGCCGCTACGCCCCGTCGCCGCTGCGGCCGGAGGCGGACGCCGAGGCCGCGCGCACGCGCATCCTGGCGCAGCACGCCCAGGCGGTGGCGGCGCTCACCCAGGCGTGCGCGCGCTGGCCCGACGCGAAGCTCGACGGCTGCCAGCTCCCGCATCCGCTGCTGGGGCCGCTCACCGTGCGCGAGATGCTGTTCTTCACCCTCTACCACAACCAGCACCACGTGAACGTCGTCCGCCGCCGCGTGGCCGAGGCATCGACACCCGCCGCGGTGGGGTAACGGCCCGCATCCCGCGACGACCTCCAGGCATGTCATCCTGTCAGGATGACATGTGTCCGGGTCCGACGCACAGAGATATCGCGATTTGCCACGAAACCGGGGCCCGCGCAAGCAGCACGAGCCCCGGTGGGCGTTCGACCCCCCGCCCCGCCTACTCCTCGCCCGTCTGGTCGTGCGGGGCGTGGACGGGCTTGCTCTGGGGCGAGCCGTGCTGGCGCAGCCAGATGGAGAGCACGGTGAGCGCCCACACCGACAGGAACTCGCTCTGCCAGTTCTGGAAGCTCTCGAACCAGAAGTGCGGCGTGACCACGTAGGCCAGCGCGCTCACCCCGTGCCCGCCGTGCGCCTGCTGGTCCTGGCTGTACTCCGCGGCGCCGGTGACGGCGTGGCCCGCGAACGAGCCCAGGAACAGCAGGAACAGCACGACGGTGAGGGAGTGCTTGTAGATCGCCAGCGCGAAGCCGCCGCGCCGCACCGGCCCCGGCGCCCTCGGATCATCATGATGCTCCTCCGGGTCCGCGTCGCTGGCTTCCTCGCCGGCGTCGGGGTCGTCGTCGGGTTTGCGGCTGTCGGCCGAGCCGCGCTGCACCAGGAAGGCGGTGAGGAAGACGAAGACCCCCATCTGCAGGAATTCCGACTCCCAGTTCTCGAAGGTCGCCTCGCCGAAGTGGCCGGTGGCGAAGTAGCCCACCAGCGAAACCGGCTGGCCCCCGTGCTCCTTCTGGTCTTCGTTGAAGTCGGCGCGCCCCGTCAGCACCTGGCCCGCGTACGAGAAGACGAAGAGCAGGATCGCCGCGACGCTCAGGCTGTGGCTCTTCAACCAGTTCCGCACCATTGTTCCCCCTGCTGGTCCCATCACGACCTGCGCGATACGACTGTACGGAATGCCGGTCTCGTGCCACTGCGGGATTCCCGCACCCGGGGGAATGCATACAGGCTGATACAAAGATTTGACCGGCGGGGAGCCGGTGCATGGCCGGCTGGCGGGAGACCCGTAACGAAAACCCCGGAGGAAGAGTGATCCAGCACCGGCGTATGACCCCGCGGATGCCGTAAAAACGGAACCGGCGCCCGCGTGTCCGAAGACACACGGGCGCCGGTTCGTCGTTCTACCGATCCGCGAAGCTTACCGCCGCGCGCCGGCCAGGTCGCGGATGGCCCCGGCCAGGGTGCGCACCCTGGCCGCGTCGGCGCTGCCGGCGGCGTAGCCGGTGACCTGCGTGGCGAGCGACGTCAGCGCCGTGCGCCGCGCCGCCCCGCTGGCGCCCTCCGCACGCTGCAGCGCCGAGCGGACCGACGAGATCCGCGCCGCGCTCAGGCCGTTGCCGCGCTCCAGCTGGTCCACGTACGCCCGCGCCAGCGCGAAGCTGGGCGCGAAGGTGAAGTGGGGCTGGCCCTGCGTGTTCAGGTAGTCGTAGTGCACGCTCTTGGCGGCGTCGATCTCGTTCTGCGAGATGAACTGGCTGGGCGTGAGCTCGAACACGTCGAGCCCGCGCGAGATCTCGCTGCTCACGATCTTGCCGTTGTACCAGTACACGCTCCAGGTGCCGCCGCTGGCCATGCGGGTGCTGTCCACCGGCCCGCGGTCGAAGAAGGCGATCTCCCTGGGGTGCGCCGCGTCGGTCCAGTCGAACACGCTGATGCCGCCCTGGTACCACGACTGCACCATCACGTCACGCCCGGGGATCGGGATCAGCGAGCCGTTGTGCGCCACGCAGTTCTCCTGCGCGGTCTGCGGCGCGGGGAGCTTGTAGTAGCTCTGGAAGTGCAGCTGCCGGTTGGCGTCGATGGTGAAGATGGCGTCGGCGCCCCACTGGCGCGGGTCGGTGGCGCGGCACTTGGCCTGCCCGCCGCCGCCCCACTCGTCGCTGAACAGGAGCTTGGTGCCGTCGTTGTTGAAGGTGGCCGAGTGCCAGTAGCTGAAGTTGCTGTCCGACACCGCCGCGATGCGCACCGGGTTGGCCGGGTTGCGGATGTCGAGCAGCATCCCGTACCCCTCGCAGGCGCCGCCAGCCAGGCCGATGGCGGGGTACACGGTGATGTCGTGGCACTGCGTGGGCCCGCGGCGGCGGGCCTCCTGCCCGCCGAACATGCGGTCCACGATCCCCTGCAGCGCGCCGCGCAGCGTGGCGCTGTCGGCCGCCGTGGGGGTGCCGGTGCCGCCGCGCGCCTTCATGATGCTGTCCAGCATCGGGTTGATGAACTGGTCGGGGGCCACGCGCTCCACCCCCTGCACCCGCACCGTGTAGGCGCCGCGCGCGCGGGCCGCCTCGGCCTGCTGCGCCGCCTCGGCGATGTCGCGCGCGGTCTCGCCGTGGCGCGCCGGGGCCGTCAGGTCGTTGAAGATCCGCGGCGAGCTGACGATGGCCGCCTGCTCGGGGTGCGCCACCGGCACCTTGATCACCTCGATGCGGAAGAGCGACGAGTTGGGGTTCTGGTCGGGCGCCTCGCGCACGCACCCCGGCAGCTCGTTGGGCGAGCGCACGCCGGCGCTGCCGCTGATGTAGACGTAGACGTTGTCGGGGTCCTTGGGGTCCACCAGCACGGTGTGGGTGTGCGAGCCGCGGCAGGTCTGCACGTTGCCCACGTTGCGCGGGTGCTCGATGTCGCTGATGTCGAAGATGCGCAGCCCGCGCAGCCGGTCGTGGCTCACGGTGTCCTGCACGCCCTGGGTGCCGCAGTCGAGCCGCCCGGTGAGCCCCTCGCCGCTGATGAAGAGGAGGTTGCGGTAGACCGAGACGTCGCTCTGCGAGGCGGGGCACACGTACCCGGTCTTCAGCACCGGGTGGCTGGGGTTGGAGATGTCCCAGATCTGCCAGCCGCCGTAGCTCCCCTGGATGACGTAGTTGCCGGTGAAGGCCATGTCGGAGTTGGTCTTGCCCGCGAAGTCGGCCGTGGGCGGCGTCTCGGAAAGGACGCGCAGGTTCCACGTGGCCTCGGCGGCGTCGTGCAGGCCGGCCTTGAGGCCCACGCGCGGGTCGGGGTTGGGCTGGGCGCCCGCGGTGTGCGCGGCCAGCGCGGCGCAGGCCAGCGCCAGGGCGAGCGGACGCGCCCACCGGGCCGGGGTTGTCGGTGCCATGTCGGGTTCCTTGGAACGGAGGGAAAGGGTACGCACTTCGGGTTTGACCGCCTGGATCAGGGCGTGGGGCTCTCGAAGATGAGAGCGGCGAGCATCCGCTGCATGCGGTCGATCTCGGTGGTCTGATCGACGTTCACGTCGGATGCGAACTTGAACACCGACTCGTCCTGCCCGGCGCCCTCGGTGCCGAACAGCTCGCGCACCATCTGGGTGGCGCCGCGGTGGTGCTGGATCATGTAGGTCAGGAACAGCCGGTCCCAGTCGCGCCCGCGCGCGGCGTCGAGCTCGGCCAGCTGCGCCTCGGTGAGCATCCCCGGCATCAGCATCTCGTGCTCCATCCCGTCCATGTTCATCTTCATGGGGCCGGGGGTGGGCTCGGGCACGGGCTGGCCGCGGTCGCGCAGCCACTGCTGCATGGTGGCGATCTCGTCGTTCTGCGCGTTGATGATGCGCGCGGCCAGCACCTTCACCTGCTCGCTGGCGCCGTGCGTGGGCGCCATGCGCGCCATCACGATCGCCTGCGCGTGGTGGTGGATCATGGCGGACATGAAGTGCGCGTCCGCCGGGGTCCACGGGTACCCCTGCGCGCTGGCGGGGAGCGGCTGCCCGCTGGCGTGCGTGTGGTCCTGCGCCGCGGCGGGGCGGACGGCGATGCTGGCCGCGAGCGCGAGCGCCCCGGCCGCCACGGCGATCGTGCGGGTGTGCTTCATGGGTCGGCTTGCTCCGGTCGCGGCGGTGGGTGCGCCGCGAGGTGATTCGTGTGAACGTTCGATAGTAGCACGTCCGCGAAGGTTGGCAATGCTCTCGCGCGATCCGGCCACCGCCGGGTCACGGGTGAGATGCTGCTGCTGGATGCCGACGCGTACGGCCCCCGGCGGCGCGCGGTTTCAGCGGAACGCGGCCGGATCGGCCGATCTCGCCAGCCGCGCCCCGCCCCTGCCGATGCCGCCTGCGCCGGAGACACGGTGCTATCCCCGCCAGCCGCCGCGGGTTCCGTGCGCTCCCGGCTCCCGCGCCGCCGCACCGGCACCCGTGCGGCGGCGGGGCCGTCGATCCTCCCGATGCTGAGTATTTAGCACGGCATGGCGCCAGCGGCAACACTGTCGCGGTGCCCCGCCGCGGACCATCGGCCGCGCCGGCGGCTGGACCATCCACCGTCCGTCCCGCACTTCCACCCCTGATCGCAGGAGAACCGCGCATGCTGCTGATCCGCGACGTCTTTCGCTGCAAACCCGGACAGGCCGCCGAGGTCGCCCGCCGCCTGCAGCGGACCATCCCCGGCACCGAGGCCGGGGACGGCTTCCGCAACTGCCGCGTGCTGGTGGATTACGTGGGCCCCTACTGGACCGTGGTGCTGGAGGGCGAGGTGGACGACCTGGGCCAGTTCGAGCACCACATGGCGAACTACGCCGGGCGCCCCGCCGTGCAGGAGGCGATGCGCGGCTACACCGACCTGGTGGTCGCAGGCCACCGCGAGATCTTCCGCATCCTGCCGCCGGGGTGAACCGGCTCCGGCTGCCGCGAGGTGCGTGGGCGGTGCGTGGCGCGTGGTTGACAATGCCGCGCGCGCCCGGGCATTCTCAAGGGAAGCAACGGAAGGAGCGGGCACGCGCCAATGCGTGTGCCCGCGGCTCACCGACGCATCAGGCCATGGTCATGGAAAGAAACCGATTCTGGCTGCTGCTGATCCCCTTGCTCCTCGCCAGGTGCGTCCCGGCAACCAACACGCCCACCCGTGACGAGCCGGAGGCGGACCGGATCCCCTTTACCCGGCAGTTGCGGGCGGAGAACCATCTCACCACCGACGAAGTCAGATCGCTCCAGTTCTACCTTGCCCGCACGATCACCCTCAACCGTGCGCTCGCGTCGGGCGAACCCCGGCGAGTGACGCACGGAAGGCTCGTGCTTCGCGAGGGACGGTACATCGAAGAAGTGGTCGTGGACGATGGCACCCCGGGGATTGCCCTGGGAGTGAACGACGACTACGTGGACATCAGCTTCGAAAAGGGATCCTCCAACCTCCGGTTCGGCTCGGACCCGGGATTCCGGAGCGGGCCCGGCACGTACGGCCTCTGGAGGAGATGGTCGAACGGCGGCTGGCAGGTGCAGTTCGATGGACGGGAGTACTCCGCGATCGGCGAGAGCGCCCTGGCATACCTGGAGATCGACCGGCAGGCTCTCCTGAACGTGGTTACGAAGCGCCGCGTGCTTCCCGGCCGGCGCATCTCGCCCTGACCCGATTCCGTGGCCGCATCAAGCCGGGAGGGATCTCAGCCGCGTGGCGGCCGAGATCCCTTTGCCGTAGCGGCGGCGTCACGGCCCGATCCCGAGCCGCGTGTTCTCTCCAGGTGTCCGCTTATGGGACGAGGTTTTCCCGCAGCCGGTCAGACCATCCCTCCGCCGGATTTCGACGCTGTCTCGTAAACATTTGTCAGTCGGCCATTTAGCTGCATCCCACCGTTCGGCACGGTCCTTCCTTTAGAGAGGGTGTCCGCGGCGGCGAGTGAACGCCGCACACCACCCCCGGGGGACCGATGCACAACCTCAACTTCACCGCGATCGCGATCGCCTGGCTCGGGAGCAGCCTGCTGGCGCTCCCGCTGCTGGCGTTCACGGCGCGCTACGGCCTGGTGCCGCTGGTCGAATCCGTCGCCGTCGTCCGCGCGGCCGGGCAGGGGCCGCGTTCGGCCGCGGTGCTCGAGCGGCGGCTGGCCGGCCTGGAGCGCGGGCTGGCGGCGCTGTCCGTCCACGTCCAGCGCGCCGCCGGCGCGGCCGGCACCTCCGCAGTGTCCACGATCTCCGCGACCGACCCGGCTCTGGCGGGCGGTTCTTCCCTCGAAGCGGGAGTCGACGGTGGACATCCCGCGCACTGACCGGCGGAAGAAGCGGCGCTGGCCCTACATCGCGGGCGGCGCGGCGGTGCTGGGGCTGATCACGCTGGCGCTCTCGCGGCTGGGGCCCGCCGCGCCCACGGTGGAGGACGCCACCATCTGGCGCGACACCGTGCGCCGCGGCGAGATGGTGCGGCAGGTGCGCGGCCCGGGGACGCTGGTGTCGCAGGACATCCGCTGGATCAGCGCGGTCACGCAGGGGCGGGTGGAGCAGAAGCTGGTGCAGCCCGGCACCGCGGTGAAGGCCGGCACCGTCCTGCTGGTGCTCAGCAACCCCGACGTGGAGCGCAGCGCGCTCGAGGCCGAGCGCCAGCTGCGCAGCGCCGAGGCGGACCTCACCACGCTGCGCGCCACGCTGCAGGGCCAGCTGCTGGGGCAGGAATCCAGCGCCTCGCAGATCCAGGCGCAGTACAACGAGGCCGCGCGCCAGGCGCAGAGCGCGGAGGGACTGGCGCAGCGCGGGCTGATCTCGAAGCAGGAGCAGGAGCGCGCCCGCGACAACGCCGCCGACCTGCGCACGCGGCTCCAGGTGGAACAGGAGCGGCTCCGGCAGCAGCACTCGTCGCTGGGGCAGCAGCTGGCCGCCCAGCAGTCGCAGGTGGAGATGCTGCGCCGGCTGGCCGCCTTCAACCAGCAGCAAATCGGCTCGATGCAGGTGCGCTCGCCGCAGGACGGCGTGCTGCAGGAGCTTCCCGTCGAGCTCGGCCAGTGGGTGCAGAGCGGCGCCACCCTGGCCAAGGTCGTACAGCCCGGCCGCCTGAAGGCCGTGCTGCGCATCGCCGAGACGCAGGCGCGCGACCTGTCGCTGGGGCAGCGGGCCGAGGTGGACACGCGCAACGGGATCGTGGCCGGCCACGTGGTGCGCATCGACCCGGCGGCGCAGAACGGGACGGTGACGGTGGACGTGGCGCTGGACGGCGCCCTTCCCCGTGGCGCCCGGCCCGACCTGAGCGTGGACGGCACCATCGAGATCGAGCGGCTGCACGACGCGGTGTACGTCGGCCGCCCCGCCTACGGGCAGGCGGAAGGGACGCTGGCGATGTTCCGCCTCCTTCCCGGCGGGCACGAGGCCGAGCGCGTGCTGGTGACCCTGGGCCGCGGCAGCGCCAACAGCATCGAGATCAAGGGCGGCGTCCGCCCCGGCGACGTGCTGATCCTCTCCGACATGTCGCAGTACGAGCAGTACCCGCGGGTGCGGCTGAAGTAGACGCGGCGCGGCGCAACGCGGCAACGGTGCCCGGAGACGAGCACCGGCGCGGCCGCGGCAGGCCCCCCTCCCCCGCGCTGCGCGGGGGAGGGGAGAGGAAAACGGGGGAAGAGCTTTGCCTCGTCAGGGCAGAATCGCCGGACGGTCTGGATCGCAGGTCATCAACCGACAACCGAGAACCCAACCGGGCCGCGGCGCCCGTCCATCCCCAGAGGGAGAATCCCCCGATGTCCACCCAGACGCAGCCGGTGATCCGCCTGGAAGGCGTGAGCAAGGTGTTCCATACCGACGAGATCGAGACGCACGCGCTGGCGGACGTGCACCTGGACGTGCAGCCCGGCGACTACCTGGCCATCGCCGGGCCGTCGGGGAGCGGCAAGACCACGCTTCTTTCCCTGCTGGGGCTGCTCGACTCGGTGAGCGGCGGCAGCTACCTGCTGAACGGGCGCGACGTCTCCCGCCTCACCCCCGCCGAGCGCGCGCGCATCCGCAACCGCGAGATCGGCTTCGTGTTCCAGGCCTTCAACCTGATCGGCGACGCCACCGTGGCCGAGAACGTGGAACTGCCGCTCACCTACCGCGGCATGCCCGCCGCCGAGCGCAGGGAGCGCGTGGCGCAGGCGCTGGAGAAGGTGGGGATGAGCCACCGCATGCGGCACTATCCGTCGCAGCTCAGCGGCGGCCAGCAGCAGCGCGTGGCGGTGGCGCGGGCCATTGGCGGGAAGCCGGCGATCCTCCTGGCCGACGAGCCCACGGGGAACCTGGACAGCACCAACGGCGAGTCGGTGATGGAGCTGCTGGCCGAGCTGCACCGCGAGGGCGCCACCATCTGCATGGTGACCCACGACCCGCGCTACGCCGAGCACGCCCAGCGCACCATCCACCTGTTCGACGGGCGCATCGTGCGCGACGAGCGCAGCCCGCTGGCCGCCGCACTGGGGCAGCACGGCTTCGAGGTGGGGTGAGCATGGACACCGTGCTGCAGGACCTTCGCTACGGCGTGCGCCGGCTGGTGCGCGACCCGGCGTTCACGGTGATCGCCGTGGTGTGCCTGGCGCTGGGGATCGGCGCCAACACCACGGTGCTCACGGCGGTGAACACGCTGCTGCTGCGCCCGCTCCCTTTCGCCGACCCGGACCGCCTGGTGGCCGTCTACGGCATCTCGGCCGGCGCCGGGCCCGACGACCGCTCGAGCGTGTCGTACCCCGACTACGTGGATTTCGGCAACCTGGACGGCGCGCTGACCTCGGCCGGGGCGTACACCAACACCATGGTGAACCTGGGCGGGATCGACGAGCCGCAGCGGCTGATGGGCGCGCGCGTCAGCGCCTCGCTCTTCCCCACGCTGGGGGTGAAGACGGCGGCCGGCCGCTTCTTTTCGCCCGACGAGGACCTGGCGGGGAAGGCGGTGGTCCTTTCGCACGAGCTGTGGCAGAGCCGCTTCGGGGGCGACCGGAAGGTGCTGGGACAGAAGGTGACCGTCAACGGCGAGCCGTACACGGTGGTGGGCGTGATGGAGCCCCGGATCCAGTTCCCCGAGACGGCGCGGCTCTGGCTGCCGCTGGAGCCGCCCACCGGCCCCGACAGCCGCGGCTACCGCACCTACAACATCGTGGGCCGGCTGGCCCCCGGCGTGACCCCCCAGCAGGCGCGGGCGCGCGTGGCGGCCAGGGCGCGCGCGCTGGCCGAGCGCTACCCGGAAGCCGACGCGCAGCGCGGCGGCGGCGCCATCCTGTACCGCGAGCAGTTTTCGCGGCAGGTGCGCCCGATGATGCTGATCATGCTGGGCGCCGTGAGCTGCGTGCTGCTGATCGCCTGCGCGAACGTCGCCAACCTGCTGCTGGCGCGTGGAACGAGCCGCCGGCGCGAGATCGCGGTGCGCCTGGCGGTGGGCGCGGGGCGCGGCCGGGTGATCCGCCAGCTGCTCACCGAGAGCCTGCTGATCGCGGCGCTGGGCGGCGTGCTGGGCGCGCTGCTGGGCACCTGGGGGATCGGCGCGCTGACGGCCAGCCTCCCCGCCGACCTGCCGTTCTGGATGGTGTTCAGCGTGGACGGCAAGGTGCTGGGGATGACGCTGGCGATCGCCGCGGCCAGCGCGCTGGTGTTCGGGCTGGTCCCCGCGCTGCGCGCCTCGAAGCTGGACCTGGTGAGCGAGCTGAAGGACGGCGGCCGCGGCACCACCGGGGTGCGCGCGGGGCGGCTGCAGGCGTCGCTGGTGGTGGCGCAGCTGGCGCTTTCGGTGGTGCTGCTGGTGGGCGCCACGCTGATGCTCCGCTCGTTCATGGCGCTGCACACCGTGGACCCCGGCTTCCAGGCCGACGGGGTGCTCACCCTGCAGACCTCGCTGCAGGGGCCGCGCTACGAGGGCGATTCCACCGTGACGCGCAGCTACCAGCAGATGATCGAACGGATCCGCGCGCTGCCGGGGGTGAAGGGCGCCGCGGCGGTGTCGAACCTTCCCGTGGCCGACTGCTGCGCCAGCAGCACCTTCTACCCCGAAGGGAAGGACTACCCGGCCGGCGGCGCGCCCGAGGCGCTGAACAACGCGGCCACCCCGGGCTACTTCGCCACCATGCGCATCCCCATGATCGCCGGCCGCGAGTTCGGCGAGGGCGACCGCACCGGCGCGCCGAACGTGGCGATCGTGAACCGCGTGCTGGCCGAGCGCATCTGGCCGGGCGAGAACCCGGTGGGGCGGCGCTTCCGCTTCGGGGCGAACGATTCCACCTGGTTCACCGTGGTGGGCGTGGCGCACGAGGTGAAGTACAACAAGCTGAACGAGGAAGACCTGCCGCAGCTGTACCTGCCGCACGGGCAGCACCCCTGGCGCACGCTGTCGATCGTGGTGCGCACGGCCGGCGAGCCCGCCGCGCTGGCGCCCGCGGTGCGGCAGGCGGTGCGCGCCATGGACCCCGACCTTCCGGTCACCCGCGTGCAGAGCATGAACGAGGTGGTGCGGCTGCGGATGTTCGAGTCGCGCGTGTACGGGGTGATGTTCGCCGTCTTCGCCCTGGTCGCGCTGCTGCTGGCCAGCGTGGGGCTGTACGGGGTGATGAGCTACACCGTCGCCCAGCGCACGCACGAGGTGGGCGTCCGCATCGCCCTGGGCGCGCTGCCGGGTGACGTGATCCGGATGATGGTGCGGCGCGGCGCGCGGCTGATCGGGATCGGGCTGGCGATCGGCGTGCCCGCGGCCTTCCTCCTCGCGCGGGTGCTGCGCGGGGCGCTGTACGGCGTGAGCGCCAGCGACCCGGTGACCTTCGCGGGGATCGTGGCGCTGCTCACCGGCGTGGCGCTGGCCGCCAGCTGGCTCCCCGCGCGCCGCGCCGCCCGCGTGGAGCCGATGGTGGCGCTGCGGACGGAGTAGGAGCGCGCTTCGCCGGGCATCGCACAGAACCACGAAAAGCCTCGCAAACCGCGAGGGCGGACCACGGCCCGGCTTTGCCCGGATCCGCGCGGCCAGGGCGATGTGGAAGCCGCGAGGCGAAGGCGGTCGAAGTCGGCGAAGGCGCGGCGAAGGCGGACCGCGTGCCGTGGTAGCCGCGACTTCCGTCGCGAACTCGCGACGATCCCCACGACCACGGCGGTCCGGAGCGGTCGAATCACAGGAAACCTCGTGGATCGGCGCCGCCGGCCACGTGACCTCTTCATCACCGGGGGCAGGATGGAAACGCTCTTCCAGGACCTTCGCTACGCGGTGCGGGCGTTCGCGCGCGCGCCGGGGTTCGCGCTGACGGCGGCGCTCACGCTGGCGCTGGGGATCGGCGTCAACACGGCGGTGTTCAGCGTGGCCAACGCGGTGCTGATGCGCCCCGCCGACGCGCGCGACCCCGGCCGCATCGCCCGCGTGTACCGCAACCACCACTCGCCGCTCAGCTGGCGCGAGTTCCAGTTCGTGCGCCAGAACGCCCACTCCTTCCACGGGTTGTGGGCCGAGCGCAACGCCGTGCTGGCGCTGGAAAGCCGCGGCGCCAACGAGCGGGTGCAGGCCGAGCTGGTCTCGGGCGACTTCTTTCCCACCATCGGCGTGACCCCCGCGCTGGGCCGCCTGCTGACCCCCGCCGACGACTCGGTGCAGGGCGCCAGCCCGGTGGTGGTGCTCAACTACCGCTACTGGCGCCAGCGCTTCAACGCCGACCCGTCCATCGTCGGCCGCGCCATCCGGCTGAACGGGCGGCCGTACACCATCGTGGGCGTGGCGCGCGAGGGGTTCGCCAACCCGTTCCCCGGCTGGGCGCCGCAGCTCTGGGCGCCGATGTCGGAGATGCGCCCGCTGACCGGCGTGGACACGCGCGACGCGGGGAGCGTGTATGTGGCCGGCCGCCTGAGGCCCGGCGCCGATCTGGCCCGCGCCACGGCGGACGTGGGCGTGCTGGCGGTGGAGCTCACCCGCCAGGATCCCGGGCGCCGCGACCCCGTCCGCCTGTGGGTGGGCAACGGGCGCGGGGTCACCGAGGAGCTGCGCGGCGGCGCGGCGGCCATGCTCACCGCGCTGCAGGCGGTCACCCTGCTGGTGCTGCTGATCGCCTGCACCAACGTGGCGAATCTCCTCCTTGCCCGGGCCACGGCGCGCCGGCGCGAGATCGGCATCCGGCTGGCGATCGGCGCCAGCCGGGGGCGGCTGGTGCGGCAGCTGCTCACCGAGAGCGTGCTGCTGTCGCTGGCCGGCGGCGCGGTGGGGCTGCTGCTGGCCACCTGGCTGCTCTCCGCCGCGATGGCGCTGGTCCCCGCCGACTCGCCGGTGTTCCTGAACATCGGCCTGGACCGGCGCGTGCTGCTGTTCGCCCTGGCGGCCTCGCTGCTGGCCGGCGTGGTGTTCGGGCTGGCCCCGGCGCTGCGCGCGTCGAGCCCCGACGTGGTCACCACGCTGAAGGAAGATTCCGCGGCCCCGCGGCGGTCGCGGCTGCGCAGCACGCTGGTGGCGGCGCAGGTGGCGCTGTGCATGGTGCTGCTGGCCGTCAGCGCGCTCTTCCTGCGCTCGCTGGGCAACGCCAGCCGCATCGACCCCGGCTTCGACCCCGGGCCGCTGCTGGTGATGCCGGTGGATCTCAGGCTCGGCCACTACAACGACACCACGGGGGCCGACTTCTACCGCCGCCTGCTGGAGAGCGTCCGCGCGCTTCCCGGCGTGCGCGCCGCCTCGCTGCAGCAGGTGATGCCGCTGCGCGGCGACAACATGGAGACCCGCTTCCATCTGGAGGGAGAGGGTGAAGAAGCGCCGCTCCGCGCCACCAACTTCGACGTGGTGGGCGCGGACTACTTCCGCACCATGGGGATTTCCGTGCTGCGTGGCCGCGAGTTCGCCGACGCGGACGCGGCGCAGGCGCCGCCGGTGGCCGTGGTCAACGAGACCTTCGCGCGGCGGACCTTTCCCGGCGGGCAGGCCGTGGGCCGGCGCATCACCTTCGGCGACGCGCCGGTGACCATCGTGGGGGTGGTGCGCAACGCCAAGTACGTTTCGCTGGGCGAGGATCCGCGCTCGATGCTCTACATGCCGTTCGCGCAGAACTACAACCACGAGATGGTGCTGCACGTGCGCACCGACGGCGACCCGGCCACGCTGGTGCGCCCCGTGCTGCGCGCCGCGCGGGCGCTGGACCCGGTGCTCCCGCTGGACGATCCCAAGCCGATGCGCCAGCAGCTGCGCGTGGCGCTGCTCCCGGCGCGGATCGGCGCGGGGGTGCTGGGGGGGTTCGGGTCGCTGGCGCTGCTGCTGGCGGCGGTGGGGATCTACGGCGTGATCAGCTACACGGTGACCCAGCGCACCCGCGAGATCGGCATCCGCGCCGCGCTGGGGGCCGGGCGGCGCGCGCTGATCGGCCACGTGCTCGGCGGCACGCTGCGCATCGTGGGGATCGGGATGGTGATCGGGATCGTGCTGGCGCTGCTGGCCGGCCGCGCCGCGCGGGCGTTCCTGTACGGCGTGGCGCCCACCGACCCCGCCGTGCTGATCGCCACGCCGCTGGTGCTGGCGCTGGTCGCGCTCGCCGCCAGCTGGCTCCCCGCCCGCCGCGCCGCCGCCGTCGACCCGATGATCGCGTTGCGCGCCGAGTGAAGGGTGCGGAGGTGCGGGGGTGCGGAGGTGCGGAGGGTCCGATCCCTCGGCCCCGCGCCCCCTCCGGGCGGCTCAGGCCGTCCGCCTCCCCCGTACCGGGAGAGGTTGGAGGGAGATGCATCCGGACGAGATGCGGAGTTTTGCGCGGAGGCAGGCAGGCCCCCCCTCCCGGCCCTCCCCCGCCGCGCGGGGGGAGCGAGAACTTCGGATCGAACGGGTTACGGCCGTGAGCAGGAGCGGCCGCGTGCAGTCCGCGAAGGCGGACTTGGGGTGATTCAGCGGCGGGTTTCAACCCGCCGGTTTCAACCCGCCGGTTTCAACCCGCCGCACGAGGCCGCCGGTTCGCACCGATGCCCGCGTGGGAGTCCGCGAAGGCGGACTTCGGGCCGTTGTCGCCGCCGTTTCAACCGCCCCGAAGGTGTTGCCCCAACGAGAGATGCGTGAGGGATGCGCGCCCGCAGGGCCGGGACGGCGGCGGCGCGCGCAGCCCGGTTGGGCGTCTCGGCGCCAAACACGCCCAGATCCAGCAGTCTGGTTTTCTGCGCCGATCCAGATTCCAACGACGTTGCCGTTCCCATCCGGCGAGCCCATCCTGAAGCCCATGCCCAACCTGGCCCCGCCCCGCATCCTGATCGCCGACGACCAGCCCGACGTGCTGGAGGCGCTGCGCCTGCTGCTGAAGGGCGCCGGCTTCCAGATCGCCAGCGCCCAGAGCCCCGCGGCGGTGCTGGCCGCCGCGCGCGACCAGGACCTGGACGTGGTGCTGATGGACCTGAACTACACCCGCGACACCACCAGCGGCCGCGAGGGGCTGGACCTCCTCCCCGCGCTCCAGGCGGCCGACCCCACCCTTCCCGTGATCGTGATGACCGCGTGGGGGAGCGTGGAGGGCGCGGTGGAGGCCATGCGCCGCGGCGCCCGCGACTACGTGGAGAAGCCGTGGGACAACGCGCGCCTCCTGGCCACCCTCCAGGCGCAGGTGGAGCTGGGCCGCGCGCTGCGGCAGTCCCAGCGGCTGGAGCAGGAGAACCGCCGCCTGCGCCGCGACGGCTACCCCGACATGATCGCCGAGAGCCGCGCGATGCAGCCCGTGCTGCACCTGATGGAGCGCATCGGCCCCAGCGACGCGCACGTGCTGATCACCGGCGAGCACGGCACGGGGAAGGACGTGGTCGCCCGCTGGCTGCACGCCTCGTCGTCCCGCGCGCCGCGCCCGCTGGTGACCGTCAACGCCGGCGCCATCGCCGAGGGGGTGTTCGAGAGCGAGCTGTTCGGCCACGTGAAGGGCGCCTTCACCGACGCCCGGGCCGACCGGGCGGGCGCCTTCGAGCTGGCGGACGGGGGCACGCTCTTCCTGGACGAGATCGGCACCATGCCGCCCGAGCAGCAGGCCAAGCTCCTGCGCGTGCTCCAGACCGGCGAGTTCCAGCGCGTCGGTGCATCGAAGACGCGGAAGGTGGACGTGCGCGTGCTCTCGGCCACCAACCTGGACCTGGCGCTGGCGGTGGAGGAGGGGCGCTTCCGCGAAGACCTGCTCTTCCGCCTGAACACGGTGGAGCTCCACCTCCCGCCGCTGCGCGAGCGCCGGGAAGACATCCCCCCGCTGGCGCTGCACTTCCTCCGCCGCCAGGCCGAGCGCTACCGCAAGCCGCTCACGGGCTTCGACGCCGAGGCCATGCGCGCGCTGCTCGACTACGCCTGGCCCGGCAACGTGCGCGAGCTGCAGCACACCATCGAGCGCGCGGTGCTCCTCGCCGCCGGCCCCGAGATCCAGGCCGAGGACCTCGCGCTGCGCTCGCGCCGCGGCGGCGCGGCCCAGAGCCTGGACGAGATGCCGCTGGAAGAGGTGGAGCGGGTGCTGATCCGCAAGGCGCTGGAGCGCCACGGCGGCAACGTGAGCCAGGCCGCCGAGGCGCTGGGCCTTTCCCGCAGCGCCCTCTACCGCCGCCTCCAGCGCTACGGGTTGTGAGGGTGGAGCGATGATCCTTTCACCTCCGCACCCCCGCGTCGATGTCATCCTGAGGGAGCCGCCGCGCTGTATCGGCGTCCGCACCACTCTCCGGCGGCGACCGAAGGATCTATACCCGGCCTCCGCGCGACAGCCCGCCGTTCGTGCGGACCCCTGCCATGGATCCTTCGGGCGCCGCCACGCCTTGGTGCAGCCGAAAGACCGGTGCAGCGGCGCCGCTCAGGATGACATCTCCCGGGAACCCCATCCTCAGTCCCGGGACGTGGGATGACGCCCCGTCGCGCGCGCCGGCGGCGGAGGCGGTCGTTCGAGCGCCAGGTCCTGCACCTCTCCTTCCTGACCGGCGCGGTGGGCACCGCGGTCGCCCTCATCCTGCTCTGGACCGGCGAGTACGCGCCCAGGGTGCGCTGGACGCTGGCGCTCTTCCTGGTGGCGGGATGGCTGATCTCGGCGCTGGTGCTGCGCGAGCGGGTGCTGCGGCCGGTGCAGGTGCTCTCCAACCTCCTCTCGGCGCTGCGCGAGGGGGATTATTCGCTCCGCGCGCAACGGGTGGAGAGCGACGACGCGATGGGGCTGGCGTTCCTGGAGGTGAACGCGCTGGCCAACACGCTGCAGGAGCAGCGCATCCGCGCGCTGGAGGCTACGACTCTCCTGCGGCGGGTGATGGAGGAGATCGACGTGGCCGTGTTCGCGCTCGACGCCGAACGGCGGCTGCGGCTGGTGAACCGCGCCGGCGAGCGGCTGCTGGACGCCCCCGCCGTGCGCCTGCTGGGCCGCCACGCCGACGAAGCGGGGCTGGAGCCCACGCTGGACGTGGAGCCCGGCGGCACCCTGCGGCACGAGTTTCCGGGCGCGAGCGGACGGTGGCAGGTGCGGCGGGCGCCCTTCCGGCTGGAGGGGCGCCCGCACGAGCTGCTGGTGATCAGCAACGTGAGCCGCGTGCTGCGCGAGGAAGAGCGCCAGGCGTGGGAGCGGCTGATCCGCGTGCTGAGCCACGAGATCAACAACTCGCTGGCGCCGATCCAGTCCATCGCCGGCACCCTGCGCGGCCTGCTGGACGTCACGCCGCGCCCCGCCGACCTGGACGACGACCTGCGCGGCGGCCTGGGCGTGATCGCCACCCGCAGCGAGGCGCTGGGCCGCTTCATGGCCGCCTACGCCCGCATGGCGCGCCTCCCCGCCCCCGAGCCCGCGCCGGTGGAGGTGGCCGCCTGGGTCCGCCGCACCGTCGCGCTGGAGCCGCGCCTCGCCGTCCAGATCGTCCCCAGCGACGATGCGGTCGTCCACGCCGACCCCGACCAGCTCGACCAGCTGCTGATCAACCTGGTGCGCAACGCCGTGGACGCCGCGTTGGAGACCGGCGGCGGCGTGCGCGTGGGCTGGCGGCGCGAGAACGGCTCGCTGGTGGTGTGGGTGGAAGACGACGGCCTGGGGTTGCCGGAGAGTGCCAACCTGTTCGTCCCCTTCTTCACCACCAAGCCCAAAGGCAGCGGCATCGGCCTCGCCCTGTCGCGCCAGATCGCCGAGGCGCACGGAGGATTGCTGACGCTGGTGAACCGCGGCGATGCGCGGGGGGCGCGGGCGCAACTCGTCATACCGGCAACCGTCGAAGACGCGATCTCGAGCACGGGGCCGTCCGGCCCCGGCCGCGATGGCCGGAATCGGTGACCGTCGAACCGTGCGGAAAATCAGATCCGAATGCGAAAGAGCCCGGCCCGCGATTCACGTGGGCCGGGCTCCGATGATTAGCCCGGACGATTCGATCCGGCCCATCCCGCCTACCGTCCCCCCGGAGCGCATCCATCAGGACGTTACCCCCGCAAATGTGCGCACGACCCGCAAGTATTCCGAGAGTCGATAACAAGGTTGACGAATTGCGATATGCGTGTTATCGATAATCAGTAAGTTAGATTCACTTCCGTCCGTCGACGCCCATGCCCCGGCCCTATCCCGACGCGCTGTCGCTCACGCGCAGAGTCCTGCAGGTGCTGATCGTCCTGAACCTCATCATGGGCGTGCTGATCCTCGTGCTGCTGGTGGCCAGCCTCGTCGCGGAAAGCTGGACCGCGCGGGCGCTCGGCGTTCCCCCGCGCGGCGCCGGGCCGCTGCTGATCCCGGCGATGCGGATGGTGATGGTGATCGGCATCGCCGGCGTGGCGCTGACGCACCGGGTGCTCGCGACGCTGCGCATGATCGTGGAGACGGTCGGCCTGGGCGACCCGTTCGTCGCGGAGAACGCGGGGCGGCTGAAGAAGATCGCGTGGACGGTGCTGGGGCTGGAGGTGCTGAACTTGGCCGTGGGCGCCGTCACGGCCGCGGCGTCCACCCGGGCGGTGCCGCTCGACGTGGGATGGAGCTTCTCGGTCACGCCGTGGCTGGCGGTGCTGCTGCTGTTCGTGCTCGCGCGCGTGTTCGAGCAGGGCACGCGCATGCGCGACGACCTCGAGGGGACGGTGTGAGATGGCGATCCTCGTCAAGCTCGACGACGTCCTCTACACGCGCCGGATGACGCTCACGGAGCTCTCGCAGCGCACCGGCATCACCCTGCCGAACCTCTCGATCCTGAAGACCGGCAAGGCGCGCGCGATCCGCTTCTCCACCCTCGACGCGATCTGCCGCGCGCTGAACTGCCAGCCCGGCGACCTGCTGTCCTTCACCCCCACCTCCGAGACCTCGGCCGAACCCGACTCGGAAGCCGAAGCCGCCTGACCGCTACCCCACGCGCCGCTGGCCGGGCGGCGCAGCGTGGTTCCTCCATCCCGGCCGAGTCGTCCACCTGTTTTCGCATCGCCTTACGCGGCGAGGAGATCCCCATGAACGAAGTATCCGTCACCCGGCTGAACGTGCTGCGAGCCACTTACCTGCTCATCGCGGTCGGGATGGGCGTGCAGATCTGGCCGCTCTTCCTCCATTCGCAGCTGGGCGTGGAGCACATGCGCGGCGTGGTGCGCGCGGTGTTCGCCGGCCTCACGCTGGTGGCCGTGCTGGGCCTGCGCTACCCGCTCAAGATGCTGCCGCTCCTCTTCTTCGACCTGGTGTGGAAGGCGATCTGGGTGCTCGCGATCGGGATCCCGCTCTGGTCCGCCCACCGCCTGGACCCCGACACCGCGGAGTCGATGAAGGCCTGCCTGCTGGGCGTGGTGCTGTTCCCGCTGGTGATCCCCTGGCCCTACGTGCTGCGCCACTACCTCCGCGCCGCGGGCGACCGTTGGCGCAGCGGTGAGCCGGCGCACGGCGCCGCCGTGCCCGCGGAGGTGTGAGGGCGCTGCGAACGGAAAGGGGGTCCTCGGGTCCGATGTCGGACCAGGACCCCCTCCAGCAAGTATGCCACCGTGTGCGTGCCGAGTTGCCCCCGGAGGGTTCGAACCTCCACCAGCGGTTCCAAAGACCGCTGTGCTGCCATTACACCAGGGGGCACCGCATCCCGCCGCCGTAGAACGACTTAGCATGGCGGAAGCGCGCTAAAGCTATCCAGCATCGGCGCCGAAATCAACCTCGGGCGCCGGCCGCAGCGAGGCACCTCGATCCACGCGCCGGTGGCCCGGCCGCGAAAACTCGCCGCGACGGCAGTCCAACGGGATGCAGCGACGCGACGATCGCGTGCGTTCGCGGCACCGCCTACCCAGTCGACACGACCTCGATCCAGGAGCCGACGATGCAATTCCGTGTCATTCCGTTCACCGCGAACATCGGAGTCAATGAAGGGGCCGCGACCGCCGCCGGCCAGTTGCAGAGCCTGATCGCGCAGCAGGGCGCCGAGGGGTGGGAGTACGTTCGGCTGGAGGAATTGACCACGCACGTGGCCGGTACGGACGGGTGCTTCGGCATCGGGGCGGTGCCTCCGTCCATGCGCACCGTGTCGCTTGCGGTGTTCCGCCGGTGAGGTGGATGCTGCTGGCCGCGATCCGCCTCTACTGGGCGGCGTGGCCGGAGCGGTTCAGGCGCGGATGCCTGTTCCGGGAATCCTGCTCACGGCACGTGTACCGGATCACCCGCCAGCAGGGCCCGCGTTGCGGGGTGCGGGCGCTCCTCGCGAGATATCGCACCTGCCGGCCCGGCTACGCGATCGTGGCCGCCCACGGGCAGCGCTGGCTGTCGCTCGTGGACGGATCGTTCATCCCCGCCGGCGAAGCGGCGCCGCGCCTGCTCCCCACCCTCGCGGACGAGGAGTAGCCGCATCCACGGAATGCAAACCGGCGGGGCAGCAGAGCGGTCGTCTCTGCTGCCCCGCTTCCGTACGTGGCTTCGCGTTCCGCCGCCCGGCTCAGTCGTGTCGCGCGTGCGCCGAATCGGCCTGCGGCTCGTCGCGGGTGAGCACGCGGATGGCGCCGATGGAGGTGTACTCGCCCAGGCGGTGCTCGGTCTCGCCGGGGGTGAGGAACTCCACCATCCGCACGCCCGCGGCGGGGATCTGGCGCAGGTCGTCGATCCCGTCGAGCTTCGCGCCGTCCAGGTACACCAGCATCTTTCCCGAACTGCCGGTGAGGTCGGTGGGCTGGGTGCTGCGCATCAGCCACATCCCGCGGCGCGCCTGGATCAGCTGGTACACCGAGGCCGCGTGCGACTGCTCGATCTCGTCGGCGCGGATGCGGTTACGCTCCTGCCGCGGGCGTTGCGCGCGCATGTCGGTCTGCGCGTGCGCGTCACTGGGCGAGAGGGCGGCCGCGCAGAACGTCGCCACCACGGCGACGGCGGCCCACTTCAACATCTTCATGAGATTCAGGGCGAGGGGGGTTGAAGGCGTATTGCGCACTCGCCGGCACCAGGCTGGCGCCGGCGGACGTGCGTTGCGGCGCGGGCGTCCTCACACGAAAGCGCGACGGATGTACCCGCGTTCCGCCGAAAAGGTCTGTGCCGCCGCGAGTTGGACGCACGCGCACCGGGTGCTGCGGGCTCGGCTCTGGTGATAACGAACCAGTTCGCCCTCCTCTGCCCTACCGGCGCGATTCAGCCGAAGAATCACGCGAAGCGAGTGGCGCGGGAGAGGAGGTGCGTTCCTCCCGTACGGCTCAGGAAGGCGGACCCGGAGAGTTCGCCGGCAGCGGAATCGGACGCGCCAGGCCGCGGGACGATGGTGCCGCGGCCAGCAGAAGACTTGACAGCGCAACCGCTCACAAGGAGACTGCTTTCGAATGGTTCCGCGGCTTGCCGGGCCCATCCACGCTGCCCGCCTTCATGCATCGAACCGTATCGCGGCACATGCTCTCGCGGCTGGCCCTGATCGCGGCACTGTGCCTCCTGATTGACGCAAGCTCGTGCCCTGCGCACGGATACGTGGACGAACTCGCCGCGCTGGTGGCACGCACCGGAACGCGCGTAGCCCCACGGCTCACCATCTCGCCCGCCACGCTCCCCGACAGCGGCGCCGCCGCATCGCCCGAGCTGCTGCGGCTCGCGGCCCGTATCAAACGGGCTATCGCGGCCGGCCGCGCGGACGCCCAGACGCTGCACGCGGTCGGTCTGGTCACGCTGATGTGGGCGGACCCCGCCAACCCGGCCGACGCCGACTCGGCCATCGCATACCTCCGGTCGGCCCTGCGCATGGCCGGCGCAGACCCGGCGATCCTGGCCGACCTGGCCGCGGCGCACCTGGTGCGGGCCGAACACCCGGGCGCCGAACGGCACCTGCTGCTGGCCTTGGACGCGGCCGACAGCGCGCTCGCGCTCGATCCACGAAACCCCACCGCGCTGTACGGCCTGGCCTCCGCGCTCGACCGCCTGTGGCTGGGCAAAGAAGCCGCCGAGGCGTGGTCGCGCTTCCTGGACGCGGAGCCGCGAACGGAGTGGAGCCGCCGCGCGCGCGAACGGCTCCGCGCCCTGCACGCGCCGGCGGGGCCGCTTCCCCACCCGGCGGACGGCGAGTGGGAAAAGTGGAAACAACTGGCCGAGCGCGAGCCCCAGCGTGCCCGCATGCTGGTGATGGACACCATTCTCCCCGAATGGGGCTACGCCGTGCTGCGCGGCCAGGCAGCGATGGCGCGTGCCCGCCTAGCCAGTGCCACGGCGGCAGCCCAGGGGCTGGCGCTTCCCGGCCATGACCCGACGATTACCGAGATGGTGCGAGCGATCCTGCGGGTGGAGCGAGACGCGGGCGCCACGCGCGCGCTGGCGGCCGCGCACGCCCACTACGGCCACGGCCAGGCCCTGCTCGACAAACGCCTGCCCGCCGCGGCCGACGATTTCGACCTGGCCTGGCGCGACGCATCGGCTTCGGCGTCGTTGCGCGAGTGGGCCAGGTTCTCGCGCGCGGTCGCCGTCTTTTACGCAGGCAAATCCGACTCGGCCCTTGCCGCCTTCCGACAGACGGCCGAGCAGACCGACGCGGCGCGCTACCCCGTGCTGGTCGCGCGTGCACGCTGGTCGATCGGCACTTCGCTGCTGCGCCAAGGCGAATACCCGGCCGCGCTGCGAGAGTATGACGCGGCGGCGGAGCTGTTGGCGCGTGCGGGCGAGCAGGAGTACCTCGGCGCTACCCACGGGCTGCGGTTCGAAACCTTGTTCTCGCAGGGAGACGCCGCCGCCGCGTACGCCGAGATGGTCCGCGCCCTCCGGATCCTGAGCTACCACCGTCACTCCATCTACCTCCATAACCTGTTCTACGTGGCTGCGCAGGCATCGCGGGTGGATGGGATGTCACGGACCGCCCGCGTGCTGGAGGATCTGGACGTTCGCGCCACCGAGCGGATCGCGCAGGCGTCTCATGCCGAGGCTCTGCTGGTACGGGCGCGGGCACGCGCCGCCACCGGCGAGACGCAGACGGCCGCCACGGACGCGTATACAGCCCGCGAGCTGGTGCATGCGCTCCCGACAGGGTTCCAGCGCACCTATCTCGAAACCGACCTGAGGCTCGCCGATGCTCAGGTGCTCGCCTGGACCGATCCGGGGTCTGCCGCTGCGGCATTCGACACAGCGGTAAACTTCTACGCGGCCAAGGGGAACGCCGTCCGGCTGCTCCCCGCGCTCGTGCTGCGGGCCGAGACTCGCCTGCACGCGGGAAACACGGCAGGTGCGGTCACCGACCTCGACAGCGCAGCCTCGGTGATCACCGCGCTGGGCATCGACGTGGAGAGCGCCAGCGTGCGCGCGCAGATGCTGGACGCCGGCCGCGCGCTGTACGACCGGCTGGCGATGGTGCACGCCCGCGCTCGCCGCCCCGCCGAGGCGCTGCGCGCGCTGGAGCGCGGCCGCGTGTCGTTCGGCGCCGCCGCGGCGCGCGGATCGTTCTCCCTGGCCGCGCCCCCGGGAGAAACCGTGCTGGAGTACGCGCTGGTGGGCGACACGCTGCTGATGTTCGCGCTCACCGGCAACACGCTGCACATGGTGGTTCGCCCGGTCCGCGCCGAAGCTTTGGCCGGCGAGATCTCGGCGCTACGCTCGGCATTGGAGACCGGCGCCCCCGCCGAGGCGGCGCGAGGGCGTCTCGCGCGGCTCTACACGGCGCTGGTGGAACCGGTGGACGGGCACGTTCCGGCCGGCGCACGGCTGGTGATCGTGACCGATGGTGAGCTGGCCGCGGTCCCCTTCAGCGGCCTGATCACAAGCGGCGGCGGGTACCTGGTGCAGGAGCACGAGTTGCGCGTGGCGCCCAGCATCGCGCAGGCGCGGCAGGCCGTCCGACCCCCTGTGCCGGGGCGCGCCGCCGTGTTCGTGGACGACCCCGCCCTTTCGGCCGCCGACCGGGTGTACTTCCCCGCGCTCCCGCTGCTCGCGCGGGCCACCCGCGACATCGCCGGGCGCGTTCCCGGTTCCAGGCTGCTGGAAGGCCCGGCCGCCGACGCAGCCACGGTGCGGGCGGCGCTTCCCAAAGCCGGCCTCTTCCACTTCAGCGGACATGCGGTGTTCGACGACGACCGGCCAGGGCGCTCGTACCTGCTGCTGGCGCCTGACACAACCGGACCGGGGCGCCTGACCGCCGACCAGATCGCGCGACTGAACCTGACGGGCGTGCGCCTGGTGGTGCTCGCGGCGTGCGAAACCCAGTCGTCGGTCTCGGGGCGATCGGGCGGGTTCGCGGGGCTCTCGGGTGCCATGCTGGCGGCCGGCGCCACGGGTGTGCTGGGCAGCCTGTGGCACGTGAGCGAAGACCCGTCCGCCGAGTTGATCCGCGAGTTCTATCGCGCCTACACACCTGGCGGCGACGGACCAGGCGCGCTCCGCCGGGCCCAGCTGCGCATGATCGAGTCACGCGATCCGGCGTTGAGCTCGCCGTCGGCGTGGGCGGGGTTCCGCTTCGCCGGGCGGTAGACGAAGAATCCGATATTACCCCTTCCACTCGCTTCCCCCACCCCTTCACCCACGTCATCCGCGAGGAGCCCGAGCCAATGGACCTGATCGTCAAGTTCACCGGGCTGTGCATGTTCGTGCGCGACCCCGGAGGCAAGCGCGTGCACGTGCTGATGCCCGCGACACCCTCCAGGGGCCGGCATCACCACGACCTTACACTGAAGATCGTGGACGCCTGCGTCACGTACGACCTGAGACACTGGATGCTCGACCTGAGCGGAGCCGGCGGCAAGGGCGCTTCTACATATGTGCCCGACGAGGTGCTCGACGCGGGCAAACCCGTGTTCGCGCACGTCGATGCGAAGCAGTGGAGCGACAGGCCGCGTAACACAGTCGTGGGGCGGGTCACGCTCCCGCCGTTTAATGAAATCACGTACGACCAGGTGGTGGAATGGGACGTCCGGGTGATCCGGGAGGGTGGCAAGCGCCCCGTCAGCCGAGCATACCGCCGTCTGACGAATGAAGTGACCTGCCGGGTGAACGAGGTGGACCACGACTTTTTCGACAGGTGGAAACTGCTCCCGCTTCGCCGCGGCGGCTCCATCCCGGTGCCGCTCCGCCCGCCCGCCGGGGCAGACGCAACGCTGGAAATCAAACACATTCCGAAAGTGTCCGAGAAGACCGGCAAGGGTGACGAAGCCCCGGACTTCCATCATTTCTATCGAATCTTCAAGCCACGGCCCGACAGACGGGCGCGCCCTTTCCTGAACCAGAAGCCGCCGGTCAGCCCCGGCGGAAGCCCGTTCAACTGCATCCTGGCCCAGGCGCCTCCGGAATAGCTCGCCCGCGACGGCCTACGGTTCATTCTCCCACTCGCTTCAGCCCACCCCTTTACCCACGTCACCGGTGAGGAGCGTCCCGATCATGGACCTGACGGTCAAGTTCACCGGGTTGTGCATGTTCGTGCGCGACCCGAGCCGTACGTGCACGCACGTGCTGATGCCGGACTCGCCCGCCGGCCCGCACTTCCACGAACTCTCGCTGGAATACAACGGCCTGCGTGGGAAGCTGGACCTCAGACACCGGGTGCTTGACCTGAGCGGCGCGGGGGGAACGGGAATGGGCGTGGACGTGCCGACGGCCGTGCTCGACGCCGGAGCTCCCGCGGACCTGGAGGTGGACGCCCAGCAATGGAGTGCCAGGCCGCGAAGCACCGTGGTGTCGCGCGTTACGCTCCCGCCGTTCAACCGCGTGGACCCGGGGCTACGAGCCAAGTGGAACGTGCGGATCAAGCGGGAAGCGGACGGAACCACCCTGAGCGCGGCGGACCGGCGCCTCGTCCACGAGATCACGTGGACCGTCAACGACGTGAGCTCGGCCTTTTTCGACACCTGGACGCTGGATCCGCTCCCCGCGGACCGGGCGAGGCCCTCCCTCCAGCTCCCACGCCCCACCGGCACGACGGCGCGCCTCGAGATCCGGCACGCTCCCGCCAGCCAGCCGCCTACCCACCGGGACGACGAGGCTCCTCACTTCGGCATGTTCTATCCCATCTTCGAGACACGGCCAGAGAAGCGGCCTCACCCGTATCTCGGCGAGGAGCCTCCGGAAAAAGGCGGAAGCCCGTTCAACTGCATCCTGGCGCAGTCGCCGCCCGGATAGCGCACGATGCAGCGGCCGGGTACGGACGCTCTCCGTACCCGGCCGTTGACAGGATCAGACAGAAGCGAGCGAGGCTCGTTCTCTCGTGATCGCCCGTAAACCATCGACGCGCTTCCAGGACGGCGGAGGGTCTCAGCTCGCCAGCGCCGCGAGCAGCCCCCGCATCCCGGCTTTGAGCGTGTCCCACCGGTATGGGGCGCCGGCTTGCACCTGAGCCCGCACCTGCTCGGAGGCGCCGCGCGCGCGACCGCCGATCCCGGGAAGACGGCCGATGCGGTCCAGCTCCGCGCGGAAAGCGGGCGCGGCGAAGAACGCCTCGTCGTGGTCCGCGGCGGCGATCCAGCCGGCCTCGGCCCAGGCGCCCGCCTGCATCCACTCCGCATCCAGCACCCCCGCGGCGCCTTCCCCCGCCTGGGCCAGCAGCGCCGCCGCGCGCCGTGGATCATCCGCCGCCGCCCGCGCCGCGTTCCGGTAGACGTTGGCGGTGGGCCTGGTCAGCGCATCCCCCGACAGCACGGTCTCGAGCTGCGCCACCACCTGCGCCGCCGCAGCCGCGTCGCGAGCACGCAGCGCCAGCGCAAGCTCGGTGTGCAGCGCGCCGGCGCGCGCCGCGCGGGCCGTGGGTGCGAGCGCCGCCGGTGTTCCCAGGGTGTGGCTCCACGGGTGATCGTCGGCGGCGCCCGCGGAAAGGCCGGGCCGCGAGAGCAGCGCCACGGGCGCCGTCAGATCCGCGGTATCCGGGGAGCGCCGCCGCACCAGCAGAAGCACGATCACCGCCGCGGCGCCCGCCAGCACGGGCGCAATCCACAGCGCGACGCGGCGTCTGCGCCAGCGGGGGGCGGCGGACGGAGGCGTGTGTAGTGGCGGAGCGGCGCGCGGATCGCCTCTGCCGGACGAACCGGGTTCGTGGGGCGGATCGTCAGCGGGGGCCGGGGCGGCTTCACCGCTCCCGACGGCGGCATCCGCGGCGTAGGCCGGCTCCAGCGGCTCACCGGCCTCCTCCCGCGGCGCCTCCTCCTCCTCGATCTCGCGCAGCACCGCGGCGGTCTCCATGAACAGCCGGAAGTCGTCGCCGGACGACGCGAGCCGCTCCAGGGCGGCGGCACGCTCCGTCTCGCCGAGCTTTCCAGCCAGGAGGGCGGCGATCTTCTCGGCGTCCAGGTCCGATTCCTTCACCCTGCTGCTCCCCGTTGTGAGACGGCCCTCTCAGAACTGATGGACAGATCCGGCGCTTGTCACGCCCGCCGCGTCACGGATCGTCCTGTTCGATGCACTCCGCGACGTCTTCCCTGCGCACGCCCGCCTCTTCGAGCACCCCCCGCAGCCGTCCCAGCAGCTTCTCGATGCGGCGGTACAGCGGCATCTGCGGCACGCCCAGCGCCCGTGCCAGGTCGGCCACGGTGCGGCTCTCCATGAAGCGTCCCCGCACCAGCACCTGCTCCTCGGGCTCCAGCTCCGAAAGCGACCGGAAGAGCGCGTCCATCACCTCGCGGCAGCGCTCCAGCGTCTCGTCGCCCAGCATCCGCTGGTCCGCCTCCGCGGCATCGGGCTCGTCGTCCAGCCGTCCAGGCCGGTCGTCCCGCCGCGGACGCGGCCTGCGCACGGGGATCTGCGCGAAGAGCTGCGCCAGCTCGCGGCGGGTCTCGCGGACCCGGCCCGAAGTGGTCAGCACCTCGACCGCCTCGTCGAGCCGGTACCCGTCGCGGTAGACCAGCGCTTCCAGGTGCACCGCCGCCGGACCCAGCCTGCGGGCGGGCGCCGAGGTGCGCCAGCGGCCCCACCGGGCGCGGGCGTACTCCTGGAACCCGCGTACCACCAGGGTGGCCAGGTAGGTCTTGATGTCGCACTCGCCGCGGAAGCGGCGCAGGGCGGCGTAGTCGTCCTCGACCAGCTTGACGAAGGCGATGCCGGCGAAGTCCGCGGCGTCTTCGTCGAGTACGCTGTGCTTGCGGCAGGTGATGCGCGCGACCTTCTCGATCCACGCCTTGTGTTCCACCAGTACGGCGCCGGGATCAAGGCGGTCGAGCATCGGGTCCGGTGCGCGCGAGGGGGCGTTTCGCTGACGTGAAAGGGATGCTGGAGAACCTATTCACGTCGCGTTGCGGGAGCAACGCCGCGCCGCTGCAAAAACAGGGACCCACGGCCATCTCCATGGTTCAGGCAGCGGCGCCCGATGCGCCGCACCATACGAACCACGATGGGAGGGTACGATGGCGTTCAAGCTGCTGATCGAGATCTCGGGAATGTGCATGTTCGTGCCGAAACCGCAGCTACGGGAAGCGGACCCTCCCGACCGGATGTTCGTGCTGCTGCCCCGCCCGGAGCACGAGCACGGCGCCGACCGTCACGTCGCGGTACTCGCGTTCGACAGCGCGCTCCTTCGCGCGGATGCAACCGATCCCGACGACAGCATCGTACTGACGAGCCTGGACGACCTCGAGCTGCACGTGCCCGGCGAGACGCCCGACCTTTTCGTGTGCCCCGAGATCCCCAACCTGCGCGTCGTGACGGTTCGGCCGGTCGATTCCGCGCTGCTGGGCCCCGACCCGGACCCCTCGAGGTTGCTGTCGCGTGTGGAGTTGAACGGTGGGCAGATGACCGCGGTCGATCCGGGTGCATGCTGGGAATGGCCGGCCGGAGCATTCCGCAACATGGCTTTCCGGGTTCGGTGGCAGGTGGACTTTGCCGCGGCCGAGTCGCTCCACCTGGTGCTGACCGACCTGAGCGGCGGCGGCGACCGGACCATCGAACTGCACCCGCTCCCCGCCATGGACGAGGGGGAGCCCGGGGTGATCGCCATCCGTGTCCTGCACGTACCCGCGGAAGACCTGCCGCCGACTCCCGAGGAGCACCATGACACGCCGCCGTTCGGCTTCGAGCCGGAACACTTCCGCTCCTTCTTCAGGCTGTTCGGAGAAGCGCTGCCGGTCGTGCTTCCGAAACTCTGGGGCCCAGGTGATTTCTGCGGCACGCCGGTATGCCCGTCCATTCTGGGCGAAGGCGGAAGCCCGTTCAACTGTATTGTCGCCAGCGACCATTGAAACGGCGCGGCGACCCTGCACCCAGTACGCCGATGGCACCGCGCACGACCGGGGCCATGCGCAGTGCCATCGGCCCTTCACCCGGAGGGCGTCATGAGCAAGGGAATCGCGATCCACATCGCGGTCGATTCCCCCGGAGACTGCACGTGCAACGACGGGAAACTCAGCGATTGTGAAGCGAGCACACGTGCGCTGGCTGAATTCACCAAGAAACGCGGGTTCGCACAACCCCGTGAATTCATCGGAACGGCTCGACTGGAAGACGTGAAGAAAACGATCGCGGATGCGCAAGGACTGGATCCCGGCGACATCCTGCTGCTCACCTTCGCGGGGCATGGTTGTCAGGTGCCGGGCCGCGTATCCCGGGCCGATCCCGACGGATTCGACGAGAACTGGTGCCTCTCCAACCATCCGCTGGTCGACAACGACGTAGACCTTCTGCTGTCGGGTTTCGCCGAGGGTGTGCGGATCGTGATCATATCGGAGAGTTGCCACGCCGGAGGGATTCCCGCACTGCTGAAGCGGATGCTGCGTGAACTGCTCCCGTTTGCCTTGAAGCTGTTCGACTCCGGCGCTCGTGAACGACGAGAGCGGCTCACCACCGTCGTCCGGCGTGACGAACCGGTGCCCGATGTCTCGAAACTCGAGATCAAGCGCAGGCCCAGCCAGACCGAGATCAAGGCACGCGTTCTTCTCCTGGCCGCATGCCGGGAAAACCAAACCTCGGAAGACGGGCTGTTCATCCGGACACTGCTGAGCCTGATGAAGGGCGATGACCCGCCGCAATCATACGCCGCGCTGATCGCTGATGCCCACCAGAGTATTCATTCCAGCCATGCACAGAAACCGGGGTGGGCATTCGATCCGACGCTGCTCCGGGATCGTCCATTGCAGGTCGACCCTTGAGATCCGCCGTAGCGGCATGGCGGAAATCCGACACGGACCTGCTGCCGAGCGTATCGCCAATGACAATGCCCCCAGCTTCGGAGGTTGCGAAGCCGAGGGCGGTACAAGGAGTCCAGCGGATAAGCTCGGAGCTTATCCCGCCGCGCCGCCGACCAGGTCCGCCAGCCGCCCGCTGGCCACCCACGCAGCCACCTCGGCTCGGGCGTGGTCGTAGCCGACCTGGACCAGGCGGTCGATGGCGTCGAAGTTCATCAGCCCGAAGCCGTCGATCGGCGGGCGCAGGGCGAAGTCGGCGTTTTCCAGCGCGGTGCGCTCGCGGTGGGCGCTGTGCAGCAGCGACGCGCGCAGCGCCAGCTCCATCAGCGACGGGAACTTGATCTTGCGCCGCCGCAGCAGCCGGTCGCGCAGGATCTCGGTCGCCCTGGGGATGCGGTCGCAGATGAACTGCGCGTCGTCTTCCACGCTCACCTCGGCGGCGATCACCACGCCGGCGCCCAGCCGCCGCGCCACGTCGGTGGGCAGGTTGTTGAGCAGCGCGCCGTCGCACAGCAGGTTGCGCTCGTACAGCACCGGCTGCGCCGCGCCGGGAAGCGACGCGCTGGCCGTGGCCGCCCACAGCAGGCTGCCGCGCCGGTGCACCATCATCTCCGCCGTGCTCAGGTTGCTGCTCACGCAGAAGAACGGCGTCCACAGGTCTTCGATCTCGGTGTCGCCGTACAGCATCTTCCCCACCCGGTCGCTTCCGCGGGTGCTGATGATGGAGATGAACGGGATCGTGTACAGCTTGTGCGGGCGGATCTTCACCCACACGCGGCGGTTGACCGACTCGATCTTCTCGGGGCTCCACCCCATGGCCACCTGCGCCGAGATGCTGGCCCCCATGCTGGTGCCGCCGATCATGTCGATGGGCACCCCCGCCTCGCGCAGCGCCCGCACCATCCCGATGTGCGCGAACCCGCGCGCGCCGCCGCCGCCCAGCACCAGCGCCACCGCCCGCCCGGCCAGGTGCCGCGCCAGCCGCCCCAGGTCGCCCGCGTTCCCCCAGCGCAGGTGGTGGTGCGCCTCGAGGGAGCGCGGGCCCAGCCACGCGCTGGTGCGCCGCGGCAGGTGGTGCGCGCCCTCGGGGTGCACCAGCACCAGCCACTGCTTCGCGTCCGTCAGCCGCCGCGGGTGGTTCAGCAGCGCGCGCTCCAGCTCGCCCGGCGCGGCGTCCTCGTCCGCCCGGGCGACGAGGAGGACGCGGTCGGCCTGGTGCAGGCAGCGGCGGGTCCAGGCGCAGGGGTGCGGGTCGGCCTCGAAGAGCACGAAGCGGTGCGCCCCCTCGCGCGCCTCGATCCACGCCAGCAGCCGCGCGCTCTCGGGGCTGTCCTCGGGCGCCTCGGCGATCCCCGGCTCGCCCACCAGCTGGTCGACCGTGGCCGAGCCCAGCCGCAGCACGGGGCCGAAGGCCGAGAGCTCCGCCGCCAGCCGCTCGCAGAACGCGGCCACCGGGGCGCCGGGGCTGGCCGCGATCACGGCGACGTTCGTCACGCGCGGGGGCGCCGCGCTGCTGTTGGCCTGGTTCAGCCGCTCCACCAACCCGGCGGCCACGCTGCGCATCAGCTGCGGGCGGGCCGAGACCAGCGCGTCGAACTCGGCGTTGGTGAATTGAACCAGCACGCTGTCGCGGATGGCGCTGGCGCGGGCGGTGCGCGGCGCGCCGGTGAAGAACGCCATCTCGCCCAGGCTCTGCCCGCGCCCCGCCTCGCCGATCGGCCGCGCCTTGCCCTCCCCGTCCACGTGCTCCACCACGAGCCGCCCGCTGACCACGAAGTAGAGCCCGTCGGCCGGGTCGCCCTGCTCGAACAGCACCTCTCCGCGGTCCAGGTAGATCCAGTCGGCGGCCTTCTCCACCTCGTCCAGCAGCCGCGCGTCCAGCGCGCCCAGCACAGGCGCCAGGCGGCAGAGGAGCTGGCGCGCGTGCATCCGCCGCAGCGCGTCGCCGAAGGCGGGGTCGCCGGCCTCCAGCTCGTCCACCACCTGGCAGGGGATGCAGGCCAGGTGTGCCGAGCCCGCGGCGCAGACGCGGACCGAGCGGGTGACGCCGGCCAGCGTCTGCTGCCGGTCGAACGCGTCGCCCTGGGTCAGCCAGCGGATCGCCTGGGCGCCCTCCTCCACCGCGTCCAGGTGCCCCTCGGCCACGATCAGCAGCCCGTTCTCGCCCGGCCCGGTGAACGCGTCTTCGTTGTCCGCCAGCGCCATCGGCACCGCGGCGGCGGCCAGCGTTTCGAGGGTGATCGGCGCCACGCCCGCGAACAGCGGCGCCCCGCGCACGGCGAGGCCGAGGTCGACGGACGGAGTGGTTGGATGCTGCATGGGCGGGGCACCGCTGGGGAGAGTCGGCGGACAGCATCCAAACATCGGCACGACAGACGTTTGGCGCAAGCGGAGGGGGCTCCGCCAGCTCGCCCGGTCCCCATTCAGCCGTTCCCGGCCCGCCATCCATTTCACGGGGGCCGCACCCGCCAGCGGCAGGGGATTGCGTGCGTCCGGTTTTGGAGCAAGATTTCGATGTTCGGTTTTTTGTCGGATTTCGATCTGAGATCAGAATGCCCATTCCCGATCTGATCGGGGAGCCGGTTCCGTACTGGCTGCCGCCCGGAACGCACCCGTGCACACCGGTGGAAGTCGAAGCCCGTTTCGTGTACAATGAGCAGCGGCAGAAAGTCTGGCGGTATTTCATGTATGTGCTCGACCGGATCAAGGATCTGGGTGGGCGTGTCAACGAGGTCCTGATCGACGGCAGCGTTGTGACGGTCCGGGCACTTCCGGGCGACGTCGATGCCGCGTGTCTGGTTCCGCCGGCCGAGCTGAGAGCGCTGTTGCAGGACGCGGAGAACGCCCGGGCGCTCAACTTCTTCCTTTCGCAGCCACACCTCGCACGAGAACTGCTCGGCGTTCACCTGTTCGTGGTAAGAAACCGTGAGAACCTCGACGGGTTTCGACTCACGTTCTCTCGTGGCCTTGGCGGAACGGGTCTGCGCGAAGCCGATCCGTTGAAGGACCCCCCGGGATTGATCGTGCCGGAGGAGAAGGGGATCCTTGCGGTCGATTTCACGTCCTTCTTCACGGCGGTGCCGACATGATTGGACCAGATCGAGCCGTTTTCGACCGCATCTCGCAATTGACGGTGGAACTGGAGCAGCTCCGTGAAGAGTTCGCTGACGAGCCCCGGCTGTACGACGTCTACAGCCAGTCGCCCGCCTACGAACTGCAGCTGCTGCGGGAGCGTGCCCTCGCGATCCTGATGGAAGCCGATGCTCGTGCGGACCTCTGGATCCGGCTGGAAGGAGAAGAGTTTGGCGCCGGTGCGGGGCCGGTGGACGTCGTCGCCGGGTTTCTGACCAACCTCAAGGTCGCGGCAAAGCATGCGGCGGCGGCCCTGCTCGGGGTTTCGCACTCGGGCGGACGGTTCATCAAGGAGATCGAGGCGTCGGTCGCGTTCGATTTCGTGGCCACTGCGCCTGGAAGCCTGAAGATCGGCCTCGCGCGCGCTTCGGCACATCGTGGCGACGTTCCGCGCGAGGATCTGCTGGGGCCCGGAGCCGTGGTCAACGCGATCATCCAGGCCGACGACGAGAGAGGCGCCCTCGGAATCCGTGCCGTGAAAACGCTGCTGCAGGCGCTGGATGCCGCCGACGATCCCGAAGCCCTGGCGGCACTCCGGACAGAGGTGGGCGATCACGGAGCTCTCCGCGTGATGTATCATGCCCGAACGCTCTTCACTCGAGGTGTGGACGTCCTCGAAGTTCACGGACGCGTGCTGTCCCGAGGCGGAAGCTACCCGGCACGAGTCAAAGAGCGCCTCAAGGCGATCGGCGAAGAGCTCGTCTTGACCGAACGGTATATCACGGGTGTGGGCGTGGTGAGAATGCTGGACCTGGACCGGCGCACGGTTCGGCTGGAGCACGTCAAGGGCGACTCGATTGCCGATGCTTCCACCGTAAATGCCGAGTTCGACGACGCAGTCACGGGACCCGTTGCACCGTTCATGGGAAGTCCCGCGAGATTTTCGGGGCTGTTGACGTTCGACGTGAAGGGATCGCCGCAGAGGATCCAGCTGGATTCCATTCAACCCATTGAATCGTTCGGCACCGTGTCGCCTCAGGAGCCCATGATTTTCCCGGCCGGTTGAAAGCACGACCGGCGGGCCAACCCTCACCCCACCACCGGCTCCGGCATCTTCGCCAGCGTCTCCACTGGCCAGATTTGCAGGTCGCGCTCGTCCACGGCGAGTGCACGAACCTTCAGGGCTGCTTCGTCGCGCTGCACCGCGGATTCGAAGATGCCAAACACCGACGAGCCGCTCCCGGCCAGCAGCGCGATCCGGGCGCCGCACGAGAGCATCGCCTCGCGCAGCTCCTGGACGCCGGAGGTGCGCGGGCCCATCGCCAGCTCGAACTCGTTCATCGCGATCGAGGCCACGCCGGCCCAGCTGCGCACGTCCGCCGCGCCGATCAGCACCGAGCGCGGGTGATAGGCGCCGCCGCGCAGCCGGGCGATCTCGCCGAAGGCCTCGGAGGTGGGCATCGACCACGTCGGCCTGGCGACCAGGACGGGGCGGACGGGGAGCGGAGGGAGCGCCATCAGCCGCTCGCCGCGCCCCCACGCCAGCGCCAGCGGACTGCCGCAGAGGAAGAACGGCACGTCGGCCCCAGCTCGATCGCCATCTGCAGCAGCGCGCCGCGTGGCAGGGGGTCGCCGTGCAGCGCGTTGAGCGCACGCAGGACCGCGGCCGCGTCGCTGCTGCCGCCGCCGAGACCTGCCTGCGCGGGGATCTGCTTGGTGAGATGGAGGTCGATCGCGGGCGTCTCGCCCACCTCGCGGTAGAAGCGTTCGGCGGCGCGCGCGGCAAGATTTCGATCGGCTGGGCCGGCGTCGATCCCGCCCTCCACCGCCAGCCGGACGCCCGGATCGCCGCGCTGGATGACGATGGTGTCGGCGAGGGAGAGGGCGCAGAAGACGGTCTCCAGCGCGTGGTAGCCGCCCTCCTCGCGCGCCAGGATGCACAGGCGCAGGTTCACCTTGGCGGGCGCGGCGAGCTCGACGCGCTCAGCCACGGCGTGTGTCCGCGGGCGTGGAATCCACCGGCGCCGCGTCCATGGTCGAAGGCGGCGCGTGCGGATCGTGCTCCACCTTCTCGGCGGTGCCGATCAGCTCGCGCCAGCTCAGGTCCAGCCGCTGCACGTACCACAGGCCCAGCAGCGTCACCCCCAGGTACCCGGCCAGGTGCCACCCGATGGCGAACGACACCGCGCGCGTCTCGTCCACCCCCCACAACCCCAGCCCGAAGCGCGCCGCCGCCTCCAGCGGCCCGAAGAAACCGGGCGAGCTGGGGACCGCGACCGCCAGGTTGATGGCCGTCTGCAGGAACACCGCGCCCATGTAGCCGGGCTCGTGGATGCCGAAGGCCAGGAAGCCGAAGTAGATGGAGAGCGGCAGGAACAGCCACTGCGCCACCGCCCACGCCACCGAGAGCGCCAGCAGCCGCGGATTGCGCAGCACCGCCAGCCCGGCGATGAACTCGTTCAGCCGGGCGATGAACGGCTCGCGCAGCCGGCGGGGGAGGAGGTTGGCCACCGTGCGCTCGGCCAGCGCCACCGCGGGGCCGGGGAGGAGCGCCAGCGCGATCAGCACCAGCCCCGCCACCGCCATCACCAGCGCCACGATGCGCACCGCCGTCAGCGCCGCGGCGGCGCGCTCGGGGCTGGGGAAGCCGGGGAGCGCCATCACCCCGAAGAGCAGCACCACCGTCACCAGCCCGTCCAGCACGCGCTCCACCACCAGCGAAGCGAAGACGGCGCTGACCGGCAGCTTCGCCAGCCGCGCCGTCACCACGGCACGCACCACCTCGCCCACGCGGGCGGGGATCAGGTTGTTGGCCGCGAACCCCACCGCCGCCCCCGCCACGCGTGGATGGAAGGCGACATCCGGGTCCACCGGCGCCAGCAGAGTCTTCCAGCGCAGCGCGCGGAAGTGGACCGCGACGGTACCCACGAAGGTGCTGAGCGCCAGGTACACCCAGTTGGCGGTGCGCAGGTGCCGCCACACCTCGGGCCACTTCACCCCGTGCAGCGCCAGCCACAGGAAGAACGCGGTCACCGCCAGCGAGACGGCGACCCTCAGGCGCTGCTTCATGCCGCGGCCGCGCCCCTGCGCTCCAGCCCCAGCGCCACCAGCCCGAACAGCTCGTCCAGCGCGTCGGCCAGGTCGCCCGCGCCGCCGGCCAGCGCGGCCACCCGGTCGCGCATCCCCAGCGCCTCGCGCAGCGCGTCGTCGGGGTCGTACACCAGCGCCTCGATCGGCATCACCCCGTCCTCCGCCGCGACTGCAGGCGAGGGCGTCGAAGCGGAGGACGGCGCGTCCACCGGCTCCACCTCCACGGCCTCGGGGGCGGGCGCGGCGCCGGGGAGCGACGAGCGCAGCCGGAGCAGCGCGCCGCGCGCCTCGTCGGGGCCGGCGGCCTGCACGATGCGCACGGCGGCGTCCTCGGCGGCGTGGGCGATCACGGTCATCCCGTAGGTCACCGCCAGCTCGCCCACGCCGCGCGCCAGGTCGGCCAGGTCGCGCGCGATCCGCGCGAAGCGCCCCGGCCGCGCACTGAGCGACGCCACCAGCCCCTCGGCGCGGTCCAGGAAGCCGGTGGCCTCCATCCTCAGGAACGCTTCGACATCCCCCGAGAGCGTGCCGTCGTGTTCCTCCGCCGCCGCGGACCCGGGCACCGGCGCCATCGGCGACGAGACCACGTGTGGCCCGCCGTCGTCGAAGAAGAGCGACGAGACGGGGACCACGCCGCCGTCGCCCGCGCCCTCGCCCTCGGCCTGGTCGCGCACGTCGCGGAAGCGCTCCAGCTCGGGGGTGGAGCCCACGTCCGCCCCGCGCTCCAGCGCGCTGCCGGCGGCGCGCAGGGCATCGCGCGCGGCGGCCAGCAGGGTGCGCTCTTCCGTCCCGACCTGGGTGGTGCGCTTGAGCAGGGCGTGCGCGGTGTCTTCGATCGCCTCCAGCACCTCCAGCACCGGCGAGAGCGTGTCCATCCCGGCCACGCCGCGCACGGGGCGCATCCGCCGCAGCACGGTGCGCAGCGGCTCGCGGTCGGTGGCGTTGGCCTGCAGCTCGGCCAGCGCCCGGTCCAGCTCGCCCACCACGCCCTCCAGCTCGCGGCGCAGGAAGTCGTAGATCTGCCCGGCGGGCCGGCCGTCCGCCGCGCCGCGCCGCCGGCCGCCCGCCACCCCCTCCCAGCGCGCGGCGGCGGCCTGGGCGCGCAGGTCGTCCTCGGCGCCCCAGTGCGCGCTGGCGGCGACCAGGGCGCGCAGGTCGGCCCCGGTCTCCTGCGCGCGGCCGCGCACCTCGTCGCTCCAGGGGATGGCGCCGTCGCGCAGCGCCCGGGCGGCGTCTTCGAGCCCCTCGGCCACGCGCGCCACCGCCTGCACCCCGGCGATCTGCGCGCTGCCGCGCACGCCGCGGGCAAGCCGGAAGAACTCCACGGCGTCGGGCGCGCCGGGGCGCGACAGCAGCGCGTCGAGCTCGTCCAGGTACTCTCCGCTCTCCTGGACGAAGTACTCGTTCAGCGGTTGCGACATGAGGTCAGCGGGTGGGGGGATGGGGACGGGTCAGGCGCGCGCGCGGCGGATGATCTCGGCCATGTCGCGGGTGGCGCGCTCCAGCCCGGTGAACACCGAGCGCGACACGATGCTGTGGCCGATGTTCAGCTCCTCGATCTCCTCGATCGCGGCCACCGGGGTCACGTTCTCATACGTCAGCCCGTGGCCCGCGTGGACGGCGAGGCCGACCGAGCTCCCCAGCGCGGCGGCGCGGCGCAGGCGCAGGAGCTGCTCCTGCCGCTCGGCCCCGCGGGTGTTGGCGTATTCGCCGGTGTGCAGTTCCACCGCGTCGGCGCCCAGGTCTCGGGAGGCGCGCACGGCGTCGGGGTCGGGGTCGATGAACAGCGAGGTGCGGATCCCCGCGTCCTTCAGCCGCTTCACCGCGCTTCCCAGCCATCCGCGGGCGGCCTCGCTGTGCAGCTCCACCCCGCCCTCGGTGGTCACCTCCTCGCGCCGCTCGGGGACCAGCGTGGCCTGGTGCGGCTTCCACCCCTCGGCGAGCGCAAGGACATCGCTGGCGGCCGCCAGCTCCAGGTTCACCACGGTGCGCGCGGTGCGCAGCAGCAGCTCCACGTCGCGGTCCTGGATGTGGCGGCGGTCCTCGCGCAGGTGCACGGTGATCCCGTCGGCGCCTCCCAGCTCGCACACCACGGCGGCGCGCACGGGGTCGGGCTCGTCGGTTCCGCGCGCCTGCCGCACGGTGGCCACGTGGTCGATGTTGACGTAAAGCCTCACTCCGCCTCTCCCAGCAGTGCCCCCAGGCGCGCCACGGCGCCCGCGCTCACCCCACGCGCCGACGCCAGCTTCAGCGCCTCGCGGCCGAGCAGGCAATATAAGTCGCGGTCCGCCCCCGACAACCGCGCCAGGTGCCGCTCCACCGTCTCGGCATCGCCGCGCGCCACCGGACCCGTCAGCGCCGCGACGGGCCCCTGCGCGGCCACGTTCTGCACCGCGCCCACGGCAAGGCGCGCCAGCGCCGCCTGTGCGTCCAGCGGCGCCACTCCGGCCTGCACCATCAGCCGCTCGGCCACGCTCATCAGCGCCACCGCGTAGTTCGAGGCGAACACGGCCGCCGCGTGGTACAGCGCCTTGCCGCCCGGCTCGATCGCCAGCACGTACCCCTCGCAGGCCGAGACCAGCCGCTCGGCCAGCTCGCGCGCGGCCCCTTCACCCTCCACGCCGAAGGTGGCGCCGCGCAGCCGGTCGGCCCCGTCCACGGGATCGGCGATCGCCGCCAGCGGATGGAGGCCGCCCACGGGATGGCCCTTGGCCGCCAGCGGCGCCAGCACCTCGGCGGAGAGGCTGCCGCTGGCGTGGAGGACCGGGAGGCCGGCCGGCAGCTCCAGCTCCGCCAGCGCGGCCACCACCTCCGGCAGCGCGTCGTCGGGCACCGCGATCACCACGCCGGTGCCGCTGGAGGGCGGCGGCGCGAGCCCGGCCTGGTAGCGCACCAGCCAGGGGAACTGCGAGAAGATGGGGTGCTCGGGCTTCCCGGCGCCGCGCCCCGAATACGCCAGCGTACCCACCGCCCCGCTGCGGGCCAGGCGGTACCCCAGCGCCAGCCCCAGCCGTCCGGGCCCGATGATCCACAGCCGGTCCAGCACCGGCGCCGGCGCGGGGCGGCGTCCCGGACCGCGCATCCCCTCCGCGCGCGGGACTGGCGCCTCGCGCGGCGGGCGGCCCAGCCGCGGCACGCCCTCGGGGTGCCGCTCGCGGGGAAGCCGGCGGCGCGGGGGAACCGGCTCCGGCGGGGGCGGAGGGGGCGGCGCGTTCGGGTCTGGCGGCGCCGGCAGGTTGTCGAAGTCGTACGGGCGGAAGTAGGGCATCAGCGTGCGGGGCGGATGATGGCTTGACGCAGGGTGTCGCGCAGGGCGGCGTGCTCGCCGGGCGCGTAGACGGAGTGGCGGACGGAGCGCGGGTCGATCGGCTTTCCCACGAACGGATCGCCGGGGTAGCGCGGGAAGAGGTGCAGGTGCAGGTGCGGCACGGTGTTGCCGTGGATCTCGTAGTTCATCTTCACCGCCCCGGTGATCCCCTGCACCGCGGCCGAGACGCGCTGGACGTCGCGCATGAACGCCGCGGCCACCTCCGGCGCCACGTCGTGCAGCTCCACCGCGTGCTCGATCAGCATCAGGAAGCAGTAGCCGCGCATCGGCCCGTCCTGTGGCATGCCGACCCACGACGCCTCGAGCACCGCCACCGCGTCATCTGGCACCCCGCGCGCGCAGACGCCGCACCGCTCGCGGGCGCGCGCCTTCTCCCACGCGTCGGGATCGCTCCACAGGCTCATGGCGGAGATCGACGGAAGACGGGTACGGTTTCCACCGCGATCCTCCACGAAGACATCGCCTCGCGGATGCGGCTGAAGTCGCGGCGGTCGCGGCTACGACGGCACGCAGTCCGCCTTCGCGGTCTGCGATCGCGGCACCGGCGAAATCGTGTCGCGGTAAGATATGATAGTAAACAACGCGCACAACCGAAACGGTATGTCGCAAAGGAGCTCTGCGGAGAACGAAGTGTTCGCGTTGCTCCAGTGCCGGGCGCGTGGTTCCGCCGCATCCCAGCGGTCTGACGGCGATCGGCGGGTTGAATGGAAACCCGCCGCTGAACCATCGGGAAGTCCGCCTTCGCGGACTGCGCGACCGCATCCACGGGCTTCGGCGACCAGACTTCCGCGAGATGCCGCGCCGACCAGTCTCGCGCAGTTTGCCAGGCTTCGCGCAGGACGGCGGGTTGAAACCCGCCGCTGAACCATCGGAAAGTCCGCCTTCGCGGACTGCGCGCCTGCATCCACGGACTTCGGCGACCCACTGCCGCGCGGATAACGCGCCCGCAGCCTCGCGCAGTTTGGCTTCCCGTGGTTGTAGACCGCGGCTTCAACCGCCTCTAGCGGCGCCGGAAATGTCTCAGGCCGCGGAAGGCACAGCCCCGGCCGCGAAGCACGAAGCCGGCATGCAGCCTCGCGCGGTTTGCGAGGCTTCCCGTCGTGGTTGCTGCGGCTTCAGCCGCCGGTGCGAGCCCGGCCACCCGCTTCGCACCCCCCCCCCCCCCCCCCCCCCCCCCCCCCCCCCCCCCCCCCCCCCCCCCCCCCCCCCCCCCCCCCCCCCCCCCC
>Ga0207706_10000107_pt1 | contig 88259 bp, 92 predicted proteins | sample KBSC53metaG_FD_184318 | JGI IMG/M metagenome (GOLD analysis project Ga0207706, IMG submission 184318) | Corn rhizosphere microbial communities from Kellogg Biological Station, Michigan, USA - KBS C5-3 metaG (SPAdes) (version 2) | ecosystem: Host-associated > Plants > Roots > Rhizosphere > Soil ...
CGAGGGAAAACCTATTGACAGTGTAGGAGGGCATCGCTATACTTGGCGGCGATTTTAATAATTGTTCTCAATATCAGAAAGTCGCCTTCATGATCACAGGTCCTTTCGCCGAAACATCTGAAACCCGCTGCGAATGCGGCCAATTAATCGCAAAAGTCAGAGGCCAAAGCTTGGAACTGAAATGCAAACGATGTAAACGCATCGTGGTCATTCCCTTCTCATCAATCCAGGGATGGAGGAACCTCCCATCATCAAGTCGCCTATGAGAAAGGAGGCTTTCGGAAATATCGTCGAGACACAGCTCTATTGAAATCAAATGACCAGAGACCGTCGAGTCCCGAGTCTGACCACTACCACTTACCTTATGGAGGTTTGGAATGAGGATCAGGTCAATCCTCGGGACTCTCGTGATCGCAAGCTTGCCGGTGATGCCGGCCCTGGCCGCTGACATGACCCCCGAGGACATTCAAAAGATGGTTGATGAGGCAGTCAATAGGAAGATGCAGGAACACGAACGACGCGAAGGGGCAGCCGAGCGAAGTATGGAACAGAAGGAAGGTGCTCCTCAGTTTCCGGTGCCCACAGGTCCGATGAGCGAAGTCAGAGTCGAGCGGAAGGGGGAGGAAAAAGTTCCGTTGGGCTTTGGATCGACCGGATCAGGCCGCTTGGTCTACGCCAAACCGTTCGTGGCTGCGCCCAAAGCCATTGTCGGCGGCTATATGGATATTCAGTATCGAACGGAAAAGCAAGCCAGCATCGAGAATGGATATGGCGGCACGACCAACACGTTTGATCAGCAGCGTTTTGTCCCATTCATCTATGCGGACATTACTGAGCACGTCAAATTCGCGTCTGAAATTGAGATCGAACACGGCATTCGTGAAGATTCCACGCAGGGCTTGGAAATCGGACTAGAATTCGCCCATATCGATTATCTCGTGAACGAACCATTCAATATTCGCGCCGGCATCCTCTTGCTGCCGGTCGGTAAGTTCAACCTCCTCCATGACTCCCCGCTCAATGATCTCACCGATCGACCGCTGGTCGCTCGATTTGTCATCCCGAGCACCATGTCTGAAACCGGGGCCGGATTTTACGGCTCGTTCTATCCCGGCAGAACCAGCAAGATGGACTACGAACTCTATGTCACAACTGGTCCCTGTTCCTACGACTCCAACGGCACCCCCCGAATCAACGAGGCGGACGGCACGCGAGGGTCCAGGCAGCGAAAATGTCCCGCGGATGATGGACTGGATATCAACAATGGAAAAGCGGCTGTCGGTCGTTTGGCCTTTAGTCCCATGCTGGGGGTCGAGGTGGGGGGATCCGGCTATTACGGCAATGGCGCTCCCAACACCAGTTATAACTCCCTGAGCATTCTAGCCTTCGATTGGACTCTCCAACGAGGTCCATTTGAGCTCATCGGAGAAGCGGCTTGGTCTTATGCCAGACAAAACTCTCGCGCTATAAATGGAAACACCATCGGTTTTGCCCCCGGATCTCTCTTGACTGGGATTGCGGGTAATAGTGGACCAGGTACCCCGCCACAACGTTCGAGTGGCTATTACATCCAGGCGAACTACCATTTCATGCCGGCATTCCTGGCCAAGTGGTCTCCGAAACGCTTCGGCGAGGGATCTACCTTCACGGCAGTCTTCAGATATGACAGGGTGAACACCAATTTGGATGACAGCAACGGGACCGGAGGCTGGGGCAATCTGGAACAATACTCATTCGGCCTGAACTATCGGCCGATTGAAGATTGCGCATTCAAGATGAGTTACCAATACCAGCCGATGGCCTTCAATCCCAATACGGAGCAGCGAATTCACAACCAGGCATTCGTCATATCGGCAGCGACTTATTTCTAGCACGCAGCCGGCCGGGTCTTCCCATCCGAGAAGACCCGGCCAACCACGGGAGCTTCGATCGATGAAACTGGCGCACACTCTCCTCCTCGGTATCCTTACGTTGAGCGGCTGCGCATCCCTGAGCGGAAGTAAAGACCAATACTACGTCTGTTCCTATGACACAGTCTGGGATGCCGCCGTTAAGTCGGTGAAGGATCGGCCCTCACAAAAGCAAGACAAGGAGAAAGGTGTAATCGAGACCGGGTGGATAGAAATGGAGGGTACAGAACGTTCCTATGGAGCGTTCCAACGCGAAGGATTCGGGAATCGCGAACGTGCCCGGATGACCATCGCCGTCAAACGGCTCGAGGATGTCGTATCTGTCAGCGTCCTTGAAACTCGCCAACGATGGCATTTGAAGGGCGGCGTTACGCAACAGGCCACCAAATGGTGGCCTGTTGATCCCTCAGCCGAGCAGGAAATGTTTGTGTCAGGACACATCAATTCCTCATTGAAAGAAAAAGGTTGCCTCACAACATGAGCGCACAAACCTGGCTCTCAACTGTGACATTGGTTTTCATGCTTATCCCCTCTCCTGCCAAGGCAGAGCGCATTTGGGATGCCGAACTCAAACGCTTCCTGACCGAGCAGGAAATGACTCATGCGGAGGTTTTTCTGACAGAGGAGGAGGCCCTCAAAATCATGTTGCCGAATTCCGAACGCATTCGGCAGGATGTCATCCGGCTGACACCGCAAAAGAAGGCTCAGATCGAAGAGCGCATCGGGTGGAAATTTCCTGAGGAATCTTTTGAAGTTTTCGTCGGCGAAACCGGCGCCAGAGTTGACGGATATGCGCTAATTCAGAACACGATCGGCAAGCATAAGCCCATGACCTATATGGTCGGAGTCGACCCAACGGGCGCTTGCACCGATGTCGAACTGCTCGTCTTCCGAGAGGCCAAAGGCAGCGAGGTACGCACCAAACGATTCAATGTCCAGTACGAAGGCAAGACAGTTCACGATCCGATCCGCATCAATAAGGACATCATCAACATCAGCGGAGCCACCATGTCTGTGCGCTCTTTCAGCGCTGGAGTTAAGCGCGTCCTGGTCCTTATCGATGAATTCTATTTGAAACCTGTCGGATTAGGCAGCGACACCATCGCCGCGCGAAAAGCCGAAAAGGGTTTTTGGGGCTCGGTGTTCGGTAATTAAGAAAACGGACCACGCGTCCCGGCATGCGCAACTTCAATCAGCGATTTAAGCTCCGTGACTCCGATCGTCATATTCGGTTGTTGTACACGTTGTTCTTACTGTTGATGTTAGCCGGCTTCTTGTTTTCTTTTTTTTGGGCCCACAGTATGACGGGATTGTCGCCTTCCGGAATCGCCGATCATTATCGAGGGTCCGACGCCACGTTCGGCGAGCCGATGTCGTTCCGCGAATTGGCCGAGGTCACGCACTTTCACCTTTTTACGATGCCGGTCGTGTTTATGATTTTGGTCCACGTCATGTTCCTCACCAATGCCAGCCATGCCTTGAAGGCTGCCCTGACCTGGTCCGGATTCGGCGGCGTTATTCTCGATCTCATCTCGCCGTGGCTGATCAGCTATGTCTCCCCCATCTTTGTGTTGACCATGCTCACGGGAGACACCCTCATGATGCTCAGCTTCTTCGTCATGATGGCGGTGCCACTGTATGAGATGTGGATCATGGGACAACCGTTGATGGCCGGGAAACGAGGAGAAGAGAGCTAGCTTTCGAATTTCAGTCCGTAAATATCTGTAGAGGCCAGCGGTTGTTCACCCAGAGCCCAAGATCGAGACAGGATCTTGGGCTTTTTGTTTGCGAGCGCACGTCATGCAGTCGATTCCAATAATTAGCACTGACTCAGAGCTGGAACGCATCCGATTGGCACTTCAAACGATTGATGCCCTAGGGCCACCCGGTTCAGTCCAACCTTGTGTCGAAACCGCTCTCGTCCGGCAAGTGGCGAAGATACTGGATCAGGCCCTGCCATGGCAGCAAGGACATGGGCGGAGAACCGCCACCCTGGCACAGGCCATCGGATCAGCCGCAGGTCTCTGTCGAGATGCATTGCACCATTTGACCCTCGCCGCACTGCTCCATGACATCGGTCTTTTGACCTTGCCCAACGCCTTCGCTTCGCATACCGGGTACCTCGACGTTGGCTCCTACGCTGCTATCCAATGTCATCCACGACTTGGAGCCCAATGGCTTGAATCGTTTCCGTTCCTGAGGCAAGCGTCGGTGATCATCGCGCATCACCATGAGCGATGGGATGGGTCGGGATACCCCTATGGGATACGAGGGACTTTCATTCCTGTTGAGGCCCGTGTTCTCGCTATTGCGGATGCCTTCGACGCCATCCAGGTGCCGGGGGTGACCGACCAGGCAACGCGAGACCGGGTGGCCTACCGCATCCTCACCGTCGCATCGGGTACACAATTCGATCCTCACCTTGTCGAGATGTGTGGGCACTGCCTGCAACGACCGAATCTTTTCTCGTTTAACTGATCAGGAGGAGTCCTCATGTTCCCAACGGCGCCAGAAACTTTTCTGCCTACTTTAAGACTCCTACTTATTACCACCATGGTTGCGACAGGTTGCTCAGGCAGCGGAAATTCTGGCGCTCCTGCCACGGCACAGGCGACAGGAACCCCTGGAGCGGAACAGGCCGTCGGCGAGCGCTTGTTTATGGAAACCCGCTTTGCACAAGCGTTCAAGGCCTTCTTGGACGCGGGCGGTGACGTCAACGATCCAAATGCCGGCGACCCTGTCGTAGATTCGGTGGAAACCTTGGGAGCACCGATCACGGCGGAAGCGCCCTTCAAAGGGATGTCAATGAATTGCCGATCCTGTCACTTTGTCGACGACCTCCTCACGGCTCCCGGAGGCGGCATGCGGACCTATACTGACTTTGCACAACGAAGTCCGATCCCTGCACGAGCCGACGGCAAGACCCATGCGCCCCGCAATTCTCCACCCTTGGTCAACGCAACGCTCGACCGCCCAGGCGGCATGCTGCTGCACTTCGACGCAGAATTCAACTCCATTGAAGATCTCGTCGCAGGAACCTTTACCGGACGCAATTTCGGCTGGCTCCCTGGCGAGCGGGCACAAGCCATCGCACACATCGCACAAGTCGTCCGCGGCGATGACGGCTCGTTTGATCCCTCCGATCAGTTCGGCGGGCTCTCCTACCGTATCCTGTTTACCGGTAGCAATTCGGCGATCCCAGACGAGTCTCGTCTACCACCCGAATTCCGCGCGTTTATCGGATCGGCAACGGATCAAGAAATCTTCGATGCCGTGGTGAAAGTCGTCGCCGCATACGTGAATGGCCTGCTGTTTTCGCAGACCGAGGACAGCGGTGCCCCGATTCGCTCCCCCTTCGACGTGTTTCTTGAGAAAAACGGGCTTCCTCAACGACCGGATCCCAACGAGTCTCCGATCGACTACAGCCGGCGCCTACGAACGCTCGTGAATGCACCTGGTTTCACTCCTCAATTCGTGACGTCCAATCCCAACCGATCCGATGGCCAATTCCAGTTTCATTCTCAACCATTTGAATTCGGTCCGACCGAACTCGACGGCTTGAAGATGTTTCTGGCGGAACCGGCCGCTCCAATTGCTTCACCGGCAGAACTGACCACTGGGAAAATCGGCAATTGCCTGGTCTGTCATATGGCGCCCAATTTTACCGATTTCAAGCTGCACAATACCGGAACCACACAACGGGAATATGACAGCTTTCATGCTACAGGTGATTTTTTCGCTCTGCCGATTCCTACCCTTGCTACCAGAACCGCCAACGACCTCCCCGCCACCGAACAGCATCCCACCGCGAGCGAACGCTTCCGCTCGATTCCATCGAGCGGTACGACGTTGACGGATTTAGGAGTATGGAACGTCTTTGAAAACCCCGACATGCCGGCCGCACAGGCAAAGATCCTCACCATACTCTGCGACGACCAAGACCCTTGTCCGGTGCCAAGAGCTACGCTTTTGGAGCGCGCCATCGCTCGCTTCAAAACGCCTGGACTTCGCGACTTGAGTCATTCCGCACCCTATATGCATAACGGCCAGTTCAACACCCTGAACGACATCATCACCTTCTACCGCGATACTTCGACGCTTGCACGGGCGGGAACACTGAGAAATGGAGCTCCAGAGCTGCAGGGCATCGCGTTAACGGCAGGAGACGCCACAGCACTGGTGGCGTTTCTGAGAGCGTTGAACGAGGACTATCAATAGGAATGGCTTGCGATCAGCATTCGAGCGGGAGATGACTTGCCCCGCTCAGTGGCGGGAGGCCTTGCATCCTCCTGGGGCCTCCCGCCTTCCTTTTTTATGATTCTTTCTTGATCTGCTCGGCGAGATAGTTTTCCAAGCCGATCTGCTTGATTGTTTCCATCTGCGTTTCGATCCAATCAATGTGATCGTCGACGTCCTTTGCCATATCCTCGAGCATGTGTCGGGTGGTGAAATCCATCACCTTGGTGCAATGGACGACGCCGTCATTCAACAAGGCGAGCATCTCCTGTTCAGCCTTCAAATCGAGCTTGAGCTGTTCCGGGACGGTCTCCCCGACGTGAACGGTATTCATCCGTTGAACGTTCGGTACACCCTCCAGATAGAGAATGTGGCCGATCAGTTCGTCTGCATCTTTCATCTCATCGATGCTGCGTTCGCGGACCTTGTGATACAGACGCTCATACCCCCAGTTCTCGCACATTTTCCCATGGACAAAATACTGATTGATGGCCGTCAAGTCGGCCGTGAGAATTTTGTTCAGAAGGTTCACCACGCCTTCCTTTGCCTTCATAATGGTCCCCCCTTCGCGAGAAAGTAAGACGTCGTTTGCTTATCTTTAGTTATTATCAGCATGGTTGGTTTTGCACGTCAACTCACTTGATGGAGCGGTTTTGATTTCATCTCTCAGTTTCGACGACATGAGTTCTCAATTTCGATCGAAGCATCGGTGCGAAGCGAGCAAAGACGCAGGATTGGCAGAATTGCCAATGATCAGAAGAACGGATGGTAGGGTCGTGGGAAAAATTTATCCCGCTTCGCGGTAACCACACTCCTCATTTCTGCATTGCACGCTACGGCCGGCCTGCTTGCTGACTTTTTCGATGAGGAAGGGGGCGCTGCAGGTCGGACAAGCCTTGGGAATGGGACGGTCCCACAAGGCAAATTCGCAGGCCGGATATTTGCTGCAGGCAAAGAACGAACGGCCCTTGCGCGTCCGCTTCTGGACAAGATCCCCGCCGCAACCAGGCTGGGGGCATTTCACACCGAGCGCCAGAGGTTTCGTTGTCTTGCATTCCGGATAGGCCGAGCAGGCGATGAACTTCCCGAAACGGCCGGTCTTCACCACCATCGGGCTCCCGCATTTTTCGCAGACCTGATCGGTGGTGAGCTCCTGCTTCGGAATGATTTTGATCGTGCCGTCTGGCAGCTTCTCGAAGTTTTGGGTATTTTTACAGGGCGGATCGTCCTTATAGCCAGGACAGGCTAAAAACTTGCCGTTGCGTCCCCATTTGATTTCCATCATCCGGCCGCATTTCTCGCAGGGAATGTCGGTGGGAGGCTCGACCGTGTCCTTCGGCCCCGGGATGGATTTCGCTTTTTCGAGGTCGGCGGCGAAGGGGTTATAAAAGTCGCGCACAGCATCCACCCAGGGCTTGTTGCCTTCTTCAACCTCATCAAGCTCCGCTTCAAGCTGTGAGGTAAAATCGACATTGACGACATCCGGAAATCCCTTGAGCAGAAAATCGTTGACGGTCCTTCCCGTTTCAGTCGGGAAAAACCGTCCTTCCACCTTTTCGACGTACTTGCGTTCTTGAATAGTCGAAATAATGGCCGCATAAGTCGACGGCCGTCCAATGCCCTTCTCCTCGAGCTCCTTGATCAACAAGGCTTCATTGTAGCGTGGAGGCGGTTGTGTGAAGTGTTGCTTGGAGGTGACGCCCGGGATGGTCTGCTCGGCCTGTTCAATCAGGCGCAGCCGCTCGCCTTCTGTTAATTCAGGCAGCTGCCGCTCAGCACTGTCCTCGGCTTCCTCTTCCTGCTTTTGTTTCTGCGCGAAGAGCTCCTTGTCGACGCCTTCCATGTACACAATCGTATGACCGGGAAACTTCACGATAGTGCCGCTGGAACGGAACAGATACCTGGCAGTCGTGTCCATCGGCGAAGATTCGACGCGGGTAACGTCCAAAATGGCCGGCACCATTTGCGAGGCAATGAACCGGTTCCAAATCAATTTGTACAGGTTGTACTGATCCTGCTCGAGATAGGCACGGATCGATTCAGGATCCCGCCCCGCAGACGTGGGCCTGATGGCCTCATGCGCTTCCTGGGCGGCCTTTGAGGTCTTATAGACGTTCGGGGTGTCCGGAAGATACTCCGCGCCGAACCGCTCTTGGACGACCTGTCTGGCTTCGGCCATCGCTTCTTGCGAGATCCGCGGCGAATCAGTCCGCATATACGTGATGAGTCCGGTGGAGCCCTCAGAGCCGATTTCTACGCCTTCGTACAGCTGTTGCGCGAGCGTCATGGTCTTCTTCGGCGTGAAATGAAGTTTACGCGCCGCCTCTTGCTGCAGCCGGCTCGTGATGAACGGAGCCACGGGGTTCCGCTTCTTTTCCTTCCGTTCGATCGACGTGACGGCGAAGGCTTTCCCCTGGATCGCGTTGACAACGTTTTGGGCCTGTTCGGCGTTTCCGATTGAAGCCTCTTCACCATTAATACTATGAAGCTTGGCTTCAAACGGAGGAGGATTGGTCCCGGCAAGTAAGGCCGTAATCGACCAATACTCTTCCGCACGAAACGCTTCCCGCTCAGCCTCTCGCTCGCACATGAGCCGAACGGCCACCGACTGCACCCGTCCCATCGAGAGCCCGCGGCGCACCTTGTTCCATAACAACTGACTGCCCTGATAACCGACGATGCGGTCGAGGACGCGCCGGGCCTGTTGCGCGTTCACGAGCTTCATGTCGATCTGGCCAGGAGATTGTAACGCCTGCTTGATCGCCCGCTCGGTGATTTCATTGAAGAGCACACGAAACACCCTCCCGTCGCTTTTCTTCTTCGACTTTCCCCGCAGCTCTTCGGCAAGATGCCAGGCAATTGCCTCCCCTTCACGGTCGGGGTCCGGAGCAAGGAAAATTTTGTCGGCGGCTTCCGCTTTCTTTTTGATATCGGCCAGAACCTTGGATTTGCCTTTGATCGTCACGTACTGCGGCTTGAAGTTGTGATCGAGATCCACACCCAGCTTGCTGGTCGGCAGATCCTTGATGTGTCCGACCGAAGCCATCACGGTATACCCTCGGCCAAGGTATTTGGTGATCGTTTTGGCTTTAGTGGGAGACTCAACGATAATCAGCGATTTCGCCATGTCGACTCCAATCTCGCGAACAACTTACTGTAACATCCGTACCAAATATAGCAGATGAGTGCAACCAGCGGCCTGAAAATGGAAGGTTTACATTCTCAGATACCGTTGCCCGGGCAGTTGTCGCACACGTCGCTGAAGCTCAAGCGACAACAACGACGCCATCACCGAGGGCACCGGCAACCGTGTCCGTTCGAGAAGATGGTCCACGGTAAGCGGTTCGTACGAGAGCGCATCATACACCAGCCGTTCATGATTTCCAAAATTCTCGACGGGAACGTGCGGCCTGCGTGCGGCCGACAGGCGCGATCGGATCGCCGGTTCGAGCTGTGGTGCGATGACCTCTATCACATCTTGCGCCTGCTCCACCAAGGTGGCTCCCTCTTTGATCAAGGCGTGCGTACCGCGGCTCGTTTCTTCGTTCACGAATCCGGGCACCGCAAAGACCTCTCTCCCCTGGTCGGCGGCCAACCGCGCCGTAATCAATGAGCCGCTGTCGATCGCAGCTTCGGTCACGATCACGCCGAACGACAGACCGCTGATGATCCGGTTTCTGCGCGGAAAATGCCCGCTGTGTGGAGGGGCATCGAAGGATAGTTCCGAAACCACGGCACCGTGCTCCTCGATCTCGTCACGAAGACGCTGATGCTCTGGCGGATACGTTTGCCCAAGACCGCAGCCGAGCACAGCGACGGTTCGACCGCCGGCCGCAAGCGCGCCTCGATGCGCGGCTGCATCGACGCCCCGTGCCAGCCCGCTGACGATCGTGAATCCAGAGCCTGCCAAGTCGCTCGCCAATTGTTCCGTCACGAGACGCCCGGCCGCTGTTCCCCGCCTTGCGCCGACCACCGCTATCGCGAGCTCGTCCGACGCATGCAGTGAGCCCGCAACGTAGAGGAGCGGAGGCGGATCGGGAATCAGCAGAAGCCGCGGAGGATAATTCGCATCCAACATGCTCCGCACCTCGATGCGGGTCCGCTCAATGTCATGAAGTTCGCGGGCAATACGCCGGCAGGCGTTCCGATCCGGCCCGCGGGCGATGGCCTCAGCAAGTCTGGCACTGCAGCCCCGCTCGATCAGATCACCGGTCGTCGCGCGAAGCACTGCATCGGGGCTTTGCCATTCTCGCACGAGCGCCAGCACGATGTGATCGCCCACTCCTTCAATGGCACGAAGCTTCATCCAGGCTTCGAGCGACGCGGACGAGGAGGAGCGATCGGCGACACGATTCATGATCCCTCAAAAGGACAAATAGGCGGAGGATCGCACCGCTTCATCGTCCTGCCGGAACGAGGCCCGTGCTACATCACGACGAGATCGTATTGTTCCAGGTGCAGTTGTTCATCCGGCATGACAAGGAGTTTGGCGGCGCATTCGCGCTCGAGGGCTTCAACGCCCTGCCGTTCCTCATCCTGAAGCAGTCCAGCGACGGAAGGATGGGCGCCAACGACGATCCGCTGCTGTTCGTTTGCTCTTCCGATTTTTCTGATCTCGCGGAAGATCTCATACGCCACCGTCGTCGGCGACTTGGTATACCCTCGGCCTTCGCAATATCGGCAGGGTTCGGACAGCGAGCGCAACAGATCCTCGCGCACGCGCTCGCGGGAAATTTCAATCAACCCGAGGTCGGAAATCCGTGAAATCCTCGTCCTGGCCTTGTCGGACGCCATGGCATCCGTCAGGGCATGATAGACCTTATCCCGGTTTTTCTCCCGTTCCATATCGATGAAGTCGACGATAATGATGCCCCCGATGCCCCGCAGTTTCACCTGGTAGGCCACTTCCTTGGCCGCTTCCAGATTGTTGCGAAGAATCGTTTCCTCCTGATCCCGTTTGCCCACGAAGCGACCCGTGTTGACATCGATCACGGTCATCGCTTCCGTATGATCGATCACCAGATAGCCGCCTGACTTGAGCCAGACTTTCCGGCTCAACGCCCGCGCCATTTCCTGTTCCACGCCGAGGTAATCGAACAGGCTTTCATCCTTGTCGTAAAAGTGAATCCGTGAGGTCTGCTCCGGCGAGAAGCGCTGAACGAAGTCGCGCACCGCATCGTATTCCTGCCGGGAATCGATCCACAGCCGCTCGACCTTTTTTCCGAAGAGGTCGCGGACGACTCGGAAGCTCAGACTCAGATCGGTATGCAACAAGGCGGGCGCTGGCTGCTGATCACGCTTGGTCTTGATGTCTTGCCAGAGGACATGGAGGAAGTCGACGTCGGACCGCAACTCATCCTCTTTGACCCCTTCACTGACCGTCCGCACGATGTACCCACAACCGGGATGGCGAACCCGCTTCATGATGTCTTTGAGCCGGGCCCGCTCTTCGTCACGAGCGATGCGGCGCGAGACGCCAATGTGCTCGACGTTCGGCATGAAGACCAAATACCGTCCTGGCAAGGACACGTATGTCGTGACTCGAGGGCCCTTCGTTCCGATCGGCCCCTTCGAGATTTGCACCATTAATTCCTGCCCTTCGGTGAGCAACTGCTCGATCGGTTTGCTGCTTTCCCGTCTGGGTCGCATTTCGTCCGCATCCTTATCGTCGTCATCAGAATCCAATAACGTATCATTGGGTTCCGCATCCAGGGACAAGTCCGAGACATGCATGAACGCCGCCTTTTCCAGGCCGATGTCCACGAAAGCCGCCTGCATGCCTGGCAACACCTTGGCCACCTTGCCCTTATATATGTTCCCGACAAAATCTTTGTGCTTGGCGCGGTCGCCAAAAAGATCCGTGACCACACCGTTATCCAACACCGCCACACGAGTTTCTTCCCGTGCGACGGTTATCGCAATTTCCACACCCATACTCACTCCTTCCGTTCAACGGAACCGTTCGAACCGACGTGAGGGTGGAACGCGGGCGCTCCCAGGTTCCGATGTCACTCAAGTCCTCGTCGATTCGAGGATCCGCACAATCCACAATCTAGGACGGCACCTCAATGGGCCGCCGCTCGTTCAATAAAATAAACTCAATCGCCGCCGTTTCACGTTCAGCAACAGTCCAAGGGAGGCCATCGTCATGATGGTCGCACTGCCGCCGTAACTCATCAGAGGCAGCGGGATGCCGACGATCGGGAACATGCCGGCGGTCATGCCGATGTTCACGACGACGCAAAAACACAGCATCGCAATGATGCCGACGGATAAGAGAGCGCCCAACTCATCTTTTGCGCGCGTCGCAATTTCCAGAGACAACCAGATCAGCGCGACGAACAAGAGGAGCAAGACGAGCACCCCGAGAAATCCCCATTCTTCCGCAAACACCGAAAACACGAAATCGGTATGTCCTTCGGGGAGAAATTTTAATTGGCTCTGCGTACCGCCGTACAGCCCTTTACCGGTCAATTCTCCGGCGCCGATGGCGATCCGGGACTGCAGCGCGTGATAGCCCTTTCCGCCGGGGTCATAGTTCGGGTCGACGAAAGCCATGATGCGCTGGCGCTGGTAGTCGTGCAATGACCCCCACATGACCTCCCACGCGAAGGGGAACAGCATCAGGGAAAACAGCAGGATCACGCCCAACGCCTGCGAACGCATGCCCACCATCAGCAACATCGCGGCATACACGGCCATGAAGCTCAGACCGCTGCCGAGATCCGGCTGTTTGAGGATCAATAACAGCCCAGGCAGCATCAACGCGCCGGGAATCACCACACGCTGCAGCCAGCCGACCCTTGGCGCTTTGGAATAATAATGGGCCATCACGAGAATCAACACCAGCTTCGCGAACTCGGACGGCTGGAAGGCGAAAGGGCCGATAGGAATCCAGCGCTGGGCTCCACGGCTCGTCTTGCCCTCAAAAAGCACGACCGCCAATAGGATCAGAATGATTGCATAGGCAGGATACGCTAATCGCGCGATGCGATGGTAGTCCCAGACCAGCATGATAAGGAAGGCCGCCGCTCCGAGCAAAATCCACAACATCTGCTTCGCAAAAAAAGGCAGCCCTGGTCCGCCCTGATCATGGGTGACGCTGTAAATTGAGAGCACACCGATCGACAGAATGGCAAAGATGAGGCCGAGAAATCGCAGGTCGAAGTTGTCGAACCCCCGGCGGTCCATCATCCGGTCGATCATGGCGTCCCTGCCTTGGCCACTTGTGCTGGCGTCGCGGGACCCGGGGAAGCCAAGGGTTTGGCGGCCGTCACTTTGATATAAGTCTCGATGAGCTCTTTGGCAAGAGGCGCGGCCGCGGAGCCGCCATGGCCCATATGTTCGGCCAGGACGGCTACCGCAATCTTGGGGTTCTCGACAGGCGCGAAGGCCACAAACCACGCATGGTCTCTGAATTTCTTGGGAATGTCCTTTTCTGGCCCCGTTCGGAGTGCGGCGGTCTGCGCCGTACCCGTCTTTCCCCCGATCGTCACGAGAGAGGACTTGGCTCTTCCGCCGGTGCCTTCCGTCACGACGGCAGCCAACGCTTCTCGAATCAATTTCAGCGTGTCTGACTTCACGTTCAATTTGGCCTTGGCCACCGCCGGCAACTGCTGGAGCTGTCCCGTCGTCCGATCCATGATCGCCTGCACCAAGCGCGGCCGATATGTGACCCCGTCATTGGCTACCGTCCCAATCAGGCTGGCCATCTGCAGAGGCGTGACCGTGACGTACCCCTGACCGATCGCGGCGGAAATCGTCTCGCCAGGCAACCACGGTTCATGCTTCGCCTTCTGCTTCCATTCCGTCGAAGGCACAATGCCGATCCGCTCGGACGGCAATTCGACGCCAGTTTCTTCGCCGAGACCGAATTGATGGGCAAAGGAGGCCATGGTATCGATGCCCATACGTTGTCCGACGGTGTAGAAATAGACATCGCACGAATGAACCAGCGCCTTGCGCAGATCGACCGAGCCGTGCCCGCTGGCTTTCCAGTCATGATACACGCGCCGGCCGAACTGGTACCCGCCGTTGCAGAACACGGTTGAAGAAGGCGTCATCGTCTTGGATTCAATGGCAGCGGCAGCCATCATGACTTTGAACGTGGAACCAGGAGGGTACTGGCCCTGCGAGGCCCTGTTGTTCAACGGCCGCCCTTCATCTTGCACAATCTCGACCCATTGCTTTGGTGTCAATTCCCGCGACAGGACATTGGGATCGAATCCAGGACGGCTGGCCATCGCCAAGATGTCGCCATTGGTGGGGTCCAGCGCAACGATGGCACCCGACTCCTGACCGAGTAGATCTTCCGCCACTTTCTGTAGCCGCACATCGATCGTCAGATACAGATCGTCTCCTGCATGGGGTTGATCGACCAGGACGGTCCGCTTCTCATGGCCCAAGGCATCGACTTCAATGCTTTTCTGGCCCGCCAATCCCCGGACGTTCTGGTCGAAAAATTTTTCGACGCCGTATTGCCCCACGATGCTGCCCTGGTGCAGTTCTGCAAACTCCGGCTTTTCCAACTGCTCCGCCGAAACTTCGCCCACATACCCCAAGACGTGCGACGCGGCCATTCCGCCGAGATAATTGCGACGTGATTCGACTTGAATCATCACGCCGGGCAGATCGAGACGATGCGATTCGATCAGGGTCGCTTCCTTCAGGGTCAACCGGTCTTTGATTTTGCGTGGCAGCTGCTTTGCTCCCCGCACCGCCAATTTTTTACGGACGAGCTCCGGATCAATCCCGATCAATGTGCTGAGCTCTTCGATGAGTACCTCGCGGTCTTTGACGTCTTCGAGGGAGACATACAAGCTGAAGCTCGGCACGTTATTGGCCAGCAAGACGCCGTTGCGGTCGAAGATGAGCCCGCGCGCCGGCTCCAAGATCACTGAGCGAGTGCGGTTGTTTTCCGAAAGGTCCCTATAGTACGGCCCCTCGCGGATCTGCAAGTGCCACAACCGCAGGGCCAACAGCGCCACGACGAGCAGCAATCCGACCCGCAACACCACCAATCGGCGCTGCAGTTCGGCAAAGTCAGAGTCCTGTAAAATAGACGTCGCCATGGGGTCCCGATTCAGACCTACGAGTATCGATCCAGCATCCCGAAGCGCGGCACCGCGAACCGCTGCTCGAGAAACCAAAGCAGGCCGGCGCCAACGGCGGTATCAAACAAGGCTTGCGGCACCACGACGAACTGGATCATCCACCAGGTATCAGCCATCGTTGCAGACTTCATGTTCAAGACCGCCACCAGCCCACCGGCCAACGATAGGAACAGCAGCCCGACGGCAAGAATGGTCGGAGTGATTTCAGCGACCTGTCTGGCTAACAACCCGGCAAACAATCCGGCACCGCCGGTCGTGACGAGATTCAACCAGAGATCACCGGCCGAATACAAATTGAGGATCCATCCGATCGCCAAGCCGACGATGAGCCCGTGCAGCTCGCCCGCCAGCACGCCGACGAGCGCCGCGACCACAAGCCCAAGATCGGGCTTGATATCCCAAATGGCCACATGAGGAAGCAGAGTGGTTTGGAGAGGCACGAGCAGCATGACCAGTCCGGTATAGCCCAAGAATTTTTTCATGATTATCGCTTCGTTCCAGGATCAGGTCGTGCGGTCTGGTCCGCTGACTGACTCTGTGGCGCCTGAATGACCAGCACTTCTTCCACGCGGTTGAGATCCACTTCCGGAGCGAGTTCGGCCGTTTGGAATAACGCGCCCTCCTCACGATCAATCGCAGTGATGGTGCCAATGGCCAGTCCGCGGGGAAAGCCTCCCACCAGGCCTGATGTCACCACGCGATCTCCTTCCTTGAGGGCCGACAGCATGGGAATGTACTTCAATTTGGCCCGGCCTTGTGGAACGCCTTCGACGATGCCTTCGTCTCTCGTACGCTGGATCAACCCGGCAATGGCGTTGTTGGGATCAGTGAGCAGCAGCACGACCGCGGTGGCCCCGGTGGTTTTCACCACGCGGCCGACAACACCCGCCGGAGTAATCACACCCATGTCTTTCTGGATCCCGTCGCTTTCTCCTTTGTTGAGAATGACCGATCTATAGCGGTTGCTCGAGTCGCGCCCGATGACCTGAGCAGCCACCATAGCCGGCAAGGCCTGTTCCTTGAACTGAAGCAGGGACGTGAGTCTCTGTGTGGCGGAGCCCGCTTCGCGCAGTTGGTTGATCTCCCCGCGCAGCCAGTCCATTTCCTGCTTCAGTCGACGATTTTCATCGGCCACGTGTTGCAGGGATACATATTGCTGCCACATCGCGGAAATGCCCTGATCGAGCGAGGACACGGCTTCGAGCGGCAGGCGGACCAGTTGACCCACCGGGCCGTCGAGATAGTCGAGCAGTCCCTGACTTTGTCCTGGGAAAAGGAGGAGGGCCGCCAGGAGAAGGGCAAACATTCCTAGCGCCAGACGCCTAGCACCGTGGGGAGAACGCACGTTGACCATCCACATCTATTGGGATGGAACCCTTACCGGAAGGTGTTGGCCTGAGACATGACCGCGACCTTGGCCAGCAGATCCAGCTCATCGAGGATCTTCCCGACTCCCAGCACGACGGAAGTCAGCGGATCGTCCACGGTGATGATCGGCAAGTTCGTTTCCTCGCGAAAGCGGGTGTCCATGCCTTTCAGCAAGGAGCCGCCGCCGGTAAGCACGATGCCTCGGTCGATGATGTCGCCCGCCAGCTCAGGCGGGGTGTTCTCCAGCGCAACCTTGATCGCATTGACGATCGTTCCGATTGGTTCCTGCAGCGCTTCTCTGATTTCTGCGTCGTCCACCACCAAGGTGCGGGGGATTCCGGAAATCAAGTCGCGCCCTTTAATCATCATGGTTTTGCGTTCCTCAAACGGATAAGCGGAGCCGATTTCAAATTTGATCCGCTCCGCCATGTGCTCTCCGATGAGGAGGTTATATTTCTTTTTGATGTAGTTCATGATCGCATCGTCCATCCGGTCGCCGGCAACCTTGACGGACTCGCTGTACACGATGCCGCCCAGCGAGATGACTGCGATATCCGTCGTCCCGCCCCCCACATCCACTACCATGTTGCCTGACGGTTCGGTAATGGGAAGTCCCGCCCCGATCGCCGCCGCCACTGGCTCTTCGATCAGATACACCTCCCGTGCGCCAGCCAATTCGGCGGAATCCCTGACGGCGCGCTGCTCCACTTGCGTGATGCGCGACGGCACGCCGATAATGATGCGCGGCCGGACGAACGCGCTGCGGTTATGGGCCTTCTGGATAAAGCGCTTCAGCATCTGCTCGGCCATTTCAAAGTCGGCAATGACGCCTTCCTTCATCGGCCGAACCGCCACAATGTTCCCCGGCGTGCGACCGAGCATCTTCTTCGCATCGGCGCCCACCGCTAGCACCTTCTCCGTTTTCTTCTCGACGGCGACCACCGAAGGCTCGTTTAAGACGATGCCCTTTCCGTGAACGTACACCAGGGTGGTGGCGGTGCCGAGATCAATCGCCAGATCGTTCGAGAACCAGCCGAAAATGTCACTCGTAAAACCCACGATGTCTCCCTCCTAGACCGCCCGGCGGAGCAGGGCACGCCCGCGCACCCTGCTAGTCGGGTAAGGCCAACCGGCCGGCATCGAGGACCTGCGTCCCAGCCAATTCGTCGCCCAACCGGCGTCCCTGCTCGTTGCCAATGATCAAGATCGCTTCGAAGCCGACGATAGCCGCCGAAGCCAGCCACCCGACATATGGAACGGCAAAGAGCAACTGGGCCACCGCAAAAGGAATGTTGCGGATGATGGATTCCCGAAATCCAGCCGCTTCACGCATCTCAGGCAGCACCGTCTGAAGCCCGATGAGCCGCTTTCCGATGCTCCGACCGCCTGCGAATCCGTCCGCAACGAACAGATAAGCTACCCCTGCAAGGAAACCCACAGAGGCAATGACTTCCGTTGCCGCTGCTGCGAGAAACACATCAATCAGCTTGGCAATAAACCGATTCAGAACCGTCGCCTTGGGGTAGATCCCTGTGCCCAATGGATGGATCCCAGCCTCTTCGCCAGGGATCTCCTCATAATTAGGGGCAAAGTATAACAAAGTCGAGCACCTAGCACAAACGAATCACTATTCTTTGACGTGGGAACTATGGACGACGAAGACTTGCCTTTGACCGCGACGCCGCCGTACAATCCGCGATCTTTTCCGAGAGACAGCGACGGCCTGATCGATGATTAAAGTACTTCGATTCGCAAATGAAAAATACCCATGGTTCTTGGCCATCACCATGGGCTTCATCGCCATCACCTTCATCGTGGGCATGGGTTGGTGGGGATTCGGCGAACAGAGCGGCTCCGTCGTCGCGACTGTCGGCGATCTTTCGATTTCCTCGGAGGAATTCAAGCGCGCCTACGAGAATACCTACCGGTTCTATAAAGAAAAAGTGCCGGGAGAGTTCAAAGACGAAACGATCAAGCAATATGTGGTCGAGCAACTCGTGGATCACCGGGTGTGGCTCATCGCCGCCCACAACATGGGTCTGTCGGTTTCCGATGAAGATTTACGAGTGTCGATCATGCAAATTCCCGAGTTTCAGAGGAACGGCCGCTTCGATCCAGATCACTACCGACGATTGCTGGCCGCCAATCACCTCACGCCCTCGATGTTCGAAGGGGTGCAGGCCAAGGAACTGCTCAGCCTCAAGGCCCGCATGGTCGTGAGTGACGCCGTCGCCTTGACGCCCGCGGAACTGGCAGAAGCCCAAGCCCTGATGCTGAGGCAGCCGGACCCCGACCCCGCTAAAGCGGCTGGGGCAAAGGACCGAGCCATCCAGGATGTGTTGTTCCAAAAACAACAACGGACGTTGGCCGCCTATGCTCAGTCGCTCAGAGCGACGCTTCCGATCACCATTAGACGAGAACTGCTCTAGCTGCCGACCAGTCCCTGACGGCCGGTGATCAACATCGCATCACCATAGCTGTAGAACCGGTACCGCATCTGTACCGCCTCGTCGTAGGCTTGCCTCAGGAATTCAGTGCCGGCAAAGGCGGACACCAACATCAGCAAGGTGGTTTGGGGAAGATGAAAATTCGTCAACAGCCCCTCGACAATCTGGAAGCGATACCCAGGCTTGATGAAGAAGCTCGTTTCTCCTCGATAGGCTTGCAGAGTGTCCGGTCCAGAAGCCGCTGATTCGAGCGCCCTCACGACCGTCGTTCCCACGGCCACGACTTTACCTTTTCGCCGCTTGGCTTCTTCGATCGCCCGAACGGTCTCCGCCCCGACTTCCACATACTCCGGTTCCATTCGATGTTCGTCGATGCAATCTACCGTGACGGGTTTAAACGTTCCGACCCCGACATGCAGCGTGACCTTGGCCACCTCGACGCGTCGCATGGCCAACTGGGTCAGCAACGCCGAAGTAAAATGAAGGCCCGCCGTGGGAGCTGCGATCGCGCCTTCCTCTTTCGCAAAAACGGTCTGATACCATTCGCGATCCTGGTCATTCGGCGGCCGCTTGATATATGGAGGCAAGGGCATGCGGCCATGCGCTTGAAACCACTCCGTCACCGGCAGGGGTCCTTCAATGCGAACCACCGTTCGGCCGCCTTCCCGGCCAAGGACGGTCAACTGGGCATCGGGGGCCACCTCAATGACCTGTCCCGCACGCCAGGTGCCCTTCATCAAGACCTCCCAGTCTCGATCGGTCACCGCTTTCACGAATAACACGTCCACGGATCGTCCTGAAGCGTTCCGTCCTTTCACACGCGCCGGCCGGACGCGGGTGTCGTTCACTACCAGCAGATCGCCCGGCGTCAATAAGTCTGGCAGATCGGCAATCCGGCGATGGGTGATGGAACGATCACGCGGGGTGAGTACAAGCAGTCTCGCCTGCTCCCGTGGAAGCACCGGCTCCGTCGCGATGAGCGACGCATCGAAGGGAAAATTGAACTCGGACAAGTGCATGAACTTAGAAGCGAGATGGGTCGGCAACGGGTGCGTCTGAGAAGGTCATACCGATGATGGGTTACGAGGTCGGAGGGATCGGGTGCTTGGTGAGCGACATGTCTTGCAACTCCGTTCCCGGGTAATAGTACGCCAGAATCGTCGAAAAGGGATACCCCAGTTCGGCCAATTCCTTCGCGCCCCACTGGCACATGCCGACGGCATGACCGGCACCATATCCGGAAAGCACGATGTCCTGTCCGATTGAATCGATGGTGAACTGTGTGCTGGGCACGATCGAATACCCCACCGCTTTGCGGAGATCTTCGCCGCGCAAAATGAGTTCTCCCTCCGAATGGACGACCCGAAGCTTGGCGACGCGGTTGCCTCGGCTGTATGACAGCGGTTCCATCGAGGCGATAGTCCCGACGGCAAATCCTTGTTGGCGCAAGCTCTGCTCCAACTTGTCCAGCCGAAACGATGTCGTCCAGTGATAAAATGGTGATTCCAAATCAAACGGACATTCGACCCCCTTAAGATACGGATAGTCTTTCGACCAGACATTCACCGCGTCTTCGGTCAACCCCGCTGCCGTGGAGGAGAATGCTGCGTAGATCGGCGCGTTTTGATACGTGAGGACAAGCCCCCGGGTCTCGTCCACCGCGCGCAACACCGCCGCATCGATGCCATTTTTGCCTTTGTAGACCTGGTCCTGCACCGTGGCCACCACGTCATAGTCGCGCGCCGCGCTCAACATTTGCTGGTACAACGCATACGTGCGTGCCGCCACGGCTTGCGCCTTGAGCATTTCCGGATGCCAGGATGAATTGACTTCTCCTGGAACGACACCTTTGACGTATTCTTCCAAATCGGCCTGATTAATGACGAGGAAGCCCTTGCCCTTTCGCACGATATGAACCAAGCCGCTCACGGGAACGGTGAAGCGTTGATCGGGCACGGCGCCGGGTGCCTTCTCATTCGGCTTGACCAGGATCAAGGTCAGCCCTTGTTCGCCGGCCCGCATGGTCAGCCGTTCATGGGCCATGCGAATGCCGTTGACCAAAAATCCTTTCCCATGCACCGTGATATGTGCGCTCGATCGGATCGCGCGCCCATGACGGCTCGAATCGGTCAGCCAGACGGCGCCGTCGGCCTGTACATCTAGCTTCAGCACATCGGCGGACAGGAGCACACGGATCGATTGCGCCGCCTCCACGCTCGACGCTCCGGCCGCAAGCAGCAGCCAGGCGGTCACGACGATCACTATGCGATGGACGGTCGGCTTCACCGGCGAAAGATCCATGATAAGAGATAGAATACCAGACTGAGAACGACGCTCAGGACGATACTGGTGCCGAGGGGGAAAAAGAAGCTGAAATTGTTGCGTTTTATGAGAATATCGCCGGGGAGCTTGCCCATCCAGCCAAAGAGGTGGCTCACGCCCGGCATCCGATCGACGAGCAGGAACAGCGCCCCCACCAGAGCGACCGCCACGCCGAGGCCGATGAGAAGCTTGCCGAAGCCTCCCCACTCGGTCATCAACCGTTGACCAGGCATTCGGCGATCTGCACGGCGTTGAGTGCAGCGCCCTTCCTGAGATTGTCTGATACCACCCAGAGGTTCAACCCGTTCGTGACGGACGGGTCTTCCCTGATCCGTCCGATGTACACCTCATCCTTTCCGGTCGCATCCAGCGGCATGGGATAGAGCTTCCGGTGGGGATCATCATACACGATCACGCCAGGCATCGCGGCCAAAGCGGCCCGCGCTTCGTTCACCTTCAGGGGGGCATGCAATTCGACGTTGATTGCCTCGGAATGACAGCGCAGCACCGGTACACGAACTGTCGTGGCCGTGACCCGAAGCGTCGGTGACCCGAGAATTTTTCTGGTTTCATTGGCGATCTTCACCTCTTCCGAACAGTCGCCCTGCTCGTTGAAGGAGCCAATGTGCGGCAAGAGATTGAAGGCGATCTGATAGGGATACACTGCGGCCTTCACATCACGAAATGCCATCAGATCCTTCGTTTGAGTCACTAATTCATCCATGGCGGCCGCGCCGGTTCCCGACACGGATTGAAACGTCGTGACGACCACCCGCTTGATCCCGGCCGTATCTTGCAGTGGCTTGAGCGCCATGACCAAAGGAGTGGTCGTACAGTTCGGGATCGAGACAATCCCACGAGGCATGGCGGAGAGTGCCTGGGCGTTCACTTCTGGGACGACTAGCGGGACGTTCGCCTCCATACGGAAGACGCCGCTATCATCGATGACGACGATGCCTGATTTTCCTAAACGCTCGCCATATTCGCGGCTGATCGGGTCCGTCGCCGAAATGAGCGCAATGTCAACGCCGGCAAACGAAGACTCTGGCGTCAATTCCTCGACCGTCCACTCCTTCCCTTGACAGGCCAGAACCCCTCCGGCGGAACGCTTCGAGGCAAACAACCGAAGCCCGGCGATGGGGAATTTGCGCTCATCAAGAATCTCGAGCGTCTCTTTTCCCACGGCCCCGGTCGCGCCGAGGATCGCCATCACATAGGACGACTTTTTCTTCAGCATGGCTGAGCACTCATCACAAACTTCCCGCCCCTAGAAGAGGATTTCGCGCATCCGGTGGTTGAACGTGTCTGCTACCAACACACGACCATTCGCGTCAACGACGATGCCGAAGGGATACGATAAACCGGCCTCGAGCGCCGGCCCTCCGTCGCCTCCCCCGCTGGCTTCGCCGGTGCCGGCGATCCGGTCGATCCGGCCGGTCGCTCGCTCCCACCGGCGTACTAAATGATTGTCGGAGTCAGTGATCAGGAGGTTGCCGTCGCGATCAAGAGAAATCCCAGACGGACGAGATAGGCTACCCGACGAGGTCTCTGTTGGGCCTTGATAACGGTAGTCTCCGCCATCACCGGCGACTGTGCTGATCATGCCGGTCGTGGGATCGACGCCACGGATCCTCCCGTTGAACGTGTCAGCAATGTACAACGTGCCATCCGCGCCGACCGCCAGGCCGCTGGGACCGGCAAGGGAGGCTTCGGTCGCGGGCATCCCGTCTCCATTATATCCAGCCAACCCGGTGCCGGCGACGGTGGTGATGATCTCGGTTGCCACATCGATCATTCGGACACGATTATTGCTCTGATCCGCGATATACACACGGGTTCCGTGCACCGCCAAGGCGGCCGGCTCATTCAGCCCGGCATTGACCGACGGGCCGCCATCGCCACTGAACCGCGGCTGTCCCACCCCTGCGAGCGTGGATATCAGACCTGTTTTAGCGTCCACGCGACGAACGCGATGATTCATGGTATCGGCAATATACAAATGCCCATCTTGGTCGACGGCAATTGCCGTCGGAAAATTCAAGAGCGCTTTCAGCGCCGGCCCGCCGTCGCCTGTAAATCGTTTGGCCACGCCGATCCCGTTTACGACATAGCGCACCGTCCCGCTCAGGTCCGCCTGCTGGGCGAAGGCCTTGTCTGCCGTCACGGTCCCATCGCTGAAGGGGTCGTCGACCGAGAGGGTGGCCTGCTCTGCACCCCTTCCCTGGGCGGACGGCAGTGCGAACCCTCCAGCGACCGTCTGGATGGTGCCGCTCACCCGATCAACCTTGCGTATGACATGGTTTTCGGAATCGGCGATAAGCAAATTCCCGTGGCCGTCGAGGCACAGGTTTTTCGGTTCATTCAGAGAGGCGGCGAGGGCAAGGCCGCCGTCCCCGGAGAATCCAGGTGTCCCGTTGCCGGCCACGCTTCGCATTGTGCCAAGGCGAGTATCGATGTTCACGGCATCATCCAAGACTTCTCACGATGGCATCACCCATCTCGGTGGTTCCAACAACGCGCATGCCTGGACTCTGGATGTCCTTGGTCCGGTAGCCGAGATCCAGCGTCTTGACGATCGCCTGCTCGACCAGTTCCGCTTCCTTGTCGAGTTTGAACCCAAAGGACAGCATCATGGCTGCTGATGCGATCGTCGCGATAGGATTGGCGATATTTTTCCCGGCAATGTCAGGCGCACTTCCATGAATCGGCTCAAAGAGCCCCACTTGCGCGCCGAGGCTGGCGGAAGGCAGCATGCCGATCGATCCGGTCAGCATCGCGGCTTCGTCGCTGAGGATATCCCCGAACATGTTGTTACAGAGCATGACGTCGAACTGGCGGGGATTGCGCACCAGCTGCATCGCGGCGTTGTCCACATACATATGCCCGAGTTCCACGTCGGGGTAGTCTTGGTGCACCCCGGTGACGACGCGCCGCCACAACTCGGAAGATTCCAGCACATTCGCCTTGTCGACCGAGACGATTTTCTTCCGACGCCTGCGAGCGGCTTCAAAGGCGACGACGGCGATCCGGCGAATTTCCTCTGTCGTATACACCTCGGTATTGGTGCCGCGCTCACTGCCATTTGGTAATTTCTCGATGCCTTTCGGTTTGCCGAAGTAGATTCCGCCGGTCAGCTCGCGAACCACCAGGATGTCGATGCCTTCCACGACTTCTTTTTTCAAGGTCGAGGCTTCGGCCAAATTGGGGTACAGCTTGGCCGGCCGCAAATTTGCGTATAATCCAAGGGCTTCGCGGATGCCCAGCAGCGCGCGCTCGGGCCTCAGACTGTAGTCCAGTCCTTCCCACTTAGGCCCCCCGACCGCGCCCAGCAGCACTGCATCGCTTTGCTTGGCCAAGTTCAAGGTGTCTTGAGGCAGCGGCACGCCAACCTTTTCAATGGCTTGTCCGCCAATGTCGCCTTGCGTAAAGGTAAACGCATGCCCGCATTTTTCAGCGACGGCTTTCAAGACCTTGACCGCCTCCGGCACGATTTCACGGCCGACGCCATCACCTGCCAAGACTGCGATTTTTGCCTTCACGTTCTTCGTCTCCCCTCTAGCACAGGATCATGGTCGCCACGGCCGTCATTCTAAAATGCGTTCGTCCTCTGCCTTCCAGGCTGGATCAACCAGACAGAGGAATTCGATATCCTGACTCCCGGTATTCTCCAAAGATTGCCTGCCCCCCGGCGGCACGTATACAGTGGTGCCGGGTTCCACGTCCGTAACTTCATCGTCAATCATGAACATTCCTTGTCCGGCGAGGAAATAATAGACCTCCGAGGAGTCCAGCACATGCCACTTCGAGCGCTGGCCGGGCCCCAAGATCCCATGGGCGAGGCTGTATCCCAGTTTCAGCGGGTGTTGGGCTGGATGAAGGACTTCTCGAAGCCGCGTATGGTCGCCGGCAAGGAATTCGGGACGATCAGAGGCTCTGACTTTGAACACTGAGCCATTCCCTTCCGCCACAGGACAGCGCGAAACGAAGAGGGCACTGTACCGTGGGGGGGATACTCAGATCAAGTTCACCTTCTGCTCACCCTGCGCCTGCTTCGCCGCCAGGTTCGCCAGCTTGTTGAGGGCGCTTAAATAGGCGCGCGCAGAAGCCGTGATGATGTCGGTATCGGCGCCGTGGCCTGACACGGTCCGCCCATCCTCCTGCACGCGGACAGAAACCTCTCCCTGCGCATCGGTCCCTCCGGTAATCGCCTTGACCACATACATGAGCAGCTTGCTCTTGGTCTGAGTGATCGCGGCGATTGTCCGATAGACGGCGTCCACCGGTCCGTCCCCGGTCCCTGTCTGGCTGATGGCTTTCCCCTCGACTTCCAACTCGACGGTGGCCGTCGGCACTTGATCCGTTCCACTCTTTACGCTAAAGGACTTCAACGTGATGCGGTCGGCCATTTTGGCCAGTTCTTCCGACACGATCACTTCAAGATCCTCCTCATAGATCTCTTTCTTGTGATCGGCGAGTTTCTTGAAGCGATCGAACGCGTGATTGATTTCCTCGTCGGTCAGCTTGTAGCCCAGTTCCTCGAGGCGCTGGCGGAAGGCATGACGTCCGGATAGCTTGCCCATTACCATCTTGCTTTCCACCAAGCCGATGGACTCCGGCCGCATGATTTCATAGGTCGTTTTGTCCTTCAGCAGCCCGTCCTGGTGAATGCCCGAGGTGTGGGCAAACGCGTTCGCCCCCACGATGGCCTTGTTCGGTTGCACGACCATCCCGGTGATCTTGCTGACCAACCGGCTCGTCTTCGAGATCTCTTCCGTGTGAATCTTGGTGTCGGCCTGATACAAGTCCTTGCGGGTCCGCAATCCCATGGCAATCTCTTCCAACGACGTATTTCCCGCCCGTTCGCCGATCCCATTGATGGTGCATTCGACTTGGCCCGCCCCTTCGATGACCGCCGCGAGGCTATTGGCCACTGCCAATCCGAGATCGTTGTGGCAGTGCACCGAGATGACCGCCTTGCCGCTGTTCGGCACATGTTCGCGGATGCCTCTGATGAGCTTGCCAAACTCCTGAGGAATCGCATATCCCACGGTATCCGGAATGTTGACCGTACCTGCACCGGCGCTGATGACCGCTTCGATGACTTCATAGAGATAGGCAGCGTCCGAACGGCTGGCATCCATCGGCGAGAATTCCACGTCGTCCACGTATCCTCTGGCCCGCTGCACCATCTCCACAGCGCGCTTTTTGGCTTCCTCCCGAGTCATCCGGAACTGATGCTTCAAGTGGATGTCCGACGTCGAAAGAAACGTGTGGATGCGAACCTTCGGCGCACCCTTCAAGGCTTCCCAGGCCCGATCGATGTCCTCAGGGCGCGCCCGGGCGAGACTGCAAATCGTCGGGCCCTCAACCTCCTGCGCGATGCGCCGGACGGCCTCGAAATCGCCCGGCGAGCTGTAGGCGAAGCCTGCCTCGATGATGTCGACACCAAGCCGCGCCAGCTGCTTGGCCACCATCACTTTCTCCTCCACATTCATGCTGGCGCCAGGGGATTGTTCGCCATCCCGCAGCGTCGTATCGAAGATCCTGATCATGCGCGTCATCGTGTCACCTCTTCTGTATCCAAAAACACAAAAGCCCTCATCCCTGTCTTGTGTTCAGGGACGAAGGCTTGACGCGCTTCGTGGTACCACCCTGGTTCGGTGTTGAACGACCGTTGGGCCATCCCCCACTCTTCATTCGGCCCGTCACGAGGGCGAATCGGAATCCATTACTCTCGTTTCACGGATTCGGCTCGGAGGCGAGTTCAACAGGGTCTCGGACTGGCTTGCACCACCCGCCAGCTCTCTGAAGCATGTTATACAGCGGCCTTGCTGGATGACCGCTTTCAACATCTTTTTCCGAACCGCTGTTTACTACTCCTCGTCGTTGCCGCTAAAATTTTGGTTCGCTGATCGGCTGCTCTCTCTTTGGTTTTCCCGCCAGCTTGGCCAACATCCCGATGACACGCTCGATCGGCCCCAAGAGCGCATAGCCGGCGAATATGACAAATAGCATAACTTCGGGCCAGGCCGCTACTAGCACCAGAGCAAGAATGCCCCAGACCAGATAGGTGATATGCTGTCGGCCCCGAAATTTCAAATCCTTGAAACTGCGATACTTGATCGTGCTGACCATCAAAAACGAGAGCAGGAGGGTCACGATCAGCACAGCCATCGGCTTGACCTCGGCCCCGACCCGGACGATGTAGTGATCAAAAATCACCATCGAGGCGACCACCCCGGCCGCTGCAGGGATGGCCAGACCGGTAAAATATTTGCTATCAGAGAGGCTCGCGGTTGAATTGAATCGAGCGAGCCTGACCGCACCCATCGCCACGTAGGCAAACATCACCGCGACGCCAAACGTACCCTGCCCGCTCAACGCCCAGGAATAGAGCAAGAGACCCGGCGCAACCCCGAACGAGACGACATCAGAGAGGGAATCGTACTCAAGGCCAAAGTGGCTGGTGCTATTCGTCATTCTTGCTGATTTCCCGTCCAAGACGTCGAACACCATCGCCACCAAAATGGCAACCGCCGCCGCCAAATAGTTGGCGTTGAATACGGACAAGATGGCGAAGACGCCGCAAAAGAGATTACCAGTCGTAAACAGATTGGGAATGAGATGCATCGCGGCCTTGCGCCGCTTGCCGCCCTTCGCGAAGGATTGTCTCAGTGCTGTGCCTTTCATCGTAATTCTCCTAGAATTGTCTCTCCGCCCTTGACCCGGTCACCGACGGAGATCCTGATTGCCGTTCCGGCCGGCACATACGTGTCCATTCGAGACCCAAATCGAATGAGCCCGTAACGCTCTCCACGCATCGCCCGGTCTTTCGGATTCACCCACCAGACAATGCGTCTGGCGATCAATCCCGCGACCTGCACGCACAGGACCCTGGCGCCTTCCACCGTTTTGATCATCACGGCGTTCTGTTCGTTCTGCAACGTCGCCTGCGGCTTACTGGCCACCAAAAACAATCCGGGTTGATACTGCACGTCTTCGATGATCCCGTCGCAGGGAATCCGATTGATGTGCACATCGAACACATTCAAGAAAATGGAGATTCGAACCGCACGTTCCTTGAGGTAGCGAGGCTCGAATTCTTCCTCCACGGCAAGCACCTTGCCGTCCCCGGGAGAGACGACGAGTCTCGGTCCTTGAGGAATCACCCGCGGCGGATTGCGGAAGAACCACGACACGAAGAGCGTCAGGATTCCCGCCGCGATGGCGACAGGGGTCCATCCCAGCCATGCTGTGATCAGTGTAATGCCGACGGCCACGCCAATGAAGGGAAATCCTTCATTGGCAAAAGGCACGCCCACGGCACGATCCGCCACTTCTCCGCCATCAACTACCGGCAATCTGCTGAATTCCGCAGACGCTTGCGGTCCACGGCGGACGGCTGATCGCCGATCGCTGCTCCTTAGTTCTTGTTCTTGTCGACCAGTTGGTCCTTCTTCAGCCACGGCATCATCGCGCGCAGCTTAGCTCCAACGGCCTCGATGGGATGCGCTTCGCCTTTGGCCAGCAGGGCGTTGTAAACCGGACGATTGGCCTGGTTTTCCAACACCCATTCCTTCGCAAACTGTCCCTGCTGTATTTCAGCGAGTATCTTCTTCATTTCCTGTTTCGTCTGTTCCGGCACGACGCGCGGGCCTCGGGTCACATCGCCGTATTTCGCGGTGGTGCTGATTGAATACCGCATATTGGCAATCCCACCCTGATAGATCAGGTCCACGATCAGCTTCACCTCGTGAAGGCATTCGAAATAGGCCATTTCAGGCGAATAGCCTGCCTCTACGAGGGTCTCATACCCGGCCTGAATAAGGGACGTGAGCCCGCCGCAAAGGACGGCTTGTTCGCCAAAGAGGTCGGTTTCCGTCTCTTCCCGGAAATTCGTTTCGATGACGCCAGCGCGCCCACCGCCGATCGCGCTGGCATACGCCAGACCGACCTGCCTGGTCGTGCCGCTCGGATCTTGATGCACGGCGAGGAGACAGGGCACGCCGCTCCCCTTCGTATACTCTGATCGTACCAAATGACCGGGGCCTTTGGGAGCGACCATGAACACGTTCACCGTCGGCGGCGGCACAATCTGTCCAAAATGGATGTTAAAGCCGTGCCCGAATGACAGGTAAGCCCCCGGCTTCAAGTTGGGTGCGATCTCCTGCCGGTAGATCGAGGCCTGCACTTCGTCAGGCGCGAGGATCATGATGACGTCCGAGGCTTTCACCGCATCGGCCACCGGCATGACCTTGAGCCCGCTTTGCTCAGCCTTCTGCCACGAACTGCCCTCCCGAAGACCAACCATGACCGAGACGCCGCTCTCCTTCAAGTTGAGGGCGTGGGCATGACCCTGGCTGCCGTATCCAATGACCGCCACTTTCTTGCTCGTGATCTGTTGAAGGTCAGCGTCCTTGTCGTAGTAAATTTTCATCATGAACTCCCGGCTTGCAAGAGGTTGATACCGTGTCCCGGCAGGCGATCGACCGGACCGCGCTATTCGCGGGCGACTTTCTTGGGTTGCGTCGAGGTGGAACGAAGAGGCTCCCGCGCGACCGCGACGCGGCCCGTCCTCGTCAACTCTTTGATGCCCAATGGCTGCAGCAGATTGATGATGGCTTCGATTTTCTTCGGATCACCCGTCACTTCAATCGTATAGGTCCCCGGCGTCGAATCAATCACGTTGGCGCGGAAGATATCGGCGATTCGCAAGGCCTCGGCCCGATCCTCCTGTCTCGTATGAACTTTGATCAGCGCCGTCTCGCGCGACACGAAATCGCTTTCATTCAGGTCGACGACCTTGATCACGTCGATCAGCTTGTTCAACTGTTTGACGATCTGTTCGACAATTCGCTCATCGCCAGACGTGACGATCGTCATCTGCGACATCGAGGGATCGAGGGTGGGCGCGACCGAGAGACTTTCGATATTGAAGCCTCTGCCGCTGAACAACCCTGCAATGCGAGAGAGCACACCGAACTTGTTCTCGACCGTGACTAAAATGATGTGTTCCATGCTAGGCCGTCAGAATCGTGTCTTTATCCTGCGGAGTCGTCTTGGCCGCGCCGCTCTGCTTTTGCTTCAACTCCGGCGGATCCTCCAGAATCATCTCGTGATTGCAGCCGCCGGCGGGAATCATCGGATAGACGTTTTCGAAGGGATGCGTCGGCACGTCGACGATGACCGGTCCCTTGGCCGCGATGGCTGCCTTCAGCACCCCGTCAAGGTCGCCCACTTTCCCGGCACGTAATCCGACCGCCCCATACGCCTCAGCCAGCTTCACGAAATCCGGCGTCGTATCGAGGTAGCTGGAGGCATAGCGTCCTTCGTAGAAGAGGTCCTGCCATTGCCGAACCATACCGTGGAACCGGTTGTTCAACACAATCACTTTCACGGGAAGCTTATGTACGACCGCCGTGGCCATCTCCTGCATGTTCATCTGCACACTGCCGTCGCCGGCGATGCAGAGCACCAGCCGGCCAGGAAATGCCGCTTGCGCACCCATCGCCGCCGGAAAGCCGAATCCCATCGTGCCCAGGCCGCCGGAGGTCAACCAGCGGTTGGGCTTGGCCATCTTGAAGTATTGCGCAGCCCACATTTGATGCTGGCCGACGTCCGTAGAGACGATCGGATCCAGGTCCTTGGTCAATTCGTACAGGCACTTGACGACCTGCTGCGGCTTGATCGGTCCTTCCGTTTCCTGTTGGTAGGCGAGGGGATGGGACCGCTCCCATTCACGAATCTGGTCCCACCAGGCTTTGCGAAGCTCCTTTTGTTCGCCGTTCACCGTCGCCTTGAGAATCTGGTTTAACTCTCGAAGGACGGCCTTGCAGTCGCCGACAATCGGGATATCGACGTTGATGTTCTTCCTGATGGAGGTCGGATCGATGTCAATGTGAATGATCTTGGCATAGGGACAAAACTCCGACACCTTGCCGGTCACACGGTCATCGAACCGCGCGCCGATCGCCACGACGAGGTCGGAATAATGGACCGCCATGTTGGCCTGATAGGTTCCATGCATGCCCATCATGCCGAGAGACAACGGATGCTCTCCCGGGATCGCGCCGAGACCCATGAGCGTCATGTCGACGGGTATCTGCGTGAGTTCCGCCAGCTCGATCAATTCCTTGGAAGCTCCGGAGAAGATGACGCCGCCGCCGACGTAGAGAATCGGCTTTTTGGCCTTCATAATCGCTTCGGCCGCTTGTTTGATCTGCCATTTGTTGCCTTCGTACGTTGGGTTGTACCCCCTGATCGACACGGAATTGGGATAGTTGAATTCCGCCTTGTCCATTGAGACATCTTTGGGAATATCCACCAACACCGGCCCGGGACGGCCGGTGGTGGCAATATAGAACGCCTCTTTGATCGTGGAGGCCAAGTCGTTCACGTCTTTGACAAGGAAATTGTACTTCGTACACGGACGACTCAAACCGACGTTGTCCGCCTCCTGGAAGGCATCGTTGCCGATGAGGCTTGTCGGGACCTGCCCGCTGAAGCAGACCAGCGGGACGGAATCCATATAGGCATCCGCCAGCGCGGTAATGACATTCGTCATCCCCGGTCCTGACGTCACTAAGCAGACACCCGCTTTCCCTGTAGCCTTTGCATACCCTTCTGCCATGTGACCGGCACCCTGCTCATGGCGGGTCAAAACCACGTCGATGTCCTTTTGCTGATGAAGCATGTCGAAAATCTTAAGCACCACGCCCCCAGGCAGCGCGAAAAGCGTCTTCACGCCTTCACGCTTGAGGCATTCGATAAAGATTTCGGCGCCTGTCAGTTTCATAACTGAGCCTCCTCTCCTGCTCCGTGACGGTACACGGGTGGAGACACCCATCCCTTTTGCGGCTATCGGTGGTTACACTAACTATTGAGAAAATATCTGAAAAATCAATGAGAAAGATCAGAGATCCTAGCACCACGGTCCTGCTAGGTCAATAGGAGATCCCCGCACTGCGGAATCGAAATCCCAACCTGGGGATCATGAGCAGGCGTCGATGCAGAAAGCGCGTGATGGAGAGGACTTATAAGCCGGATTCTGTCCCGTCAAGGATATGCTCCTTGACGGTAGTGATCATTTCTCTGGGATCCGAGTTGCCTCGAACCTCAAGCGACCTACCCGAAGACCTCGGCCGGGCCAGCCGGTCGCTGCATTCCAAAGAATGCGGCAGTTGTCTTCCTATTTGGTCTTGCATCGAGCGACGCTTACCGTGCCGGTGATGTCGCCATCCCCGCGGTGGGCTCTTACCCCACCGTTTCACCCTTACCTGATCCGCTGCGACTCGATTGGGGTCCCATCGCTTTGGCCATCGGCGGTCTGTTCTCTGTGGTGCAGGTGTCGGATCGCTCCGCCTGGGCGTTACCCAGCGCTCTGCCCCTGAAGTCCGGACTTTCCTCTCGTCGCAAGACGAGCAATCACCCGGTCCTCTCCCTCACGCAAGGATCAGTATAGAAAAGGGGCGCGCCGGATGCAAGAACGGAAGAAGACCCGCGACGGGCTAGCGACCGATCGGCGGCAATTCAGCGGCCGGAACGGATGGCTTTGATTGATAGATCGCCATCGCCTCGGGCATCCATTTCTTCAGTTGATCGATGCGTGTTTCGTTGCTCGGATGGGTCGACATGAATTCCAGAGGCGCCCCTCCACCGGACATACCCGCCATTCGCTCCCACAAGGCCACCGATTCTCTCGGGTCATACCCGGCATCGGCGGCAAGCAGAATGCCGATGTAATCCGCTTCCGATTCATGTTGTCGGCTGAAGGGAAGCAGCATCCCGACCTGAGCGCCCACTCCCAACGCCGCCATGGTCGCCTGTCCTAGCGCGGCATTGCCCGTCCCGACGCCAGCCGCTGTACCCAGCACCTGGATGCCGATGCTCGTCGCCTGCCCCTGACTCATCCGCTCGGCTCCGTGGCGCGCCAACGCATGGACGACTTCATGCCCCATCACTGCCGCCAGCCCTGCTTCCGTCCTCGCCATTGGGAAAATGCCCGTGTACACGGCCATTTTTCCCCCCGGTAGCGCAAACGCGTTGGCCGTCTTATCGTCCTTGAACACCGTCACTTCCCACTGAAACTGTTGCGCCATTTCAGCGTACTTCGACCGTTTCGCCGCTTCGATGATGCGGGCGGCCACCCGTTTGACCGGGTCGATCTCGCGAGGATCTTGCGACTGCCTCATCTTGGGGTCGCTTTTCACCTGATCGTACGCCTGCGCTCCCATTTTCATCTCATCCGACGCCGACGTCATGAGGAACTGTGATCGCCCGGTGTAAGGATTTGTCTCGCATCCGCTAAGCCAGCCGACTGGCAGAAGCAGACTCCAGAGCGTCACCGCGCGGAGCCTCGCTGGGAATGCACGCATCACCTTCTCCAACCACTCATTTTTGATGGACCTCGTTTGACCGACCTCAACTGCTCTGGTACATTACCGCGCCTCAACGGCATATTCTACTGGCCACAACGACAGGCCGGTTCTCAACACCCGCTTACTCGTCATCACGGAATGCCTCCAGACTCCATTGAACGCATCGGAATCGACGAGTCGGGCAAGGGCGATTATTTTGGTCCGCTCGTCGTCGCCGCCGTGTTCGTCGATGCAACGACGCAAGATGAACTCGCGCTCATGGCGGTGAGGGACAGCAAGAAAATTTCGGACGGCCGCATCCTTGAACTTGCCCCGGATATCAAGACGATCTGTCCGCACAGCGTGATCGTCATCGGACCCCAGAAATACAATGAGCTCTATGCGAAGATCAGAAATTTGAACCGGCTGCTCGCCTGGGGACACGCCAAGGCACTTGAAACCCTGCTTGAGCGCGTCTCGTGTGCACGTGCCATCTCCGATCAGTTTGGGGATGAACGGCTGATTCTCAATGCCCTTCAAGCAAAGGGAAGGACAATCGTGCTCGAGCAGCGCACCAAAGCGGAATCCGATCTCGCCGTCGCCGCCGCATCCATTGTGGCCCGAGCCGAGTTTCTCATGCGCCTGAAACGCCTCTCAGAGGATGTGGGCACCGCGCTTCCGAAAGGAGCCTCGCCTGCCGTGGAGCTGGCAGGCAGGATGGTTGTAAAAAAACACGGCGAGCCACGCTTGGCCTCGGTGGCGAAGCTCCATTTCAAAACGACGAAAGCCGTGCTCGGGACGTCGGTCGGATAGAGAGCGCAGAGTGTTGACGAACGGAGACGAAGGGAGAGGGTTACACCGATTCACCCACTTCGAGGTCGGAGGGCTTGGATTGATCTTGCGGTCTCTGGTCCGCCTGCACGTCACCGTCCCAGTACAGCATGCGGTGACAGTAGGGACAGGTGTGGAGATCCTGCGACCGTTTGACTTCGGCGACCAGTTGCGGAGGAATTTGCAGGCGACACCCCGCACACATCCCCCCTTTAATCGCCGCAAGCGGCTGGTCCTTTCTGGCGGCCTTCAGTTTGGCGTAGCGGGCCAATAGTCCAGGCTCAACCTTGCCTGAGCGATCCCGCTGCTGCGATTCCAGTTCAGCCAATTCCACGGACAGTCGGCTCTCGAGTTCATCGAGCACCTGTTTTTCCTTGGTAAAGACTTGCTCGGCGGCTCGTACCTTGTCCTGAGCCTCCTTGGCCGTCTGCTGCAGCTGTTCGATTCTCTCCATGCACGCCAGCACCTTGTCTTCAATTTCAGACTTCTTTTTGTTGGCCATTTGCAATTCGAAAAGATGGGCCTGATATTCCTTGTTGGTCTTGAGTTCAGACAACCTGGCGCGCATTTTATCGGTGTGAGCATCTTGCGCCTCGACATCCCTCTCATGAGCGCGCCGCTCCTTCACGGAGGCTTCGACCGCGGCGCTCATCTCATGTAATGATTGCTTCGCCTCACGGAGTGGCGCTTCGACGGCATGAAGACGTTCGGGGATCTTTCGGCGCTGGTCGGTGATCTCCATGATACGGAGATCCAGTTTCTGCAGTTCGATGAGCGGAGACAGGTGCTGGTTCAATGCACTCCCATACCTGAGATCACGAGGGAAGGTCTTGCCTGCTCGTCGCCGGTCCATTGGTGGGCCCACTAGGACTCGAACCTAGGACCAGCTGATTATGAGTCAGCCGCTCTAACCACCTGAGCTATGGGCCCCCGTACGGAACCGCTCAGCCGCCGGTCAGATTACGATCGACCTCGATGAATCCGATTCTAGGCCTGAGCGCGAGACAGAGTCAAATCATCCGACTCATTCTTACAAGCTCTCGACAAAACTCCTGAGCTTTTTGCTCCGGCTCGGATGGCGCAGCTTTCGGAGAGCTTTGGCTTCGATCTGCCGGATGCGTTCGCGAGTAACCTCGAAGTCCTGACCGACCTCTTCCAGCGTATGGTCGGTCGCTTCACCGATGCCGAATCGTTTGCGCAGCACCTTTTCTTCTCTTGGCGTCAGCGTCTCGAGGGCGCTGTTAATTTGTCGCTGCAAATCGTACCGGATCGCGGCTTCCAAGGGAGAAATGGCTTTCTTGTCTTCAATGAAGTCTCCCAGGTGGCTGTCTTCCTCTTCACCAATCGGGGTCTCCAATGAGATGGGCTCCCGAGCGATTTTCAGAATCTTGCGCACTTTGTCCAGCGGCAAGTCCATACGCTCCGCGATCTCCTCTGGAGTCGGTTCGCGACCGAGCTTCTGCACCAAGTGGCGGGACGTCCTGATCAACTTGTTGATCGTTTCGATCATGTGCACGGGAATGCGGATGGTTCTGGCCTGGTCCGCAATGGCGCGTGTGATGGCTTGACGGATCCACCACGTGGCGTACGTGCTGAACTTGTATCCGCGCTTGTATTCAAACTTGTCGACCGCCTTCATCAAGCCGATATTGCCTTCCTGGATCAGGTCCAGGAACTGCAGGCCGCGGTTCGTATACTTTTTGGCGATGCTCACGACGAGCCGGAGATTGGCCTCCACGAGTTCGGCCTTCCCGCGCTTGACCTTTTCTTCGGCCACATCCAGGTGCTTGACCGCATCCTTGATCTCTTCCCCAGGGACTAATGCCTCTTCAGTCTCCAATTGACGGATGCGGCCCTTCGCGGCCTGATACAGTTTCTTGACGTCCAGCAGCGTGTCTTCGGACACGCCCGTCTTTCGCTTGACCGCCTGGAAATCCTTTCGCTCGCGACAGAGCTTCCGCAGTAATTCGGCACCCGCTTCTCCGCCGATCCCGAGACGCCGCTGACAGCTGACGATCTCCCGCTCGGCGGTGCGAATCTGAATCGCCATCTCCCTGACGCGCTGGACCATCCGGTCCTTGAGCACGCCGTGCAGATTGACGGCTTCCATCTTGTCCACGACCTGCTCTCGGATCGCATCGATCTGCTTCTTGATCTTTTTCAGCTTCGCGGGATCCTTGGCGGCCTGCCGCGACTTTTCATAGAGGCCTTTGAGCGAGGTGGATACCTTGCGGACGGTGTTCAGGCCCTCCAGGGTTTTGAGGCGCAACTCCTCATAATCGCGCTCGACTTCCTCTTCCTCAAAGTCCTCTTCTGTTTCCTGAATCGGCACGATTTCGCGGACGTCGATCTTGCCGTTTTTGAGTTGATCCCTCAGCGAAAGGATGAATTCGATCGTCATCGGCATGCCGTAAATGACGAACGCAATGTCCCGCTTTCCTTCTTCGATACGTTTGGCGATTTCGATCTCGCCTTCACGGCTCAGCAGCGCGACGCTGCCCATTTCCTTCAGATAAAGCCTCACCGGATCATCGGTCCGGCTCAAGGCCCCCGGCGTCAGGTCGATCTCCTTCTCACTGTCCTCTCCGGCATCGGCCTCATCTGATTCCTCGGCGGCCTCCTCCGGCTCGGCGGCGGGGCGGCTTTTCTGCTGACGTTCGCCCTCAGGCGCATCGACGATCTCAATATCCATTTCACCGAACATCGTCATGATGCTGCCGAATTGCTCTGACGAGACCACCTCTGCCGGCAACGTACTATTCAGCTCGTCGTAGGTGAGAAAGCCCTTCTCTTTTCCGATCGAGATGAGTTTCTTCACTTCCACGAGCAATTCTTGTTTCGCCATGCCTACTCCTTCACCAAAGAAAGCGTTCCTGTCGGCCGTCCGGCCTTCTGTGACCGTAATTCGTTGACCTGTTCATTCAAGGCCCGGGCGTCTTCGACCCGGCCTTCTCGCTCTGCCGCCTTAAGCTGACCGATAAGGTCGCGTAAGTCGGCTTCCGCGCGCTTGCGATCGATTGTATTGAGACACCCCTGAATGTGCGCGCGAGGATCGTCAAAATGCTCTTCCCGCATGGACAACTCCGTCGCCAGCGAGCCGCACTCCGGATCATCGACGACGCTATCGAGCACTCTGCGAAGCCCCACTCGTCCGTCCTGCTCGAGATTGGCTAGCGCCCGTTCGACGATCCTCCGGCAGGCCGGCATCGAGAAGGCGTCTGGGCGCAGCTTCCGCACCTCGGAAGGCGACAACTGTCCGTGCAGCAAGAGATACACCAGATCACGCTCTTCTGGGGCGCCTTTCGAGGAAGGAACCGGCGGCGAGACCGCTCTCAGTGACGCGGGAGCCGGTCGGGATTTGTCCTTCAACACCGGATACCGATCGATGAGCCGTTGCTGATTAATGCCGAACCGTTCGGCGACGAGACGGATCCGCTCTTCCCGCTCAATGGGGTGTTCGCTTTTCTGCAGGATTTTCAGGATTTCGTCGACGCTGCGGATTCGCCCTTCGATCGTGCTGCCTTCAGCGGTTTTCAAACTTTGTTCGAGCGCGAAATCCAACAAGCTGGGGGCCTGTTGCTCGAGACGCGTAAACGCTTCAGGCCCTTCCTTGCGCACGTACGTGTCAGGATCGTCTCCTGTGGGCAACGTCACCACCTTGACCCCGAGTCCGCTGTTCACGAACAGATCCAACCCACGGAGCGCAGCCCTGACACCTGCCGCGTCCGGGTCGAACAGCAGCACCACCTTTGAGGCGAAGCGCCGCAACACCTGCACATGCTCAGGTGTGAGGGCGGTACCGAGCGTCGCTACCGTATGGGTGAGGCCGGCCTGATGCAACGCGATCGCATCGAAATAGCCTTCCACGACGATGACCGTCTTCGTCCGGGCAATGGCCTCCCGGGCCACATCCAAGGCAAAAAGCGTCTGTCCCTTCTTAAATAACGGCGTATCAGGAGAGTTCAAATACTTTGGCGTCCCATCTCCCAGCACGCGGCCGCCGAATCCGACCACGCGCTTGCGCAGGTCGGTGATCGTGAACATAACCCTGCCGCGAAAACGGTCGTAATACCCTGTACCGCTGTCGCGTGCGATGACCAGCCCGGCTGAGGCCAAGTCCTGAGACGTGATGTCCTGCTTCGCCAGAGCCTTGAGCAAGCCGTCCCACTCCGCGGGTGCGGCTCCGATGCCAAATCGGTCGATCGTGCTTTGCTGGATTCCACGTCCGGCCAGATAGGCCCGCACCTCCGCACCCACTAGATCGTCGCGAAGATTCTCATGAAACCATCGCGCCGCCGTCTGATTCATGTGCTCGGTCCGATTGGCTTGTTGGGCCTGAGACCCGGAGTCGGCCGTCGGCTCCTGCACTTCGATCCCTACCTTCCGGCCGAGATCACGGACCGTTTCAGGGAAGGTAGCCCCCGTGATCCGCGTCAGAAATGTGAACACATTGCCGCCAGCACCACAGCCGAAACAATGGAAGATCTGCCGGCTCGGGCTCACCGTGAACGACGGACTCTTTTCCTGGTGAAAGGGGCACAGCCCCTTCAGATTCTGTCCGGCGCGGCTCAAACTGACATGCTGCCCAACGAGGTCGACGATATCGATCCGGTCTCTGATCTGATTGATTACCTCTTCGGAAATCAGGCCTCGGCCCATGGGAGACGCAGCTCCTCAGCCCACCGAAACCGGTGGATCGGTACTCGTAAGTGATCGAAAAAAATGGACCGGTCAGGTTAACAGACACGAAGGAAATCTGTCAACGCAAGGCGTGCGAGCACGGATGCACTGTCTCCTTACCCCGGGGGCCAGCGCATATGCCGGCCGCCCAAAACGTGGAAATGGAGATGGAATACCGTTTGGCCGGCATCGCCTCCGGTGTTCGTAACGATCCGATAACCGGACTCCGCTAACCCCTTTTGTTTCGCCACGTTGGTACAGGTTATCAAGAGCTGAGCCAGGAGATCGAAGTCCTGATCGCGGCAGTCCTGTACCGCTGCCACATGCTTTTTGGGGATGATAAGGGTATGGACAGGCGCCTGCGGGTTGATATCGTCAAAGGCCAACGTGCGATCATCCTCGTGCACGATCTTGGCCGGGATCGTCTTCTGAACAATCTTGCAAAATAGACAATCGGTCATGGCTTGCTCTCTGATGGCTTTCGCAGCCCGGATTTTCCGTATCGTGTACCCAGCTCCTGATAGACTTCATGGAGAGAGACGTCGTGATATCCCATGACCATCAAGGTGTGGAACAGAAGGTCCGCCACCTCGTAGACAATCTCCGTCCTCTTGCCTCCCTTCGCGGCAATCAGGACTTCGCCAGCTTCTTCCGCAACCTTTTTTAAAATCTTGTCATGCCCGCTTTCGAAAAGCTTGGTTGTGTAGGACCCCGGCTGCGGAGCGGCCTTGCGGGCAGCAATGATACGGAGCACGCTGTCGAGAATTCCGCCCTGTGCCTCCGGAGATTTCTCGTTGAGGTCATGACCGACCTCGTTCAACTTGGAGAAAAAGCACGCGCGTTCCCCGGTGTGGCAGGTGGGTCCGGTTGGCTGCGCCTTCACGAGGATCGTATCGCGATCACAGTCGATGAAGAGGTCCTTGACCAGGAGTTTGTGACCCGACATTTCGCCCTTCTCCCAAAGTTTCTGTCTCGATCGGCTCCAGAAGTGTACTGACTTGGTCGCCAGGGTTCGGGCAACTGCCTCTTGGTTCATATACCCGAGCATGAGGACAGTCCCGTCCAGCCAGTCCTGGATGACGGCGGGCAGCAGCCCCTGCTCGTTAAACTTCAGCCCGAGATCGGCCATTGTGTCACCTGTCCAACCGGCGCCTGTCGTATCGGGACTCCCCGTTGCCGCAGATAGGCCTTCGCCTGAGGAATCGTATAGCTTCGAAAATGAAAAATCGAGGCGGCCAGCACGGCATCCGCCTTTCCCGTGATCAAACCGTCGTACAAGTGCTCCAACGTTCCCACACCGCCCGATGCAATCACCGGAATGGACACACGATCCGCCACTGTCGCTGTCAGGTTGAGGTCATACCCCCGCTGTTGGCCATCTTCGTCCATGCTCGTCAAGAGAATCTCCCCCGCGCCAAACTGCTCCATCCGATGAGCCCATTCCACGGCGTTGATGCCGGTCGGCTTTCTACCGCCGTGCGTAAAGACTTCCCACTCGTGGGGTACCGCCGCCCGCTTGGCATCAATGGCCACGACGATGCACTGCGTCCCAAACCGCTCAGCGGCCTCCTTCACAAACTGCGGCCGCTCGACGGCAGCTGTATTGATGCTCACCTTGTCTGCTCCGGCATTGAGCAGGTTGCGGATATCGTCGAGCGTACGGATGCCCCCTCCCACGGTCACCGGCATGAAGACACTCGCAGCGGTGCGTTCGACCACGTCGATGATTGTCTTCCGGTTTTCGTGCGAGGCGGTGATGTCGAGAAAGCAGAGCTCATCCGCACCTTCCCGATCATAAACCATCGCCGCTTCGACCGGATCTCCCGCATCGCGAAGATTGACGAAGCTGACCCCCTTGACCACCCGGCCGTCTTTCACGTCAAGACAGGGAATGATGCGCTTGGTCAACATGCGATTTTGATGTCTGCCGTCAGGTCAGCGCGGCAAGTGCGTCGCGATAATCCAGCTTTCCATCGTAGAGCGCCTTGCCCACAATCGCTCCCACGACCTTCGGTCCCAGAGAGCGCACGGCCTGTAAATCTTCAATGCTGGAAATACCTCCGGAGGCGATGACGGGAAACGGGGAATAGGCCGCAATTTCCCTGAGTGCAGACAGATTCGGCCCGCCCAGCATTCCATCCCGTGCGATATCGGTATAGATGACGGCCCCGACCGGATAGCTGGAGACTTCCTTGAGCAGGTCGATCGCGGTGGTCTCAGACACTGACGTCCATCCTTTCACAGCAACCTTGCCGTCTCGAGCATCCAACCCCAGCAGAATCCGCCTCGGAAATTCGCGGCAGGCCTCGTCGAGCAATGTTCGATCAGTCAAAGCCGCCGTGCCAAGCACGATGCGGGAAACGCCCGCGTCGAGATATCGCCGGACCGTCGAAAGAGTTCGTATCCCGCCGCCGACTTGGATCTCGACCCCCACGGCCTTTCGCACGGCTTCAATGTAAGGAAAATTCTTCGGCTCTCCCTCGACGGCGCCGTTGAGATCAACCAGATGAACCATGCGCGCGCCGGCTTCTTCCCACCGTCGGGCCATCGCCGCGACGTCGTCAGAATACACCGTTTCCGCAGCCATATCGCCTTGACGCAATCGGACGCACCGCCCGTCTTTCACATCGATGGCCGGAATGACCATCATCTCTCACTCTCCTTCGGGGCTGCCAAATGGAAACGTTTTCAACACCTGGTCAGCGCCATACTGGGCCAATTCTTCGGCCGTCACAAACACTCCCCCATGCTGAACGAATCCCAGAAAATCCTGCGTCATCGGCTTCTGCCGTTCATAGTAGTTGCCAACCCAGAGCACTTGGCCGTCCGGCGCGACCGCCTTCACTTCAAATCCGACCGTCGCGGGAGGACTCGCTCCCAGCTTGCCGCCCGATCGCTCCTGATACACCAGGACCTGTCCAATCAAGGCGGCATCGGCCTTGAGTTTCGCAGCGAGGTCTGCGGCCTGGCGTTCCGGGGTGGCCTTCGTGGTCTCTTCCGCCGGTGGGATGGAAACCTTGGCAGCAACGGCTTGGGCGGGAGGAAGCACGACGACTCCAGGGCGGTTTTTCAGCCTCGTCCAAAACAGCTGCGTCACCTTCTCGGCCGCAAAGGCCGGCACTGTTGTGGTCTGCTTCCATTGGCTCTCGACAGTGGAAGGTACGCCCAGCGAGATATCGGAACCCTTCACGCTTTGCGGTGCGGACAGATACATGTCGGCCGGATCCCGCATTTGTGGTGTTCCCAGACTCGTAAACGGAATCAAGGCGACGGTCCGGATCTGATAGCGGGGCAACTCCTTGGAGGTCTCCGTTGTTACCTTGGGGCCGCTGCAGGCGATTCCCCCCATCAACAGCGACGCAATCGCCAGCGTAGAACACCAGCCTTGGTCCCATGCACGGTTATCCATGCCATGCTCCAAAATTTTTGATCAACCGCAAACCCACGGATTGGCTCTTTTCGGGGTGGAACTGGCAGGCGACGATATTATCCTTCCAGATCGTCGACACAAACGGCACGCCATAGGTCGTGGTCGTGGCTGTCACGACAGGGTCAGCCGGATCGACGAAATAGGAATGCACAAAGTACCAATCGGAGCCGTTCGGGATATCTCCGAAGAGAGGACAGTCTCGCTGGACATGGACTTGGTTCCAGCCCATGTGAGGAATCTTCAGCGTGTGGTCGCGCGCGAACCTCCTGACTTTCCCGGGGATAATGTTCAATCCCTTGTGAACGCCAAATTCGTTGCTTTCAGTAAAGAGGAGTTGCAAACCCAGACAGATGCCCAAAAACGGCTTGCCCGAGTGAATCGTGGATCGAATCGATTCGACCAGATCCAATCGTTCCAAGTTCGCCATACAATCACCAAAGGCCCCAACCCCTGGCAATACGACATGACCGGCATTCTTGATCATGACCGGGTCTCGAGTGACAACCGCCTGATGCCCGACCGACTCAAACGCCTTCGAGACGCTGCGCAGATTCCCCATTCCGTAATCGACAATCGCGATCATGGCCACTTCCTTCGAAGGGCTGTAACAATACCGCAACCCGCGTCAGCCTGCTACTCCCTATCTTATTCGCCCTGTTGACACCGAAAAACAAAGGGCAGGTTTCTCAATGGAGAAACCTGCCCCCGCATTCTCACCCGCCGACCCCCACCGCGCCGAGACGCCGTTTCCTCCAAGTCCCCGTAGGGAGGCCCTACTCCTACAACATACCCTTGGTCGAGAGCACCTTTCCTGCCAGTCGTTCCTCCAGCATCGTTGCCTGATCCAGGGCCTTGGCCGTGGCTTTGAAAATGGCTTCCATAATGTGATGAGGGTTGCGGCCATAGAGGAGATTCACGTGCAGATTCAGCCCTCCGTGGGTCACGAACGCCTGAAAAAAGTCTTCGAATAGGCCGAGATCGAACGCCTTGATCTTCCGATCAGGGAGATTCACGTTGTAGATCAAAAAGGGTCTGCCGCTGAGATCGACCGTGACCTGTGCCAGCGTTTCATCCAACGGCGCAGAAGAGAATCCAAAGCGCTTGATGCCCGCCTTCTCGCCCAAAGCCTGATGAAGCGCCTTGCCCATGACGATCCCGACGTCTTCGACCGTGTGGTGTTCGTCGATGTCGAGATCCCCCTTCGCCTGAACGGTGAGATCGAAGAAGCCGTGTTTCGCCAGCAACTCGAGCATGTGATCGAGAAACCGGATGCCCGTGTCGATTTTCCCCTGCCCGCTCCCGTCAATTGTCCATTCGACGCGAATATCGGTTTCTTTCGTCGCGCGATGCAACGACGCCTGTCGAGGTGCTGATCCGTTTTTTTTCATGAGAACCTGCTTTGAGCCGATTTGGCATGCGCGTCGAATCCTTCAATCTGCGCAAGCCGAATAAGATGGTCCTTCACTTTGCTGAGTTCTTCCTTCGTATAATGCACGATGTTGCTGATCTTCGTATAGTCATGAATGGACAGCGCCGAGAAAAATCGGGCCGTCGCACCGGTCGGAAGGACGTGATTGGGTCCGGCGATGTAGTCCGCCACCGAGGGCGGCGTATATCGGCCCAGGAAGAATGCCCCGGCGTGCCGTATGCGTTCGAGATAGTCGAACGGTTCGTCCACTGAAAGCGTCAGGTGCTCAGCCGCAATCTCGTTGGCCACATCGATCGCTTCATCCATCGTCGGCACAACGAATACGACGGAATATCTGCCCACCGATTTCCGCGCGATCTTTTCTCGTTGCAGCCCCTTCAATTGGCGCTCGACGAGATCGACGGCCTCCTTGGCAAGCGATGCGGAGGTCGTCACCAACCAGACCTGCGCCTCTTCGTCGTGTTCGGCTTCGCACAGCAAGTCCGCCGCTACGTGTGCGGGCTTGGCCCCCTCATCGGCCACGACGAGCAACTCGCTGGGACCCGCAACCATGTCGATGCCGACGGTCCCGTACAGCATCCGTTTCGCCGTGGCGACGTAGAGGTTACCCGGTCCCACGATCTTGTCAACTCTCGCGATCGTCTGGGTGCCGAAGGCCAGGGCACCGATGGCCTGCACGCCTCCCACCCGATAAATTTCTGTCACACCGGCAATGTCCGCCGCAATCAGCAGATAGGGATTGACGCCGCCTTTCTGAGGCGGTGTGCACATCACGATGCGGTGTACGCCCGCAACTTTGGCCGGAATCGCGCTCATCAGTACGGTCGACGGATAGACGGCCTTACCCCCCGGCACGTACACGCCCACCGCATCGATCGGGGTAACCACCTGGCCCAGCGTCGCCGAGCCATCCTGATACATCCAGGTTTTCGTCCGCTGCCGCTCGTGAAAGGCCTCGATCCGCTGCGCGGCAAAACGCAGGGCATCCCCTTCCTCCTTCCGAATATGGTAATAGGCCTCCTTGATTTCTTCAGGAGTGACTTTCATCTGATCAGGGGCGAGTGAGACTTTGTCGAATTGTTTGGTGAAGCGAAGAACCGCTTTGTCACCTCCCCGCTCCACGGCCTGAAGGATCGTTTTGACCGGCTTCTCGACCGCACTGCCTTGGGCCCGTCCACGCGCTGCCACCTTCTTCAGAGTGGGAACGAACGCCCGGTCAGTGGAGGTCACAATCTTCATGTGCGCGTCCGCTTCTCTTTCCGGCCGGCCGCCCGTACCTGCCTCGCCGACCCGGTTCGGGACGGTGGTTGTGGAGAAGCGCAAGCCAGCCGGAGATTCTTTAGTAACTCCGCAATGGCCTGGTGCTTCAATTTGAGACTGGCTCTGTTGACAATCAAGCGGGCCGTAGACCGGGCAATGCACTCGATCTCGACCAGCCCGTGCGCCTTGAGCGTATTGCCGGTTTCAACCAGATCGACGATGCGATCGGCCAGGCCGACGATGGGCGCCAGTTCAATCGAGCCGTAGAGCTTGATGATTTCAACCGGCACACCGCGCTGGTTGAAGTAGCGTTCAGTAATCTTCGGGTACTTGGTCGCGACGCGGATCTTTGACGAGAGCCGGTCGCACGCTGTTTGCCCTCGGAAAGCGGCGACGGCAATTCTACACGCACCGAAACCCAAATCCAATGGCTCATAGACGTCGCTGTCCTGCTCCAGCAAGACATCCTTGCCGACGATGCCGATGTCGGCGGCTCCGTGCTCCACATACGTGGGCACGTCGGCGGGCCTGACGATCAGGAACGTCATCCCGATTTCAGGACAAGGAAGCAGCAGGCGCCGGCTATCGGCCACAGGCTGAACCGCGCCATACCCGGCTTTCGCAAACAATGTGAGCGTCGGCTCGATCAGTTTGCCTTTGCAGAGGGCCACGGTCAGCATCGTTTATCCTTTTCGTCGCTCAATGACGGCGCCGAGCGCGCGAAGCTTCTCTTCGATCCGCTCGTAGCCGCGGTCCAAATGATACACGCGCAGAACCTCGGTGGTGCCTTCGGCAGCCAGGCCTGCCAATACCAAACCGGCGCTGGCGCGCAGATCTGACGCCATGACCGGTGCGCCGGCCAGCCGATCCCGGCCCGTCACCACAACACGGTTACCCTCAACGCGGATGTCCGCTCCCATACGCCGTAGCTCCTCAACGTGCATGAACCGGCTTTCGAACACCGTTTCCGTAATGATGCTCGTGCCATCGGCTACCGACATCAGCGCTACCATCTGCGCCTGCATGTCGGTGGGAAACCCGGGAAACGGCAGCGTGCGGACGTCAACGCCTTTCAATCGGACGGACTTCGTTGCATCGATGTGGACCCGTTCTTTTTCGACGGCAATTGCCACGCCGGCCTCTCCCAGCTTGTTCAGTAACGGTTCCAGATGCTCCGGGCGGCATCGAGCGACCGACACGGCGCCTTTCGTGATGGCTGCCGCCACGACATAGGTGCCCGCTTCAATGCGGTCCGGAATCACCTCGTGATCGCTTCCGCGCAGCTCGCGAACGCCTTCGACCGTAATGATGTCCGTGCCGGCCCCAGAGATGCGCGCGCCGCGCTTCGTGAGAAAGTCCGCCAAGTCGACGATCTCGGGTTCCTTCGCGGCATTCTCAATGACCGTCGTACCCTGAGCCAGGGAGGCCGCCATCATCAGATTTTCCGTCCCTGTCACTGTCGGCACATCACAATAAATGGGCGCGCCTTTGAGCCGTTTGGCTTTTGCCCGGATGTATCCGTGCTCGATGGACACCTCTGCGCCCAATTTGGCCAATCCAGCCAGGTGTAAATTCACAGGACGGGAGCCGATCGCACACCCGCCTGGCAACGACACGACCGCTTCTCCCCATCGGGCGACCAGCGGCCCCAGCACGAGCACTGAAGCGCGCATGGTTTTCACCAATTCGTAGGGGGCCTGGGTCGATCGAATCACATCCGCCTTGACCACCGCCCGGTTGCCTTCGTGGTGCACTTCCGCGCCCAACATGCCGAGGAGTTTCCCCATGGTGACGACATCGACGACCCGCGGCAGATTGCTGATGACACACTCACCACCCCCGAGAATCGTGGACGCAAGGATGGGTAGCGCAGAGTTTTTTGCTCCGCTGACCTGAACCTCCCCGCAAAGCGGAATGCCCCCAGAAATAACGATTTTATCCATGTCGAGGCTCCCTCATCTGACTCGCTCGACGATCACGATTCGATCGATCCCGGCCTCGTCCGGCAGAATGTCTACGGATGCGTAAACAGGCATGGTCTCGATCTTGGCGCGAAGATCGGCACCCTGACCCTGTCCCAACTCCATGGCCAACAGTCCTCCGGGAGCGAGAAACGAAGCCGCCTCGTTAAGGAGCCGTTCATGAAGTTCAGTGCCTGTGGCTCCTGCGACCAGTGCCATCCGAGGCTCGTAGCCGCTGACTTCCGGCTGCAGACCGTTCCATTCAGATTCGCGAATGTAGGGTGGGTTAGCCACAATCGCAGTCACCGCGCTGTCGCAGGCTCCGCCGGCAAGCGGCGCCAACAAGTCGCCTTCGAGCCAGCAGATAGCTGAATCGACGCCGTGGCGAAGGGCATTGCGTTTGGCTGTCTCCAGCGCCTGCACGGAAAGGTCAGTGGCGTAGATCCTTGCGCTCGGGAGGGCTCGTGCGAGCGTCACGGCCACACAGCCGGATCCCGTGCCGACATCGACGAGCGTGGGACAACCGCCTCGAGGCAGGCGACGAATCACTTCCTGCACCAGCAGCTCCGTTTCAGGACGGGGAATCAGCACGGCGGGGTTCACATCGAATTCGAGCCCGCAAAATTCCTGAGTTCCTAGAATGTACTGTAGCGGTTCCCGGAGAGCCCTCCGAGTGACGTAGGCATCAACCTTCGCCAGCTCGTATCTGTCCAGCGGACGTGCGGAGTCGACGAGGGGGCTTGAACCGGTCAGACCCAGAGCATGCCAGATGAGCCATCGTGCTTCGCGGTCCGCAGCTTCAACTCCGGCGGCAAGGAGTCGCCGTCGAGCATCCACCATCACGGATGCCAGGGTGCGCTGGTCGGGCTGGTGACCGACGGCAGTATGCGGTGTCATGAAACCTCCGTGGCCGCCGCATGATCACGTTGGGCACGCAATGCCTCGACAAACTCATCCATATCGCCTTCGAGCACCTGCTCCAATTTGTGCAGCGTTAATCCGACGCGATGGTCGGTCACACGGTTTTGCGGAAAATTGTAGGTGCGAATTTTTTCACTGCGATCGCCGGTTCCGACTTGCGCTTTGCGGGTTTGGGCGATTTCAGCTTCCTGCTTCTCGCGCTCGGCCTCGACGATTCTGGCACGCAGTGTCCGCATGGCCTTCGTACGATTCTTTAATTGCGACCGCTCGTCCTGGCAGGACACCACGACGCCGGTCGGGATATGGGTGATGCGGACGGCCGAATAGGTCGTGTTGACGCTCTGACCGCCAGCGCCGGAAGAACAAAACGTATCGATGCGCAAATCTTTCGGGTCGATCTGTACGTCGACTTCATCGACCTCGGGCATAACGGCGACGGTGACTGTCGATGTATGGATCCGACCGGCGGCTTCCGTCACCGGCACGCGCTGCACACGATGGACACCGCTCTCATATTTCAAGAGTCCGTAGCCACCCTTGCCTTCGATGACGGCGATGAGCGTCTTATAGCCGCCCTTCCCGGTTTCCGACGCTTCGACGATATCGACTTTCAGTTTGTGCCGATCTGCAAATTTGGCATACATGCGAAAGAGATCACCTGCAAACAAGGCTGCCTCATCCCCGCCGGTTCCGGCTCGAATCTCCAAGAAGAGATTCTTCTCGTCTCTCGGATCTTTCGGCGTGAGATGCTCCAACACCTGTCGCTCGAGGTCGTCGCGGTTGGCCTTCAATTGCGCGGTTTCTTCGTTCGCCAACGAGTGAAGCTCGGCTCCGGCAGAGGGATCCGACAGCATGTGCGCCGCCTCGTCCAGCTGCTTGAGGATTTCTTGATACCGGTAAAACATCTGTGAGACCGCTTCCAGTTCCGTGCGCTCCTTGGTCAGCTTGACGAGGAGGGCCGGCTGGCTGATAACGGACGGGTCCATGAGCTGGCTCGTCAGCTCGTCGTACCGGCTGGCCGAGGCTTCCCACTTTTTCATCAAGCCCGTATCCATTCCGAGACCTCATTCTCCTCACGCGTTGCGGACACAAAAAAAGAGACCCTGCCTCTGCGAAGCAGGGTCTCTCACATATTGGCTTGTCCCGACTACTTGCCCTTCTTCGCGTACTTCTTCTTAAACCGTTCGACCCGGCCTTCGGTATCGACGATCTTTTGCGTGCCTGTAAAAAAGGGATGGCAACTGGAGCAAATATCGACGTTGATGTCCCCGACGGTCGACCTGGTCTTGTAGCTGTTGCCGCAGGCGCAATGCACCGTCGCCTCTCGATACAACGGATGAATGCCCTTTTTCATGATCGCACTCCTGGCATTAGCGCGTTCCGCCTTCGCCTATTCGAAGGCGTCTCACTTTACCCTGTCTCGATCCACAGATACAAGTTTAGCGGTTCATCGATTGCAGGAATTCCTGATTGGTTTTCGTGCCATGCACCTTGTCCATCAAGAATTCCATGGCTTCCATAGTGCCCAGCGGGCTGAGGACCTTCCGCAAAATCCACATCTTATTGAGGCGGTCCTTGTCCACCAGCAACTCTTCCTTTCTCGTGCCGGATTGACTGATATCAATGGCCGGGAAGATTCGCTTGTCGGCCAAGCGACGGTCGAGGTGGACTTCCATGTTGCCCGTGCCCTTGAACTCCTCGAAGATGACATCGTCCATCCGGCTGCCGGTGTCCACCAACGCGGTGGCCATGATGGTCAAGCTGCCGCCATTCTCGATGTTGCGCGCGGCCCCGAAAAACCGCTTCGGTCGCTGGAGCGCGTTCGAATCCAGACCGCCTGAAAGGACTTTGCCGCTGGGCGGGGCGATGGTGTTGTACGCACGGGCCAGACGGGTGATGCTGTCCAAGAGGATGACGACATCCTTCTTGTGTTCCACCAGTCGCTTGGCCTTCTCCAGCACCATTTCTGCGACCTGCGCGTGTCTCTGGGCCGGTTCGTCGAATGTCGAACTGATAACTTCTGCTTTCACCTGCCGCTGCCAATCGGTGACTTCCTCGGGCCGTTCATCGATCAACAACACAATCAATGTGACTTCCTTGTGGTTCTTGAGAATGGCCCGGGCGATTGCCTGCAACAACATGGTTTTGCCGGTCCGGGGGGCCGCGACGATCAACCCGCGCTGGCCTTTCCCGATCGGCGTCGTGAGATCCATGACCCGGGTACAGTATTCTTCACGGTCGAACTCCAACTGAATGCGTTCCTCCGGATACAGAGGCGTCAGGTTGTCGAAAAGGATCTTGTCGCGGGCCACCTCCGGATCCTCGAAATTGACCTTTTCCACCTTGAGAAGGGCAAAGTACCGCTCGCTTTCCTTCGGCGGGCGAATTTGACCGGAGACGATATCGCCTGTTCGTAGATTGAAGCGACGTATCTGCGAGGGCGAAATGTAGATGTCATCGGGACCGGGAAGATAGTTCGAGTCCGGAGCCCGCAAAAAACCGAAGCCGTCTGGCAGGGTTTCCAGAACCCCCTCTCCGAAGACGACTCCGTTCTTCTCGGTTTGGGCTTGTAAGATGGCGAAGATCAGTTCCTGTTTCCGGAGATTCGCCGCCCCTTCGATCTTGAGATCACGCGCAACGTCATTCAAGTCGGCGATGGTTTTCTGCTTCAATTCGGCCAGATGCATAACTTCTCCCTTAGTTTGTGCCATACATATCCTCAAGCTGGGGGCTGATGGTCAAAGACGAGTATCGACACGGAATATGATCAACCATTGAAGCGATGCGCAATAACCGTTCGGTAGTGAGTTGACTATTGTGTGTTTGCTAGAGGGGATGTGCCGTGAAGGACGTGTCCGTTGTCCATATGGTAGATGCGTCTGTCAACTGCAACCGATGCCGAACTCATTCCTGTGCTGTGCCATATACTTCGAAAGTTGCCTCGGAGTTCTTGTGTGTGGAGAGAACGTGGACTCGACAATCGAACACTAGTGATGGAGCATACCCTTCGGATCACTGGTTGTCAACACCGGGGCTAGTTTCCAGCTTCTGCTCGCCTTTCGCCAGCCCAACCCTGTCCTCCTCCCGATGAGACGAGCCGCGGTTGCGGCGGCTTCGAAGGGTGTGCTACACCCCAGACTGGAGGAACGAGCGATGGGCCGTGAAGACGACCAAGAGCATGACCGGCTGTTTACCATCTCGGAAGCCAACCATCTCATTCCTCAGCTCAATACGCGCATCGCTTCCGTGCGTCAGGCAAAGGCCGTGGTGGCGCGCACCAGAGATGATATTCGACGAGCGAGCGCTCGAGCGGAATACGGAGGTGGCAGCTCTGTCGGTCCACTATATATCTCCAGCCTGCACCAGATCAGTCAAAATCTGCAGGCCATTCAGGAAATGGGCGTTCTCGTCAAAGACGTCGATCTCGGTCTCTGCGATTTTCCTCACCTGCGAGACGGCCGTGTCGTATTTCTGTGCTGGAAATACGGCGAGCCAGAAATCAAATGGTGGCATGAAACCACCACCGGCTATAAAGACCGTTGCCCGCTGGAAGGCTCGGCCTAAGTTCGCCGCAGTCCACGCGAATGAAATTCGTCATCCTCGGTTTTGATGGCCCCGACGGACAAGCCAAACGAAAAATTTATCGCCCGGCCCACCTGGCACACATGGAACCGCTCGACCGAGCCGGCCGAGTCGTGCTTGCCGGACCACTCACCGATCACACCGGGAGCCTCATCGTGATCGAGGCAGGCTCACTCGAAGAAGCCCAAAAGTTTGCCCAGGAAGATCCCTATATGATTCACGGCGTGTTCGAACGGGTCGAAGTCCATCCCTTTACGCAGGTCTTCCCTAAGGAACAATAGCCGCAAAATCAATCGCTTACAGTTTATCCAAGCCTTGGTAGCCTCCCTTTACCCCTCCCTCCGGTGCGTTGCCGAGCTACGGAACGGGCGGTATAGTTGTTCACATGAGCGTTTTCTACTGGTTAGCTCTCGCGGTGACGGCCGCCGTCGGCGTTGTCCCCGTCGCATTTGCCACCAGCACGAAAGCCGTGATCGCCGAAGCCCAGTATGTGATGGCCGATGGAGATACTCTCGCCACAGCTGAAGAGAAAGTCCTGCAGCGTGCGCAGCGCAAAGCTGTGGAGGAAGCCGGCGTCTATCTTGAGTCGACGTTCTATGATCTGGAAAAGGAATCGCAAGGACGAACCTTCCGACACACGTCATGGGAAATCCGTACGATCGCGGCCGCCGTGACGGAAACCGAGGTGCTCGAGGCGCACCGGTCGTTCGAGAATGATCGGCCGGTATTCTTCATCCGCATCCGCGCCAGCGTGGACTTGCACAGCCTGGCCGATGCGATTCGCCGTCATCAGTCTGAGGCCCAATTGGCACGACATTTTCGTGAGCTTCAACAGGAAAATCAGCACCTTCGCGCTCAGCTTCGTGAATTCCAACAGGAGCCCACAGGCGTCAGGATGCTTACGATTGAACCCAATGGAAAGCCCGAGCCGGTGGTACGGTCCAAACAGCAGCTCGAAACGGCCTTTCAAACCCCGGACCTCTGGAAGAAAATTCAACTCGCTTCAGATGCCGCCCAATTGGATCCGCATTCCGCCGAACCGTTGATCGTCAGAGGCCAAGCCTATCTGCGCCTTGTTTCCATTGCTTATTCCGAGCATAGTCCTCCGAGCGGGTTCTCGGACCATATCGACAAAGCTCGGTCCGATTTCGATCAAGCGGTGCAGTTGGATGGCAAGAATCCATGGGCCTGGATTGGAAAAGGCGATGTGCAGACCTGGTTGAAGCGACCCGACGACGCGACTTTCTGTTATGAACGGGCTCTTGCCCTTGATCCATTTTTTGATATCGCACGCGAGAGGCTGATCGGCCTGTACACCAGCCAGGCGCGTCGTCAAGCGAAAGCCAAACAGTGGCATCAGTCGTTGGCGACTCTCAAGAAACTCCTCGACGCGCAGACACCGGAAAGCTGGCTCCCTGACCAAAAAGAAGCCTATCTCCTGCGCAGCGACGTTCTACTCAAACTGAACCGCCCGGAGCAGGCGCTTGAAGACCTATCGACTGTCATAAAGTTTGATCCAACGAATGCCGGAGCCCTTCTGACCCGGGGCAACCTCTACAGAAACCGGCTGCAAGGGCGCCTGGCCAAGGACGATTTCGAGCAGGCCTGCGCGCTTGGGTCGACCGAGGCTTGCGAACAACTCCCGTAAAAATAGACGCTCTATAAGTTCCTGTTAAACCAGTCATTTTTTATCCAGAATGAGGTCCGACCAGTCGTATTCCCCTACGGAAGTCTGTTTGACTTCGCGGAACGGGCGCTCCTATAATGAAAAATCTGCCGTGATATCGGGCCAATAGCGGGGTCAATGACTGTTGCGGGATCCGAGTGGGCAAAAGGCCTAAGCCGTTCTTGTCCAGTAGCCCATTATTTCCGCATGTTGGGCCTTCTGCGAGGTTGCAGAGATCCCGTGAAAAAGCTTAGATTGTGGCAGGTCGATTCGCTAGAGCAACTGACCGTTCTCACCTGTTAACCCCGTACGCGGAGAATAGGCCGCAATGACTCAATATCGCGTGCTCCCTGGGCCGGAACATTTTCTTCCTCCCGCCGCTGCCTCAATGGGTGTATACCTCCCGAATCCGGGAGAGGCGCACATCAACGGCGTCATCGCCACCGAAGAAAAAGCCTACGAAGAAGCTGCGCGCCAGTTTCTGATGGCCAAAGTGCCAACGATTTTCCCCGGTCCACTTGTCCTCTGGGCTTGGAACGAAAAAGCAGCGAAGAAAGCGACAGCGATTCGCCACCTCTACAACACACTCAAAGAGTGCGTGCAGCCTGGCCAATCTCCGATGCTGATTCCCATGCCCGACTATCGACCGAAGTATCCCAAGATCAATCCTGAAGTTGAAATCAATCCGAACCACCCGAACCTGACCATCTGGCACAACAAGATCGATTGCTGCATGTTCGTCGGTGTGCATTGTCATCAGGCGAATCTGTCGCTGAAGATCATTCGGGGTGGAACCTCGTGTTACACGATTGCGATGTGTGCCCAGGCCGGCCACGAAGACGCCATGCTCTCATTCCGGGATGCATCTGTCGAAAAAATCATGAAGCTGGCCGAGTGGGTAAGAAAATTAAAAGGTACGGTCAAACCACGGCTGACATCGGCCAAAAGCGGGGCTTCGAACTAAGCCGTTTGAAGCATCGTGCGCAGTGAAAGGAGGCTGGTCCATGGCAGACACACATTCAGTGATCGGGACACAAAATAAAAAAGGACAGACCTATACTGATACCTGGAAAATGATGCACGAAGCGCCACGCACGCCGTCGTTCTTTACGGGCAGCGAGGTCATCAAGGAAGCGCTTCGGCGGGCCAGTTGCGACGTCATGATTGCGTATCCAATCACGCCCCAAAGCGAAGCAGCCGCACTCATCGGAGAATTGTTTGCGGAGGGCTATATCGGAGATTACTTCCGTGGCGAGAGCGAATTTGCCGTCATGTCGCAGTGCGCCGGGGCCGCATTCGGTGGCGCACGTGTCTTCACTACGACCGCGGGACCCGGCACGATGCGCGCAATGGAAAACTTTCCGATGTGGGCAGGCGCACGCTTGCCGATCCAAATGATCGTCACCTGCCGTGGGATCAACTCGCCGCTGTCAATTCAACCGGACACATTGGAAATCGCCTATCTGCTCAACACCGGCATGTTGGTCTGGCATGCGGAAACCGCCCAGGACTTCTTTGATTGGATTCTCAAGGGATACATGGTGTCCGAGGAGCCGGACGTGCACTTGCCGCTGGCACTGTGTTGCGATGGATTCTTCGTCACTCACACAAAGGACGTCGTCAATCTGACCCCAGCCGACATGTGTCTGCCCCCTTACGACCCCTATCGGTCACCGGTTCCTTGCATGGATATGGAGTGTCCACCGGTTCGAATGATGCGTGATCCATTCGTGATGAAGAGTAACTACATCAGCTATGCGACGCATGCCAGCTGGCAACAGGAAATTTGGGCGGCTATCGAACGCTCGCGTAAGCACACCATCAAGTGGCTGAATGGCTTGATCGACACCGAGAATACCGACGCTGATATCATGATCGTGGCCTCTGGGACAGCCGTATCACAGGGACGCGAAGCGATTCGATTGCTGGAGGACGAAGGCATTCGCTGCGGACTCGTAAAGGTCAAGACCCTCCGCCCGTGGCCGGAGGAAGAAATCCGAGAAGCCACCAAGAACGCGAAGCATATCTTCGTGCCGGAGTTTAACGTAACCGGCTGGCTGGCAAAGGAGATCAAAGCCACCATTCCCAATCATCATCGGGTGCATGCGGGCCCGCATGTCTGCGGTGGCATGACCATGCCGCCGGAAATTATCGTACAGGAAATCAAGACGGCCCTCGGAATGAAGACTCTCTCCCTGGCCGGTCGTGGAAGCTGAGCAGCACATTTTTTGAACCTGTTCGCTCCCGCGAGCGAATCTAGAGGAGGCCATAATGAGCAAGGAACGGATCAAGATTTCAGAAGACCTTTACGACATCATGCCGTCTGACTACCAGGATCTCGTAAAGAGCGCGACCTACGGCAAGGAAGATCGCGGCTGGAAAGACATCGGCTCATCCAAGGAACTCATTGAGCAGCACTCCCTTTGCGCCGGCTGCCCGGAGTCGATGGCCTTCCGGTACATTCTGGCCTCGCTGCCAAATCCGGAAGACACTGTCATGGTTGGTTCGACCGGCTGCACCAGTTTGGTGTTTCCGATGGTTGCAGTTCACAACATCCATTCGCTGTTCGGCAATCAGAATGCCATCGCGTCAGGGCTGAAGCGGGCGCTGAGCGTCCGGTTTCCTGGCCGTACCAAGGACGTGGTCGTTCTCGCCGGTGACGGCGCGACCGTCGACATTGGTCTCGACATGACGCTCCAAGCCTGGTTCCGTCAGGAAAAATTCACGACTATCTGCTTCGACAACGAACTCTATGCCAACACGGGTGGTCAGGAGAGCGGACTCATGCAGAAGGGCTTCGTGGCCAAGATGGCGCCGGTTGGAAAACTATTCGACAAGGTGCGGTTGCCAGAGATCGCGCGCGAGTCCGGGTGCCATTACGTTGTGAACTGTACGGTGAGCAAGCCTTCGCTCGTCGAGAAGGTCATCCGCAACGCGGTGCACATCGCGCGTGAAATCGGGCCGACCTATCTCCAACTCTACACGCCGTGCATTCTTGAAATCGGCAAGAATAGTATGGAAGGGCTTCAGGAAATGCGGGACTCGGAGAAGCCGACCGAGCGGTTTGCGTACAAGGAATACGTCAGCGAGCCGGCGAAGCAGTTGTTGGCCGAACTTGCCGCGAAGGACAAGGAACGGAAAGCGTCGGCAAAGCAATTGGCCGGACAAGCCTAACACACCGGAGGCCATCATGATCAAAAAACGACTGAACATCCGGATGTCAGGTTTGGGAGGACAAGGCGCCGTCACGGCCGCGCACGTCTTGGCTATGGCCGCCAACCGGGATGGGAAGTTTTCCATTTCAAATCCGTTCTTCGGCGCCGAAAAGCGGATGGCGCCGGCTGAGAGCTATTGCCGCATCGGCATTGAACGGATTTACGACCGTGGCGAACTCGTGTTCCCTGACGTGATCCAAGTATTCCACCCCCAAGTCATTACGATGGGGAAAAGCTACACCATGCCGTTTTACTCTGGAGTGAAGGAAGGCGGTGTCGTCGTGATCAACTCCGCCCAACCTCTTCTTTCGGAAGAAGACATCCAACGCCTGAAGGATTTGAACGTTGCGGTGTTCTACATTGCGGGCACAGAGCTCGCTATTGAAGTTGCCGGAACTGAGCTGTCAACGAACATGGCGATGATTGGGTCGGTCTCAGGTATTACGAAATGCGTGTCGATGGAAGCGCTTGACGGCGCGCTGCAAGAACGGTTCGGAAAGAAATTCGTCGCATCGGGCGGTACCGCCTCTCTCGACGAAGCCATTAAAAAGAAATTCGCGAAGAAGGAAATGCTGTTAGCCAAGAACCTGGCGACGGTGAAGCGTGCTTACGAGATCGCCGGTGAGTGGGCCGAAAAGAACAATGTTGAACTGCAGGTCGGCAATCCGGCCGTTGCCGCGTAAGAAAAGGAACCAGATTGCATGTATAACGTCGCACAAGTGATTGACGATAAATGCACAGCCAAAAAAGGCTGCCGCCTGTGCATTATGTACTGTCCGGAGGCTAACTGCCTCGATCTGAACTCCGCCAAGATGGTTGCGGAAGTGAACATCGACCGGTGCAAGGGTTGCGAACTCTGCGTGGTCGTCTGCAACGCAGCCAAACACGAGGCGATCTTGATGCAGGCAGTCAGCGCAACCGGACAGCTGATGTCGAAAAAGGGAGAATCGGCGGCACTCGGACAAGCCTATCAGGGCTAACCGGGCTCCCATCTACTGCAAAGAGCCCCATGGCGTTCGCGCTATGGGGTTTTTTTGTTGGTCGCTCAAGAGGTGACTGATGGAAAGCGAAGACAACGTCATCGACGAGTTATTAAAAGAGATCACCGGTCTTATCACGGCGTACCCTAAGGCCATTGAACGCCGTGCCGCGCTGATCCAGGCAACCGGAAAGGATCCGGAGCTGGTAGAAAAACTCGTGAAAGCCGCTGATACAATGCGGGACAGCGGTAATCTTTATCTCACATGGGCTAAGCACTACGCGGCTCTGGCCGAGGGAAACACCGACGCCTCATCGGACGAAGATGAAACCGAGGATTTCGACGTCTAAAAAGGCGTTCCACCGGCCGTCCACATTTGCTACAATGCGCTCTCTTCTAGTTGACTCCTCGTTCCCCGGTAGCTCAGTTGGTAGAGCAGCCGGCTGTTAACCGGCTGGTCGCAGGTTCGAGTCCTGCCCGGGGAGCCAGGTCTCTTCTGTTTGGACACTTTCCCCCCTCCTCACAACGTGATAAGACAGACGGCCAGCAGGGCTGTGTTTGACCTCAAAATCTCAATGCCGGCGTGCAGGATGGCAGGTGCGGCTGAGGGAAGCGTTTGAACACCTACCTACGACTGCCGGACCTCCTATTAGCCATCACGCTCCTGCTCGGGATCAGCGCCGTCGTGATTCCGGTAGCTCGTCGACTCGGCATCGGGCCCGAGCTGGGCCTGCTCCTGTCTGGCGTCATCCTCGGATCCTCCCACTTCCTTGCTTCAGCCCAGGTCGATCGGTTGCGGGAACTGTCTGAACTCGGCGTGGTGTTCTTCCTCTTCATGATCGGACTTGAGCTCGACCTTGGACAGGCATGGCTGTTGCGGCGCTATGCCTTTCTCTTGGGAACGTTGCAAGTCCTGGCCACGGGAGTGGCCTTGATGTTCTATTGGCAGCTGTTCACGCCTACCTGGTCGCTGGCGCTGCTCCTCGGGTTGGTGTTGGCAAATTCCTCGACGGCATTGGTCTTTCAACTGTTGGAACGCAAGGGCGAGCTCAATCAGGAACACGGACGGGCCGCGTTCGCTGTGCTCTTGTTCCAAGACCTCACCGTAGTGCCGCTCATCGCGCTTGTTCCCGTCTTCGCGGGGACGGGGTCCGCTGATTATGCGTGGTGGAGTATCCTGCCCGCTGTCGCGGCCATGGCTCTTCTCTTTGTCCTGGGCCGCTACGTCTGCCCCTGGTTATTTCATTTGGCGACCGCCAGAGGCCTGGCCGAAACGTTTACGGCGGTGCTTTTTATCGCCGTCCTCGGGAGTGCCTGGGCGGCATACCATTTCGGCGTGTCAATGGCCTTGGGCGCCTTCATCATGGGCGTGGCCCTCTCCGGCACAGACAACAGCCACCGGCTCAGGGAAGAAGTGATGCCGTTCAAGAATCTCTTGCTGGGACTCTTCTTTGTGTCCGTCGGCCTCAGTATCGACGTCAGCGTGCTCGGCAATCACACGGCGAAGATTCTCATGCATGTCGTGGTGATTGTTGCGGTCAAGACGGCGGTGCTATACCTGGCGGCTCGCATCGTCAAAATGGATCACGGTCCCGCGGCCCGTTTGTCCTTCCTGCTCGCCCAGGCCGGGGAGTTCGGCTTTGTCATCTTGGGCACACTGCTGGCCGCGGGTGTGGTCACTCACATACAGTTCGCCAACGGGATCATGGTGATTGCTCTGACGACCATCATGACGTCATGGCTCGATGCTCTCGGGGTCGCATTCAGCAGGCTTGGCCATCCGGCAATCCCAAGTCCAAAGATCTCAACCTCCTGAAAGCAATGACTGCGCGAAGAGGAGAATCAGTTTCATCGGCTACCGGGCTTCATCATCAGCACGATCCTTCTTCCTTTCCCGCGTTCGTTGCTCCGAAGCCCCTTCGTAATCGCCATCTCATGACTCTCGTTCCTCGCTACTGGTCCCGTGGACCCCTGCTAGCGGGCATTCCATCGGAGCGCCGAGTCTTTCGCACGGCGCCGGACACTCAGCTGGTCGGGTTCTGCCATTGGCAGCCGAACCGCCTGGCCGCTCAGACCGCACTGTTGTTGCACGGGCTTGAAGGGGATTGCGATTCGCACTACATGCATGGAATTGCGGCCAAGGCCTACACCGCCGGACTCAATGTCGTGAGGATGAACCAACGCACGTGCGGAGGCACCGAACATCTCTCCCCCACCCTGTATAACAGTGGCCTCAGCGCAGATTACCGAAGCGTCATACGCCAATTAGCCGAGACAGAGCGATTGGGCCGCATCTGGCTGATTGGCTATTCGATGGGAGGCAACCTCCTCCTCAAGGCGACGGGCGAGATGGGAGGAGCGGAGCCCGCCTTAGCCGGCACAGTGGCCGTCTGCCCGAACATTGATCCAACCCGTTGCGTCGTCGAGTTGGAACGGCCTGGCAATTGGATCTATCACCGGCACTTTATGACGCAGCTCAAAGCGCGTCTCCGACGAAAAGCCGCGCTCTCGCCGGATAAGTGGGATTTGAAAGGACTGGACCGCATCTCGCGCATCAGTGAATTCGACGACCGATATACTGCGCCGGACGGAGGATATCGAAGCGCCGCCGACTACTACGATCGTTCAGGAGCGCGTCATGTGCTGGATCGTATTACGGTGCCCACCACCATCATCACGGCGCAGGACGATCCATTTATCCCCTACTCGATGTTCGTCACGCCGGTGATCCAGCAGCATGCTTGGCTCCGTCTCATTGCGCCGCCCCACGGCGGCCATTGCGGATTTTTCCAGAAAACGCGCGCTCACGAAGATCGGTATTGGGTGGAAAACCGGATTATCGACATTGTGAGCGGGAGGTGGTAGGCGGAGCCCGGTTGCCTGCGTGAGGCAACCAGGCAAGATAATCTAGGCAGCTTTTCTGAGCCGGCGTGTCTCCATCGACGCGACTTGAGGCACGCATTTCTGCAGCCAGGTCATAATCAGCCATACGCAGCTGGCGATGAGTCCCACGACGAAGACCCAGTTGTAAACGTCCTTGCCGCCCTTCCCCAAGAACGGCTCGCAGGCATAGAGCAGCACTTGGTAGGCCAATCCCACGGTGACGAGCGTCGTCACGGGTAATATCAGCGCTCGATAGGGGACTAGCCACTTCCAATCTTCAGGCGGCTCTTCGGACAACTGGCGCGCGCCGAACCAAGCCAAGACAATCGCCCCGCCATATCCAATGAACTGCACGAGATTTGACGCATGCAGCTTTCCAATTGTCGCCTCCCGGAAGAGCGACAAATGGCCCAGAATCACCGCGCAGACCACTGCGAGGATCATCGCCACGCCATATTCCATCATCCATTTCCGTGCCTTCATGCTGACCTCCTCTCACTCTCTCCTGACCGCAGTTGAGCCAGCAATAAGCATAGCACCGGTTGATTTCCGCTAGCCGATCAAGGAGTTAGAGGTCAGGGATTGGCAAGGTACGAGCGGACCTCTTGGACGTACGTTTTGAACGGATCGGCCATGGGAAACGCTTCTCGGCCACGCACCTGAACAATCGACCAGTTGATGACGTAGGCAGGGAACAACCGTTCCTCTTTCAGGGCTCCCTCTGTGTCAGTCGGCGGGCCACAGGTCAACAGATGTTTGACCAGTTCTCCCCGCCCGAAGGCTCGCGTGTTCCGTGGAGGATGCTCGGTCGCCAGATCGACAGCTTTATCGGTGGTCAGTCGGGGCACGCGGCCTTCCTCGACAAGGCCGTAATACAGTCCCTTCTGCGGATGGAGATTGTGATATTCGAGGTCAAGGCTCTTCAGCATCGGATCGAGCCAATCCAGCTGTTCCGCCTCTCGGAACGTCTCTAACAGCCAGAGCTTGGACGCCCAGTCAATACGCCCGACTAACTGTTGATAGTCTCCGCGCAGATCCTGAAGCACCGTTTCCCACTGCGCAAGCACCCAATCGGTCTCTTCGTCCTGACCTTGGCAATGCGCCTTCGCAGCCGCCAGGAATTGCTCTTGCACATCGATCGCCGAGAGGGACTTCCCGGACTGCAGCCTCACCATCCATTCGCGCTCCTGATCCTGCGAGATTTCTTGTAATGTCTCTACCGGCTCATCGAGGTCCAAATCTCGAGGCGCCTTGCCGTCTTCGATGAGTTGCAGCACCAACCCCGTCGTTCCAAGCTTCAGCGCCGTCGCATATTCGGCCATGTTCGAGTCGCCGAGCAGGAGGTGAATGCGCCGATACTGATTTGGATCGGCCAGCGGCTCGTCCCTCGTGTTGACGATCGCTCGGTTCTGCTGCACCCACTCAAAAAAATCGTTCACAATGTGATCCGCGCGCTGGGAAATCTGAAACGGCAGCTGTGGTGACGCGGCGCCATGGCCGAGCGCGGCCCGAGGCACAATCAGTCGATCCATCTGAATCCAGGCATCCTGCGGACTCGCGGCGCCGACGCGGCCGGAGCCGGTAAAAATCTGACGGGTCACCAGAAAGGTCACCAGCGGCGCGAGGCCCCGGCGGCTGAAGGGGAACCGACGGGTGACCAGGTAGTTCTCATGCGAGCCGAACGTCGCATCCGTCTCATGGTCCACGTTGTTCCTGATCAACGAGACCTGCTCGGCCAGTCCAAGATCCTGAACCGCTCGTTGGAGGATCATGTCTCCCGCGCGATCGGTCGCCACCACATCCGTCAGCGACTGGCATTCCGGCGAGGCATATTCCACATGGCCCATGTCGAGATAGATCCGTCCGGCATTCATCAGAAATCCGCCATTCCCCGGCGGCTCGTCGTGCCCGCGATGATGCAAATCGAGCACGCCCTGACGTTGAACCTGGAAGATATGGTCGCGGATCTTGTGAGCGAACCAGGTGGGAGAATGGTCCGGGCGATCCTGATGAACGAGGAGACCATATTCGGTCTCCAACCCGAAAATGCGGTTCAGCATAGCGTTAGGATAATGAGGCTCGGACGTCCTTCGGCAGGAACCGGCCCAGTTCGTCCGGCGACAAGGCGCGATATTTCGCGGAGCCCGGCTGGGTGCGGTCCAGCACGGCGCACTCAATGGTTTTCTCCTTGACCGTTTCACGAACATAGGCAGACAGGCTTGCGAGATCGGTGGATGCCGAATCGGCCTGTGACTCTCTCCCATGGTCAGTGTCCGCTTCAAGCGCCTGCCTCTGCGATCGATCCCCCAACGCCCAAGCCTGAAGAGCGACTCCAACCGCCTGCTCGAGAGATCGACCCCCGGGCTCTGCGCGAAGCAACTTCATCATGTCCTGCTCCACTGCTTTCGTTGCGGCGAGCACCGCGCAGTGACTCCCCTCTTCGAACGTCCCGTCGTAATTAATGACGAGGAAGGTCTCTTTCCCGGCTTTCGCACCGAGTTCCGTCAACAGAATCTTGACAATGAAGGGGGCCTTAAAAACTTCTTCGAATGCTTGTTTGATCACCGGGGCGATGCCGTATTTCACCATTCGGCTGCCCGTCACATCCGAGGGTGAACGGTTAAATCCTTCGACGTGCGCCATTTCCAAAAGACTGAACCGCAGCTTTTCAAGGTCCGCCGGATGTCCCATCCCTCCCAGGGCAAGACGGTCGTAGATTTCGTAGAGTTTGGGCGTTCCCTTGCTGACGGTCAGCAGCACGATCCCTGCCTCATAGGCCAGCGCAACGACGGGGCTGCCCTGCTTGAACTGTTCGTCAAGATATTGGCGGCGATTACCGACCGCCTCTACCCACTTATAAGGCTCTTCGTACATTGATTACTCCAGGCGAGGGAAATGGTCTGCCAGACTTTAGATAGATCGAGCGACGCCGGCTTCAAAGTGACGCTTCAGGTCCGCCTCGGGCATCGTTCTGATGCCCTGTGCCGTAATCAACTTAATGACCGGATAAAGATTGGCCTCTCGGTTCACGCCACCCGTTGCGCTGTCGAATTCGGCCGCGCTCGTGAGGAGGCGCAACGCCTGAACCGTCGATTGCTCTTCGGTCATCGCACTGAGGAGCTGATCGCCCCAGGTATTCACATAATGGAGGATCCCCCGGATCGTGGGGGAGCCTGATCCTGAAACCGCATACTCGACGCCTTCGAACTCGGCGCCTAAAATATCGTAGAAATAGATCTTCGCGGTCTCTTGCTCGAAATCGTACCCAGCGAAAATCGGCGCGACGGCGCCAGTGCCGGCCAGTGCAGCAGCCACGTTATCCTTGAGGAGTTTGGACACCGCCCGCAGCTTGCCCTCGAAACTCAACTCCTGGAGTTGCGTTCTTCTGTAGTACTTGAACGAATGCTCCAGAATCCTCACCATCTCATACGCCGTCGCCGGCACGCCGGCAATCGCCATGACGCTGTGCCGGTCGATTTCCAGCACCTTGTCCGTGCGATCGTACATCACCATGTTGCCCGCGGTCGCGCGTCGATCCCCCGCCACCAGCACACCGTCTCGGTACTTGAACGCCAGGATCGTAGTCGCAGTCGTAAACTGCTGATCATGGCTCTCTCCACCCGAGGCACCAAAGTGATACCCTTGTGCCTTCAGCAGCTGAAAGAAATCTCCCTGCATCCCCATCGTGTCACCTGAAATGTTAAGGCATGGGCGCTGAGCGTTCAGCACCCATTATTCCCCCGTTCGTTGTCGGTACCGCTCCGCCTGCTTCGGGTCCACTTTCCGCATCCGCTTCATCAAATTGTCCTGGTCAGGTGAACCGCTTTCAGGGCGGCGGGGCCCTCCGCCTTCTTCGGTGGGTGAAGGCGGCTTGGGCATGGGGTTCACCGGTCCTTCGCGTCGTTCGGGAAGCATGTGAAATATCATCTCGATGTTTCCTTTCTTGTGTTCCAGGCGGCGAGGGCGTCTGCCGGAGAATCGGCGTTCTCAAACAAGGTTGCGCAGATCTGCACGTCGGTCGGATCGAAGAGATCTCTCATGTCCAACGTCAATGGCCGCCAGCCGCCAGAGAATCGAATGCGCTCCCATTGCATCTGGCTAATGCGGTCGGGAAAGCGCCTCACACAGAGCCCACGCAGTCCTCCGCGCGTGTCCGGTGGGCCAGCAGACAGGGCCTGCTGTATGTCCTCTTCCGTTGTGAGCCGCCACACTATTCCCTCCGCCTCGACACCTCGATGAAGACCGCGCTCCGGACTGATATTATGATATTCCAAATCGAGACTGGCCAGCCAGGGATCATCCCAACCGATCTGTTCCTCCCGGACGAACCTTTCCAACAGCCACTGCTTCGTCACCCAATCGAGTTTTCCGACGAGACGACTGCGGTTCTGCATGAGCAGCCGCAACGTGTCGCTCCACTCCTGCAAGATCCAGTCGGTCTCAGGATCCATGCCCGACAACTCCCGACTGGCCGCTTCACAGTAACATTCCTGAATCTCCACTCCTGAAAGATGGCGCCGGTCCTTGAGCCTCACCATCGCCTTCAAATCGGCGTCTCGGGAAATGTGTTTGATCGCCGAGACCGGTTGCTCCAACTCCAGAACCGGGGCTCGATCGCGGGCGATCAACTCCAGGACGAGCTGTGTGGTCCCCACTTTCAACGCTGTCGCGTATTCGCACATGTTCGCATCGCCCAGAATGAGATGGAGGCGGCGATACTTCTTCTCGTCTGCATGGGGTTCATCTCGGGTGTTGAGGATCGGCCGGTTGTGCATCGTATCGACGCTTAACTCCGTTTCCATGAAGTCGGCGCGCTGGGAGAGTTGATACGCCCCTGGAACAAAACCGGATTCCTGCGCTTCGACGCCGACTTTTCCTGCGCCGGCGATCACCTGCCGGCTGGCGAGGAACGGTAGGAGGCCGTTCACAAGCCCGGGAAACGGGATCGCGCGCGCGACAAGATAATTGTCGTGGCAGCCATAGCTGTGGCCGTGAAAATCGGTGTTGTTTTTGTAGAGAGAGACGACCGTGTCCCCGATCTGCTCATTGCGGCGGTCGGCCGCCTGCTGAACGATGCGCTCCCCCGCACGATCGTGGGCCACCAGCTGTTTCAAGGTGCGGCATTCCGGCGTCGAGTATTCGGGATGCGTATGGTCGTTGTAAAAACGGGCCCCGTTGGAAAGCACGAGATCGCTTTTCATCTCGTGAAACGAAAACGGACGATGCGCATCGAGCCGGGCGAAGAGGTCTTCTTCCTTGTCCTGAGCCAGCCCCGACACGCGGAACCCCCGGGCGTCTTCGTGCGGATCTTCCCCGCCGTAATCCCAACGCCGCTCGAACGGGCCCATGAGGTAGGCCCGTACCAACTCCATGGACTCCACGACCGGATCGCTCTCGTCCCGGTCATGCCGCGCGATGCCATACTCCGTTTCAATGCCAAACAAGTGCATGGGGGTCTAGATGATCTGATTCACCAGCCGCTCTTCAGTCTGCCGCCCTCGGCGGAAGGACGAAATGCCGATGACCTGCTCGGGATGGTGATCGAGAAGTTTCAACCATTCCTCTGCGGCATCATCCGGCGGCAGCACCTCTCCTTCTCGAAATTCCGCGGTCACGGCATCGAAGAGATCCTGCTCCAGCAGTGCAGCCGGCCTGCCGCTTTGGATCGTGCGGTCGATCGCTTTTTCCTTCGCCCGCTGGACGATCGACGCCAAGATCGCTCCGCTGACCAGATCACCACGATAGAGCACTTTCTGCTGGCCGCTTCGAAGCCGGACGGATAGCAACCGATTCTCATCGGCCTTCCGGAAGATGCGATCGATCACCACTTGCGCCAGCGACGCCATGGCTTTTCCCTGTTCTCCGCCGTACTCGGCCAGTACGGACGGATCGAGCGGCAAATCGTCAGACAGATACACCTTCAAGATTTCCATCGAGGCCTCTCGATTTGGCCGTGCCACCTTGATCTTTCGATCGATTCGGCCGGGCCGCAGCACCGCCGGATCGATCAGATCCGGCCGGTTCGACGCGAGGATAATGACGACGTCGCGCAGCGACTCGATGCCGTCCATTTCGCTGCAGAACATCGGCACCAGCGTATTGGAAATGTTGAACGAGCGCATGGCACGTCTGGTGCCGAGGATGGACTCGGCTTCGTCGATAAAGATAAACGGAAGCGCGCCGTCCTGGCGTCTGGCCTTCGCCTGCGCGAAGAGATCGCGCACCATCCGTTCGGACTCGCCCAGCCACATATTGAGGATTTCAGGCCCTTTCACGTGGAGAAAGGCGCCGCCGGTAATGGGTGCGCGGTCTTCGCCGTTTTGCGGGGGGCCCGGCTCCGACTCGCTGACCACCTTCGAGAGGCTCGCTGCCGCGGCCTGACCGATGAGCGTTTTTCCGCAACCCGGCGGTCCATACAGAAGAAACCCTTTCGGTTGGGAGAACTTGAACTGTTGGAAGGTGGCGGCATGCAGCAGCGGATACTCGATCGCCTTACGAATGGCCGCGATGGCCTCTGACTGCCCACCGATCTGCTCCCACGTCACCTTCGGCGCTTCGTCGAGCACATGCTTCGTCGCGTTGCGATCGGCGAGTTTCTCCAGGGCGATCCGGTGGTTGGAGTCGATACGCAGCTCGTCGCCGGGTTTGAGTTCCATGGCGAGAAGATCTGTGGACCGTCGTAAAATTAGCGATTGACGTCCCATTTCTTGTTCGAACCGCAGCCGGCCATCGGCCATCGCTTCAGTCAGCTTCAAGACGGGGCCGTTCTGGTCATAGCCCAGCGTCTTGATGACCGCATAGGCCTCGTTCACGAGGATCTGAGTGCCGATCTTGAGATCTCCAGCGGCCACACGGGGGTCCACATTGGCGTAGTATTCGGCGCCGCCCACCACAATACGCGCAAGGCCGTCGCCGGGAATGTCGAGCAATATCCCGATGCGATTGGCCGGCGCCGTGAGCTTGGCCACCACATCGCTGACTTTTTTGAATTCGGCTTCCCGCTGTTGGTTGGCGGCTTGCGACAGCATCACCGCATGACGCAGCTTGTACAGCAATTTCTGACGGGGGTCGGTTTCAGAAAACAGCGCCAGGCACTGCTCAATGAGTTCGAGCGGGTCGGATCCCGTCTTGCCTGCAGTCTCTTCGCTCTTGGGTTTCGGCTCTTGAGGGGAATCCGGAATACGGCGGTCACTCATTGATGGTCCTCCACACGACACGAATGAATGATCCTACCATAGCGGGCTTGCGGATTACCTCAGGCGAGCGGCAGGTTTGGCGGAGGTCTGGCGAGGCCTAGTTGACCGCCTGGAGCGTCACCGTCACTTTCTCTCTTCGATTCTCACGGAGAATCTCCACGACGACGTGATCGCCGACCTTGTGATGCTCCAGCACATCCATGAGCTCATCAATGGTCATTACCGGCTTGCCGGCCACAGCGACAACGATGTCGCCCAATTCGATCCGTCCTGTCGGCGTTTCCCGCGCCCCCTTGAGGCCGGCCCGCTCGGCCGAACCGCCGCGAGCGACTTTGCCGATGACCAACCCTTTAATGCCCCACCGTCTGGCCATGGCATCCGGGACAAGAGAGACACCGAGGCCGGGACGAATGAGCTTTCCGTGCCTGATCAATTCGGGCACGATGCGGTTGACTGTATCCACCGGCACCGCGAAGCCGATCCCTGCATAGGCGCCGCTCGGACTGATGATCTGCGTATTGACCCCAATCAAGCGGCCTGCGCTGTCGAGGAGGGGTCCACCGGAATTGCCTGGATTAATCGCGGCATCAGTCTGGACAACCCCTTCGATCGTCCGGTTCGACAGGGACTTGATCGTCCGGCCCAAAGCGCTCACGACGCCCGTGGTGAGGGTGTGATCCAATCCGAACGGATTGCCGATGGCCAAGACTTTTTGGCCGACTCGCAGGTCCTGAGAAGTCCCGATCGCCAGAGGTTCCAATGTCGTCTCCGGCACCTGAATCTGCAGGACGGCTAAGTCGTGATCCGGATCTGCTCCGACGAGCTTCGCGTGATGTTCACTTCGGTCCCCCAAGGTCACCTTGATGGCATTCGCACCATAAATCACGTGAAAATTCGTCACGATGTGTCCCTGCTTGTTCCACACAAACCCCGACCCTGAGCCTTGCGGAACCTCAAGCATGTCAAAGGACCAGAAATCTCGTTGGATCGCCGTATTCGAAATGAACACCACGGACTTGGTCGCACGTTCGAACACCGCCATGGTGGCGCGTTCGTCTGGTCCCAGCTCGGCCGGCGCCGGAGTGACCGGTCTCGGCTTGACTTCCACGCCCTCATAGCCGGCCCCAAGAGGTTTTCCCCACTCGGCGCCTGCGGCACCCGGAATCGCCGCAGCGAGCAGTACGCCCATCACGGCTGAAGGTACCGCCAGGATGAGACCGGACATGGAGCGTCTACTCTCCCAAGATTTGAATGATGAGGTCACGTGTGCGGGCGCGTGTGTCGAAATCGACCAGCACGATCTGCTGCCAGGTGCCCAGCAGCAGCGAGCCGTTGGCGAAGGGGATCGTGATCGATGGGCCTTGGAGTTGGCCTCTTAAATGACTATGGCCGTTGTCTTCACCCGGATTTTTTTGATTGTGCTGCCAGGACGGATCGGCGGGGACCGTCCGATCCCAAAACGTTTTCGTATCCGCTCTGATGCCGGGCTCATCTTCGATGATCATGATCGACGCCGTCGTGTGCTTGACAAAGACCGTCACGATGCCGGCGGCCGCCCTCGTACCGGCCACGGCGTCCTGCACCAGCTTCGTCACATTTTCGATGTGCGTCCCGCCCCGCATATCGACCTTGAGGGGCACCGTCCTGACCGCCATGCTCATCGCTCCATCCGATGGAGGAACCGCCGCTCTCTCGTTGTCAGACGCCTCCCACGGGCCTCGGCAATGATGGCGTCGAACCGGCCCGAGGCCGCCACATGCTTCAAGGTCTTCATGACGCGTGCGCTGAGAATCCCTTCCCGCTCGAGCTTTTCCAGATAGGCGAAGGCTTCCGCGATCGTTTCCTTGTTTCGCACATAATAGTCGCGGCCTCGCCGCTGGTTGCTGTAGGCTTCGAACTGTTCACAGGCGACGAGGACCTCTGCCAATTCCTTTACCCATGGCCGGGCGCGGGCAAGTTTTTCGGGATAATAGTAGTAGAGCATCACCGCCTGCATCCAGGATTCCCAGCGCACGCCCATGCGCGCGATCGACGATCGCACCGCGCGTAATCGCCTCGCCAACCGGCGCGCATAGCCCAGCCGCATTTCAATCTGTTCCTTGGCCCACGGCGTGATGGGAATGCCGTCGGTGGCGAGCGCCTGTCGGTATCGAGCGATGAAGGCTTCCGTTTCTCGTCCATAGGTCGTTTCCGGATGGATGGCCCGCCATTCCCGCGGCCTCGTCGGAATGCCGTGGGCCTTCGCCCAGGACCAGATTTTCCCGAATAGAGGACGATCCAGACCGGCGCGTCCGAGGTCATGCAGCAGACAAGCGATTTGGTATTGCCTGACCCGCTCCGGCTCATGACCGAGCGCAGACGCCACCGCCGCGCACATGCGTGCCGTCCTAACCGCGTGGGCACGATCATAGCCGCGAATGAGCCGCCCGCGTCGAAGCGGATGAGAAACGTCGTAGAGACGCATCAACTGCGAAACGAGAGCACGGGAGACAAGGAGCGGGGCATGTTGAGCAGTGGCATCATGCATCGTCAGTTCTTCACTCGTTTGCCGCGCGAAGGATATCTTTCGAAGAAATATGGTGTCAAGGCAAGAACGGCGAGAATGCTCGATCCAACCATCGCTCTTTGCTATGCTCCGATGATACAGTCTTACTACCGATGCGTCTGCCACAGATCATGTCGACGTCTTGCTTTCCCATCGGCCGGCTGTTGATTGGAGCGCTGCTGCTTGCGGAGACGACCGCCGGCCCTGTGTTCGCCTCGTCGGTCGATCAGCTCGCGGACCTGACCGGCAAGGCCATCGTCACTGTCACGCTCACCGGCCGCGACAATTTCAACAGCGAATACCGCTATGATCTCACGGTCCGCAACCAGTCCAGCGACCCGTACATCGCTGACTCCCTGATCGTCGTGCTCGAAAAAATCACGAACCTCGCCGGCGAAGACCGAGAACCCTTGAAAAGCGAACCGCTCATTCATCGGTTTGAGGTCATCGGACAGGACGGAGAAACCGAGGACGGGAAGCCGTTTTTCCGGGTGCCTGTCGGCACCAATCCCGACCTCGCCCCGTTGACTGACAGCCCGCCGTTTTCTGTCCGCATTCGGAATAAGGATTATGTTTCGATCTTTACGCCCTCCTTTCGCGTGTATGGGAAAAAGCGTCTTCCTGCTGAGCCCAAGGCCGCCACCAAGCAGCCTCAAGTTGGCAGTACTCCTCTAGACCGGACGGATCGGCTCATTCAACTGCTGCTGAAGAAGGGCGTCATTACGGAAGAAGAACGGAAGACCATCCAGCCATGAGCGATCCGTCGTGCAGTGCCTGTTCGGGCACCTGGCCTGATTCAAACCACTTCATCGCGGATCTGGGATTGTCCATGGCCTATCTCCACGACGATCAATTCTTTCCCGGTTGGACGGTGGTCGTCTTCAAGCGCCACGCCACGGAACTGTTCCACCTGGCGCCGACCGAGCGGATCCAGATGATGGAAGAAGTCAGCCGGTTCGCCAACATGCTGGCAGAAACGTTTGACGCCCGAAAAATGAACTACGGCTTGCTGGGCAACCAAGTGCCGCACATACACTGGCACCTCATCCCGCGGCTTTCCAACGATCCCGCGCCGCTCGAGCCCGTCTGGTGCGTTCCACACGACCCAGTCACGCTCTCCGAAGAGGCCATCCAAGCCACCATCGCGCGAATGAAGAAGCGATGACGAATGGTATACTATCGGCCACTCGGTTAACGGAGGGTCACAAGCTCGATGCTCCGTCGATTACTGGTGGTGGCCGCCCTCAGTCTGTTCGTCATTCCCCCCTCCTTGGCTCAAGCGCCGGAAGATCCGGCCACCCCGCAAGCGCCTCTCGAAAGCCCCCCTCCGCCGCCTGAAGCCGTCGGTGACGAACATCCGTCCTCTCTTCCTCCATCACTCGTGCAGGCCGATGCAGCGATGGCGCTCGGTGAGGCACGCGGCGCTGTCCGCATCGCTCCCGGCGATGCGACCAATCGACTCGTGCTGGCCCGTGCGTTGTACCGCATCGGAGACCTGGATGCCGCCATGGACGAATGCCGGGTGGCCATCAAGCTGCAGCCGAACGATGCCAAGGCGCATGTGCAGTTGGGCACCATCCTCATCGCCAAGCAAGACTGGCGCGCCGCCAGGTCCGTGCTACAGGAGGCGGTCAGGCTCGATCCCGGCTTCACCGATGCCCATTATAGTCTGGGGAGTGTCCACTACTCATTGGGGCACTTACAGGCGGCGGTCCAATCGTATCGACAGGCGCTCACGCTACAACCCTATTTCCCCGATGCACGCTATCGCCTCGCGCTACTATTGAAGCTGTCGAGACATGAAGGGGAGGCTGCTCAACTCATGGAAGAGGCGGCATTGGGCGGCGTGCAACAGGCACAGTTTTTTCTTGGCAACGCCTATAAAAGCGGCCAAGGCGTCGAAAAGGATTTGGGCAAAGCGGTGTTCTGGTGGGCCAAAGCCGCTGAATACGGTTATCAGCCGTCCGCCGACCTCCTCAGCAAGCTCCGGCGGCAGGCCCTGTCGACGGACCAACCGGATCGGAAGCGCAAGGAGGCCCAGGACGCCTTTTTCGCGTATCGCCGTCAACTCTGGGAGGAGTTTCGCGAGTACAGTCCGACCGACGCCGGAGAAACCATCGGCACCAGACTCCTCAGGGACCGTCGTACCGACGTCGCCGTGTCTACGCTGCTGAAGGAAGGGTATGCCTTAAGCGAGGTGGCTCAGGTCGAATTAGCACGGTTGTATGAAACGGGGTGGGACAACGTCCTGCCGCCACACGATAAGACAATCCTCGACTGTTTTGAGGTCACGGCGGCGGACGGCTTTGTTCCCGCCAAACGCATATTGGCCCGCATATACGGCAGAGGAATTGGCCTGCCACAAGATCTTCCCAAGGCGAAGGCGATGCTCAAGGGACTTCCTAAACAGGAAGCGAACGCCCTCTCAGCCGAGTTCGTCACAGGGGAGCGACGATGATGCCACTCTCCTGGCCAAGACTCTGGCGGCTGTTCATCACGGTTCCCCTCTTACAGGCCCTGACAATCGGGCTCCTGGCCTTGGTGCTCGCCAAGGGACTGTGGACCTTCGCGCCCGTCACCTTCACCGCTCTCGACTGGACTCTATATGACACCTGGCTGCGGGTTCGAGCTCCTATCGCGACCAGCGACGCGTTGAGCATTGTTGTCCGTGATCCGGACAGCGAAGAGCGTTTCGGAGCGATCCTCGACCGGGCCGTCCTGGCGCAATTCATCACGGCGATCCATGAGGCCGGCGCGTCGGCCATCGGGATCGACCATCGCCTCGACCATGCCAGCCCTTCGTCGCTCGGCGGAGCCGCCAGCGATGCTCTGCTCATCGAGGCGTTGCACGCAGCCGGGCCGGTCGTACTCGTGCATGACCCCGACATCGCCCTTGAAACCGGCGCAGCGATGACAGGACACGTCCTGGTTTCCACTCAGCCTGATCGGGTAACACGACGGATCCCGTTGTTGTCCGCAGTCGAAGGCACGCCGGTGCCGGCATTCGGCGCCGTTCTCTACGATCTCCATCGCCAACAGCCGCTTGTTCTTCAGCGACCGCTTCTCTCGGATCGGATGTCAACCGTCACGCTCAATCCGGTCGGGGATGGGTCGCTCTCGGCGCTGCCAACGATCACATGGTCTTCGGTCTGGGAGGCGATGCAGCATCATGACCGCCGGTATCTCGAAGATCGGTTCAACGGTAAGATCGTCGTCCTCCTTCCAAGCGAAATCAGTCACGGTCCGTGGCTCCTTCCGACAGGACAGTCGGTCGCCGGCATCGTGACGCATCTCCATCTCCTGAATAGCTTGCTAACGGACAATCAGATCGTCGTGACAGGCCGATGGGCGGCGTTGGGACTCACGCTGCTGCTGGCGTCTACCATCGGCTGGGGACTGTTGCGTCTCCCAGGATCGAGAGGCCTTGTCTTTGCCGGGAGCGTCCTTGTGTTTTACGTGGCGGTGACGAGTCTCATGTTGTGGGGCATCCACGTAGTCCTTCCCTTGTCCTTGCCGTTAACAGCCGCCGGCTTCGTCGTCATTGCGGCAGTCGCCTGGACTCACCTGACGGCCGGCCCGCGGATGATGCTGCTCGAACAGGACATGTTGCGCGTGCAGCAAGACGCCGCCGCGATCCGCGAGACACTGACGCTGCGTGAAAGCCGCGCCGAAGCGCTCGAAGAAGACCTGGAAGCCGCGAAGGCCGCAGTGGCGCAATCGACCGCACAGCAAGAACAGCTCGCCAGGGACACACGCTTGCTGCAGTCGGAAATCGGCGAGAGCAGAGCCCAGGAACAGGCTGCCAGGCGCCAACTCGAGCAAGTGGAACGGCAGCTGACCGATCTTCGTGCCGCCAGTTCGGACTCTCGCACGCTCGCAGATACCGAACTGGAGCGGCTCAAGGATGAATGCCGTGCGGTAGGGATCATCACACAACATCCCGACCTGCTCAGAATGTTTCGCGACCTGAAAAAGGGAGCGGGCTCGCCGCTGACCGTGCTCCTCCTGGGCGAGCCCGGCACGGGAAAAGAGTTGTTCGCCCGCGCCGTCCACCATTTGAGCCCACGGGCCGGGCGTGCCTTCGTTGCGGTCAATATGGCAGCGATTTCCCCCGAGTTGTTCGAAAGCGAATTGTTCGGCCACATCAAGGGAAGTTTTACCGGAGCAACGGCCGACCGTAGGGGATATTTCGAACTCGCCAATCACGGAACCATCTTTCTGGATGAAATCGGCGATCTGCGCCTGGACCACCAAAGTAAACTCCTTCGGGTGCTCCAGGAAAAGTCCTTTTACCGCGTGGGTGCCACGACGCCCACGGCCGTCGACGTTCGGATCGTCGCGGCCACTAATCGGGATCTCCAACGCGGCGTGTCCGAAGGTTGGTTCCGGGAAGATTTGTATTTCAGACTGAAAGGGTTCGTGTTTCGGCTCCCGCCGTTGCGCGAGCGGACGGGCGACATGGCGGTGATTGCCGAATCAGCCCTCGCCGATATCGCCCAGCGGATGAAGAAGCCTCGTCCTCAACTGTCCGCCGACTCCCTACGGATGCTGAGCGCCTATCGATGGCCGGGAAACGTCCGGGAGCTCCGCAATGTGTTGGAGCGAGCCGTGGCACTCACGGACGGAAACATCCTGTCCCGTCATGCCTTTGCCCTCGACGAGACGTTACCCAGCAACGACGGCGGGCGGTCCACGTTTCCGGATGCCGCCGGGGACACGGCCGTATTGGAGTGTCTGAGGCAACAGGCCTTTGACATGCAAGCCACGGCCAACATCTTGGGATGGGACCGCAGCACCGTCACACATCGCCTGAAGGGCCTGTGTTTCCAAGCGCTGATCGAGCATCACGGCGACCAGGCCAAGGCGGCTGCGGTGATCGCCGGAAATCCTTCTCACGTGAGAACCGTCGAGCTGAAACTCAGCGACTACTACCACCACCTGTTGAGCGTCATCGATCCGTGTCAATCCGTCGATGAGGCTTTGGCTGAATGCAAACGGCGGTTCAAAAACCTCCCCGACCGTCATTTTGCCTCGGTCGAGCGTCTGGTCAAGAAACAATTTCTGGAGAAACCGTCGGTGAGGTCAGCCCTACAACAGTGACTGAAACATAATCACCGCATCCTGATACGTCCCGTCATTCTTCCGCACCGCGCCGGGAAGCACGGCCAGCTCTTTGAAGCCAAGCCGCTCCCAGAGGCGGCGCGCCCACACATTCTCCGAAAAGACCAGGTTGAAGATCACGCTGCGGTAACCCAGTTGCCGCGCATACTCTAACATCGTTGCGCCTAGGAGCCAGCCAAGCCCCTTCTGGCGCCATTCAGGTGCGACGATGAAGCCGGCGTTCGCCACCTGCCTCGCCCTTCCAGGCCAGTTTGCCTTCAGATAAAAGGCACCGGCCATCGAAGAGGCTCTGTCACGATCAGGCACGTAGGCGGCAACCGTCGTCTTGCCGCGGAACCAATAGTCGAGGAAATCGCCATGATCCGGGAATCGGTCATGAGGATACGAGGTCCCTTCTTCGACGATCATCCGGTAGAGTGCTCGAAGCGGTTCGATATCACGCTCCCCGGCCAACACCAACTGCACCGGCGAGCCATCTTTGAGCTTGGCATAAATTGGGAAGATGACACTCATGGGTTCCCGCCTTGAGCCGGGTATGCATTTACTCTCGTGTCACTTCCTTACCCACACTTCCGTGCGCTTGCCGGCAGGGTTGCCGCCGAGCGACGCGATGAAGTCATTCTCAACCGTGATCGTCTTCCCGTCGGGCGAAAGACTGGCCTTCGATGTGCCAAACTCTTTACCGTTCATCTTGAGGACCGTAAATGTATGATGGTCGTCTAGGCGCTTAATCGCCATGGTTTCGCCGCTCGGTTTTCCATCGAGCAGTACCGGCACCTCCCGACCATCGAATGGCGACTCGACGATCATGACATGACCAGTGTCGCCCAGTTGGTACGTCAACCGTCGCCCACCGTCGCAACAGGCCTCAACAGTCATTGTTATCTGTCCGGGTGCTTGCGGACCTGCCTGTCGAACCCATGTTCCAAGACCAGCCTGGGCATGAGCGGAATTCTCCAGGCCAAGCGCCCCAATGAGCACAGCGGCACATGCAATCCCTCGGAGAACAATTCTTGCCATAAAGACCTCCACTGATGCGATTGCAAGACGCGAATCTTGCCCTGTTGTCATAGCTGTGGATGAAGCTCGCGCAGCTTTGGAGACGAAGACCATCTTTGATTCCGACAAGTCTACGTCAACGTCCGACAGGTATCCATTAGCTGTTTTCTACCAAAGGCCCTTCAACGCTCTTTGTTCGTCTCGAGCAAAGGTCTTTGGGACATGCCTCTCGCGAGCCCTACGGTGACCTGCCTGTCCTCATGCTTTGCGGGGCTATCCCCGCATGGCATGCTGGGCTCGCTTTCCCCGCATGCACTTTGCCTCACCACCCATCGCTTAAACGCTTGATTCATCTCGTGTATCAGATCAACAACGTCGTTCAATTTCGTCGGCACTCTGATTGCTCAAGCATCCGGCCACAAGAGGAGCCAATCAGGGACGGAAAGGAGGTGAAACCGGCAGGCTGTCGCGACGGCTCAAACAACCAAAGGACATCGACCAATCACCATTGTGCAGACCGACAAGGAGGGTTTTATCATGCAGAACGGTCCGTCACAGATCACATCAGGCAATATCGCTCCCAGCATCTCGGGGCCCAGGAAGGACAAGGACGTGTTGGTGGTGTCCGGGCTCATTGTGAGTCTGGCCGCCGTCATCGGAGCGATTTGGTATTACTCGTCAACCGAACATGGCGTTGGTCACGACCCATTGAACGATTCGCAAATCAGCGAGGCGCTCAAGACCACCCAACCCGTGATCACGCCGGTCTCGGTATCACGATCGAAAATCGAGGAGGCCCCAGCGGCTTCCACCAAGCCCGGCATCCTCCACACCGATCTCTACTTCGAGGTCGGCCGCAAGGGTTTGACCGATGAAGCGAGAACGCTGCTGCAAGTACAGGCCTCGATTCTCAAGCAAGATGCGAATCTGGGAGTCTTGGTGCAGGGCTACACCGATCAACAAGGATCGGCGAGTTACAACATGACACTCGGGATGAAGCGCGCGGAAACCGTGAAGACGGAATTGGTGAATGCCGGAGTGGCGGAGCATCAGATCAAGGTCGTCAGTCTTGGGAAAGAGGGTGTGCTTTGCATCGATATGAGCGACGTCTGCCGCCAGATGAACCGTCGTGTGCATCTGGAAATCCGTCCGATTGGCGAAGAGCACATGCGGGCCCCGCTCGTCACGACCACCTCGGTACCTGATTCACCGGAGGCAACGCAGGCATCTGCCGACGCTGGCCCTGGCAGCGAGGCAGAGGGCTCACTGATCGACAGCCTCGTGCCTTCCGCCAACGCCTCCGAAGCCGACAACGGGACTGCCCCGGCCGAACCGGCCTCCGGCAGCTGAGAACCCACAGCTCTTGTCCCTGGGAGCGGTATTCCGCTCCCAGGGACGACCCTGTATTCACCGGTCACCCCATCACGAATAGCGAGGGCATCATGTTCAAGAGATTACTCCGGGCATCAATCGAACGTTCCGCACGATGTTTCAAATACGTGAGCCTCTATGCGGTGCTCTCAGCCTTATGTGTCGCCACGCTTCCTGCCCCTGCCGCGCCGGTCGAGCCCGAACTCCTTCATACCGGCATTGTACCGACGATGGGCCTCGGTGATGTTTCAGAAGGAACTCTTCTTTTCAAGACCAACCAACGGGGCCGTTTCACACCTGCTCCTGTCTTGAAGACTGACGTGCAGATGGCGGTGACAGGCATCATCGCTCGCACGACAGTCAGGCAAGAGTTCAGTAATCCGAGCCATAAGAAAGGAGATTGGCTCGAAGGGATTTATGTCTTTCCCTTGCCGGAAACCGCTGCGGTCGATCATCTTCGTATGCATGTCGGTGAACGCATCATTGAAGGTGTGATCAAGGAGCGGTCCGAGGCCAAGAAAACCTACGAACAGGCAAAACAGGAGGGCAAGCGGACGAGTTTGGTTGAACAAGAACGGCCGAATATCTTCACCACTTCCGTCGCCAATATCGGGCCGGGCGAACGCATCACTGTCGAAATCGAGTACCAGGAAACCATTCGCTCCGATAGTGACCGGTTCCAACTCCGCTTTCCCATGGCGGTGGGCCAGCGTTATATCCCGGGAACTCCGGTGATCATTGAAAACCAGGCACCGAAGGGAACCGGAACGATCTTGGATACCGATCGCGTTCCTGATGCTTCCAGGATTACGCCTCCTGTACAAGCCCCCAGCCGAGGCCCAATCAATCCCTTGAGCCTGTCACTGACCTTACATCCGGGCTTTCCGGTGTCCAAGGTGGAGTCTCCCTACCACCCGATTATCGTGGTTCCAGATGCGGATGGCGGATTCCAAATTAGCTTAAAGGCGGATGCTGTGCCGGGCGATCGGGATTTCCAACTTATCTGGTATCCGGCACCGCGAACCGAACCGTTGGCGACGATTTTTACCGAACAGAAGAATGGCGAGACCTATGCACTCCTCATGCTTGCGCCGCCAACGCACCACGATGACAAGGTTGCCAGCATTCCGCGGGATCTGACATTCATCATCGATACGTCAGGGTCGATGGCCGGCCCGTCGATCGAGCAGGCAAAATCTTCGTTGGCAGCAGCGCTCACGCGATTGACCACCCGTGACCGGTTCAACATCATTCAGTTCAACAACACGGTCCGGTCCCTCTTCCCTTCGCTGGAACCGGTTACAGCCTCGAGCATCCGCAAGGCGATCCGATATACCGAAACGTTATCGGCCGACGGCGGAACTGAAATCGTTTCTGCGGTGAGACAGGCGCTCAAGAGCCCGCAGGACAAGGCTCGTCTTCAGCAGATCGTGCTTCTCACAGATGGTCAGGTTGGCAACGAGGAAGAGCTGTTTGAAATGTTACATCTTCGCTTGGGGACGAGACGGCTTTTTACGATCGGGATCGGGCCCACACCCAACAGCCACCTGATGAGGAAAACCGCAGAGATCGGAAGAGGCACCTTTACCTACATCGGCAATGTGACCGAGGTGAAAGACAACCTCGACCTGCTGTTCAGGAAACTCGAACGTCCCGTGCTCAACGACATCGCATTCGATTCGTCCTGGCCCGCGGTGGAACAATATCCGCTGCAGATCGCCGACCTCTACGAGGGCGAACCGATCGTGGTCGCCGTTAAAGCGGGGGCACTTCCGCAACAAGCAACGTTGAAGGGTTTCGCGGCAAACCAACCGTGGTCTATGCCGGTTTCGTTCAAGCACGCATCTTCACGTGGAGGGCTTTCCGTCTACTGGGCAAGGGAAAAGATTTCAGCGCTGATGGACGAAACCTATAAAGGTAGCGTGGAAGAGGCTATACGAAAAGCGGTACTCGATGTGGCATTGGCCCACCATCTCGTCAGCAAGTATACAAGCCTTGTCGCCGTCGATGTGACGCCGGCGCGACCAACGAATACGGCCACGGAGCCAGAGCAGCCGGCAAGCGCGAAGATGGATGAGAGCATCTCAATCAATGAGCTAGCAAAAGGGGCGACGAGCGGACAACTGCAACTCTTGATGGGGTTAGCGACCCTCACATTGGCGTGGTTAGTGTGGGGCTTTTGGAAACGGGTCGCATGATCCCCATCCGCCCCACTTCCCGCACTCTCCTCATCCTGCCGGTGTGCCTCATCGCCGTCGGGCTTTGGCAGATCGGGGAAGGATCGTGGATCTATGCGAAGGCCAGGCTTGCACAGTATCTGCTGCAGCGAGCCTGGTCCCGCGCGCTGGCCGGCGAGACAGCCGTCAAACCGTGGCCCTGGGCCGATACATTTCCGGTTGCAAAGCTGATAGTGCCTTCAATGCACATCGATCTGATCGTGTTGAACGGCGCCTACGGCCGAACACTGGCCTTCGGTCCCGGCTATTCGGAACCGAGCGCATTTCCTGGATCGCCAGGCACGACGATCTTGACCGGTCATCGAGACACCCATTTTCGTTTCTTGAGGCGGCTGAGGCAGCAGGACGAGATCGTGATCGAAACGGTTCACCAAAGGCCGCAGCGATACATAGTGCAACGCAGTCAGATCGTCGATGCGCGGACCGCATCGATCCGTCTGACCGAGGGGAAGGATCAGCTCACCCTGGTAACCTGCTATCCCTTCGACACCGTGTTTACCGGCAGTCCCTTGCGGTATGTGGTGACGGCGATTCGCGTTCCCTCGTCTCCCCTACGCTCCATCGATAGGGCCAGCCCATAGAGAATGGGAAGCACGAGAAGACTCAACGCCGCCGATGTGAGCATGTCCTCGACGACGACCACGAGGTCGCAGGTGGGTTGTGTTGCAATCCGATCGATCTATCGGTTGAGTCCAGGCGGCGTCCTTGAGAGACCGTGAGATGAATCGCGTCCTGAGGAAGTGACGGTGAGGGCATCGAACCACTGGGACTGGGCCACCTTGCGTCCGCAATAGGTACAGACAAAATTGCCAGTGAAATAGCCCCTGGCGTTCTGCTCAAGCATGAAGTGACAGATATGTGTGCCGTCTCTAGTAGCCATGCTCCTCACTATAGTGCAGGAACCGTATAGGTCAATCTAGCATCGACCCCAGAATTCCCATTAGTTTCTACCCAGTTATGTTCAATTTTCAGGCCCACCGCCTACAGACTTGTACGGAGGATTCGTAAAGTCGAGAGGGTTCGTAAACAGAGTGTTGTCATTTCTCTGTCGTGCGAGTTCGTCAAGGTTTGGCATCTGTCTGTCGAGAAGTAGCCCGAATTCAAGCCCTCTGGCCCACCTGACAGTGCCCTGCACTACAATAATGTCGGTCGGATTGTCGGTCGGCCAGATGCAGAGGCGAAGATGCGTGCCGACTTCGACTGGCATGCGGCCGGTGATGCGGCAGCCGGTCTCATGGACGTCCACGATGCTGCCTTGTCCCACGAGCTCTCCGCCGCCATAGAAGACACGCCATATCAGCGCGCGGCGAGATTGACGGCGAGCATGCTGGCGTCGAGTCATATGCGCGTTCTCCAAGGTCCCATTAAAAGTGTACGGGCTGTGCTTCCATACCGCCTTCCTCGTTCAGGGGGATCGCCATCCCTCCTTTGGGGAATGCGCTTCGATCGGCCGCTGCTAGAGTTAAAACAAGGGGTTTCGCGAACGGCTTTGATCAGAGACACGAAGGCAAGGGATATGCGGGTTGGGGTCGTCATTAGTGCGCTGGCACTCACTGCGTTTTCCGCATGTGGGACACTGTCCCCATCGGAACACCTGCCCCAGGTGTCCGACAGTGGCAGGCTCGAACCCATGGGCGCTCAGTCGGCTGTGCAATCGCTTCAGCGGCAGGTACGCGAGCGCGATCGGCGCATCGCAGAGCTCACGTTTCAATTGGAAGCATTAAAGACGATCGACCGCGAGGCAGAAGATCGAAGGCATCAGGGTCGCTTTCCTGGTACTCGTGACCGCTAGATCTTGGGCACTTTTGCTGACATGACATCGGGTGTCCGCGGTGCCTCGGCCGGTTGAGCCGCGCCGGCCTGTTCCACGGATGCCGGTGGCGGTTCCTGAAGAATGAGAATGGGCTGAGTGGCAGCCGTCGCTCTCTGGATGGCGCTGTATAACTCATCGACGGCCCTGTCTTTTGTGATCACGTCAAATGCTCCCGCTTTCAACATCGCATCGACGTGATAGCTCGGGGCGTTGACCGATAACCCGAGCACCGCGATCTCTGGATATTGCGTTTTGATCAGCCGTGTCGCGCCGATCCCATCGAGGCTCGGCATGCCGATGTCCATCACCACAATGGTGGGCTGAAGTTTCGGCACGCTCGAGATCGCCTCTTCTCCATTTCCCGCTTCGCCCACCACATCGATGTTCGGGTAGGACTGCAGAACGGCACGCAGTCCCTGCCGCACCATGACATGGTCGTCCACGATGAGGACACGAATCTTCTGTGCAGCGGTCATGGGTGAAGCCCTGTGACTCACGAATCCGCATCCATCCGGCAGCGTTCATTCGCCGCTGGCCTTGCTGAGATTCCGGCGTTTCCAAGTGCTGTAGTTATCCAAGAGCGAACTCATCCGTGGCGGCGCACAGCACCGTCCTCCACCACGATGGCGATGAACTGTAATACCTACTCTGCCACCTTGTCTATCAGGGATGGCCTACAGCCTTGTAGGCGGATAGGGCGTCGTCCTCGGCATAAGCAGCGGCCCAAGATTTCATTGCTCGGAGAAACGACAACTCAGCAAATAGCAAACCGAGACATCGTCGGCTAGGCTGGAAACTCACGATCGAGGATTTCTCGCTCAGCATCCAGCCAATCCTCCTGGGCATGGCCCTCACGGGAACCACGCTGGAGATATAGATCATATGCCCGAAGGCTGATACGAACGTGTAAGTCCTCGAAGGCCGGTTTCTTTCGTTGCGTGGATTCGTTGGTCACCGACGATGAACCATCCGGTGCTGCGATAATCACTCTGGATTTCTTCTCGTCCTTCTGCTTGGCCGATGGTACCTTCATCCCTGCCTCCATGACGAAACGATTATAGGTTGAAGCGCGATGCTTCCCACTCTTTGTCCGTAGGGAAAGCCCGTATCCACTAAGATCTGCAATAAAGACGAACGTCAACTCGGAGGATAAGAGGGCAACGGCGGACAAAGGATAGGATGATGCGCAGCCGAAAGCAAGTCTCCAGTTATCTATCCTCAAATGAAGATATCGGCTCACCCTCAATGAACACCGTCCCCAGCTTCGCCTTGACCTTGCTGGATGATGCCCTCATAGATGCGGCTCCTAATGCCCTGCATGGTCTCGACCCCGACGGCTTGCACGCCTTCGCTGATAAGTCGCTGGAAGTCCTCTTTGACTGACACACCTGATTGTTGCTCAAGCAAAAGCACGAGAGCATTGACTTGTATTTGCATCAGGGCAAGAGAAGTGGATACTGCTGTGATGGCCTTATCGTCCATGTCGTCCTCCTGAATTCGTTAGAAACCGCCCGACACATTTCAGAGATCCCTAGCCGCTTGGACTTCCCCACTCTTTCGCACAGTGCGAACCGTGCGGAATCGCGCGATCCTCGATTGCCACAGGACTAAACAAACGGAAATTCCGCAGTCCTCTGACAGGTATCTGCCTTGCTTATATGAAGAGTTCGGAAGGAGTTCACCCGTGCATGACCTATTGAGCCGTTGTGGAGACAGAGAGTTACTGTGGGCCCTGATGGCCTTGGTCGGCGTGGTCGTGGTTGTCATCAATAGCTGACCTGAGTCCATGCGGTCTCCCTCTCCGGATTTACTCCACCGATCAATCTTCTCCGTCACGCTGAGCGCGACGCCCACCTCGGCTTCTACACATTCAGCCAAGCTCCGATCAACAGAATTCTGCACGCCATCCCGCCTGTAACCAGTTTCACGGAGGCTAGCAATTGTCGGTAAGGCTGCCAGCCAGGTAGACACCCAGGCAGGGGAATCGTGGGCCCGGAGCTCTATGCGAACCGAAAAGCGACGGCTTTTCGATGGCTCGAACAAAATCATCGTCCGAGGTCCGGACTGCATTACCGGCCGAATCATGCCAAGCCCACCAGGTAATTTTACTAGCGCCCCTCCTCCTCGTTCCCTCCAATTTGGAAAAGCAATGCTATTCTTGAGGAGGCAGCTTTTACCGAGAGAGCCATGCTCAGGGGAGGGTTAGCATCATCACCCGGCTTCTGGGAAGGCCGAATGCGACATCAGATTCAGCAGAAACGCTCAGCGGTCGGAGGCGTCAACGATCACATGAAGCCGCGCTACAAACCACGCATTCGACTGCGGTTCCCCGTCACATTTATATCGGGGGCTCGGGTTGGAAAGGGACAGGTATTGGACCTGACGTTGCCAGGCTGTCTCATCGAAAGTCCAGTGGCGATTGAAGACGGACAGTCGCTCCAGCTCGAACTGTTTTTGCCGGGGCTCAGGTTTCCGGTCTCAGTCACACTGGGAGTGGTCCGCTGGACGCAAGGGAAGCGCTTCGGCGTGGAGTTCATCAAGATGCATGAGTCGCAACAACGGATCTTGCAGCGATTCGTCGTTCAGCATTGTGCTGATGGCTCGACAAGTAAGAACAGCATGCCGAGTTAGACCTGTCTCCACTTCTCATCAGCGCCAAGCATCTATCGCGACCCGACCCGCCCGAGTATGACCTTTCGGAACAAACTGGCGATGCGTCGATGTCCCTCCTTTGTCGGATGAAAACCATCTTCATCAACGGCAAAATCATCAGGGGATGATTCCTCGAAGATGTTCACAATTGAAGCGTTCACATACGGCGCTTCCACTTCGATGGCGAGGTTAAAGGCTTTTACCCGTGCCAGGGTCACAGCCGGATTAGCCATGGCGCGAAAGGCCGGAAGTTGCGTCAAGTCGGGAAGATTCGCGATCACCACAGTGGTCGATACCGAACTCTGCAGTCTCCGGAGGAGCTGTCTGAGGTCGGTTTGAAAGCGGGACGGGTCACCCCCCTGGACAAGATCGTTCGCCCCGACCCATACAGTCGCCAAATCGGCTTCACCGTGGAAGTGCTTGGCCAGGCGAACCTGTTCGTTCAGTGCATCAATGCGCGCGCCTGGAAGACCAAGGTTGATGAGAAACGTGCCGGGAATGCGCTGCTGCAGGTCCTGATTGATCAGGTAGACATAGCCTTCAGTGAGCGGCGTTGCGCCGAGTCCAATGACGTCGCTTGTCCCAAGCGCCAGATAAATAAATTCAATCTTTCTTTCCTGGTCGACATGGCCACAGGCCGACATGAACAGTGACGCGAGACACACGCTCACTAGAGATATCGTTATAGGTATCTTCCTCATCGCGGCATACTGAAGAGAACAACAGCCAGTACGCAAATCCCTAAGCCCAAATACCACTGCTGATGATAAGGCGTCTCTCCAAAAGGAGGGTTGGATTAACCGAGAAGGAGGCTCACCGGGAGCGCCAAAGTTGCGAATGTATCCTTTGGCGGGAAGGTCTAGATACTAGGGGTTTCACCAGGTGGGTGTATTTATCATGACGACTTCTACAGACGCGTGAGTTGGCTTCGGGGACACATGATTGTTTTCTCGCTGAATCGAAGAGAGGGTTGAGAAGCAAAAGAAGAAAGAAAAATCGGCACCAGTGGAGACATTTGCCAAACGAGGGCTCTCTCCGTACAATCGCTGCCTCACGCACAATTTTTTATGAAAACTTCTGATTTAATGGCCACGCTGGACGACATTGCAGATGCAGTGGTGCGGCTCGATGGACAAGGAAAGTGTGTGACGCTAAACCAGGCGGCAGTGCAAATCTTCCGTCGCTTAGGGTGTGACCCGGGGAGAACGATCGGGAAGTCAGTCTGGGAATTGTTCCCTGATCTGAAAGGCACAGTGGCCGAGCAGCAACTGCGACGCGCGCTCGAGGATCAGAGGCCGATCCAGCACGAACTCTATTCGCCCGTAGACCAACGGTGGTATGACACTCAAGGCTTTCCTTCCTCCCCAGGAGTCGTGCTGATTTTCCGAGATATCACCGAGTGGAAGACCGGACACTCCTCAGAGCCAAATCACACCCGCTGAGCTCTTTGGGCCATCGCAGACGATATATCCCATTCACGCGAATTTTCACGCGAATTCACGAGAACAGCCGCGCAAAGAGACCACAAGCCGAACGAGCCGCACTGCGCCTGGCTGTGAAGAAGACGTTTCCTTTCCAGTGCCCGTATTGATCACAATACCCGTATCGATCACAATACATTGACTGCGCCGATAGGGTCCTGTATGCTCACGTCAGCTGTTCCCTCGTATTAGTCCGGCAGGGAACATCCAGCACAGCACGGACTTCGCGATCGCATCGCGACCAGGTCCAGTCTGGAGCGGCACCCTTCCTGGTTGTTTCTCCCCTCGGTTCTCTGATTTCGTCATCATGCGATCACACTGAAAGGATTTGTAGTGGATACGTCTCTCCAAGTTAATTTTCGCGACCTTGGTGTGTCCGAAGCTTTGGTCAAGGATCTTGCCATGGCAGGGCTCTCTTCTCCCACTCCGATACAAACACAGGCGATTCCTCTGGCCCTGACTGGGCGCGACGTGATCGGCTGTGCCCAAACGGGAACGGGAAAAACCGCCGCATTTGTCATTCCGATCATTGAGCGGTTGGCCCAACTTCCGAAAACCGAGCCGCAAGTCTTGATTCTGGCTCCTACCCGAGAGCTTGCGGTCCAGATACTCAGTACGATCGAAACACTGGGTCGCCGTCGCGGGATTTTTGCGACCGTCCTTGTGGGAGGGGCAGACATGCAGGCCCAGGTACGGGGTCTCCGCCAGCGACCAGACATTCTTGTCGCGACGCCTGGACGCCTGCTCGATCACATGTGGAACGGAACCGTCAATCTGCTCCCCATAAAGATCCTGGTGCTCGATGAGGCCGACCGAATGCTGGACATGGGATTTGCACCACAGATTAAGCAGATTCTTACTGCACTGCCGGAGGAACGACAGACGCTGTTGTTCTCCGCCACGCTGCCGTCCGATCTCACACAGGTTATTGAAGCCAACGTCAACAACCCGGTTCGAGTGATGGTGACGCCCTCGGCCACCACCGCGGACGGCGTCATGCAAGCGCTGCACTATACGACGCATACCGGCAAGCCAAATTTGCTCCTCTCCTTATTGAAGGACGAGCAGGAGACCGTCCTCATCTTTACCCGGACCAAGCATCGGGCGGATCATGTGGGAGGTGTGCTCAGCCGTGCGGGATATCGAGTAGGCGTCCTGCATGGCGATCGAAGTTTTTCGCAGCGTCGAAGTGCACTGGATGGCTTTAAGCGTGGTGTCTTTCGCATGCTCGTGGCGACGGACATTGCCGCTCGAGGCATCGATGTCGCCAACATTGGTCACGTCATCAACTTCGATTTGCCGTATTGCCCTGAGGACTATGTCCATCGAATCGGACGGACGGCTCGAATGAAGGCGACCGGTCGGGCCACCAGTTTTATCACCGCTGAAGATCCAGAGCAGCTGCACGCCATCGAACGTCTCCTCGGCCATGCGGTGCCATGGGCCCCCGGCAGCCAACAGCCTTCATTTGGTCACCCGATGCGGGTGAGATCTCAGCGGCGACATGACGTGCGTTCATCTGGATGGAAAGCACAAAGCGGCCGACACGGTGGTGGTGACCATCGCCTTGCGACGCCAGAGCGATCATAATCCTGTCAAGGCCGCGTCTTCGGTAGTACATGGCCCATCAGTGAAAGGAGTATCATGACACATCCTCAGACCGGATCCGTTCACCAGAGCACAACACAGACCTGGAGAAGATTACCCGACGGCATCAAGGTCCGTCTCCGGGAGAACAATAGGGAAGGCGTGATCTGCGGACTTACGGAACTAGTGATCGGACCAGGTAGAAATCCTGACGGCCGGACCCAATATCGGGTGAATTTCGGTGATCCTGGCCGGACACTCGTGGCCGAAGACGCGCTCCTCATTGTGATCGATGCCGAAGGGTTGGTCTCGATGTTGAAGCAGCACGTCGATTACCGGCGCCTCGTGACAGCACAGTTGCGTGGTGGATTTTCTGATGACAGATTTGTCTGTTCAGCCTAGGTAAGCTTGAGGGACTCTGGTAAGCAAGACCAAGAGTCATGGATAAGACCGATCTCAGCCGCATCCTCAGTTTGATTATCAGCGTCTTAACGGATCCCTACGATCAGTTCATTGACAGACTACGTGCCGAAGGCAGAATCACCGAGGAGGAAGTTCAGCAGCTTCGCTCAGCCTTGAGTGAGCAAATTCCAAAATTATCCAAACTCATCAAGCCGCCTCCCGACCAATCGTCAGATACCTAAAATCGGTTATTCATCGTTCGCGAG